>ENA-ORDR01000119-ORDR01000119.1-marine-metagenome-genome-assembly--contig:-NODE-119-length-40462-cov-5.606735_pt1 | contig 40462 bp, 43 predicted proteins | sample MGYA00240993_ERZ508538 | MGnify/ENA primary metagenome ERZ508538 (study PRJEB26207, sample SAMN05421999) | marine metagenome | isolation source: Monterey Bay, California, USA | place: USA:Monterey Bay... | reverse complement strand
GATTACAGGTCAAAAATGTTTGATGATGATCCAAAAAGAGGCTTGAGAATTGATCACATTATGGTGGCAAACCATTTAATGGATAAAGTTGTCGAGACAGGAATTGATTACAAGGCAAGATCAATGGAAAAGCCGTCTGATCACTGTCCTATATGGGTTGATCTTAAGCTTTAAAAATTACCTTTTGAGTTAATGCTATGGATATTTTTTCTATAAGATCTCCTAACTCAGACAGCGAATACAATGATTATATTAATTTTAGATGGTCTACTTTGCGTAAACCTTTAGGGATGAGCAAAGAGTCAACAGTTGATGAGAGAGAACATGATAGCAACCATCTTATAGGCTTAATAAATAAAGATATAGTTGCATGTGGAAGGTTGCATTTTAATACAAGTAAGCAGGCACAAATAAGATACATGTCAGTTGATCAAAGCATTAAAAGAAGAGGTTATGGTTCAAAAATCTTATCTGAGCTAGAAAGACTTGCAAAGCTAAATAATGCAGAAGAAATAACTCTTAATGCTAGAGAGGCAGTAAAGGAATTTTATCTTGTAAATGGTTATGTTGAGATAGCGCCTTTTAAGTCTGTCACAGGTATTGCTCACACAACAATGAATAAGGTACTTTAACCCCTTCTCTCTTTAAAAAAACTCTTCAAAATATCAGAGCTTTCTTTTTCAAGAAGTCCCATTTGGAATCTGACTTTGTGGTTAAGAGTAACTCTCTCAAAAAAATTATCTATGGAAACTAAGCTGCCTGATTTTGGCTCGCAAGTAGCGAAAACCACTTCATCTATCCTTGCATCTATTATTGCTTTGGCGCACATATGACAGGGCTCTAATGTAACGTACATTTTGCAGTTGTTAAGTCTATAGTTTGAAATATTCTTTGACGCATCTCTTATTGCAACTATTTCGGCATGAGAGGATACATCTTGATCAAAGATAATCTTATTTCTTCCCTTTCCAATAATTTCATTATCTTTAACGATAATTGCACCGACTGGAACTTCTTGATTTTGCTCAGCCTCTATTGCCAAGTTAAGCGCCTCTTGCATAAAAGCCCTATCATCACTTGAAAACATGAAATATTTTAATAAAGCTCTATTTTGGCAATATCAACCTCTGCAAAGAAATCTTTTCCATAAGCTGCAATAGCCATGGTTCTAACTTTGCTTTGATTTAATGATCTTGGCATATAAAAAGCTGTTTTTTGAAAGTCACTAAAAGGTACTTCTATTTCACTCCAATCAGAATTTGCTAAGAATTCATATGAATATCTGTCCCATGGAAATCTTGCTGCAGGAGTTCTTATCCAAATTAGATATTTTTCTCCGTTACCTCTAACCTTTAATCTAATGCCTTTATATTTTTTAAAATCTTTATTCAATACCATTAAAGATTGAATAAACCCGCCATTATTTGCTGTTCTTACATCTCCTGAAAGCCTATAAAAACTTCCACTTTCATCTTCTAGCTCATTAAAATAAACATCAGAAACTCCACCCATAACTCTATCCGAATTAATTCTCCAGTCAGCTCTAACATCATCTACATTATCAATAATCATAGAAAATCCTTGAGTTGAAGTTAAAAATAGCACTGTAATAATAAATTTTTTCATAATGAAATTATATATCTAAATTCCTTAATGCTTTTTTTTCATCCTTACTGTTTAACAGGTATGCTTTTAAGATGCCAAGATTTAATAATGGCTGCATACCATCTGCCATCCTTTTTATCTGAATATAAAACCAGGCCATTTGAGAAAAAGCATTGATAGCTTGTATTAAAAGAAATCTACTTGATGTAGATAAGATACCGGCTCCTATTTGCAAGGTTTTTTCATAATCTGGGAGTTTTTTAATGCTGCCTTCCAGGATATCTGCAGCACAGCTTGGATCTCCACATAGCGGCCTTGCTATGCCAATTACGTCACATACACCACTTTGCAGAGCATTATTCATACCCTCTAGAGTTCTAAAGCCACCTGTTACCATTAAAGGCATACTGACATTAGCTCGTATCTTTTCTGCATAGTCCAAGAAAAAAGCTTCTCTTGCTATTGTACTTTCTTTTCTTTTTACACTTCTTTCAGGATTAATACTCACGTTATCTAGACCAATTAACCTAGGCTGCTCATAAGTTCCACCAGATATTTCCAAAAGGTTTATACCTTCTTTCTCAAGTAACTTAGCAACATAAATAGAATCTTCTGAGCTAAAACCTCCTTTCTGAAAATCAGCTGAGTTTAGCTTTACTGAAATAGCAAAATCATCACCAAGTTCAAGCCTACATTTTCTAATGATAGTTACAAGAAGCTTTGATCTTCCGTCTATTGACCCACCCCACTCATCGGTTCGCTGATTGATATCTGGAGAAAGAAATTGAGATAAAAGATAGCCATGTGCTGAATGAAGTTGAATGCCAGTAAAGCCAACTTCTTTAGCAACCTTTGCTACAAAAACAAATCGCTCTATAACATCTTGTATATCATCTTCGGTCATTTCCTTAGGAACACCATAAGCTTTTCCTGGGATCTTTAACTGAACAGAAGAAGGTGCAAGCGGCCTATCTGAGAGAGATTGCGGTGTTTGTCTTCCAGCATGACTTATTTGCATCCAAAGCTGGCTATTATTAATCTTTCCAGCATCTGCCCACTTTCTTAAGCTATCTATGTGCTCTTTGTATGTATTTTTTTCAATCGCAACATTCCCCGGTCCTTCCATATATCTTTTGTCAACTTGGACATTTCCTGAAATTGAAAGCCCTACTCCTCCATCGGCCCATGTTTTATAGAGATTTGCATGCCTAATATTACAAAAACTATTTTTATCAGCCACGCCTTCTGTCATTGCAGATTTGCATAATCTATTTTTTAGTATTTGATTTGAAGTAACATTAAATGTATCTGTAATTTTCATATGTATATTTCCTAGCTGTACTAACCAATAAATTAGTACTTGTTATCTAAACAAGATTAACTATTATCTGTTCTTCATTATAGAATAGTATAGCAACAAATTTTCTGAGAATTGAGGCAGATAAAAGGTTAAAAATTATGTCTAAAAATAGATTTTATGATTCAAGACTTAGCTATCTTTCGTTTGTTCAAAATACAAATGAGAAGAAAGTAATATCAGATAAAATATATCCATACTTATCAAAGCTTCCTCATAGAGACGTTTATCATTTTCTTGATGCGGGTATTGGAGATGGAACTATAACTTCAAACATAATCAAGAAATTTCATGCATTAAAACCAGATTCGCTTCTATGTATTACTGGAAAAGAAATTAGCTTTGAAGACGTTTTTAATTCTTTAATTAAAATGCCAGATAGATTTATTGAGCACCCAAAGCTAGCTTTAACACTTACTAATATGAAGTTTTCTGAGATAGGTGCTTTAGCTTCAGCTAACAATCATTCGAAGGTAAAAATAAAGAATTTAGTATTAAAAGGCTCAAATGCTCATGATTTTGAAAAACAATTGGATAAATTAGAGTTATTTATTAATAAAAATTGGGGTTTTGATATAGATAAAAATGGAAGAACGGCTTATGTAAAACCTTGCATAATTAATATTTTTAGAGAAGATCAAGAAAAGCTTATTATTGGCCATTTACCAAAACCTAAAAAGAATAATGTATATGATTTTATCCTGGCGTCACAAGCATATAGATCAAGATCATCTACAAAAGCTAAAATCAGTAATGTAATCAACCCTCTTTCAAAAATATTAAAGCAGGACGGTTTATTGGTAATAACACATTCTGTTGGTCATGATTCAATTGAAAAAATATTTAACATTGCTTCTGTTAAATCAAATTTTTTTCCGGATACTAGCAAGACCCTGATTGCAGCAATTAAAGACAGTGATCTGTTTTCATCTAAAGGTTTTAAATTTTCATCACCAAAAAAATATTCGTATAATTTTAGACAAATTCCAAGTGAGATTGTTGCTGAGATGTCTAGCTCAAGCCTGCACTCAAAAATATCTAACATATTTTATATTGCTCAACTTTCTAAAGAAGAATCTGAATTGTTGCAAAATAATGCTAGTAAAATTAATAAAATTAAGAAAGCAATCCTAAATCAAGATACACTTTATTTTAATAATGAGATATTTTCGATAAAAAAAATATGAAGATTTTAATAATGGGTTTACCTGGAAGTGGCAAAACATATCTAGCCGCAAGACTTCAACCGCTCTTAAAAGCAGCTTGGTACAATGCTGATAATGTTAGGGAAATGGCTAATGATTGGGATTTTTCTGATGAAGGAAGGTCTAGGCAAAGCATGAGAATGAAATCTCTGGCAGACTTTGAAAAGTCTCACGGACGAATTGTGATTTGTGATTTTGTTTGCCCAACAGAAAATACAAGAAATAACTTTGCTGCAGATATAATAATTTGGGTAGATACTATTTCTGAAGGTAGGTTTGAGGATACTAATAAAATTTTTGAGCCACCAGTAAAATTTGATTTTCATATAAAGGAAAGAAATGATACAAATCACGAGATGATTGCTAAGGAGATTTTAAAAAATGTTTGATTGGAAAAAACCAACTGTACAAATGCTAGGAAGATGGCAACCTTGGCATGATGGTCACCAAGCCTTATTCAAACGGTGTGTTTCAAAAACAGGACAAGTAATAATTCAAGTTAGAGACGTTGCTGGAGCATCAGGAGGCGATGGTCAGGATGATAACCCTTTTAATTGGGATGATGTTTGTAAAAATATAGAAATGGGGCTTGAAAGAGATAATTTTTTAAGAGGTGTTCATTATGAAATAATGTTGGTGCCAAATATCACAAACATCTCCTATGGTAGAGGTGTTGGATATGCTTTTGAAGAAGAAACTTTTGATGATGAAACACATTCAATAAGTGCAACAAAAATTCGAAAGGAATTAAGAGAAAAAGGGGAGCTAGAATAGCTCTAAAACATTTTCAGGTGGTCTACCTATAATACCTTGAGAGCCTTTTATAACTATTGGCCTCTCTATAATCTTAGGATAATTCAACATTGCAGAAATTAAGTCATCCTCTGATAAATCTTTATTGCTTAAATTATTGTGTTTGAAGTCTTGCTCATTTTTTCTCAAAATATCTCTAGCATCAAGCTTTAACACCTTAAGAATATTTTTTATAAATTTTGTAGTTAGGTCTTTTTCTAAATAAAGAAATACTTCTATATCTTCAGTATGCTTCTCAAGAATGGCGAGGGTTTGCCTAGATTTACTGCATCTAGGGTTATGTAAGATTGTATACTCAGCCAAACTTATTGCTCAACGTTAAAAGTTAACCCAGCATTATCAACTAATCTTTTTATCAATTTCCTTCCCATTGATGAGGCTGGTGTATATATTCCGCCTTCAAGCTCTGCTGAGTCTTTTACAAGACAAATAGCGCTTTCAGCTATCATCTTGGACGTTGAACCATAACCAGGGTCCATATCACCTGTTACAGAAGTACTAATTACTGAGCCTTCGATATCTGCACAGAATAAAACATCGTAACTACCCGCTTCTCTTGATTCTTTTGACGGCCCTTCGCCAGGCTTTGGTACGTCATCACCACTCATGGGATTTGCTGTAGCCATCATTTTTGCTATTTGCTCGCCCTCTTCTCCAGGACCAGCAACCCACATCTCGTTATACAAGAAGTCTTTACCATATGCGTGGTTTTGCAACATATTTGATCTATGAACATTTTTTGTATTTATAGGAGCCATAAAAAATGGTGCCACCCAAACTCCCAGAGCCTCATCAAAGACTGGCTTTGAATCGTTTTCCTGTTGAGGGCCCTGAAATCCTTCAGATAAAGAAAATGGATTGCCTAAAATACTAAAGAGCTCTGGATTGGTTTTAAGCGATGCCATGGTTGCCCCAAATGATGCGGCTGTCCCACCAGAAAACTCTCCCTCCATAACTCTTACTCTAGCTCTTACTTTATTTGATGTTCGGCCAGTTTGTTTTTTTACTTCATTCTGTAAAAATAAAACACCTAGATCAAACGGAATACTATCAAACCCACATGAAAAAACTATTCTGGCACCAGTTTCTTTTGCCTTATTGCTATGTTTGGAAATAACCTCATGCATCCATCCAGGCTCTCCACATAAATCAACATAATCTGTTCCGGTCTCAGCACATAACTTAACAATCTCATTACCATATAGTTGATATGGACCAACAGTTGTGAGTACACAATCTGTCATTTCCATCATCTTTTCAATAGACGCTTGATCATTACTATTAACTTCGAGGATTTTGACTGAATTGCTTACACCAAGGTCTGTCTTTACTTGGTTTAATTTTTCTAGACTTCTCCCAGCCATAGCCCAGTTAATTTCATTATTATCAGAATATTTTGCTTGGAGATACTCAACTACTAACTTTCCTGTAAAACCGGTTGCACCATAAACTACAAAATCAAATTCACTACTTTTGCTCATAATAATTTCCTTATCTATATTTACTTATTTTATTAGTTATAAAACTCTGGATTTCATCTAAAAAAAACTTTTTAAAGACCTGTACTTTAGCATTGTTTCTCAAATCTGGATGGGATAATAGCCATAAATGTATGTCAAATGAATATTTATCTTCTCTAAAAGGTTTTAAGTTTGAAGATACAGGTATCCCAATGGGAGAAATCATGCTTACACCAAGGCCTTCATTGAGATATTCAATTATTTCACCAAATGAATTAGTTCTCATAATAATAGAGGGGTTTGGGACAAGCTGCTTTAACCTAGCCTCCATGTTTGTTCTTCCTGAATCATCTTTCCATATAATCCAATCCAAATCTTCAATTTGTGTTTTATTAGTTTGCCTTAGATATGCATCTGCTCCATATATATTCATTGGAAGTGCTCCAAGATCTGTGCCTATCATGTGCTCTGCCGGATGATTGGTTAAAACAAGTGAGATATCTGCATCAAAATTATCTTCTTCATCTGAATGAACAACTCTCATATCTAGATCAATATTTGGATATTGTTTTAAAAACTTGGCAATCAATGGTGTTACATTTATACCACCAGATGCTGGTTTACTCATAACAAGCTTGCCGGAAAGCTCTGTTTCTTTGTCTTTGAAGACTCTTTGTATTTGGTATATCTGCTGATCTACCTTTTTAGTTTCTTGTTCTAAGGCTAGACCATGCTCTGTAAGAAGATAGCCCTTGTTGTGGCGTCTAAATAAATGAACATTTAAATCTGACTCCAGCCTATCTATTCTTCTTGCTACGGTAGAGTGATTTACTTTTAAAGATTTTGCAGCAGCGCTCAAAGACCCTTCCTTGGCTACAGCTAAAAAATACTCTAAATTACTCCAATCCATATGTGCATAATCGCACATATGGATTGCATTTGTCGAGAATTTACACACATCAAATTAAACGTTAATATTTGATAGGTTCATAATTAAATTTATATGATTTCATTAAAATTAAGAAACCTTTTGATCATCCTAATGGTAGTAATTCTTATTATTACCTTGTCTCTCCCAAAAATACTTCATGCTGCAGGATTGCATCCTGATTACCTGTCAGATAGCTTTGAACTTTCTGATAAAAGAGCGCTAATAATAGCTACTAATCATGGCGTGCTCAATGCTCCTGGAGAGTCTTCCGGTAAATTAACAGGATTATTTTTATCTGAACTTTCTGTGCCATATTATAGATTTTTGGAATCCGGCATTAACGTTGATATTGCAAGCATAAAGGGAGGAAACATTCCATTAGAACCTCTACCATACTTCGTTAAAACAAAAGAAGATAAGGTATTTTTAAGTGATAACAAGCTGATGTCAAAGCTTAGTAATTCAATCTCTATAGCTAATATTAATTTTGAAGCATATGACATTATATTTTTATCTGGTGGTTGGGGGGCGGCATATGATTTGGGCTTTTCTGACCTGTTAGGTGAAAAAATATCTGATGCATACTATTCTGAAAAAAAACCAGTCATAGGTGGTATCTGCCACGGCGTTTTAGGTCTCATAAAAGCTCAAAACAAAGAAGGAAGTTTGCTTATACGAGGCAGAAAAATGACAGGGGTTACAGACAAGCAGATTAAAGAATTAGGTATCAATCTAACACCACAGCATCCTGAAACAGAGTTAAGAAAAGCCGGAGTAATATTCCAAAGCCAGACAAGATTTAGAGATATGTTTGCCAATTTAACAGTTGTTGACGATGAAGAGAGATTTGTTACAGGTCAAAACCAAAATGCTGGCCATGAAACTTCCTATAAAATTATGAATATCCTCGCAAAAAGAGGCAATTAGAGAAAAATATGAAAAAATTAATCAAAAGATTATTTATTGCGCTCTTTTTTTTAGGGGCAATTATGTTTATTTTACTAAAACAACCATGGTTCCAAGATAGGTTACTGCAAACAGCTTTAGAAAATTTATCAACTCCAACCTCAAACCTCCCTAATGATGACTCCTTGACAGCTGTTGTTTGTGGCTCACGCTCTCCAATTAACGACCCTAACAGAGCTGAAGCATGCATATTAGTTCAGGCGGGAGAGCAAATTTTTATATTTGATACCGGTAATGGCAGTGCTCAAAATTTGAATAACTGGAACATACCTTGGAATAAGGTTAAGGGTATTTTTTATACCCATCTGCATTCAGATCATATTTCTGACATTGCTGATTTTCATGTAGCAACATGGATTAATGGCCAAAGAGATTCCAAACAGAAGGTATATGGACCCGAAGGTGTTCAACTACTAACAGATGGAATTGAGATGGCTTATACAAAAGACTATTTTTTTCGGAATGAGCACCATGGCGATGTTATAGCTCCATTAGATATAGCTGGCTTTGATACCCATACTGTTGATCTAGAAAATCCAATTTTGGTTGACAGTAATGGTCTTAAAATTACTGCTTATAGTGTATCTCATGACCCTGTAGATCCAGCATTAGGATATAGAATTGATTACAAGGGAAGATCTATAAGCATCAGTGGAGATACTATTTATGACAAAAATCTGGTTCAAAATTCAAAAAGTGTCGATGTTTTGTTTCATGAGTCGATGTCGCTAGAATTACTAGATTTAATCAATAAAAATGCCAAAGAGACAAATAATTTTGTTGCTGACACAGTGACTATAGATATCCTTGATTACCACACTCCAGTTCTTGATGTTGTAAAGGCTGCAAAAGAAGCTGATGTTAGGCACCTGGTTTTTTATCATCATCTCCCCGCTCCAAGAAACCAATTAATGGAAGATGTCATGTACAGAGGTGTTGATGAAATCATGCAAGAATGGACTGCATCTCATGACGGCACTATGATAATATTACCCTTAGAATCAGATAAAATTATAATTACATCTATTAAGTAATTATAAATCTATATCAGGGGGATATAGCTATGATCGCAACAATAAAGGAATTCTTTAGAGTTATAGGTGAACTCAAATACATAATACCGTTACTAAAATATGAATGGCCAAAGCCTGATGACAAAGCGTCACTCGCTCACTCTTTTCAAGAATCAGTTGCTAAATTTGGCAATAAGCCCTTTTTATTTTTCGAAGATGAAAAATGGAGCTATGAAGATACCAATAAAGCCTCAAATGTATTAGCTCATAAGTTATTAAATGAAGGTATTCAGCATGGGGATAAGGTTGTTCTTTTTATGGAAAATAGGCCAAGCTTTGTAATATCTATCCTTGCTCTCAATAAGATAGGCGCTATTGGGGTCCTAATTAATACAAGCTTAACTGGTAACCCTCTAATTCATTGCATTAATTCTTCAGGTTCAAAAAAATGTATCTTTGGCGAGGAGCTAACTAGCTCTATTGAGGGGGTATTGAATGAAATTAATATTAAAAGTAAGGAAGATATTCTTTGGACTGAGGATACTAATTCAAGCCAATGCCCAGAGTGGGCTACAGATATTAAAAATTCCTTAGATTATTCTAATGCTGAGAATTTAGTAGAAACCAATCAAGTAAAAGCAAAAGATACAGCGTTTTATATTTTCACATCTGGAACTACAGGGGTTCCCAAAGCTGCACTTTTCCCAAATATGAAAATCGTTGCCGCTTCAACAAATATCACAATGGGTGGCTATCGCATGAATGAAAATGATTGTATGTATAACTGCTTGCCTCTATATCATTCAACAGGATTGATGCTAGGGCTTTGTGCTTGTGTCCATGTTGGTGCGTCTGTATTCATTAAAAGAAAATTTTCTGCTTCATCTTTTTGGAAAGAGGCCCAAAAATTCAATACTACAGCCTTTGTATATGTAGGTGAGTTATGCAGATATTTAAGCGTGCAGGATAAATGTGCCGAAGAGGAAAATAATCCAATTCAAAAAATGGTTGGTAATGGTTTGCGACCAGATGTTTGGGATGACTTTAGACATAGATTTGATGTAGAAAGAATTATTGAGATATATGGTGCTAGCGAGGGAAATGCAATGTTTATGAATATTCTTAACAAAGATAAGACTATTGGTATGGCAAACGCTCGAGTGGCTTTAATTAAATATGATGTGGCTGAGGATAAAATAATTAAAGATAATGATGGCAGATGTATTGAGCTTACGGATGGAACACCTGGTCTTCTTATAAATGAAATTGGGCCTAATGCAGTTTATAACGGCTATACAGATAAAGAGGCTAGTGAAAAGAAAGTGCTTAGAAATGTTTTTGAAGATGGTGATAAGTGGTTTAACACTGGAGATCTTATAAAAACTATGGATGTTGGCTTTGCCCTAGGCAAAACACATTATCAATTTGTTGATCGGATTGGTGATACCTTTCGTTGGAAATCAGAAAATGTTTCAACAAATGAAGTTGCTGAAATTGTAAACGCATACGACGATGTAAATATGGCTAATGTATTTGGGGTTAAGGTTCCTAATAGCGAAGGTAGAGCTGGAATGGTAGCTTTTAATTGCAATCTTGAATTTTTTGACTGGTCTAAGTTTACTGCATTTGTTGATGATCAGCTCCCTGCCTATGCTAGACCTGTTTTTGTGAGGGTAACTCCAGAGCTAGAAACTACTGGCACATTTAAGCTTAAGAAAAATGAGCTACGAGAAGAAGCCTTCCACCTTGATAAAGTATCTGATGATAAAATCTTTGTAAGAAAGCCTAAAAGTGATTCATATGTATCTTTAGATGAAGAGTATTATCAAGTAATATCTCAGGGCAAGGCTGGGTTCTAGTTCTAAGTTAAATCATTATCTACAAGAACGGCTATTAGAAGAGCTGGCTCAGATCCATTATTTACCCAAGCATGGTTGGTTCCTCTTTGAACTACAACATCATGCGGTTTGATATCAACCTCTTCCTCATCAAGGATAAGTGTTACGTCACCTTTTAATAGAATAATGTAATCAATGGTATCTGTTTTGTGCATAGCTGGATGCTTTGAAGTATCAACTCTATGATGAGCAGCACCTATTTTACCAAACGCTTCAGCCGCCATATTCTGGAGAACCTCTTCCGGAACTCCTTCAGGAGTTGGGTTGATTTGGAAATACCTAAACTTAGTACCGTTTTTTGGAGGAGATAATACTATCTTGGTATCTGCCTTGTCTGATGTATCTTTTGTATTGATTATTGATCCATCCGTATTCCATAGCTCAAATAATCCCCCGACATCTTCTCCTATAGAACAAGACGGCGGACCATCAATAGTTACTATAGATTTACCTTCTTCATTGTGCCCTGTAACCACCCTTCTCATAGCTTAACTCCTTGCTAAATTGGTTAAATCTTCTCTAATTTTTGATCTTCTATCACTGCTATATAAATCTTTCCAGGATATATTCGATTGTGAAAGCATTGATGTAATATTATGTGAACCGCTGATTTCTTTTTCTTCCATATACTCAATTGCTTCGAACACACCATCCCTATCATTGCAGATCAACACCATGTCGCAGCCAGCAGATAAGGATAAATCCACCCTTTCAGCATAAGAATTTTCACCCGCACCTTTCATAGTTAGGTCATCGCTAAAAACAACTCCTTTAAACCCAATTCTATTTCTTAGAATTTCTTTTATCCAAAATGATGAGAATCCTGCGCTTAACTCGTCAACTTCTGGAAAGAGTATGTGAGCGCACATAATTCCGCCCATATCATCCTTTAAATCAATGAATGGGACTAAATCATGTTTTATTAATTCATCTAGGCTTCTTTTGTCTTGAGGTTGCAATAAATGGCTGTCTTCAAAAATACCTCCATGACCTGGGAAATGCTTTCCAGTTGCTTGCATTCCTGCCTCATTCATTCCTGAAATAAACTCTTTAGCAATTTTAGAAACGTTTGAGGGTTCATCTGAAAAAGATCTATTACCTATAATGCTGCTTGTATTTCTATCGACATCAAGAACAGGCGCAAAACTAATATCAATTCCAGCAGCTAGTAGTTCAGCTGCCATAAGCCATCCTACCTCTTTAAAAATATCTTTATTGCTACTTTTAGCCGCATAGTCACTTAAAGACTGCATAGAAGGCAATATAGTGAATCCATCCTTAAATCTTTGAACTCTTCCCCCCTCTTGATCCACTGCAATTAAAATATTATTTTTTATACCTTTAATTTGAGAGCATAAGTCGGCAATCTGATCTTTTGAACTAAAATTTCTTTCAAATAGAATTAAGCCTCCTACCTGACTATTGCTTATTAAATCTATATCAACGGATGAGAGGCTGGTTCCATCTATATCCATCATTAAGCGTCCACAGGTATTATTCATTTTGGCTATGCTGTATATAATTAAATACTATTTAGTTTTTGAATGAGGGTTTCATCAATGAGTGGTTTTAGCTCAATGCTTGATAAATTTTCTTCTAATTGTTCTTGTTTAGATGCGCCTAAAATTACAGTTGAAACATTTTTATTTAGTAAACACCATACAATAGCCAGCTTAGATGGATGTAAATTATATTCATTGGCAATTTGAATGTAATTAGACACCCTTTTCATTCTTTCTTTACCTCTATCAGAATCTATCATATGCTTTTTAAGCCATTCATAACCCTTTAATGATGCTCTTGAACCATCAGGTATTCCATCAAGATACTTTCCTGTTAGCGCACCAGAGGCTAAAGGCGACCATGTAGTGGAACCCATTCCATGTTTTAAAAATAGATCACTATATTCAGTCTCAAATCTATCTCTATCCAATAGGTTGTACTGAGGCTGTTCCATTGTGGGCGGGGTTAAGTTGTTATCTTTTGCAAATTTATGGGCTTCTTCAATTTCATCCGCAGCCCATTCTGATGTGCCCCAATATAAGACTTTTCCTTGAACAATAAGATTGTGCATAGCCCAAACTGTCTCACCAATTGGAGTGTCTGGGTCTGCTCTATGGCAAAAATAAAGGTCAAGATAGTCCACCTGAAGTCTTTTTAATGCTTGATGGCAGGCTTCTGTAATATGTTTTCTACTTAAGCCCATTTGTGTCGGTGTTGGGTTTTCATGAGCACCGAAAAATACTTTGGAAGATACACAGTACGAATCTCTTGGTCTTTGGAGTTTTTTCAAAGCCTCGCCCATAACTATCTCAGACATCCCTCTCTCGTAACCTTCGGCATTATCAAAAAAATTAATTCCTGCATCAAAACATGTCCCAAACATTTTTTCTGCAAGAGATGTATCAACCTGTTTATTAAAAGTGACCCATGATCCAAAAGAAAGTTCAGATACCTTTAAACCAGAATTTCCCAGCTTTCTATACTCCATAATTATTTAACCTCTCTAGACGAATAAATTGCATAGATAAGAATCCCACTAAATAAGATCTCACTTCCAATCATGTCTGCAGCAAAAGGGGCATCATGAAGAAGAGTTGAGAGGGTTCTAAATAATGCTGTTAGAAGCATTATTAAAATGGGCGGGTAAAACCAGTGCGTATTGTTTGTATAAATTCCATAAAAAATCATTAGAGCTGACGAGACAAAGTAACTACCAAGGTCTCCGATTTGAGAGCTAAGGCCAAGATCTGATGATAAAACCATCCCAAAATTTTCTGCCATAATTCCAGGCTGCAGAACCCAGAAAACACCAATAATTAGAAAAACTACAGCTGGTATTGATGATAAAAATTTAGTTATAAAAGACATAAATCATTCCCCCTATTATTTGATATTTAAATATATCATTAGGCAAAAAAATTTGATACTCAGCAAATAATGTTAAATAAATGCTTTAAGTGGATTGGTTATTTTTGAAGTAGATGGCAGCCTTATAAAGTATTGGAGTCATTAATAACCAAGGTAATTGAGTTTGAAAATTAATACCTCTTCCGTTTAACTCAAAAATAACTGGGTTGAACCAAGGCCCGGTTGGAGCTAATGGCGCCCATGATAAAGTTTTGCCTACAGAAAGCTGATCAAAGTATAAAAAAACTTCTACGAATAAGTTTTGAGTAATACACCATACTAATAAGATAGAAAAGAAAGACCATGACCATTTTGATAAATCAATTCCAGATAATTTTGAAGACAATAATAGACCACCAATACTTATTGTTCCTGCATCAGCCATCGAGTTTAATATCCAGTTTAAATGCATCGGAATAAATGTATTTAAAGCATCGGACCTTCTGACATCAACTGAGTCTCCAAAAGCAAGACCGTATGAAAACCATATCTCCCAACCAACTGCACAAGCAATAAATGAAAATAAATAAATCTTTACCCAGTAAGACTCTAGGTTATTCTTTTTATATTGATATATAAAAATTAGTATCGGTATGAATGCGCTCAAATAAACTATAGAAATAACTCTTAACTCGATCAGAGACATTACTTTAAAGATTTCACTGCACTAATCATTACTTTTTATCAATCCAGATATTTTATCAATAAGGCCGCTTAACTCAGGTTTGTTTTCTTGTATTTCTTCAACTGTTAAACCATGAAGCTCATGAGGGAAAACTAACCAGCTGTCAGTTTCATGAATATAAAAGTCTGGCTTTCTTTCAGTTTTATTTTTAGAAGGTTTAAAGTAAGGCGTTGCAATTTTTATATCTGGTGTATTTTTCTTACATGCTCTCTTAATATCTTCAATAATTTGATGAATGGATAGCCCAGTATCAAAAACATCATCAACAATTAGAAGAGAGTTTTCTGATTCTACTTTTTTAATAACGTAACTTAGTCCATGAACTTGAACTGTCTTTTCTCTTTGGGCAATACCAGAGTATGAAGATGTTCTGATTGCAATATGATCAGAGTCAATTCCTAGTACATCTAAAAACTCCTGCACAGCAATTCCAATGGGAGCACCACCCCTCCAGACCCCAACAATATAGTCTGGTCTATAACCACTTTCATAAACCTGCCAGGCTAGTTCAAAAGAGTCTTTAAGCAGCTCGTCGGCTTGAATAAATGTTTTTTTCATCGAATTAATAAAAGATAGGAGACTATGCCAATGATATTAACATAGTCTCCTACTAAGAAAAATTAGTCTTAATACCCTAGAACTCTCTTCTAAGTCTTACCATGAATTGACGAGGTGGAATATATTCTAGACCTGTTGCAGCAACCCCAAATACATCTGTCATACTGGAGTTAACTCCACCCTCATCGGCAATATTAAGTAGCATGAAGTCAATGCCAGTATTTTTGCCTACAAAATCAATACTGGTTGTAAGATTAAATAAGTTATATGCCTTTATAGAATCTACTGCTGGATTGTTTGAAACTCGTTGCTCAAACTCCCCTCTTCTTACGTATTGAAAAGAAGTAGTAAGTTCATTGCCTGATTCTAATTCAGTTTCATAAGTTAAATTGATGTCCGCTGTAAATTCAGGGCTCTTTGCTAATTTATTACCCTTAACATCTTCTCTAAGACCATATCTTAAGTCTTCTTGACCAAAGAAATATTGATAAGCATCAACATTATCTAGAACCTCATAACTTGATGTTACCTCTGAATCTAAAAATGCTAAATTCATGTCCATTGTAAGAGAGTCTGAAAATAAAGCTGTTAATTCGATCTCGAGACCAGACATCTCAGATTGAGGAATGTTAGCAACACCACCTCTGTAAGGATCTGGATCTGTTGCTTGAAACTGTAAGTTTTCGTAATCATATGTAAATAAGGCTATGTTAGCTCTAGCTCTTCCTTCTAAAAGATCTGTTTTAAGTCCAACTTCAATAGCTTTAATGCTTTCACTTTCATAAGTTGGGAAAACCATAGCTGGAGCCACTGGTCTTTCTGCAACAACGTCCTCTGCTTCTGTAAAACCAAATGTTAGATTACTCCCACCAGGCTTAAAGCCTCTAGAAAAAGAAATATATGCCATAGCGTCATTAGAGATATCAAATTCTCCAACAACCTTTCCAGTCATTTTGTCTGAAGAGCCTTTAGCTTGAAAAGCTTCTACATTAAAAAAGTTTGTTACATCAGTTTCAAAAGTATCTTCTGAATATCTTAAACCCGATACAAGCCTTAGGTCTTCACTAAAACTATATGTAGTTTGTGCATATATTGAATACGATTCTCTGCTTGGAAAAGCATCTGTAACAAAGTCCCATTCTGCATCAAATACAGCAAACCTTCCTGGAATCCCGTAGTCATGATCATAACAAGAGCTAGTGATAGCTAAAGGACTTGAGCACTCATAGGTAATTTGTCCATCGTTATTATTATCTCTGTAGCCTCTTATATGATTTTCTATATCATGCTGCATATAGAATGCACCAACTGTCCAATCAAGCGCTCCAAAAATTGGTTCATTTGAGACTAAATTTACCTCAAATGTTTTCGTTTCAACAATTGATGTTTCTGGAGTAAATTCGGCTCTTTGGTATGTTGCGCCATCACCTAGACCTGGAATTACTCTAACTAAATCTCCAAAATTATGCCTATCATTGTCTCTTGTTACAGAAATATCATCGTCTTGAATGCTTGCCATAACCTTTAGGTTTGCAAAACCTAGATCGCTCTCATAAATAGCTCCTAAAACTAGAGATGTTAGTTCATGATTAGATATTGTATCTTGTGATAATTTTCTAGCATTACCGGATGTATCGTCAATACCTCTTATTGCAGAGCCGTTTCTATCTACTTCAAAATATTGACCAAAAACTCTGAGTGAAGCTATATCTGTTAATTCTAAAAACCAATCACTTCTGATGCTAAGGTTGTTTGCATCATCAAGATCCTGCCCTGTAATTAAGTTCTCAGTAAAGCCATCTCTTTTTGTAGCTGAGAAAGAAAATCGTGTTGCTAATTTATTGCTTAAGGGAATATTGCTAGCTGATCTAAATTTTGTAAGTCCGTAATCGCCAATTGTAATATCTGATTTGTTTGCATAACCTTCAGTGGATGGTTTCTTACTAATTACATTTATTGCACCACCTGTGGAATTTTGGCCAAAAAGAGTTCCCTGCGGTCCTCTTAAAACTTCAATTCGTTCCACATCAATAAAATCAGTTTGTAATGAGAAAGGAGAGGCTATAAATATCCCATCCATATGAAAAGCAACTGAAGGTGCTGCAATTGCATTTTGATTTGTTTCATTTCCAACCCCTCGGATAGAAATGACAGTCTTGTATCCTTCGTTCTTTGCAACAGTAACGCCAGGCACTATTGCACTTATATCTACAAAAGAGTTAATATTTTTTGAATCAAGATCGTCTTCGGTAATAGCTGTAACAGATTGAGATATATCCTGAACGCTTTCGCTTCTTTTTTCTGCAGTAACAATCACATCCTCAATAACTGCAGCTTGCACTAATGTGGCAAGACAGAATGTTATTGAAAAGATTGATGAGATAAAGAATTTTTCGATGTAAAGAGATGTTTTCATTGGTTTCCCCATAATAAAGTTGTAATTAAAAATTCGAAGCGGTGATTTTATCACAGCTTTACTAATAAGCATGCAATCTATATGCCAAAAAAGGATAAACCCTTTGTTTTAAATAGCTAATTGGTTTAAATTGTAGATTAATTAACTCTCTGCGCATCCATGAAACTTATTTTAGAAAGAATTTTTGATCTCGAATCTAATAATACAAATATAAAACAAGAGTTTTTAGCTGGTTTTACAACCTTTATAACTATGGCATATATTATTTTTGTTAACCCACAGATGATGTCAGCAAGTGGCATGGATCATGGGGCTAGTTTTGTGGGCACATGTATAGCTGCTGCATTAGCATGTTTTGTTATGGGTTTTTACTCTAACTGGCCAGTAGCACTTGCACCAGGAATGGGCCTTAACGCATTTTTTACGTACACCGTTGTTGGGGAAATGGGTTATTCATGGGAAGTTGCCCTTGGAGCAGTTTTTTTAGCGGGTATTTTATTTGTAATAATGAGTGTGACGCCACTTAGAAGGTGGATGTTAGATAGCATCCCCTTGAACCTTAGAATTGCAATGGGTTCTGGAGTTGGTCTTTTTATAGGGTTTATAGGACTAAAAAGTGGTGGGATTATTGTTGCTAATGAAGCAACTTTTGTGAGTTTAGGTAATTTTTTGCAAATTGAAACTTTTTTATCTGCATTTGGGTTTTTGCTCATATCTGTCTTGGCAACAAGAAGAGTTTCTGGAGCAATTATTATCGGTGTTCTTGTTGTGACAGTGCTTGGTCTTTTATTAAATATTGTTCAATTTCAAGGGTTAATTTCATATCCGCCAAGCATTGCCCCGATTTTCTTAAAATTGGATATTTTGGGCGCTCTAGATTTAGCAATGATAAGTGTAATAATTTCATTTTTATTTGTTAACCTTTTTGATACCGCCGGTACTCTTCTTGGGGTTGCGCATAGAGCTAAACTGGTTGATGAATCAGGGAATATTAGTAACTTTGATAAGGCATTGAAAGCGGACAGCAGCTCAAGCGTTGCTGGCTCATTTTTTGGTTGTGCTCCAGTAACAAGTTATGTTGAGAGTTCAGCTGGGGTTGAGGCAGGTGGAAGGACAGGCTTAACTGCAGTTGTTGTTGGTTTTTTATTTTTAATTGCCATCTTCTTTTCTCCATTGGCTGCAATAGTTCCAGCTTATGCCACAGCCGGAGCTTTGATCTATGTAGCAATCTTGATGTTAAGCGGTATGGAAAAATTAGACTGGTCAGATACAACAGAGTTATTGCCAGCATTAATAATGATAATAATGATTCCGCTTACTTTCTCTATTGCTAATGGAATTGCCTTAGGTTTCATTTCTTATGTAGTAATGAAGTTATTTGTTGGAGATATGAAAAATATATCTTCAGGTGCTTGGTTTTTAGCTATTATCTTTATGGCTAAATTTGTATTTCTACCCTAAGAAAATATTCTTAATACATTTATTTTATAAAATACTATTTTGATAAGCTTTCCATGCGACCTGTTGTAGAAATACTCTGTCTTTATCAGACACTCTGTCTAAATAATTATACTTAAGTCCTTCTGGTGATGTTTCTGTAATAGTAGCGAAAACAGTAGCTGCTCCAAGATAAGTTCCAAGCATTCCTGGATGTGTTCCATCGGGATGATGAAGTTCAATATTAGGGTTTTCCATGTATGCTATTTCATAGGCTTCCCCTACAGGAATAACTAGTGAGTTGCTTGAATCTGCTGCCTCATAATACGTTTTAGCTATTCTCTCTATTAAATTTTCTTTATACCTTCTATCAGCTTTGGTATAAGCATGAGTCATATAAAGTGCGGTTTTAATACCTTGAGCTTGGGCCTTGTCACTATAAGATTTAGCAGTATTTGAAAATATTTTTCTTGATTTTGAGGTCATTACCTCCCCGCTACCACCTTGCATTATTAAAAGATCAATTTGCTCAGTTAATTGAAGATTTTTAGGATTTAAAAGGTGATCTATATTGTGGTTGTGAAGCCTTGAGCCTCCGATAGTAGCTGACTTTGTTATAATCTCGCTATCACCATAGCGCTCAATAAGCATCCTTTTTACATGGTTATGAATGCTATCGTTGTAGTAAAGATAGCTATTACCAATAAATAAAATCTTTTTAGGATAGTTGTCAGCTATTAATGCTGATGAAAAAACTACAACAGATAAAAAAAATATTAATTTTAGTTTTTGTAATGGCATTATGATGACTCTAGTTTGATATTTCTCTCCTCTGCTGCTTTCCAGTCTCTAGGAAGAATTCTTGAGACTACTAAAAAGCTTATTAAAGCCGGTATGAAAACAAGATGGGTAACTGTCATAGCCATTCGCATTGCTTCTAATTCACTATAATCAGCTTTAAATACATCTATCAACCAGCCTGCAAAAGTTGGGCCACCACCAAGAGCAACCATATTTAAGATAAAGAAAAATAATGCTGTTGACATGGCTCTCATATTTATTGGAGCAAGTGTCTGGGCAATAGCAAAACTTGGCCCGAGGTATATTCCAATAAATAGTAAATAGATTGTAGAGAGTATTAAATTTGCTTCAACTGACTGAACCCAGTAGCTCCATATTCCCAAAGGCAAGCATACAGTCATGGCTATAGCTGGAAGCCACCCATATGCTCTAATAGTTTTTGCGCCCCATTTATCGGCAAGCTTGGCACCAAAAAAAGCACCACCTGCATAGGTTGTTCCGTTCATTATTCCTAACAAAATTACCATTGTTTTAAAGTCAAAAGATGGATCTAGAGCAATAAGAAATTTAGTTTGAAAGGCTGAAGAGGCATATGAAACGAACGAACCAAAGGCTATACCAAAACACATAGCCCACCAAGCAGGTATTTTTAATAACGATTTAAGAGATTCAATAAAAGGAAGTTTTTTTATTTGGGTTCCGCCATCCAGTTCTTGTGCCCCCCTTACTGGCTCCTTTAAAGTTAACTTAACAATACCAGCCAGAACTATTCCAGTAATACCTAGAAAAATAAATATCCTTCTCCAGTCAACATCACCGCCAGAGCCCATTAATGATGCTGTCGCAAAATAAGCGGCCATAATTCCAAATGGAATACCCATAGAGTAAAACCCAAGAGCTCCTGCCCTTTCTTCTTTTGGATACATATCTGAAATAATTGAATGAGATGGAGGGCTGCCACCAGCTTCACCAATTCCAACACCCATTCTTGCCATTCCTATTTGCCAAAAATTAGATGCCATTCCAGTTAAAGCAGTAAAACCACTCCATGTAGCAAGCGCTATAGATAAAATATTAACTCGACTATAGCGATCAGCAAGCCATGCAATGGGAATAGCTATTACTGTATAAAAAAGAGCAAAGGCAAAACCAATAAGTAAACCAAGTTGAGTGTTTGTTAAATCAAGATCTTCCTGAATAAATGGAGCCAATATTCCAACAATCTGCCTATCAATAAAGTTAAACCCATAAACAACTGTTAGGAGAACTAAAACAAAACTTCTATACCTTTTGGTGGGGAGTTGATTGGTGTTCATGAAAATCGAATGGGTTATTATTTACTCAAAAATTGTAACATTTTTAAGTTTTATATCACCCGATAAGAATTAGGAAGCCGTTTGCTCTATATAAACAATAAACAGCTTCCTAGCTTTTTTAAGTATTAATTATTAAATACTTATTTTTGAGGGTTTACTAAGTATTTTTTACCAGTTGCTTGCTTTGCATATGCTCTTATTGTTTCAGGCTGAAGCATTTCTTCAAATGAAATTTCTTGAGCGTAGTTACTGGCAAAAGTTGTTGTTATTTCTCTTGCTACTCTCATTCTCATTTCATGAAATCTTTCCATTCCGATCTTTCCAATCATTGGGGTTAGCAACCATCCTCCAAGACCCCAAGACATTCCGAATGCTCTTTTAAGAATAGTTGGTGACTGATCTAATCCTCCATATATGTATACTTGCTTGTATGTATCTGAACCATATCTGCTATATTCCTTAGCTGTTTTATTAGCTGCAATTTCCATAGCTGCAAGTATTTGACCAGGTAGCTCGCCATTGTTACCACCCCCGGTAGCATCGAAACCAAGAGTTGCTCCCGTTTCAACCAATGCATTAACTAAGTCATCCATAAAATCTGGATCGCTTGTATTACAAACATACTTAGCTCCAAGGCCTTTTAGTATATCTACTTGTTCTTGTTTTCTAACTATATTAACTAAAGGAACTCCGTCATCTGCACAAATCTTAACCAGCATCTGGCCTAAGTTGGAAGCAGCTGCTGTATGAACAATAGCTGTATGATTTTCCATTTTCATGGTTTCAACAAAAGCTAATGCAGTCAATGGATTCACGAATGATGAGGCAGCTTGTTCTGAAGTTGTACCATCATTCATTACCAAACAACTAGCAGCTGGAACACATCTGTATTGAGAGTACATAGCGCCGCCTGCAAGACCTACAGTTTTCCCAATAAGGTCTTTAGCATTTGATCCCGCATCAACAATAACTCCTGCACCCTCATTACCAACAGGCATTGATTCATCAAGTCTTGGTTTTAGAGTATTCATAAAAGCTGGATGCACTTTCATGGTTGCAACCGTATCGTCACCAGAGCCAGTTACATTAATATTTTGAACATCAGCTGCAAAACTCAATAAAAGCCCAAGGTCTGAAGGGTTTATTGGAGATGCTTGAACTTCTATTAGAACCTCATCGTCTCCTGGAACTGGTTTTTCTACCTTTGCGATAGAGAGTTCAATGTTTCCATCGCTTGTTGCTTTTGATCTAATTTCCTTTGAATATTGTTCTGACATGTTGTCCCCTGTGTTTTAAAATCGTAGATTATGAATATGTTGGGATAATATAAAGCATAGGATGATAATAGCAAGTAGACAATTTAATCATACTAGTATATAAAATCATACTATGGATAAACTTAACTGCCCTATTACTAACTCGTTGAAGCTTGTTGGCGGTAAATGGAAGATTGCAATTACATATAATTTGAGAAAAGGTCCGACTAGATTTGGCGAACTCAAAAAAGCACTCTCGCCAATCACCCAGCAAATGCTTACAAAGCAATTGCGAGAAATGGAAAGAGATAAACTGGTAATAAGAAAAGTCTATGAGGTTGTTCCTCCTAAAGTTGAATATTCTCTAACTGAATTTGGCTTATCTTTAGGCCCAATATTAGATTCTTGGTGTAAATGGGGAACAGAAAATCAGGATGTCATGCAAAATATCTTTAAAAATCGATAATTTCTAATTTACTTTTTTAGGGCCAGGAAAGAATCTATTAGTGCTCCTTTGGTAATCTTTATACCCTTCTCTTTTAAGGGCTGAGAAATGTTCTGACGGAACAGCTCCAGTAGTATAAACCAAGGTTACATACATCATTCTAGATGCATACAACATTCCAAAGCCTACAAACCCCCAAAGAATAGTGCTCAACTCACTGTTAAGAAAAGATATTTCCAGAGCACCAAGATTTAAAAATGACGGTATAGCCATAATAATGATGCCATTCCAAACCATCCACTCTGCAAAATAATTAGGATGTCGACAATACTTCCATAAACCAATATTACAAACCTGATTATATTTTTTTGCTTTCTTCATATTTCTTAAAAAAAGTAGTTTTTGGAAATCAGCTACTGATTCAAAGACAAGGGCTGATGCCCATATACCTATTCCTACAAACTCTAATAAAGCAAAGGATTCACTGGCATTAGAAGCGGTTATAAAAATTGGTAAGGCTAAAAATGACGCATTAGCCATACCTTGTGAGATTGCATCAACTTGAAGTGCAAATTGTGTATTATTTTTACCTTCTTCCTTCCAAAGTATTCTTTGATATTGATATCTTGGAAATTCTCTTTCTAGGTAACCTGCTTTCCACATTTTAAGAGCACCAAGACCCATACGAAGCCCAACTAAAATTACCATACTAGAAATTAATGTTGATCTTAACCAATACCCATCGCTGTAAATAAAGCTTATAGTTCCAAGTAAAACAAGACCCCATGGCCAACCTATATCGACATAACTCATACGCTCTGTCCTCCAGATAGGTATACATACAACAAATGTAAATAAAATTAATTGCCCTAAAGCATTAACTAACCCAATATTTAAAAATTTCTGCGTACTTAAAACAAGGATTAAGCCTAATAAATATGGAAGTAATGGGCGAAGATAATTCATTGAATTGTTTGTTGTATAATTTTCAAAAATTATAAGCCTGATAGATAAATAAAACTAATTTTTAAGGACAACAAATGAATGATAATGATGTTATAAAATTTCTAAACTCTTGGAAAGATGGAGTTATTAATATTGGTAACAAATTTCTAGAAGATTCTAATTATGTTGATGAGGCAGAATTATTTTTAGATCGGCATTACGCATTCAACAAAACAAAGGTATTATTTAAACCAACTTTTACTAAAGAGATTATTTTTAGAAACGATAAACAAAGCGCCCTTTCTTACTTTATAAATGGTGATATTGATGAAGATAGTGGGTTTGCTATCAAGCCTTGGAAACGTATTGATGCCCTGGATGTTCATTTCATGCTTGAGGAAAAAATTTCAGTTGTGATGGGTGTTTTAAACCTGAAGCCTCTTCATGAGAGTGGAGATACAAAGATAGCTTTCACTTTTGTTTTAGATACTTTTGATGGAGATATAAAGATTAAAGTTCACCATTCATCGCCTATTAGCAATTAATTTCTTCTACTTAAAAATCTCCATATTTTATTTGCTGTATTAGATCCTAGAAATGGTCTAGCTAGTTTATAGATAAAGCCAGGTATCACAGAGCTATTTCCTTTAAGCGATGCTCTTTCAGTTTCACGAACAACTTTATTAACATCTACCCACATCCATGAAGGTATTTTTTTTTCAAGATGATTGAGGCCCGCTTTTTTATGAATATCTGTTTTAACATAACCAGGTAAAGATACTGTGACTGTTATGTTTTTTAGCTCAGCATTAAGAGATCTACCATATGCATAGATGGCTGCTTTGGCGCTGGAATAAATTGACGATTTTGGCATCGGAGTAACCGCACCTATACTTGAAATTATTACTATGCGGCTATTATTTTGAGCAGATAATTTTGGTATGAACTTTTGAATTAAATCAATTACACCACCACACATTAAATAGTAAGTATCTGCCTTTTCTTGATCAGAGTATGTTTCAGCCTGTCCATTAGTAGCCACACCAGAGCAAGCAATTAATAAATTTGGTGTTTCTACCTCTTCACAAAGTAAAGAGATTGAATCTTTTTTTGTAAGATCATAAATAAAGTTTTTAACATTTGGACTGTTTAATTTCTTGATTGCATCAAGAGACCTGCCTCTATCATTAGATACAATTTGAACATACCAGCCTTGGTTAATTAAGTGCTCTGCGTAGGCAAAACCTATTCCTGAAGACCCACCGGTAATTAAAGCAACTTTATTGATAAGTAACTACTCCTTCATTTGGTAAATAAAACCATTTTATCTATTAGATGATGCTTTAAGGGCAATGCTTTTTTCGGAGTCTTTAAATGCATCATCAATAGCTTTAAATCTCTTTTGTATTTCTGATCGATAATTTGGATGAGTGAAAATATATAACTCTCCATTATTAAGGGCTTCAACTACTCGCTTGCCAACAATTGATACTTCTATTCCATTATCTATCATCTTTTTAGTTTTATCGCGGAAGCTATTGCTCCCCTCTGATCCAGATATCTCTGATTTGTACTCTTTTGGTCTATTTCTTTCTGAATCATATATACGCGTCTTCACAAAAGCAGGGCATAAAACAGAAACATTGATATTTTGAGATATCAGTTCCTCAGCCCAGCTTTCTGATAAAGCAACTACTGCTGCTTTGGTTGCATTGTAGGCACCTCCATGCAGAAAGCCGCCCATGCCAGCCATTGAGGCAACATTAACAACCCACCCCCCTTCACCATGGCTTTTAATAAGCGGGACTATTGTTTTTGCTCCATAGACAACACCCATAAGGTTTACATCAAGAGTCCATTGCCATCCTTTTTTTTCTTGGCTATCTACTGGTACTGAATCCCCACCAACTCCAGCATTATTGACCACCATATGCACTTTTCCAAATCGCTCACTTGCTTGCTTGGCTACATGCTGCCATTGCTTTTCATCAGCCACATCTAATCTTTCGGCTAATACTTGTACACCTAGCGCTTCTAATTCTTTTGAAGCATTTACAAGATTGTTTTGATCTATGTCTGTTAGCACTACATTCATGCCTTGTTCGCCAAGGGCTTTTGCAATTGATAGACCAATTCCTTCAGCTCCGCCACTAATTATTGCTGTTTTATCTTTAAATTTAGACATGTTTTATTTTCCTAATTTTTTATTTTTTCTATATCCATCAAATGCGATGTAGGTTTGAATTAAATTAGCAATAACAAATGCATATAAATCAAAAAAAATGAATATTGCTGCACCAGAAAACCTACTGACACCTGTTAGAGCATAACCTTGCAATCTTTTTTCATGCTTTACAGAACTTACTAAATAAAGGCTTAGAATACTAAGCACAAGAACTACCCATTGCCCATATTGTAAAAAATTATCTAGCATTTTTATTTCCCCTATTATGAATTTATTTTTTTCCAGTTAAAACCAAGGTTCCAGCCCACTCATCACCTCGATTGGCTCGCCAGGATTGAACTTCCTTTAGTCCAGCTTTGTTCAATAACTCAATCCACTCTGATTCTTTAAGCATTAACATTGGTGTACCAACTTTCTCTTGCCAGTTATGAGAATCGTTATTTTCATAGTAAAGATCTATTCCAATAATTAGCCTTCCATTATCTTTTAGCCATAGGTCTGAAATTTTTTGAATAATATCCCCAGGATTGCTTAAATAGTACATGACCTCCATTGAATGAATAAGATCAAATTTTATTTCTGGGTTATATTCATCAATATTGGTACATAAATACTCTTCTGAACCGCCTCTAGATTTTGCATTTTTGATCATTTGCTCAGCTCCATCTATGCCAATAGCCTTTGAACAAAGCGAGTTTGTTGAAACTCTTCTTGTTACCCAGCCATTCCCACACCCAATATCTAAAAAACTAAAATTTTTATTAATTAATGCTCTTTCATCTAATGAAAAATTAAGCATTTCCTCAACTGATATGGCGTGCCCTTCTTCCATGCCAATATCCTTGCCATTCTCAGCCCATTCACCAAAAACATCTGTTGCTTTTTTCATATAAATTAATAAGTAAGTTTTATTCCATCGTGATAGATATTTTTCCAAAGTGTTTATTATCTATTTGATGCTGAAAAGCTTTAGCTAAGTCAGCCAAATCAAAAGTATCGCTAATTATTGGCTTTATATCTGTCTGTTCCAAGTATTCGATCATAGCTATTTGAGATTCTTTATTAGCCATTGATATTCCACTCATTCTAATTTGTTTAAGGAAAATCCTTGGTAAGACTATTTCACTTGCATTAGGCCCGCTCAGAACTCCAATTAGCGCAATATGCCCTCCAAGCTTTGCAGCCCTAACAGATTCACCAAAAGTTCCGCCTCCGCCAACTTCAATAACATGATCAACACCCTCATTATTTGTTTTAGCTAAAACCTCTTTGCCCCATTCTGGGGTTTCCTTATAATTTATTACTTCATCGGCTCCAAGCAGTCTAAGTTTTTCTAACTTCTCTTCTGAAGATGATGTTGCGATAACTTTCGCCCCCATTGATTTGGCTAGTTGCAGAGCAAAGATTGAAACGCCTCCTGTTCCTTGAACTAAAACAGTTTCTCCAGCTTGAAGATTTCCATCATCAACCAAAGCTCGCCAAGCAGTTAAGCCTGCGCAAGGCAGTGTTGCCGATTCTTCTAAGCTCATATTGGTTGGAATTCTTGTTATAGCTGTATCTTGAATAGCAATATATTCTGTTGCGTACCCATCCTCGTGATCACCTATAAAACTTAAAAGCTCATATTTTGGTGGTCCACTCTGCCAATTTGGAAAACAGACACTCATGACCTTATCTCCAACCTTCCAGTTAGTTACATCAGATCCAACTTCTACTATTTCTCCTGCTGCATCTGAAAGAGGAACTCTATTATCATCAGTGGGGATAAAGCCCAAAGCCACTAAAAGATCGTGATAGTTTAAACTGCTTGCAGCAACCTTAATAACAACCTCATTATTATTAGGTTTAGGAATTTCAGCATCACAAACTGAAATATTTACCAAACCACCAGGTTTCTTTAATTGAATTTGTCTCATTTTCACTCTCCTTTATATATCTTAAAAAAATTATTGTATTTTATGAAGCTAATCTCGCTAATCTCAACAAACGTGGAATCACCCAAGTTACTACAATTGAAAAAGTCATACCGAGACTGTAGCTAAATATAAATCCAAACAGTCCTGCGTTAATAATCTCACTTTCTATTTTTGTTATAACTATTAATAGAAAGAAGACTGTACAAATAGCAAAAATTGATATCAGAAGTTTTTTTACAGGATTAGAAATTATATTGATATTTGAAGCTCCAATAAACCAACCAGTCATTACCCCTAAAAACCATATACTGAGCTCATGATCCTCATGAGATGGATAAAAAATATAGAGTATTAATTGAAAAACGAGTATTAGTATTAGCCAAGATCTTTTAGATAAACTCTTATACAAATCGTTAATAACAGCATAATGCCAAATTAAAAGAATCATTCCTCCAATAATTAATCCAGCAAAAACATCACCAAGATCATGGACTCCTAAATACATCCTACTAAAAGCAATTAATATTATTATTGTAATTGCTCCAATAGTTGCCCATTTGTTTTTTAATTCATATGCAAGTAGACCCCACAGAGTAACAGCAATCTGAGAATGTCCACTAGGCCATCCATAGGAAGTTCCAACTTTTGGATCTAGCATTAGTTCTATTGCAGGCCTTGCATCTTGGAAAAAATCTTTAAGAAAAGCATTTATTAAGCCTGATATAAACAACATCATTGCTACTCTAGAAAATCGCGATGGAGACCAATAAAAATAACCAAAAGAAATAAATAAAATGAGAAAAGTTGGGTATCCAGCTAGTGAAATATTTTCAAAAAAAATAGATAAGGAAGAGGATCTAATGCCCTCAACCCATGTCAAATCATTCCAAATTGACATTAATTTAAATTATTCTATAGGGCTTGGGACGATAAGTACTTTACCATTTCTGCCGCCCGCCCAAGCGCGAGTAACAGCTTCTTCAATTTGATCAACTGTATAGCGCGAATCAATATTGGCTTTCAATGTACCGTTTGCAATCAAAGGGATTACCTGCCCAAAAGCCTCTTGTTTGTCCTGCATAGTTGCTGTTTGGTACCACTTATAGAGCCAAAAACCTCGCAAATGAGTATCATTAAAAATAACCTTACCTGTATTAAGAGTAGCTGGCTTGCCTGATAGAACCCCATAAGTGACCAAGGTACCACCATAACCTAAACTATCTGCTAGACGGCCAAAAGTATCTCCACCAACTGGATCTAGTGCTAACATGATTGGTGCATTACCTGTTGCCTCTGCAATTTGCTGGGCAAGATCTGGCCCATCAATCAAAACAACATCTGCCCCCTTAGCCATTAGGTCATCAGCCAAACCCTCACGACGAACAATATTGACAGTTTTTATACCGCGCTGTTTAGCCAGCTGAATCACATAACCGCCAACTGCAGAATTAGCAGCACTTTGTGCAACCCATTGGCCCTCTTTAATATCTGTAAAGGAAGTAAGCATAAGTAATGCAGTTAATGGATTAACAGCTGACATTGCAAGCTGCTCAATAACATCAGCACCAATAGGACCTAAATTTGGTAGTGGTAAAAATCCTGCAGCTGGGCCTACTAATTCTTCTGCCCAAGTGCTCCCACTAGCAAGAAGGACTAACTGACCAACTTTTAAACTGTTAACTTCTGAGGCTATCTCTGTTACGCGGCCAACGCCCTCACTACCTGGTCTTGCAGGCAATACAGCATCAACACCATACATACCGGCTATTTGTAATACATCGGAAGGATTGATTGGTGCAGCTAATACTTTGACTCTAACTTCACCACTCTTTAGTTCACGCGAGGCTTCTGTTTTTACCTTAAGCACTTCTGCAGGGTTGCCAATTTGGTTATAACTAACATATTTTATTTTAGAGCCGTGCTCAGAACTAGAATGATGATCTGCTATTGCAAAAGAGCTATAAGCTAGAATAAATACAAAAGTTTTAATAATTGATAAATGTTTCATGATGTTAATCCGTTAGTTATTTTTAATATTTAGAAGATGATTTAATCTTTATTACGATGCCTCAATTAGATCTTGTATGCAAACAAATTATCTATGTTTTGGAATTCTTAAAATTGTCATTATCGCGCTCAAACCATCTCCCAAGATAAATTCCTACCAGTGTCCACAATCCAGCTATTCCTGCCCCAATAGCAGCTACTGCTGCCAAACCTAACCCCAAGCCTTGTGTAAGCCCAGTAAATAACCATGCAGTAATCATATCGCCGCCACGATAAGCAACAATATCTATAACAGGTTTTGCCTTGAACCGAGTTTCTTGATTAACAAGTGTAAATAACATCTCACGGGCAGGTCGAGTCACTGCATAGTTGCCTGCACGGCGAACAATCTGCAATATCATAACTACCCCTAACAAAGGTGAAATAGCCAAAACTAGCAAACCAATACAAATCATGATTGGCACCATGGCAATAGTCGTAGGCATGCCAAATTTAGTAACAATTCGACCAGTTGCGAACAAGCCAGTGGAGATTGCTAAGATATTTACTGCAAGGTCCATTTGAGCCCAGATCACAGATCTCTCAGGGCGGGTAAAGTCACTTAGTAAATTTTTTAGTTCAAAATAAACAAATGAGCTAATGCCTGTGTAAAGAAAAATAAATAAACCAATCGATAAGAGATAAGGGTTTGAGAAGAACATTTTGAAACCAGCAAGTGGATTGCCGCCAATTGATTGATTGGAAATGGGTGTACTTAATACCTCATTATTTAATTCTTTTGTTTTTAATGATTGTAGGTAAAAAATAATTGGTATTGGTATTAACAGCATTATGCTTGCTATTAACATTAACTTGTCAGTGCCCAAAGACACCGAAAAGAATGCTGTTATGGAGGGACCTATGAGGCCTCCAACACTAGCGCCAACAGCAATAATACCAAATAGTCTGCTTGACTGTTCTTTGCTGAAAAGCTCTGACATAAAGCTCCAGAAAACAGAGATATGAAAAAGACTAAATACGCTTACCCAAACATAGAATGCTTTATCAATTAAAATTTGGTCTGCATATATAGACCCTAAGACATAAAAAATAATGAAAGAGCCTGCAAAGATACCGTACATAACTGGTACCAATAATCGAAAACGGAACTTTGAAACCATAATGCCATATAGGGCTACGATTCCAGTGCTAATAAAAAAATTTAAGGTCCACAACCAGCTAACTTCTGCATCAGTCCAATCACTAGCCATAGCGTCGCGAACTGGTCGCAAAATGTAATATGCTGACATCAAAACAACCACAAATATAAAAGAAAAAACGACAGCCTTAACTTCTCGCTCTTTAATCTTGGAGGCAGTATTTAAAAAATTGAATATTATATTTTTGATCATTTTCCCTCCTATCCATGATTAACAAACTCTCGATTATGAAAATCAAGGGCTTAGAAAATTTTTGTACTAACTTTGTGTGTGCTTACACAATATAGACATAGAGAAGATAATAGCAAGTAGGCAAACTAATCATACTAGTATATAAAACCATACCAAGACAGATAGCTTGCAGCCTACTCCCACTCAATGAGTAATACCCTCTGAAACCCTTTATTTACAAGGGTTTCAAAAAAGTTTGTATTAACTTTGTATAAGAGAGGTTTCATTTTACGCTCATTTTTGTATGAATATGCCTATAAACTAGGTGTTTCATACAAAGTTTGTATCAAGGAGATTATACAATACATTAGTTACCGACTCAGTGTGTCAAGATATCAAAAAGGTTCTACTCTTCGCTGGTTTTAGTTGCTTGATTCAATAGATATTATAGAGGAAAGAGATGCATCAATTCCTGCCTTATAATCAGCAAAGGTAAAAGACACCGGTATATCAGGCTCTAGCGATCCGACAGCCTATCACTGGCTAAACCAACGTACAAAATTGCTAACACCCCTCTGCACAACATTCATCGGTGCCACGATCAATTCATCTCGCTGTATTTCACCTGGCTTATCGCGCCTGACAAGCGCGCTATTTAGCTCCAACAGGATAGCTGGATCGAGCACAAGCGATGCCTCCTCAGGCTGGTAGGTTGTGCCTATTGGGTAATGCTGACCAGGAGTACTGGTCATTTCAATATGCGACCCCAGCACAGCACTTACCGGGTGATCCTGCGAAAATAATGCCAGACGCTCTATGCTCAATCGGTATGCCTGCCAATCCTTCACATAGATATAACCTGGATAGACTGTGTCACCTGTTAACAGCCACTTTGTTTTGGGATCATAAACCGTTATCGCTTCCTCCTGGTGCCCTGGGGTCGGTAAAATGACCAGCTCTCGCCCGCCCAACTCAAGGCGCGACTCACCGCTGGTCCAGTCTGTAAAACCGAAGAACTCGGTTACACCATTACCACTGGCCTCCACTACCGTCACCCCCGATTTGCCTTCGAACTGGACATCCCCTTGTGTATGATCTCCATGACTGTGCGAGTGAATCAACACTATGTCCCTATCGGCCACCAGTACACGCACCGTATCGTACAGAGGAAAATCGATAGCATCTTTAGTTGCACCAGAGTCCAGTAGCAATGCGGTCTTTGTACCCAGCAGTAGAAACATAAACGGCGCTTCAAAATTGAGACACTTGCTCTGCCTGAGAATATAACTGGCATCATCGTAACGATGGACCTCAATGGCAGGATCATCGCCTACCTCGCAATCCTCAGTGCCATGAATCCATTGCTTATCTCGTAGCAAAGAATCAGCTGATGCTTCCGCCCATAAGCTGGCAGGGGTTATCACCAAAAGGGCCGCTAGCATCAAAACACTACTATTGGATAGCTTTTTCACAATTGTTATATCTAATAGAGGAATTATCTTTGCTTTACTTTCCATATCTCTCTTTCATTCCCACTCAATAGTAGCAGGTGGTTTACTGGAAATATCGTAGACAACCCTGCTGACTTCTTCAATTTCATTAACTATTCGATTAGAAACATGTTCTAAAAATTCGTATGGTAAGTGAGCCCATCTTGCAGTCATGAAATCTACAGTTTCAACTGCTCTAAGACCAATGACTTCGGCGTATCGCCTTTCATCACCAACAACCCCGACTGATTTAATTGGAAGATAAACAGCAAATGCTTGGCTGACTTTATTGTAGAGATTTGCCTTTATAAGCTCTTGGATAAAAATATGATCTGCTTCTTTTAAGACAGTTGTTTTGGCTTTAGATACTTCACCTATGATTCTCACCCCAAGGCCTGGCCCAGGGAATGGATGCCTATTTAACATCTCTGCAGATAGTCCAAGCTCTACTCCCATTTTTCTTACCTCATCTTTAAAAAGGTCACGAAGCGGCTCTACAAGATCCATCTTCATCTCCTCTGGAAGCCCTCCTACATTGTGATGAGATTTAATTACCCTAGCCTCTTTAGACTCTGAACCCGAAGATTCAATTACATCCGGGTATATTGTTCCTTGGGCTAGAAAATTAATATTCTTAAGCTTAGTTGCCTCAGTATCAAAAACATCAATAAAGGTTCTGCCTATTATTTTTCTCTTCTGCTCAGGGTCAGAAACACCTTTTAAATGCCTAAGAAAGATTTCTTCGCTATCAGATTTAATAACATTTAAATTCATGTTCTCTTTAAAAGTAGTCATAACTTCATCGGCTTCGCCTTTTCTAAGAAGCCCGTTATCTACAAATACACAGGTAAGTTTTTTGCCAATTGCTTGATGAAGTAATGCTGCGGTAACAGATGAATCAACTCCGCCGGAAAGCCCCAGCAATACTTTTTGATCTTTAACTTGATCCTTTATTTCTTGAATTCTTTCTTTTATCAAGTTGTCCATTTTCCAATCTTTTTGTGCATTGCATATATTGAAAATGAAGTTATTTAATACGATATGTCCTTGCTCTGTATGGGTTACTTCAGGATGAAACTGTAGGGCATAAATTGGTTTTGCCTCATGCTGCATAGCCGCAATAGGGGCATTTTTAGTAGAGGCAATTAACTTAAAATTATCAGGCAAATCTTGAACCTGATCTCCATGACTCATCCATACGTTTTCATTGTTACTAAGGCCTTCGAATAAATTTGATTCATTTTTAAGAGTAAGTTCGGCGTGACCAAATTCCTTATGACTTGAAGAAATTACTTGGCCGCCCATCTGTTCAGCAAGTGTTTGCATTCCATAACAAATCCCAAGCAAAGGAACATTTAAATCAAAAGCAATTTGTGGAATTCTTGGAGTAAAACTATCAGTAACAGATTCAGGACCACCAGATAGAATGATTCCTACAGGATTGATCTTTTTAATTTTGTTCTCATCAATATCCCAAGGAAGAATTTCAGAGTAAACATTAGACTCACGGATTCTTCGAGCTATTAACTGGGTATATTGGGAACCAAAATCAAGGACAAGAACTGTATCAATACTTTTATTGCTAATTGAAAGGTTTGACATGAGAAATTTTTAACCTCTTTGGTAGTTTGGAGCTTCTTTGGTAATCATTACATCATGAACATGGCTTTCTGCCATGCCTGCATTGGTAATTTCAATAAACTGACTGTCTTTTTTCATAGCATCAATTGTTTTGCACCCAACATAACCCATACTTTGGCGAACGCCGCCTATGAGTTGATTAATAACGCTTATAACTAGGCCCTTATAAGGAACTCTTCCTTCTATTCCCTCTGGTACTAACTTTTCTGGATCAATGTCGTCTTGAAGGTATCTATTTGATGCTTCTTTTCTATCTGTCATAGCTCCAATAGAGCCCATACCTCTGTATGTTTTAAAACTTCTTCCTTGGAATAGCTCCACTTCCCCAGGAGCTTCTTCTGTACCAGCAAATAAGCCACCCATCATTACAGAATCTGCGCCTGCAGCAATTGCTTTGGCTATATCTCCAGAGAACCTAATTCCACCATCTGCAATCAGACTAACACCTTTGCCTACCAATGCTTCACGAATAGTCATAATGGCTGTGATCTGAGGAACTCCAATTCCAGCAATAATTCTAGTTGTACAAATAGACCCTGGGCCCATGCCAACCTTAATAGCATCTGCTCCAGCCTCAACTAAAGCCTGTGCGCCTTCTGGTGTTGCTACGTTGCCGCCAATGATTTCGACATCAGGAAAGTGCTCTCTTACAAGCTTAATCGTATCTAAAACATTTTTTGAATGCCCATGGGCGCTATCAATTACAAATACATCAACACCAACCTCATGCAACGCTTTGGCGCGATCAAGAGTATCGGAGCCGGTACCAAGCGCAGCCCCTACCATCAACCTTCCAGAGGAATCTTTTGTCGCATCAGGATGTTCGGCTGATTTTTCAATGTCTTTCATCGTGACGAGACCGCTTAAGGCATTCTTGTCATCAATTACTAATATTTTCTCAATTCTATTTTCATACATCATCTTTTTAACAGAATCCTGAGATGTACCCTCTTTGACTGTTACCAGCTTATCAAAGGGCGTCATAATTGAAGATACAGGATCTTCCATATTATCTGCATATCTAAAATCTCTACTGGTTACAATTCCTTTTAGCTGACCATCATCAACAACTGGCATGCCCGAAATTTTGAGTTCAGTAGTAAGTTGTTGTAATTCACTAATTGATTTACTAGATTCAATTGTGATGGGATCTCTAACAACTCCGCTTTCGTATTTCTTAACAGCTCTAACCTGGTTAGCTTGTTCGGATATTTCATTATTTTTATGAATAATTCCTATTCCACCAGCCTCTGCTAATGAAATTGCCATCCTGGACTCTGTAACAGTATCCATGGCTGCAGAAATAAGAGGAATCTTCAGAGATATTTTCTTTGTGAGTTTTGTTTCAGTTGATGCTTCGCTTGGGATAAAGTCGCTAAACCTTGGAAGTAGAAGTACATCATCGAACGTGAGAGCTTTTAATTTTACTTTGTCCATGTCGGATTATAACAAGACTAAGGAGAAAAAAAAATCCTTACTAATTTAATTAGTTAAATAATTAGTCCAAGGATATAGATAAGTGTTAAACCAGTATTTAAAACAACAACAGTTTGTTCTTTCCATAAAAGACCAACAACTATCCAGATGGTGTTGGCAGAAATAAATGCCCAATGATGATATTCCAACTCAGGAACAAAGCTGGCAAGTGATGCAGCTATGATTAGTATTCCTGTAGCAATCCACGCAAGCGACTGATATGGTTTTTCGTTTTGATTCATTATTTGAATGCCCCTAAGTATAAAAGTGAGTTATAGAAAATTAAGATTTGTATAAAAGATCTGTTTTTGCGGCGCAAATAAAATCATTTTTATGCAATCCGTTGATCTTATGAGACCACCAGCTAACATAAACCAAGCCCCACTCAAGGATAAGCTTAGGATGATGGCCCTCATCTTCAGCCATCTCTGCTACAGCATTAGTAAAAGATAAAGCGCTTTCATAATCATTAAAGCTAAACTTTTTTACAAGCATGTCACAAGGGTCTGTATTGATTGACCACCCTTCTATGTCATTTAGTAAAAGCTCTTGGTCTTCAGGGCTTACCGTTGGGGCATCAGCCCTGCAAGCTTCGCAGGACAAATCACATAAGTCTGCCATTTAATTTATACCGCCTTTAGTTAATTTTGATGGGTCTAGTAATTTAGAAAGTTCATCTAAGCTAATGCCTGTTTCCTCGTGCGCGACATCAATAATAGATCTTTTTTCTTTATAGGCTTTTTTGGCTACAGCAGCTGCTTTTACATAGCCAATTTTTCTATTTAGAGCAGTTACTAAAATAGGATTTTTTGATAAAGATTCTTCAATATTTGTTGTATTCACTTTAAATGTTTTGATTGCTTTGTTTGCAAGTAATGGCATTGAGTTTGCCATTAAAGTAATACTTTTAAGTAAATTGTATGCAACTACCGGAAGCATGACATTTAATTGAAAATTACCACTTTGCCCTGCAATGGTGATAGTTGTATCGTTACCAATAACGTCTGCACAAGCCATAGCGACTGCCTCTGGTATAACCGGATTTACTTTTCCAGGCATTATGCTGCTACCTGGCTGAAGTGCTTCTAATTCGATCTCAGATAAGCCAGTCAATGGCCCACTATTCATCCATCTTAAATCATTAGAAATTTTCATTAGAACAACACTAAGGTTTTTAACTGCAGATGAAAGCTCAACCGCATTATCAACAGAGCTTAGACCTTGAAAGAAGTTCTTGGCTTGTTTGGTCTTAAGGCCAGTTAATGCATTTACCTCGCTACAAAAATGCTTTGAAAAATCTTTGTGTGTGTTTATACCTGTGCCGATAGCAGTGCCGCCTTGGGGAAGCTCAAGCATTCTCGCTGAAGCTGCTTTTAAAGACTTCTTAGAGCTTGTTAATTGAGCTTTCCAGCCTGAGAGCTCTTGTGAAAAGTCAATTGGCATAGCATCCATTAAATGCGTTCTTCCTGTTTTAACATTACCCTTAACTTCTTTCATTTTTGCATCTATTGCATCTATTAAAATATCTAAGTTAGGAAGTAATAGCCTCTCCATATCAAGCAAAGAGCTGATGCATATCGCGGTTGGGATCACATCATTTGAGCTTTGGCTCATATTTACATCATCATTTGCACCAATAGCTGTCTTGGATTTGGTAGAAGCAACATTTGCGATAACCTCATTGGCATTCATATTTGTGCTTGTACCAGAGCCAGTTTGAAATACATCTAAAGGGAAAGAATCATCATAATCTCCTTTAATGACAGCCTTAGATGCGTTCTTAATAGCATTTGCTTTTTTTGCACTTAATAATTTTAATGTTTGATTTGATGAAGCAGCAGAATATTTAATAACACCAAGGGCTTCAATAAATGATCTGCCAAATGGAAAAGTAAACTTAATGCCGCTGATTTTAAAGTTTTCAAGCGCTCTTTGTGTTTGCGCACCCCATAGAGCATCAGCTGGAACTTTTACATCACCAAGACTATCTTTTTCTATTCTATATTTCATATTTAAACCAATATTTGATAAGCTATTTTATCACTCAAAGTTATTTCGTGGAGAAAAGAATGTCAAATGTTACACCAATAAAAATCAGCCTAACTGATGGAAGACTTCCTTTAAAAAAGAAAGGTCTTGAGATGAAAGAGTTTGCAAATGTTGCAGAGGTTAGAAGAGACCAATTAGAAAAATTAGCGGCAGGATTTAGGTTCTTTGCTCATTGTGGTTTTAATGAAGGTGTAGCAGGACATATTACGTTGAGAGACCCTGAGTTTACTGATCACTTCTGGGTAAATCCATTGGGTGTTCATTTTTCACAAATTTCGGTATCTGATTTAATTCTTGTAAACCATGATGGTGATGTTGTTCAAGGCGATAGAGATGTCAATGTTGCTGCGTTTGCAATTCACTCTAGACTCCATAAAGCAAGACCAGATGTTAATGCAGCTGCCCACTCACATTCTATTCAAGGCAGAACGTTTTCAACGTTAGGTAAACTTTTAGACCCTATATCTCAAGATGCCTGTGCATTTTATGAGCAACAGGCTATTTATAGTGATTTCTCTGGAGTGGTTGAAGAAGTAGAAGAAGGTGATCTAATAGCTGAGGCCCTTGGAGATAAAAAAGTAATCATTCTTCAAAACCACGGGATACTTACTACAGGCCCATCAGTTGATATAGCTTTATGGTTTTATACGTCTATGGAAAGATGCTGCCAAGCTCAACTTATGGCTGAGGCCGCAGGAAATCCAATAATTATTCCTCATGAAACTGCAGTTAAAACTAGAGAATATATTTCTAACGATATAGCAGCTTGGGCAAGCTTTCAGCCTGCCTTTGATATGATTGTTAAGAAAGAGCCTGATTTATTAGACTAGCCTAAAGGGCTTATTAAAGCCTTTGTTTCAAGGTAATCTTCTAAACCATGAAGCCCGTGCTCTCTTCCATTACCTGAAGCCTTGTAGCCACCAAATGGGGCAGCATTTTCTCTATTACCACCATTGATAGTAATTTGCCCTGCTCTAATATGTCTTGCAACTTCTTGTGCATGAGAGACTTCACCTTGAACATATCCAGCTAGGCCATAATCGGTATCATTGGCAATTTCTATCGCCTCCTCTTCAGTCTCATATTTCAGCATACATAGAACAGGCCCAAAAACCTCTTCTCTAGCAATAGTCATATCGTTAGTGACATTAGCAAATACTGTAGGCTTAACATAGAAACCTTTATCTAAACCCTCCGGAAGTTCTGTCCCGCCTGCTACAAGAGTAGCACCCTCATCAATACCAATTTGAATCATTCTTACAACTTTTTCATATTGAGCTTTGTTTGATATTGGGCCCATTCTTGAATTTTCATCCAGCGGATCACCAGCAGAAGTTTTTTCAGCAACAGATTTAGCAATCTCAACTGCTTTGTCATAATTTGCTGCAGAAACAAGCATCCTAGTGGGTGCGGTGCAGGTTTGACCTGTATTTAAGAAACATTGAGCTACCCCTGAGGCAACTGCTTTTTCAATATTTGCATCATCTAAAACAATATTGGCAGATTTACCACCAAGCTCCTGTGAGACTCTTTTTACTGAAGGTGCTGATGCTTGTGCTACTGCAATACCTGCTCTAGTTGAGCCTGTAATCGATATCATATCCACATCCGGGCTCTCCGATAAAGCAGCTCCAACAATAGGACCATAACCATTCACTAAATTAAATACGCCTTTTGGTAAGCCAGCCTCATGGATGATTTCAGCTAATAAAATGCCGCAATAGGGTGATATTTCACTTGGCTTTATAACCATAGTGCAACCTGCAGCAATTGCTGAGGCAACTTTGGTGCACATTTGATTCATAGGCCAGTTCCAAGGAGTAATCATTCCAACAACCCCAATAGCTTCTTTTCTTTCAATATAATTATTTAGATTTTTTTCAAACTCATAGCTCTCGAGCTCTTTGAGAGTACTTTTAAAATGACTCATCCCCGTAGTTGCTTGAGCAACTTGAGATAACCATAAAGGAGAACCCATTTCTTCAGTAATTGTTGATGCTATTTCATCCATCCTTCTTTCGTATATTTCGATAATGGATTGGATATATTTAGCTCTTTCTTGTGCAGTTGTTTTGCTGAATGTTTTGAAGGCTTCTTTTGCTGCAGATACAGCAGTATTTATATCTTCTTTGGTACCTGCTCCAATTGAACCTATAACCTCTTCGGTAGCTGGATTAACAACCTCAATTGTTTTAGCTGAGGATGAACTTACCCATTCACCGTTGATATAAAAATCTAATTTATCTTTCATAATATTTTTTTCCTATTTTCTATAATTATATGTATTTTATAATTTTGATAAAGCTATTCT
>ENA-ORDR01000114-ORDR01000114.1-marine-metagenome-genome-assembly--contig:-NODE-114-length-40963-cov-8.220882_pt1 | contig 40963 bp, 35 predicted proteins | sample MGYA00240993_ERZ508538 | MGnify/ENA primary metagenome ERZ508538 (study PRJEB26207, sample SAMN05421999) | marine metagenome | isolation source: Monterey Bay, California, USA | place: USA:Monterey Bay... | reverse complement strand
GAGATAAGCAAGTCTCTAGTTTCCTTGTCAAAATTTTCGGGAATAGTCGAACATATTGCTGCTGGCAGATTATTATCAGCTGCCGCTTGAGCAAAAGCCAAAGCATCATTTCTGTAATACACGAGAGACTCATCCAAACCTTTAGCAGGGTAATCCTGCACCAAGATTGCTGAATGAACTAATCCTTGATTCATTGCCTCTTGAAAGACTGGTCGTGTCTTTTCGGGTTGACCCCAAATAGGGGTCGTGTAATCCAAAGGATTTGATAAGGTAGCTATTTCAGGCAATAACCCAACAAGCCTATCTGATTTCTCCTTATTAAAATTTGGAAATTTTAAACCAATATCTTCTGCTTTATCCGCCAACATTGTTGCTCCACCACCAGAACAGGTAAATCCAATTATATTTTCCTGTTTAGGGCATCCCGATACACATAAATATTTTAAAGTCTCTAAAAATTGAGACGGATTATTCACACTGATCACACCTGTTCGTTTAAATAACGCTTCATATAATTCTTTTGAACCTGATAAAGATCCCGTATGACTTAATGTTAATGTTGATCCAATTTTTGATGTTCCAGTTTTTAATGCAACTACTGGTTTATTTAATCTTAGAGCTTTCAATGCTGCTTTCTCAAACAGAGAGACATCACTTAAACCCTCAATATGCAAACCAATTGCTCTGACTTCAGGTTTTTCACATAAGATATCTATAAAATCTGCCAATCCCATAACTGCCTGATTTCCTGCTGAAACCATATAACTTAAAGGTAAAGATCTTTGACTCATCGTGATATCAGAAGAAAACATCCCACTTTGTGTTATAATTGCAGCACCATATCCAGGGCAACTCCCTCCATGAGCAAATGGCCAAAGAGCAACCTCATCAATGTAATTGATTATTCCATAGCAATTTGGACCTATAAGAGCCATATCACCCGCATATTCTACAAGTAATTTTTCAGCTTCTTCACCTTCAGAATCTGCCTCTCCAAACCCGGCCGTGTAACATACTATTCCACCAGCACCTAACTTTGCCAAATCTTTTACAGCCTTTAAGGCAGGATCTCTAGGAATTGCTAAATAAACTGCATCTGGAGACGAAGGAAGATCTTCTAAAGCCTGGAAGCATTTATGCCCACCTAATTCTTCTCTTCGTGGGTTAACTGGCCAAATTAAACCTTTAAAGCCTGCTCTTTTAGCTTCTCCTATAGCTATCTCGGCATCTACTCCACCAACAAAAGCTATATGCTTTGGTTTGATCAACCTTTCAAAATTAACTTTTTGCGCTGGCGTCATGCTCCCAGAGGCCGCAAAATTGACCTTGTAATAATATGTCGTTGAATCTCAGAGGTTCCATCCCATATTCTCTCTAACCTACTATCTCGCCATAAACGTTGAATTGGTAATTCTTCCATTAAACCCATTCCACCGTAAATTTGCACTGTGTCATCCGCAACTTTGTTTAGCATTTCCGAGCAGAATACCTTCACCATGGCAGCATCGGCATCTTGCATAGCACCCTTCTCTGCTCGACTTACAGCATCATTCACCATCAAATCTGCTGCCCGCAAACCAATTGACATGTCCGCTAGCTTGAAGCCAGTTGCTTGAAACGACCCGATAGGTTTACCAAATTGCTTCCTATTTGCAGCCCAGTCGATAGCTAAATTCATTATTCGCTCAGCTTTTCCACAGCAAGTCGCACCAACCCAAATTCGGCCCATACCAAGCCATTTTCCTGATAATTCTAATCCGCGACCTTCTTCACCGAGAACCTGGTTTGGGCCTAATCTCACATTATCAAAACTCAACTGAAAATTCTTATATCCTCGGTAACTGACACATTTATTACCTTCTCGACATTCAAACCCTTTAAGACCCACATCAACTAAAAAAGCAGTAACTCTTTTTCTTGGGCCTCTCGGAGTCTGATCTTCACCTGTAGCCGCAAAAACAATCGCAAAATCAGGCATTACTGGGCCAGAAATAAAATGCTTGCTGCCATTTAAGATCCAATCATCACCGTCTTTTACAGCATTAGACTTCATTCCCATTACATCTGATCCAGCTTCTGGTTCAGTTAAGGCAAATAACTCTCGTTTTTCTCCTCTTACACAAGGTAGTAGATATTGCTCCTTTTGATCACCTTCACATGCCAATAAGATTTCAGTTGGTCGAGCGACCCACGACTGCAATGCATGAGTTGTCTTCCCATACTCTCTTTCCATTAACGCCATAGCTTGATAGCTTAACCCTCCACCGCCGATATCTGTTGGTAAGTTAGCAGCAAAAAGACCTATATCTTTTGCTCGCTTCTCAATCTGACGACCCAATTCAATCGGGACTTCACCTTTTGCATCAACTTCATCTTCATATGGAAATATCTCAGCATCCATGAAGGCTTTTAACGTATTTATTAACAATTCATTTTCATGGTCCATTTGATCACTCATACTTTCTTCAATTCTTCAATAAAACTATTATTCCCAATATTTTTTTTATCTTTAAACTCTAGTTAACTATGCACCACGGAGGTTCAGCTTTTTTCTGGCTTCTGCCGGTGAAAGAGCTCGAGCACCCATTCTTTCAATTATTTCAACGGCTCGCGTTACAAGCTGTCCATTGGTAGCTAATACACCTCTATCTAGGTAAATATTATCCTCTAATCCGACGCGCACATTTCCACCTAGAGCAACTGCAGTAGCCGCCATGGGCATTTGCATCCGCGAAATACCAAATCCGGCCCAATTAGCACCATCCGGTAAGTGATCTTTCATTGTCTTCATAGTATCAACACTCTGATCAGCTCCCCATGGGATCCCCAGACAAATCTGAAACATCGGTGGATCTGCTACTAAACCCTCGGAAATCATCTGTGTGGCAAAGCGAATATGACCAAGTTCAAATACTTCTAATTCTGGCTTCACCCCCCATTCTTTCGTTAATTGCGCCATTTTTCTTAACATAGGCGGGGTTGAAATATAAATCTCATCACCATTTCCAAAGTTTAATGTACCGCAATCGAGAGAACATATTTCAGGCATACATTCCTTGACATGAGCCAGCCTCTCTTCCGGACCAATCATATCAGTTCCAGGACCAGGCATCGCTGGGTTATTTTGGTCAGGAACCCAATCACCCCCCATACCTGCTGTAAGATTTATTACAACATCTGTATTACTATCCCTCACCCGATCAACAACTTCTTTAAACAGCTTTGGATCTCGAGATCCTTTTCCAGTCTCTGGATCTCGAACATGTATATGCGCTATTGCAGCGCCAGCTTTGGCAGCTTCTATTGCCGCATCCGCCACTTCTTTTGGCGTCACCGGCACGTGAGGACTCTTTTCAGTTGTATCACCTGCACCTGTAACTGCGCAACTTACCACTACATCAAAATTCATTTATTTTACTCCTTATTTCTCGATTAAGATCTAAAATCAGTTAGACTTAATTGCATTTAAAACAGCTACAATCTTTTTATCTCGATCTTCCGCCATCTGCTCAAAATGTTGATCTCCTGCCATTTCTGCGCAACCATCTACCATTTTGTCTCTCAACTCTTTAGATAAGTCTGGCGCTTTTAATCTTGTCCAAGGTAATTTTAAAGCAGGACCAAACTGGTCTAAATTTGTGGCCATTCCACCTTCACCGCAGGCGACATGAAATGCCATGCACTGTCCTTGAACAGCCATTCTTGGAGCAGGTCCATTTATTAATGCGTTATCAATATCAGCTGGTGTAGCTTCTTCATTTGCTACCATATGTAAAGCCTCACGCCACAAAGCTTCTTGCAACCTAGTTGCTACAAAACCAGGTATCTCTTTTTTCATTACCAGAGGTGACTTTCCTGATATTTTATAAAAATCAGCAGCCCAAAGAACTGCATCAGGATTAGTCTTTTTACCCCCCACTATCTCAACCAGAGGCAGTAAGTAAGGAGGATTGAATGGATGACCAATAACAGTTCTTTCTGGCGTGCTACATTTCTGCTGAATCTCTGTCATAGTTAGTCCAGAAGTTGATGAACTTATCACAACATCATTTGGCACAATGCGTCCCAAAATTTCATAAAGCCCCTGCTTTATTTCCAAGCGCTCAGGAGCACTTTCTTGTACAAAGTCAGTTCCTTGTAAACTGTCTTCTAGCTTCGTAAAAATTTCTAAATTACGTAAGCTTGCGCCTCCAGCTAAACCAAGTTTAGTTAAACTAACCCAGGCTGTTTGCACAATACTATTAAACATGTCTATTTCATCTTCTGAATGAAGATAAGCATTAACCTTAAAGCCTTGCGCCAAGAAATGAGCAGCCCATCCACCTCCAATTGGTCCAGCTCCAATACTCGTTACTAACTTGACCTTATTTGCTTTCTTAAACACTTCTATTCACCCTTAAAGTTTGGCTCACGCTTTTCTACAAAAGCTGCCACTCCTTCTGCTGCATCATCAGATTTTAACATTTTTCTATAAACAGGTAAATTTTCTGTTCTCATCTTTTTAAAAGCATCTTCCAGCGGCACACACTCTATCGCCCGCTGCACTTCTTTGACACTTTGCATAGCAAGAGGAGCAGACCAAGCGATTGATTCCGCCCACTCTCGAGCCTGATCAAGTAATTTTTCTTTAGGAACCACTTTATTTACCAAACCATAATGAGCAGCTTCGTCAGCAGACATGCGTCGTCCTAATAAAAACATTTCCATGGCTATATTATGGGGAATTCTTCTAGGTAATCTTTGCAAAGCACCTGCATCTGGGACCATACCCAAGGGCATTTCTGGTAGTCCAAACTCAACATGCTCAGCTGCAATTAAAAGGTCACACCCCATTGCCAACTCAAAACCCCCACCAATTACAAGACCATTTAAGGCAGCTATAACAGGTTTATTTAAATTCCAATTTTCTGTTAAACCTGCAAATCCACCATCGCCATAATCAGCTGTTTCCCACCAGTTATCTAATTCCACTTCCCCAGAATTTAAAGCTTTCAAATCCCAACCTGCTGAAAATATTTTTTCACCTTCTGCAGTTAAAATTCCCACCCACAAATCTGGATTATCACGCAACTCTGCAAAAGCTGCTCCTAAAGCTTGGCTCATTGGGATATCAATTGCATTTACCTTTGGCTTATTTAATTTTACCTCAAGAATCCTACCGTTTTGCTTAACCTCAACCCCATCAGGCATACTTTTCTCCCTAACTATTTATTTAAATTCTGGAACAACCTCTGAGCAAAACAGTTCCATCGACTTCTTCTGCGCCTCCATGTCTAATCCCATGGACGCATAATATATATACTCGTCTACGCCTAGCTTCTCATATCTCTTTAATTTTTCAATTACGGTTTCGGGAGAGCCAAACATTAGATTTTCCTCTAACATATTAGCATCATACTCTTTTCGACCCTGTAATTCATCAAGTGGGATTTGTTTGGGAAATCCATCACTAACATCACCTAAATTTCTAAATAAATTTTCAAATTGCCCAAGACATGTCTGAATTGCTCTTATGGCTTGATCCCGTCCCTTTTCATTCTCGTACAATGCTGTGTGCCGCATCATTGCGAAAATAGGTTTAAAAGTATCACCATTCTTCTGAATTGCTTCATCAAGCTGCTGTTTGTATAATTCAGCCTCTGAAAAGCCTCGGGTTAAAGGCCAACTCATTACATTGCAATTATTTTTTATTGCATAATCGAATGTTATTGGCGATCTGGCAGCAACCCATAGAGGTGGGTGTGGTTTTTGAATTGGCTTGGGAACCGATGTTGATGTTGGAAATTGCCAAAATTTTCCATTATGCTCATAATCTCCCTCCCATAGCTTTAGAACAGCAGGTAATACCTCTTGCAAATATTGCCACGCATCCGATTGCTTCAAACCTGGCTTCATTCGATCAAATTCTCTCTGATATGCTCCTGAGCCAATACCAAACTCTAAACGACCCCCACTAATTAAATCAAGGAAAGCTGCCTCTCCTGCCAAATTTATTGGATGCCAGTAAGCCGCAGCTGCGACTGCCGTACCTAATCTAATATTTTCGGTTTCAGCAGCCCACCATGTTAGTATTTGAAATGGATTAGGTGCTATCGTCATTTCCAAGGCATGATGTTCAGCTGCCCAAACAATATTAAATCCACCATTTTCCGCCATTTGCACCATGTCTAAAGTGTGACGCATAACATCATTCATGTTCCAACTTGGATCCATTCTTTCCATGTTCACAGCTAATTGAAACTTCATTATTTTACCTCTTTTAGTTCATCGCATTACAAATGGATTGCCAAACGGCTCATCCGATGTATTCATCCATATTGTCTTTGGTCTAGTATAATCATGCATAGCTTGAAATCCACTTTCTCGTCCGTAACCTGATCCTTTTATTCCACCAAACTCTGCAATAGGCGAAACAACACGATAAGTATTTACCCAAACTATTCCAGCCCTAACTGCTTTAGCCATTCTTAACGATCGGGCACTATCTCTGGTAAAAATACCTGCAGCCAAACCATGAACGGTATCATTCGCAAGACCAATTACTTCCTCTTCAGTTCTAAACTTCAAAACACTCAAGACTGGACCAAAAAGCTCAGTATCAACAATCTTCATGTTTTGACTAGCGCAACTGATAATTGTAGGCTCATAAAATAGGCCCTCGAAATTCTCTGGTCTTTTTCCTCCATGGAGGATCTGACCGCCTTCTTCTATCGCCTGAGAAACCTCTTTTTCAATATTTTCCAACTGACCGATAGTGCAAAGTGGTCCCATTTGAGTTTCTTCTAGTAGCGGATCGCCAATTCTAATATCTTTTGCGATAGCAACCATTCTCTCTAAAAACTCATCTGCAATATCTTCATGTAAGTATAGTCTGGAACCTGCAACACAACTTTGCCCAGCTGCTCCAAAGATACCAGCCACAGATCCATTCACAGCACTCTCGATATTTGCATCATCAAATACAATAAAGGGAGATTTTCCACCCAACTCAAGACTTACTTCCGCAAAGTTTTCCGCAGAGTTATATAAGACGTGTCGGGCTGCATTTGGACCTCCAGTAAAGGAGATTCGCGCGACTAACGGATGACTGGTCAACGCTTTACCACATGGCTCTCCATGACCAGTAACAATATTTACAACACCTGGAGGGAATCCAGCTTCAGCTACCAATTCACCAAACTCCAACATCGCTGCAGAGGCATGTTCTGACGCCTTTAGAACTATAGTGTTACCAGCTGCTAAAGCAGGGCCTACTTTAACCGCAACTAAAAATAGCTGTGAGTTCCATGGAACAATTGCAGCAACTACCCCTAATGGTTCTCTATTTGTAAAAACGAACAAATCTGGTTTATCTATTGGTAACGTCTCACCACTAATCTTGTCAGCGCAGCCAGCATAAAAATGAAAAAATTCAGCAATATATTTTGCCTGCCAGCGGGTTTCTTTTAACATCTTTCCAGTATCAACGCTTTCTGTCCTTCCCAACGGCTCCGACTTTTCAGCCAAAAGATCACCCAATTTTCGTAGACATTTTCCACGTTCGGTCGGAGTCATTTTTGACCAAGGACCAGTCGAAAAAGCACGGTGTGCAGCGTTCACGGCATCGTCGACGTCAGTCTCAGTTGCTTCTGGAACTTTGCTCCAAACCTGACCATTAGTAGGATTGATGCTCTCAAACATAGCCCCATTTGATGCGTTGACCCATTTACCATCGATTAACATTTGATAGGACTTAACGTTTGCCATACTTTTTCCTCGTAAATTATTTGATTCTTAATCTAATCTGATATTAAACGTAATATAATTTTTAATTACTAAATAACAATTCTATTATTAAATATTTATTTAGAAGTACAGGTTTTGAGGAGGTAAAACCATGGGAAAAGAAAAAGAAATAATTGGTGGAGCGCTGGTTATTGGTGGAAGAACCCTATCACTATCAAAGGCAATAAGAGCTGGTGATTTTGTGTTTCTAACTGGTCAAATTCCTATGAGTAATGGAGAGCCAATGACAGTCGGAACAATTGAAGATCAAACAAAGGTTATTCTGGAAGATATAAAAGCAACTTTAAAAGAAGCCAAATGCGACATGGAAGATGTTGTGAAGTCTATGATTTGGCTTAGAGAACGCGCTGATTTTCCCGGCTTCAATAAAATTTATGGAGATTACTTCCCTAAAGACCCACCAGCGAGATCCGCAATCGTAAGCGAATTACTAGTTGATGTTAGGGTGGAAATAGAGGTTATTGCTTATAAACCTTTATAAAATTTAAGCATACGGCGGAAAGAGACAAAATGAATATATCCTATGAAACTCATGGAAAACAAACAAATCCATGCGTTATTTTAATTCATGGTTTGGGATTAAATAAGCAAATGTGGCAGTGGATTATATCAGATCTCAAAAAATCTTATTATGTTATCTCATATGACTTATATGGACATGGAGACTCGTCTAATCCTGATAAGAATCCATCTCTATCGTTTTTTTCTAAGCAAATTGCAGATCTGTTAGCATTAATTAAAATTAAGAATGCAATTTTAATAGGATTTTCTCTAGGTGGCATGATTTGCAGACGATTTGCTCAAGACTACGCAAGTAAAACGAATGGTATAGTAATTTTAAATTCTCCATACAAAAGAGATAATGAGGCACAAAGCGCAATCTTAAAGCGTTTAAAACAATTAGAAAATGAAGGACCAAAAGCAACTGTAGAGGATGCCTTAATTCGATGGTTTTCAGATGATTATAGAGAACAAAATCCAGAAATGATGAATCTTGTAAGGGGCTGGGTTATGAAAAATGATCCAAAGGTATATCCAAAAATTTATGAAGTTCTTGTGTCTGGATTAGAAGAAATCTCAGCGCCAAATCCAAAATTATCTTGCCCAGCATTAGTTATAACTGCCGATGAAGATTTTGGCAACGGACCAAAAATGTCGGAAGCTATCGCTTCAGAGATTCCAAATTCCAAATTAGTTATTCTAAAGGGCCTAAGACATATGGCCTTGGCCGAAGCACCAAATGTTGTTAACGAACCTATAAAAGAATTCTTGAGTCTTGTTACAAAAGATAAATTAACTAATGGAGAATAATATTAGTGAAGGAATATTAACTGGCGTAAAAGTTCTAGATCTTACCCGAATGCTCTCAGGGCCATATTGCACAATGATGCTGGCTGACCACGGGGCTGAAGTTATAAAGATTGAAAGTGAATTAGGTGATAGCAGCCGAGCTAATGGCCCATATAGAGATGACGATCCAGAAAAAGACTGGGCAGGATATTTTGTGAGTTTGAATAGATCAAAAAAAAGTGTGCAGTTAGATCTTAAAACGAAGTCTGGAAAAGATAACTTTAGAAAGCTGGTGACTCTGGCTGATGTTGTCGTGGAAAATTTTAGGCCAGGCGTTATGGAACGCTTAGAATTAAATTATGAAGAATTGAAAATATTGAACCCACGCCTCGTTTACGGAGCCATTCGTGGTTTTGGTGATCCAAGATCAGGTGAAAGTCCTTATGTCAAGTGGCCTTCTTATGATGTTGTAGCTCAGGCTATGGGGGGCATTATGGGTATTACTGGAGCAAACCCTAACTCTCCCACAAAAGTTGGGCCAGGAGTGGGAGATATTTTTACAGGTTTAATGATGTCATTTGGTATCATTGCTGCGCTTAGGTCAGCAGACGCTACGGGAGAAGGTCAATTTATTGACGTAAGTATGTATGATGCTGTGCTAAGTTTATGTGAGAGAGCTGTTTATCAACATGACTATGAAGGAATCATTCCAGGTCCTGAAGGTAATGGCCATCCATTATTAGCACCATTTGGTATTTTCCCTGCATTAGACGGACAAGTCGCTATTGGAATAGTAGATGACATCTTTTGGAGCCATTTAAGTAAGTGCATGGGACTAGATAAGACTGGTGAAGACATAAAATATTTTACCAGAGCAAAAAGAAGAGCAAACTCAATAATAGTAAATAATTTAGTGGCAGATTGGACAAAATTGAAAACAAAAAGTGAGCTGACACAAATCTTGGGAGGAAAAGTCCCTTTTGGGCCAGTTAATACAATAAAAGATATTTATGATGATCCTCATGTGAAAATTAGAAAAATGATAGCATCTGTACCTAACTCTGATCCAACAAAAAAAGATTGGCGCGTCGCTGCAAATCCAATTAAATTCAGTTTAAATCCAACTCCAAAATACAAAACTCCTCCAAAAATTGGTGAGCACGATGAAGACTATTTAAGAAAGATCAAATCTGATTCAGCAAACTCCGATTTTGAAAAAACTAAATCCCTCAGGAACGCCTTTGGAAATTTTGCCACAGGCGTTACTATTGTAACAACAAATGATAAAAATGGATTTCCAAGGGGTTTTACAGCAAATTCATTTACCTCTGTTTCTCTGGACCCACCGTTATTATTGGTCTGCCTTGCAAAAACCGCATTTAGTGCAACTACCTTTAAAAAATCTGAATTATTTGCCATAAATATTTTATCAGAAAACCAGCGCGAATTATCCGGGCTCTTTGCATCGCAAGAAAAAGACAAATTCAAATTAGCAAAATGGTCAGTTGGACCAAAAAGTTTGCCTATCTTTAGAGAAAGCATTGCTCATTTTATTTGTGAGAGACATAAACTTGTTGACGCCGGAGATCACATAATACTTATTGGGAAAGTTCAAGAACATGCTGTTTTTGATGGAACTCCTCTTGGGTATTTTAAAGGGAATTATTTCTCTGTAAATCATGATCAAGCATTAATTGAAGCAGCAAATACAGGAGAGCTTGTTGATATTGGTGGAGTTTTCTCAAAAGATAGTAAAATTCTATTACAAGAAACCAATAACCAGAAATATATTATTCCCAGAGCACCAAAGGAAAACAAATCTAAAATTGGTCTTTGTAGATTATTAGAAAATCTTGATTTAGAACCCCAATTAAATTTCATTTATGCGATCTATCGCGACACTGAAACAAAAAGCCACACAATTTTTTATAATGGCACTGTAAATGGAAAAGCTCCAGATGGATTTAAATTCTTCAAATTAGACGACATTCCATTAAAAGAGATGTTATTACCGGCAGAAAGAAGTATGCTCGAAAGATACAAGCGAGAATTTAAGCATGGCACTTTTGGATTTTATGAAGGAAGTGAGAAATCAGGCACAGTAAGAAAAATTTCACCCACTGAAAATAAATATGAAATAAAAGGTGCAAAATGACAATGATACCAGAACTAAGAAAAATTATCACTTACGATGAAGATATTCATAGAGAAGGTGAGAAACTAGCAGAACCAATTTTACGAATGATCGGTGTGGCCGCTGTGGTTAAAAACCCTTGGGCGGGAAAAGGATTTGTTGAGAACCTGGCACCGGAGATTCAAAAGATTGCGCCAGTTCTGGGAGAAACTCTTACAAATAGATTAATCAGTTTAGCGGGTTCTGGGGATAAAATCGAAGCCTATGGTAAAGCATGCATAGCTGGTACCGATTGTGAATTAGAACATGCGTCTGGCCTAATACATACACTACAGTATGGAAATTTTTATCGTGAAGCTGTTGGCGCTAAATCATATTTAGGTTTTACTAATACCCGAGGCCCAGCCAATACTCAGATCCAAATTCCATTAATGGATAAACATGATACTGGTAGGAGATCCCATTACCTTACAGTGCAATTCTCCATTCATGATGCACCTGCTGCAGACGAAGTTGTCGTTGCTCTTGGAGCTGCTACAAGTGGACGCCCGCACCATAGAATAGGAGATCGTTATTCAGATTTGGCGGCGTTGGGGAGAGATGTAAACAATCCAGCAAACGTTAGTGAGTAAAACTCAATTTTTGACAGAAAGCTTGTGGTATCCATCTCGTGTTTGAGGGGTTTTTATTCCTAGCACAGAGCTAGCAATTTGCGTCCGTAAAATTTGGGCGGTGCCTCCAGCAATTGTAAACATTCTTGCGTCTCGCACATGACGTTCTAAAGATAAATTGCGAGAGTAACCCATTGAGCCGTGAAGCTGTAATGCCTCATTTGTAACTTTAATCGCTGTTTCTGAAGCCAATACTTTAGCTTGCGCTGCCATAGCCATATCTGGGAATCCATCGTCTCCACTAAGAGCTGCAGCATGTAATAAACCTCGTGATGCAGACAATCCAATCGCCATATCTGCAATCATCCATTGCAAACCTTGAAATTCTGCAATTGGGCGTCCAAATTGATTTCGACTAAGCATGTAATCTTTTGCTTCTTCGTAAGCGCCCTGAGCAATACCTAACGCAACTGTTCCTGCGCCGACGCGCTGAGCATTATAGGCATTCATTAAACCGGCAAAACCACGTTTTAAACCCTGTGGTGGAATGACAATCATATCCTCAGAGATCTCCATATTATCAAAATCAACATATGTTTCAGGTATGCCTCTTACCCCCATTGCTGGCTCTCGAGCTCCTATGATCAGCCCAGGAGTTTCATCTTTAATAGCAATGAACCCGGCTATTCCTTGTGAAACACCCTCGTCATCTAAAAGCTTAGCAAAAATTAAATGAAACTTTGAAACACCGCCGCCTGTTATCCAATATTTCTGTCCATTAATAATATATTTATCACCCTTCTTTACGGCATTTGTTGTCATTTCTGTGGCCGCACTGCCAGCATTTGGTTCAGTAATGCAGATAGCTGGCTTATCCCCAGCCAAAACGTAACTCGCAGCTAATCGTTTCTGTTTGACAGATCCATATTTCATTACAGCCCCAATTGCTCCCATATTTGCCTCAACTGTAATTCTACCCATTGTCGCACAACATTTTGCCATTTCCTCAATCACAATTACTGCATCATGATAGCTTTTACCCAAACCTCCAAATTCTTTTGGAATTGTCATTCCCATGAAGCCCGCACTTCGCAACTTTTCAATACTGTCCCAGGGGTACGCTTCTGTTACATCAACTTCTTCTGCAGATGAGGCAAATTCCCTTTGTGCAAGATCTCGAGCAGTTTGTTGCAAAATCAACTGATTTTTTCCTAGTTTTGACATTTTAATTGCCTTTCATCTTTCTAAATTCTTCGCCAAGCAGCTCTTGGATTATTTCATCATTATGTTCGCCACACTTTGGAGGTGGCCTTCGGTAGGTAACTGGATTCTTATCAAATTTTACAGGATTACCAATCAATTCAACAAACCCATCTATCGAATCTCCTTGTTCTATTTTTATTCGCATTTCTCTTGCTGACACCTGCTCAGAAGAGAAAACTTCTGATAAACTATTTATCATCCCACCTGATATAGATTTCTTTTCCATTTGTTCTAATAAATTTTTCTTTTTAAATTTTAAAATTTCACGGGACAGTATTTTTATTAATTCATCTCGGTTTTCTATGCGGGCAATATTTTTATTAAATTTATCATTATTAGCTAGATCTGGCCTTTTCAAAATATCACAAAACCTTTTAAATTGAGCATCATTACCGGCAGCAACTATTAAGTAACCATCAGACGCTTCAAAAACTTGATAAGGAACTATATTTGGATGGGCATTTCCCAGTCTGGGTTGTTCTTTTTTTGACATCAAGTAATTGGTGCCAGCATTTACCAACCAAGAAACTTGAGTATCTGCAAGGCTGATATCGATATATTGCCCGTCTTGAGATGCATCCCGCTGGCGAAGGGCTGCTAATATTGCTGTCGCTGCATAAAGGCCACAAACAACATCTGCTACGCCAACACCAACCTTCATTGGCTCTCCATTTGGCTCACCAGTTAGGCTCATAATTCCTCCAAATGCCTGCGCAAGCAAATCATAACCCGGCTTGTGAGCATTAGGTCCAGTTTGACCAAATCCCGTAATTGAGCAATAAATTAAAGATGGTTTAATTAGTTTGAGCGAAGCGTAATCTAAACCAAATTTTTTCAACCCTCCAACCTTGAAATTCTCAACAAAAACATCGCATTGCAGTATTATCGCCTTGATGACTTCTACATCTTTTGGGTTTGAAATATCTAACGCAAGTGAACGTTTGTTTCTATTTGCAGATAGGTAATAAGCACTTTCTTTAGTAGCCTTACCATTCGTATCAAGTGTGTAAGGAGGTCCCCATGCTCGCGTATCATCCCCTAAACCAGGTTTTTCAACTTTTATAACATCAGCGCCATAGTCTCCTAAAAGTTGGGTACATGTTGGGCCAGCCAAAATCCTTGTAAAATCAAGGATCCTTACACCGGATAATGGCCCATTATTTTGATCCTCTTTAGTCATGTATTCTCTTTTACAATAATTTTGAGCAAATCTTTTCTAATTATACTTAACTAAGTAACACTTACTAATTTGGCAAACTAAATTAGTTCATCAAGATCATAAGATATTCTGAAGAGGTTATCTCGATAGTTTATTCGCACAATCTAAAATAACTTAAGAAAAACTACACATAACGATTAACAATATTCATCAGACTTCATTAATAAAAGACTGTACCTTAAGAATAAAATTAATAAACTCATTGGTAAATTAAAAAAGGATTCATCGTGCCTCGTCCCAAAAAACCAAATTTTTTATTTATTCAAACTGACCAGATGACCGCTTTTGCTCTAAGTCATTATGGCAATCCGGTTGTAAAAACTCCAAATATTGACAAGCTTGCACGAAATGGCGTTGTGTTTGAAAATGCTTATTGTAATAATCCAATTTGCGCATCATCGCGGTTTTCAATGATGTCGGGTCAACTTTCCTCAAGAGTTGGAGCTTATGATAACGCAGCAGAATTCCCCGCTCAGGTTCCAACTTTTGCTCATTATTTGGTAGATCAAGGGTATCACACGTGCCTATCCGGAAAGATGCATTTTGTTGGACCAGATCAACTACATGGTTTTCAAGAGCGCGTAACTACGGATATTTATCCCTCTGATTTTGGCTGGACACCAGATTGGTTAGCGGAAGGACATCAGTTACCTCCCTCAGGAATGTCTATGCGCTCTGTTGTAGAAGCTGGTATCTCAGAAAGGTCATTACAAATCGACTATGATGAAGAAGCCTGCCATCAAGCGGAAGTTAAACTGTGGGAATACGCTAGAGCTGCTGAACAAAAACCATTTTTTTTAGCTGTGTCATTTACCCATCCGCATAATCCATTCACCACCCAGTCAAAATATTGGGACTTATATAATCATGAAGATATTAATATGCCGATTGTACCAGGCAAACCAGTTGAAGATCGTGACCCTTGGTCTCAAAGATATTATTATCTAATTCGAAATGATGAGCACAACGTATCAGAAGAAGACATCAGAAATGCACGGCATGCCTATTATGGCATGGTGACATATATGGATGATATGGTTGGACGATTAACAAAAGTTCTTGAAGAAAGTGGGCTAGAAGAAAATACTGTAGTTATATTCACTGCTGATCATGGGGATATGATGGGTGAAAGAGGTATGTGGTACAAATTTAACCCCTTTGAGTGGTCAGTAAGAATCCCCATGGTAATTTCTGCACCTGGAGGGATCAAAGGTAGAAAAGAAAAACGCTTGGTATCTCTTGTCGATATGTTACCTACATTTGTTGATTTGGGTTCTGAGGACGATAAAATTAACCCAGTTGATAAAATTGATGGAAAATCACTTGCGCCAATGCTCTATGGAGAAAAAATAAATGATCCTGATGAGGTTATGATAGAATTCACTGCAGAAGGAACATTTGCACCAGCATTGATACTTAGATCAGGTGCTTTTAAATATATTTACTGTGAAACAGATCCAGGGATGATGTTTGATTTGGAAAATGATCCTAACGAATTAGAAAATCTCTGTGAAAACCCAAATTACAGAGAAAAATGTGAAGAGATGAAACAAGAGATCTTGAAACGTTGGGATCCAAAAAAACTGAAAGAAGATATCATTGCTAGTCAGCAACGACGTCATTTCATTCAAAAAATCTTAATGAAAGGCACAACAAGATCTTGGGATTTTCAACCAAAATTTGATGCGTCAAAACAGTACTTAAGAACAGGAAATAGTCCTACAGCAGTAAAAGGCTTAGCTCGATATCCATCCACCAACCCAAAAGAACCTGACAATCCAAGATCAAAATAACATTTTTTTGGACGAGCGATTGTATTTTGATATAGTCTTATCTAAGGCATTAAAAAGTGCGTCTAAAAATAAAGTGCGATGATGATTCTTACGTTGAATTAGAGTAATAGTCCTTTGAAGCGGCGGGGACCCAAAAGGGACAATATAGAAGTCATTTAAAAAATGTTTTCTCACAGATGAGATAGGCAAAATCCCTACTCCTAAACCACGCAAAATCATATTCTGAAAAGTCTCTAATGTATCTAGCTCCATTATTGGATCTATATCTATTTTTCTCTTATTCAGTTCTTCCTCTATCCTTCTACTTACCTCAGCTTTTCTGTTAAAACTGATAAAATGATTACTAATCAACAGTTCTTCATCACTCAAACCAGTAAACTTTTTTGGAGCTAATACAACCATTGGCTCAGTCAAGAACTGTCTACTTACTAAATGAGTATCTAAAACCTCTGGCTCAGAAACAATAGCGGCGTCTAACTTACCATTAAGAACCATGTCAACCAACTCACCAGTGTAATCAGATGAAACCCTAACTTGTAAATGCTTATATTTTTCACGTAAATCAAACAACGTATTTGGTAACAAAAATGAAACACCAGGTATCGTCCCAATTTTTATTGAACCGGTTAATTGACTTGATACAGGTGACACATTCAATAAATCGTCACTTAGAGCAATTATATCTCGCACTTTGTCAATCATTAGGATGGCTGTGTTACTTAAACGGGGAGGTCGTACGGTTCGTTCGAATAACTCCATTTGCAATTGCTCTTCAAGATTCTTCATCTGCATACTCACTGCTGATTGTGTAACACACATCTTCTCTGCAGCGGCGTGAAAACTACCTGTATCAGCTATCGCCACAAGTGTTTTTAGTTGTTTTAATTGCATAACCATTAGTTAAGCAAAACTAATACTAAACTTCAAGATAATTCTTTTGACTTATAATAATAATCCTTGTCCTATCTAAAAAAAATAAAATACTGATAAGCGAGGATTATAATGAATCAAATAACTATTGATTACCCAACCAATCTAGACATTCCAGCCGCATGGTATGGGCCTGAAATGGCAAGTAATCCTCACCTTTGGACTTATAACCTTACCGCAACAGATATAAGAGAGTTAGAAAATGCAGTTCAAATTTTCAAACAAACACAAAAACCTCTTGGCCATATTTCAAAATATGATTTCCCTTTGGACAATCTTGGAAACATTTTAAATGGATTGAAAAAAGAGTTATTAATTGGAAGAGGGTTTCAATTATTAAAAGGCTTACCAGTGAACAATTACTCTACTGAAATTTGTGCGATAATGTTTTGTGGAATTGGAAGCTATTTAGGCTCTGCTCGTTCTCAGAACTCATCAGGACATTTGCTTGGACATGTCAGGGACACTGGCGCTGATGAGAAAGACTTTAAGACGAGAATTTATCAAACAAATGCTCGACAAAGCTTTCATACGGATAGTTGTGATGCAGTTGGACTACTTTGTCTGAAAAAAGCTAGAAAAGGGGGCAGTTCAATGCTAGCTTCTAGCGTGACAGCATATAACGAAATTGCTAAAAAAAGACCAGATCTTTTACCTTCTTTGTTTAATCCCGTAGCATATGATCGAAGGGGAGAAAATAAAAAAGAAGAGCAAGAGTTTTTTACTATCCCAGTATTTAATTGGTTTGAAAATCACCTTACTTGCATTTATCATCGTACTTATATTGATTCTGCACAGCGTTTTGAAGATGCCCCAAAATTAACACCCGAACAAAAGGAAGTGTTGGATCTTCTAGATGAATTACTTAATGACCCAACTATACATTTTGAAATGGAATTGGACCCTGGTGACCTGCAGTTTGTGTATAATCATAATCTTTTACATGACAGAAATGCATACACTGATTGGCCAAAATTAAAAGATAGAAGGCATTTATTTCGTTTATGGTTGTCTTTACCAAACGACCGCCCTTTACCACCTGTATTTTCTCAACGTTATGGAGAGTTAACCGTAGGAAATAGAGGTGGCATTTTTACTGAAGAGACAACACTACATGCACCAATCAATGATTAAATTATTTGAAATCTACTTAAGAAAAACTAATGTTGAACATCAGGATATTTATTTTGACTGAAGTTACACTTGAAGCTATCTACAGTCATAACAGAGTCAAAAGAAAAAGAAATTGGAATGCTTAAATGACAGAACTAGATGCAAATGCTGATTTATTGAGACGGCAGCGTGAAATAATTGATCGCAAGACTTTAAAACCTTTCACGAAAAGAAGAGACTTACCTGGGCTTTTATATTTTTTTGGATTGCTTGGTTTTATAGCTGCTTCTGGTTACCTGATATATCTCTCGTCTTGGTCCAATTGGTTATTATGGCCAGCGATGTTGTTACACGGCATAATGTTAAGCCATTTGTTCGCACCATTACACGAAACAAGTCATGGTACAGCGTTCAGAACTAGATGGATAAATGAGGCAGTGTTATGGTTTTGTGGAATAGTAACAATATGGACGCCTTTATATTTCAGGTATGATCATGCAGGTCACCACACATACGCTCAGGTAGCGGGAAAAGACCCTGAGTTTGTCTTGCCCGCTCCTCGCTCACTACTAGGTTACATCTACTATGTGTCTGCTCTTCATCTTTGGGTAAAGAATTTTGGATGGCTGTTTCGCCATGCGCAAGGATACATGCATCCGTTTAACCGTCAGTTTGTTCCAGACTCAGAATTGCCAAAAATTTATCGGGAAGCAAGGATACTTTTATCAGTTTATCTACTTCTATTAATAGGTTCTATTGTTTTACAAACATGGGTTGTAGCAATATATTGGCTAATTCCCACAATAATTGGAGTGCCAGTCGCAAGAATGCTACGTGTAGCTGATCATACTGGTTGTGAGGAAGCAGCAAACTTAAGAACTTACGCTCGGTCAGTTACAACAGATAGATTAACGAGATTCTTTTGTTGGAATATGTCATATCATTGTGAGCACCATCTTGCACCATCAGTTCCATTTCACAATTTAAAGCAATTGCATGAAAAAGTAGGCCATGAAATGAACCCTGTTGATAAAGGTTATATAGCTATTCAATGGGAGATAATAACTAAGCATCTAGAAGGGATCTTCCCAAAGCGAAAGTCATTACCACCAGCAGAGTAATAAATACTTTTCAAAGAGGTTTTCTTGGAGGAGTTAGCAATAGCCAGATAGGTCGAAAATATGGATGGAAATTGGGAATTCGCAATTAATATTGACGAAATCGATGAAGAAGATGTCATGCCCGTTGAAATTGGAGACCTTGAAATAGCTGTGTATAAAGTTAAGGGAAAGATATTCGCGACTGCTGACCTTTGTACACATGGGCAAGCATATCTTTCAGAGGGCATTGTAGTTGGGGAAGTGATTGAATGCCCACTTCACCAAGGACGGTTTTGCTTAAAAACTGGTAGAGCCCTGAGCGCGCCAGTGTCCGATGCTGTTAACATTTTTGAAACAAAAGTAGTAGACGACAAAATATTTGTAAGAATTGGAGAAAACTGATGGCTTTAGACTCCCGGGGATTAACCCTAACAGGGGCAACCAACGCTCAAGCGAAAGTTTTTGATGATATTGTTGGCTCATATTTAGATTATAAGTTAACGACATTTCCCGAGTTAAAAGCTCTATGCGAAGAAGCTCCAAATTTTGGAATGGCGCATATATTTAAAGGTTTAATGTTACTATCTATGGGGGTCAATAGTACCGTAACAGCCGCAAAAAACTGTGCTGACCATGTCTCAAAATTTCAAAATGATTTGACTGGTAGGGAAAAAAAACACGTGCGAGCACTAAGGGCTTGGGCTAGTGGTGATACAAAAATAGCATGCCATGAATGGGATGAAGTGCTCTTCGAAGATCCACTAGATATTTTAGCATTAAAATTTCAACATTTTGCACTATTTTGGCGTGGTCAACCTCTCCACATGAAAGATGCAGCCAGTAGAGTATTGCCAGCTTGGTCTGAAGAAATGCAGGGGTATTCCCATCTTCTTGGAATGTATGCGTTTGGATTAGAAGAAACCGGTAATTATTCTCTCGCAGAAAAATTTGGAAAAGAAGCAGTTGAGCGTCATCCAGATGATCTTTGGGCCATCCATGCTGTGGCACATGTATATGAAATGGAAAGCAATGTCGAAAAAGGAATAAGCTGGTTAAATCAACCTCTTACTAGCTGGAAAGATCGAAACCCGTTTAAAGATCATCTATGGTGGCATACTGCAATGTTCGCGATGGAGCATGGGGAATATCAGAAAGTGTTAGATTTATATGACTCAGCAATCTGGCCTGACGAAAGTACGTTTTACTTAGACATTCAAAACGCAGCTTCAATATTGGCTCGATTAGAATCTTCCAATGTTAATGTTGGAGATCGTTGGGAACATCTGGCTAAAACTTCGGAAGATCGAAAAGGTGATCATGTGCTAATGTTTACCGAACCACATTATACAATGGCTTTAGGCAGTGCTCAGAGGCATTCACAAATAGACTCACAGATTAAATCGTTGACTCAACATGCAAAAATATCACCAAAATCTAATAAACACGTGATTGAAAACGTAACACAACCTATCTGCAGAGCTATTCAAAATTTTTATAAAGGAAACTTCAAATCGACAGTAGATATATTAATGCCCCTGAGATATGATTATCAACCAATTGGCGGTAGTCACGCTCAACGTGATGTTTTTAATTTCTACTTAATTGATGCAGCAATTCAATCTGGACAACTTATTTTAGCCAAATCACTTTTAGCCGAAAGAGTGGCGATTCACTCAAATAGCTACGGCTCCTGGGAAAAATATGCTCATGTTTGCGCAAAACTTGGAGATCAAAAAAATGCTAGCTTTGCTCAATCAGAAGTTTCTAGATTATCAAAACAACTTCATTAACGAATATGAAAGTTTGTTTTAAAACTAAAAGAAACACAGAAGAAATTTCCATCGCCCAAGATGAAAATATACTTTTTGCTGGATTAAAAGCTGGACTAACCTTGCCACATGAATGTGCTAGCGGCACTTGTGGAACATGCCAGGGTCAAGTTTTAACAGAAGACAGCTTGATAGATAATTGGAAAGATGCGCCAGGTAAAAAGCATATTCCAGAAGATACCAATAGAATATTAATGTGCCAGTCTAGTTGTAGGCAAGACACAAATATTCGAGTATTTGGCCCATTAAAAAAACAAAACAATGAGTATCCTCGTCCCAATTATTTTGATGCCAATATGATAAGCTCAATAAGAGAGAATGATGAAGTGATTTCTTTCAAATTGAAGCTTAATAAAGATTTTTCATTTATTGCTGGGCAATTTATCATGCTACAGCCCAACACACTCTCTGGTTGGAGAGCATATTCAATTTGCAATACAAAACTTTCTTCAGATGAAATTGAATTAGTATTAAAAAAGACGCCAAATGGCGGGTTTTCAAATTGGCTTTTTAAATATGCCAATTTCAAAAAATCATTAAAAGCTTTTGGGCCTTTGGGTAAGGCTTCATTAAAACCTAAATCTGGGGATACAGACATTATTGCAATAGTAGGAGGAAGTGGTATTGCAGGTATAATGGCAGTATTAGAAGATGCTCTAAAAACTGATCATCTCAAAGTGAATAAAGCTAAGGTTTTTTTTGGATTAAGAGATAAAGAAAAATCTTTTTTTTTAAAGCGCCTTAACGATTTGGTATTAAAATCTGAAAATTCTCTACAAGTAATAGTTGGATATTCAGAAACTGTTGCTGATCATAATATCAAGAATCTATTTCCTTGCATATCATTCGAAACTGGTTGGATTCATGAAATTGCCCTCAAAGAAATATCTAGCAAAAGTTTATTAGAAGGTACTACGTTTTTCGTCGCAGGGCCTCCCGTAATGGTAGACAAAACAGAACAAAAGTTAAAAGAAGAGTTGAATATAAAACCGGAACATATTCGAATTGATCGTTTTGGATAAGGATTGTTAACATGAACTTTGGAACTGCTTCGATTGCCAACAATGGAAATACAATAGTTGGGATAGGATCAATAAAGAGCATAAAGACTGCACTCATAGAGCTTGGATTGAAACGACCATTAATTTGCACTGACCCTGGGATAGCAAAGATAAAATTAATTGATAAATTATTACAAGAAATACCAAAAAAAACTAAGTATATTCTATTTTCAAATACACCCGCCAATCCAACCGAAGTTGCCGTAAAAGAAGCGACAAATATTTTTAAAAAATATAATTGTGATGGAATTATATGTTTTGGAGGAGGCTCATCAATTGATTTGGGTAAGGCGACGGCACTTTGTTGCACTCATGCTGAGCCCTTGGAACATTACATTACTCAAAATGATGGGGCAAAAAAAATAGGCCCGGTAGTTCCAATTATTGCGATTCCAACCACTGCCGGAACTGGAAGCGAAGTCGCACGCGCATGCGTTATTATATTAGAAAATGGAAAGAAAAGAATTATTGCCAGTCCTCACCTAGTTCCCAAAACTGCGATCTTAGATCCTAATCTAACTTTAATGCTTCCACCAATGCTTACTGCGGCAACCGGTATGGATGCCATTTCCCATTGTATAGAGGCCATCTTGTCTCCAATTATTAATCCGAGTGCAGAAGCTATTGGAATGAATGGAATTGAACAAGCTCTTGGACAAAAGGCTCTAATTAATGCATATGCAGACGGTAGTGATATAAGCGCTCGAATGACAATGCTAATAGTATCAACTCAGGGCGCCATGGCTTTTTCAAAAGGTTTAGGGGCAGTTCATGCTATGAGTCACGCCTGTGGTAAAAACCAGAAGCTGGGTTTACACCATGGAACTTTGAATGCTGTTTTATTGCCAACAGTGCTCGAGTATAATGAAGTGAACACAAAATCCAAATACGAAAGAATATCTAGTGCAATAGGATTAAACGCTAAAACACCTCTTCCTCAATACTTTCGCGATTTAAATCAATCTTTGGAACTTCCACCAAACCTTAAATCACTCGGAATAACTAAAGATATGGTGCAAGATCTTGCCCATCATGCCTCAGAAGATATGACTTCAATAACTAATCCAGTAAAAATGAATGAAGAAAAATATTGTGAACTTTTTGCTAAGGCACTTAATGAATGACCCAAACAATTAAATTGAGTAAAGAAGAATTAAATAAGGAATATTTTGTGAGAGGATTGGTTCCAGAGTGGGATACTAAAATAAAAGAGTTTGCAAAAACTAGTCAGCACAAAAGAAAAGAAGCAGAAATATATGAGAATATTCCCTATGGCAAAAACCCAAGACAAGTTCTCGACATAATTTTACCAAAACATGTTTTAAAAAATGCTCCAGTACTCTTGTTTTTTCATGGAGGCTACTGGCGAATGATGGATAAATCAGAATTTAGTTTTATTGCCGCTGCAATGGAAACTAGCGGCACAATTACAATTTTAGCAAACTATCGACTTTTACCTGATTTTAACTTCGATCAAATAATTGAAGATAGCAACAAGGCTTTATCATGGGTTTTTAATAACATAGATGAATATCAAGGAGATTCGAATAATGTTTTCGTATGTGGCCATTCGGCAGGAGCACAATTAGCTGCCAATGCAGTAGTAAACTCACCAAAAAAGGTAGCTGGCTTTATTGGAATTTCAGGTGTTTACGACCTTCAGCCAATTAAGAACTGTTTTCTAAATGATATTAAATTTTTAAATGATGAGTTGGTTTCTCAATACTCTGCCAAAAAGTTAGTTCCAAAATACAATTGTCCTGCTCTATTTGTATACGGAGATAAAGAAAGTAACGAATTTATTCGACAAAGCGAAGACCAAGCATCATTTTGGACACACTCGAATAGCCACGCAAAATGTGCCAAAATAAAAAACTCAAATCATGCTACGATTGTCGAGCAATTAGGCAATTCAAAATCAGAAATGTATAAATTATTTCAAACTGTTATAAAAAGTAAGGATGAATAATGCGATCAATGCAAATAATTGAGTGGGGTAAGCCACTTGAATTAAGGTGTTACGAAACTCCTACGCCGTCGGGTGATGAATTACTCATCAAAGTTGAGTCCTGTGGAGTGTGTCACAGTGATTTACATATTTGGGAGGGTTTTTTTGATCTAGGTGATGGCAAAAAATTTCCAATTAAAGAAAGAGGCGTAAAGCTTCCATTTACTTTAGGTCATGAACCAGTTGGAACTGTCATTGCAAAGGGCAATACTGCGAACGGTGAGGTTGGAAAAAGTTACGCAATTTATCCTTGGATAAATTGCGCTAAGTGTGAACCATGTATTAATGGGCTTACCCAAATCTGCGATTCACCAGAAATTATTGGCACGCGAGTAAATGGTGCTTATTCAGATCATGTTATTGTTCCGAATAGTAAATATTTAGTTGATTATTCTGGGATATCTCCAGATTTAGCGTGCACTCTTGGATGCTCTGGATTAACTACTTTCAGTGCAATAAAGAAAATTAATCCAGAAAACCTTAAGTCTTCAGATTCTGTTTTGATATTGGGTGCCGGGGGGCTTGGGTTGACAGCACTATGTATATTAAAGGAAATGTGTAAGGCTAGTATTATTGTTTCAGATATAGATCATGAAAAGAGAAGCGCTGCTAAAAACTTAGGTGCAGATCACGTCATAGATCCAAGCACAAACAATGCCATAGAAAATGTGATTTCATTTGGAAGTGAAGATAATAAGACAGGTATTGCTTGCTCATTGGACTTCGTAGGATTGCCCCAAACTATGGCTTTTGCCACAACTGCTCTTAGAAAAGGCGGTCACCACATTCACGTAGGTTTGTTTGGAGGAAGCCACTCCATATCACTACCACCCCTTGCTTTTCGTATGTTAAGGATATCTGGATCTTATGTTGGTACATTAGAGGAGTTTAAAGAATTAGTTTCCTTAGTTAGAAATGGACTAAATTTACCTATCCCAATTAGTACTAGACCTTTAGAGGATGCGGCAAGTGCTCTTTCAGATTTGCAAACTGGTAAGATTGTTGGACGAATGGTTTTAAAACCTTAAGAAAGTCATGGCTTGGCTTTAACATCATACTGAGCTCTTTCGACTCGTTCAATAATACGCATGGCGTTCTTGGCAAAAGAAACATGTTCAGGATGCAACCTATACTCTGTCCAAGAATCCCTAGAGTCAAAATCTATCACTAATGCATAATCCATTGATGTATCTTCTAAATTCTTATCTGGGCCAAAATCGAACCGTAATATTCCATTCACTACATCTGCAATCTTTGAAAATCCGACGCTAAGTTCTTTAATCTGTTGATCAGAGACTCCAGTTTTAAACTTAATCAAAGTAATTTGACGGAGAACCATATTTTTTCCTATTCAATTGCTGTTCTAACCCGCATCTCAACCAAACCTTTAGTCATTAATGATGGATCTGGACTAGTTTTTACTTCAATAAAACTTGGTTTATTGGAAGACCATGCTTTTTGAATAGCATTTGGTAGATCTTTAGCATCTAATACTAAAGATGAGTGTGCGCCCGCTGCTTCAAAAATTTTATAATAATCTACATCTCTTAAAGATGTACCCAGTTCGCGACCCCACATTTCTTTTTGTTGGTTCTTAATCATTCCCCATTGAGCATTATTTGCCACAACGACAGTGACAGCAATATCTCTATCAATTGCTGTTTCAAGAGGTGTTAAACCTGGAGCAAGACCAATTGAACCATCCCCAGTAATCAAAACCACCCTAGAATTTGGTTTGGCCATTTTAACAGCGGTTGCAAATGCTGGGCCAGTACCCATTTGCTCCCAAGGACCAGGCGCTATAATGCCCGCTATTTTTCTGCCTTCCATAGCCCAAGCATTCAACGCAACTTCACACCAGCAAGCAATATCACCACCATCTATGACCAAATAATCATCCTCTTCTAACTGCATTATGATTTCATAACACATCCTCATAGGATGAACTGGCTGACTATTATCACTCAAGTACTTTCGAACCTCGTCAAGACTTTCACTTCTTTTTTGCTTAAGTCTACTAATCCAATCCGAGCTAGCAGCAGGAATGTTTCTACCGTCCAATGATTGAACAAACATTTTGATATCAGAACAAATGCGATCTTCAGAAAGCATATTATCACTTAATTCACGAGCAGTTGCGTTAACCGAGATAAGCCTTGTATTCTCCCCTATCAACGGTGCTTCGCCAAAATTAACCGGAAAATCTAATTGTCCTCCAAGCATTAAAATCACATCCGTCTCTTCTCCAATCAATCTTGAGCATGGATTCTGATGATAATCTATCAATCCTAAATGCATTGAGTGCGACATATTCATTGGTTTGATATGTGTAAACGGGGTAAATATTGGGATATTTAAATTCTCAGCAAGATTTTCTAAATCTTTCTCCGCATGAGAATACCAAACTCCTGCGCCAGCCAAAATGACAGGATTTCTAGCGTTTCTTAAAGCTTCTTCAACCAATAGTAAATCAGCAGGATTTGGGTAGGGCTGGTGGATTTTTTTGCGCTTTGGGTCAAAAACCCTTGCACCAGGTTTTGGATTTTCATCAATCTGACCTGTGAAAATAAAATTAGTTGGTATGGTTAATTGAACTGGGCCTGAAGGATGATTACTGGCAATATCAAAAGCTTTATCAAAAAACCAATCTATTCGCGTTGGGTCATTTACCTCAATAGAATACTTGGTCATGCATCTAACAACTTCAGATTGAGGCATTTCCTTGAAACCCTTGTTATCAAAGTTATTAGTATTTGACGAAATTCCAATAAAAATTACAGGATCACCCGCATAATATGCTTCCGCAACTGCAGAAATATAATTTGTAAAACCACTTGGCTCTGCAAGACAAACTTGAACTTCTCTGGTTAATCGTGCGCTTGCCGCAGCCATAAAACCCGCTTCCATTTCATTACGCACTGAAACAACATCAATTCCATAATCCAAACAACCAATTGTTATCGGGTTGATAAATCCTCCACATAAAGAAAAAATACGTTCAATTCCTTTGTGCTTCAATGCTCTTGCGAGCATGTGACCACCAGTAATTTTCCCGTCTCTTGTCTTGCTAATATCTTTCATAATTTTATCCTCGAACTGTGAAGCCAAACATTTTCTAAATTAAACGAGTAAAACTCAAATTGTCTTTAAAATTCCTCCATTTTTCTTATAAATTATTCTAAATAATTCATAGGAACAATGTCTCAACTCCTAATACATGCTATAACTATCTCGTTATGCAGAGAATAATATTTGGTTACTAATCTCGCTTCCCCTGCACTATTCGATCTAAAATCATCGCAATAAATAAAATTGCAAATCCAGCCAAAATACCCTGACCCACCGAAGCATATTGGAGAGCATCAAGAACATCTTCTCCAAGACCTTTCGCACCAATTAGTGATGCCACAACAACAGTTAGGAGACTAAGTAGAATGGTTTGATTCATACCGGTACGAATTGATTTTGCTGCCAGTGGTAAATCAATTTTTGTCAGGAGATACCAATTAGTAGCTCCATAAGCTATTGCTGCTTCTCTAATGGAATGAGGCACTCCTTGTAATCCTAGTACAGTCAATCTCACAACTGGTGGCATTCCAAAAATTGTACAAACAACAACTGCGGCTGGCTTTCCAGTGCCAAAAAATGCAATTACTGGAATCATATAAACGAAAGCTGGCATAGTTTGTTGAAAATCTAACATGGGCTGTACATATCGATAAACTTTAGGCCTTCTTGCGCAATAAACACCGAAAGGAATCCCAAATCCGATGCAGATACAAGCACCGGTACCTAACAATGCAAGCGTTTGCATCGATAGAACCCATAAACCTATAACACCCATATAAGCCAAAAATGCACCAGAGAAAATTGCCGCCCTTAATCCTGATGACAAAGCAGTTAAGGCCATAACAAACGCTATTATAACCATCCACGGGGTTGCAACAAAAACCACTTCTAAAGCGTCAAGTACTGCCAAAATACCTCTACGAATAGCATTAAAAAAATTCTCTCCACCTTGGGTCAAAAAATCAAAAAATACTTCTATTCCAGCAATGGCATTTAATCGAATTTTAGGGCCTGTTGGAAATTCATTTAGAAATGAAATTTGACCCGGCATAGAATACTGCAATGCCGTGCTTACAAAAACGACAATCGAAAACAATACAACTACAAAAACACTAAAAATATTCACTTGCGCATTTCCAATTCTGGTAGACAACCAATTTGAAAACCTTTTTTCAAGAGCCGTATTTGAATATAAACCTTGGAAAGCTTTAGTTATAAAAATTAAAGATATTCCAAGCAGCACTATCCAAATTCTAGAAGCTTCCGTAGAAGTTATATCACTTTGAATTCTAGATAGTATTTCTTCTAGCCCTTTAATATTATTCTTAAAAGAATCTAAATTTTCAACATTATCTTTTATAGCTTTATCAAGTTGTGTTTCTCTGATTTGCAACTGCATCTCAATCATCTTAGCTCTCGATGCCAAATCTGAGGTTAAATCACCAAACAGCCCTCGCATTATTTGAACAATTCCAATAATCTCACATATTGTAAAAGCTAAAGCCCAATTCCAAAGACCGCGGCTTGCAAACCATATTGAACCCAATAACGCGGCTGCCCAATTAAAAGTCGGGGTAAACCCTGAACTGCTCCCTATTTTTTCAAATTGTGTTTTGTAATAATCTGCTTGGGGACCAATAAATTCTTTTATTGCCAACGATTGATCGTCTTTATGAGATTTATTTTGTTCTATATCACTCATCTTCACTCGCCCCCTCGATGATTTCCTTTAATAATAATGATCTATCAATTATACCAATCAGGTGTTCTTTATCATCAATTATTCCAATAATCTTATCTGTGTCAGCAGCATATTTTAAAATACTTCCAAGTTTTTCAGCTTCATTAAAAGTTTTAATTTCCTTTGGAATTGGTCCGTTCTCTTGTTCATAGGTCTGAACATCAACCATAATCGCATTTGCTCTAATAACTTTAAACCTTGAAATGCCAGAGACAAAATCAGCCACGTATTCATCAGCTGGATTCATAACAATGTCCTCCGCTGTACCAATCTGTACCATACGTCCATCTCGCATTATAGCTATACGATGCCCAATTCGCACAGCTTCATCTAAATCATGCGTTATGAAAACTGTTGTCTTGTTCATAGTTTTTGCAAGCTTCATAAACTCACTTTGAAGTTGGCGACGAATTAAAGGATCAAGCGCACTAAAGGGCTCATCCATTAACAAAACTTCTGAATCAACCGCTAAAGCCCGAGCTAAACCAACCCGCTGCTGCATGCCACCAGACAATTCATGAGCAAACTTATTCCCCCAATCAGAGAGATCCACCAGGTCGAGTGCTTTTTGGGCAATTTCCATACGTTGATTTTTTGGCAATCCTCGAATTTCCAAGGGTAGCGCCACATTATCTATCACCGATCTATGTGGAAGTAATGCAAAATTTTGAAAAACCATCGAAATATGCTCGTTTCTAAAGTCTCTTAACTCCTTAATATCCAAAGAGAGAACGTCACGCCCATTTACTGTAATTTTACCCGAAGTTGGTTCCAATAGCCTGTTGATATGTCTCACAAGCGTTGACTTACCACTTCCTGACAAGCCCATTATGCAAAAGATTTCACCCCGGTAAATTTCAAGGTTTGCATCTGCTACACCAACGACGCAGTCATATTTTTCTAATACCTCAGATTTTGAGATATTATTTTTGGAAATATCTTTTAACGCTTCATTGGCGCTCTCACCAAATATTTTCCAAACACCCTGGAGCTCGATTACTGGTTGATTTTTATCGTCTTGTTCCAAATTCAACTATTCCCTTTACTTAAATTCCTCAATTACAAATTCTGAGCACCGCTCACCAATCATTAGAATTGGTGCATTGGTATTTGACGAAACGAGATGAGGTAAAACAGATCCATCTGCTATTCTTAAACCTTTTACACCATTTACCTTTAAATTTAAATCTACAACTGAGTTTTCATCTGGACCCATTTTACATGTACCTACCGAGTGCCAGCAAGTTTGCCCTGTATTTTTCGCATATTCTAACAAATCATCATAATCTTCTATTTGAGCTCCAGGTCTCACTTCTCTTTTTATTAATTTAGTTAAGGCCATTTGACTTGCCAACTTTCTTAGCATTTTCAAACCATTTACAATAGCTTTTTGGTCATCAAAATGATCCAAATAATTTGCGACTATTTTGGGATAATCATTAGGATTTGCCGATTTTATATGAATTGATCCTCTAGACCTAGGATCCAGTTGGAATGTCTGAAGAGCAAAACCCGAAAATGGATCTACTCCAGTTTTCTCGGCCATTGAAAAACGATCCCCACCACTCACATGACCTAATTGCAACTTTAAATCAGGGCTTTTAAGTTTCTTATTTGTTTTGAGAAATGCATGAGTGCTCACAGTTGGAGTTGTCATTAAGCCGCGCTTAAATATTATATATTTTAATGCCTCATAAGCTCCCTTGAACCGATTATTTAAAATATCATTTACTGTTATTGGATATCTGCATTCATAAGTTGTTCTTACGTTGCAATGGTCAGAAAGGTTTTCACCAACTAAAGGCAAGTGATTAACCACGGGGATACCAAATTCTTTAATGACAGGCCCACTACCTATACCAGATCTTTCCAAAATTGCTGGTGAGCCTAAAGTGCCAGCGCAAATGATAACCTCTTTTTTTACCGTAATGACTAACTTTTCTTGTTTGTTTGTTACCGAGTTGCCAATCAAAACCTCAACCCCAATGACTTTTTTTTCATCATCTAATATTACCTTGTCTACCAAACTATATGTTAAAACCTTCAGATTTTCTCGATTTCGGGCATTTCGAAGGTAAGCCAACTCTGCTGAACATCTAGATCCGTTTTTCTGAGACATTTGACACAAAGCAACTCCAGTAGAATCGCCAGAATTATAATCTTGGTTATATTTAATTCCAATTTGATTGCATGACTCAATGAATGCGTTTGTTAGACTATCCTGATGCCTTACATCGTTAACTTCAATTGGACCATTTTTACCTCTGACAGAAGGATCTCCGGTTTTATGAGTTTCGATTCTTTTAAATGCTGGCAAAATATCTTTATAACTCCAGCCCTTATAACCTCTCTTTTCAAGCATGTCGTATTGGGATCGATCACCTCTTACGTACACCATACCATTAACACAACTCGAACCTCCCAACATTTTACCCCTCGGCCAGTAATGACTTTGACCGTTCATTGTCGTTTCAGATTCTGTTTGAAAAGACCATAATATTTCTGATTTTTGTAATAACTTGCCAATACCAATGGGAATTTTAATCCAAGGATCTTTCGCCTCACCTCCTGCCTCAATCAACAAAACAGAATGGTTCTTATTTGTACTTAAGCGATTGGCCAAAACACAGCCAGCAGATCCCGCACCTACAACAATAAAATCATAACATGTTTGCAATTTTTTAGCCTTAGGTAATCATAGAATTTAAACTAATTTTTATAATTTAATTTTAATGAATTTTTTGATATAAGAAAAATCAAGGCGTTAGAGATAAGCCGCGGCCAAATAATAGCCGCGACAATTTTAATTTCTTACATTCCAAGCCAACCGTTAACACGATCTTCGTTAGCTGCAATCCATTCTGCTGCAACTTCCGCAGCTGGTCGTTTTAAAGATCCTACTTCATATGCCCAGTTAGAAACTGTTTCAGTATCAAGGGTTATATTGCCTAGAAGACTTGCCACAATTGGTAACCTATCCTCTAATGTCTTAGACCACAAAATATACACAGATTTAGGAGCACTAGCACAACTTGCGACTGAGTTTTCAAACCAATCTGGGTCATTTTTCTGATTAATCACTTTGTTACAAGATGCTTCGTAAGGGGGCTCTTCGAGCTGAACAACATCGTACATTTTCCATACTCCATCAGGAGCCCAACAATAACCAGCATAGCCCTTCTTTTGTTTTACGGCAGCTGCTAAATTTGCAAAATGCACTGCAGCATCATGTCTCGTTTCTGTATTCAAAGCCAATAGACCATAATCACGAGCTTTCACGTGATTTTCATTTGTGGCCAACCATCCAGGTTTACCTACCCAAATCTCACCCATACCATCACCATCTGAGTCTAACTGCGCTGCAACTTCAGGTCTGGACAAATCAGTAATATGCTTAATATTGTTGGCTTCTGCGAAATATCTTGGAACGCAAAACCCACTTGTCGCCCCGTAAGAATGTTCACTCATACTAATTTCTTTTGTTCCTCGTACATATTCGTCCACTAAAGCGATTTGGTTAGGGTACCATCCTTCCAAATGCGCGTCAAAATCTCCATCTCCTTTTGCCATACCAGCATAAAAGACAGCATTGTTTCCTGGTTTCTTATCTACCTCAACACCTAATCTTGTTTCTATAATTTCTTTAACAACATGAATAGACGCTTGAGCCGAAGCGTACTTAAACTCCGTTAACGTTATTTTATCTGCATTGGCAGCTTGTCCTAGAGCTAATAGCGAGCCTAACGCCACGCTACAGGTAATACTCTTAAATAATTTATTCATTTTTTTCTCCCATTTTTATTGCCATTAATATAGTTGGCGGCGACTTCTAACAATTTTATTAAACCAAGAGTTAAAGCAGCTATGTTTGTATTCAGACACTTGAATACAAAATAAGACAATCAAAACTTACTTATCAATATCTACAGATATACTTAAGAAGTTTGGTTTCTTGCCTTCTGCTTAGTTTAATAACAAATTGTTGATAAAAACTTTATTAAAAAATTTATAAACAACAATGGCTATAGTATTTGTATATCCTATAACAAAAGTGTTATGTAGCAATAATGAGGTTACCATTGTGGATTTAAGCTATCGTCGATTGAAAATGCTTTTAAGAATTTCTGAAAAGGGTTCAGTTTCCTCTGCGGCTATCGATCTTGGTATCTCTCAACCAGCTCTGTCAAGGACATTGAATGAGACAGAACGTGATCTGAATATTCGTATTTTTGATCGCTCAGGTAGAGGCGTTCATACGACAGAAATAGGAAAACGATTCCTATTTCATGCTAGAGAAATCATTAATCAGAATGATATGATTAAAAATGATTTACAACTTGACGAGGGACAATTATCCGGTGAAGCTAGAGTAGTTATGCCAGAAAGTGTGGCCCGAGTACTTTTTATTCCTCTGATTAAATCTTTCAATAGGCGGCATCCATTAGTCAAGATTCGCGTAAGAACTTCATATCCAGATAGTATTCCTCAGCTTCTACATTCTGATCAGGCGGATGTGGCAATTATCTCAGATACATCGCTTACAAGAGGACTAAAATTACGAGAAGTTATGAGTGAGAATTTACATCTCATTGGACCTAAAAACTCATTCAATTCAATTGAAAAATGTATCTCTTTAGAGAATGTTTCCAAGCTTCCTTTACTTCTTCCAGCATCTGATCGCTTTAGAACACTTATTGATCGTGCATTTATTACAAGCAGGTTAAAACAAAAAATATCACAGGAAATCGACAATCCGTTTAGTCTGTTAGATCTCGTCAGACAAAATGAAGGATACGCTATATTAGCCTACTCTATTGCTCATAGATCCGTCGAAAATGGAGATTTGATGTCTCTGCAAATTGTAAGCCCCAATATTGAACGAATACTTTCAACTGCCTTGCCTGTTGATCGACCACATACTCGCCTTTTACGAGCGGTAGAGGCTGAAATCATAAAACTTGCAAAAAAGTATAATGATGTCGCTAAATGGAAAATTTTATAAAATTAAATTTTAGTATGAGACAATCTACAAAAGCAAGAAGCAAAAATAGGCCTATCAGCTCTTGCATTTGCTAAGTCTAGTCTCTGCTTTATAAATTTTGCCTCTTCTAGTTTGTCACTCCTCTGAAGGCACTCATGTAAGCCATGCAGAGACCAAACATTATCTGGATTTTGACAAGGTCGTCCCAAAACCCCATCAATACCCAAATCCGCTCGATAAACTGCTTCTGCCTCAGAAATTTTTCCTTGCTCAAGTAGTAAAGCTCCTAAAGCATGTCGAGCCGGTTGCATCCAGCCCCAAGGTTCTTCATAAGGTAATTCGTCATCCAAACGTGTGGCATTTCTTAAATGAGCAAAGCCTTCGTCAAAATCTTGCTTTCTATAAGACAACTCACCTTCCAACATCTCACCAGCCACTGCTAATATATCCTGACAAGAGTTGTTAAAAAGAAATCTTGTTTCAGGTACATTTTTTTTTGCCACAAAAAACTTGTTCTTAAAGTTTTCAGCTTCGTTAACATCTCCAGTTGCTGCGTAGGCTATTGACTTTGCGTAACATAAAACCGCGTTGGTAAAACAAAAAAGGTCACTATCTGAAGGAGCCTCTATGGTTTTAAGACGATTCCACATGCCAAACCTAACAAAAACATGAAACATCATTGGGTAGTAACTTTCAAGCCAATCCGCACTTGCTCTTACAATCTCTGGTGTCAATAATTCTTGCAGCTCTAAAGCGGCTTCATACGCAGGCTTGAATTGTCCAAGAAACATTGCCCCATAAACTTTAAAATGAAAATTATGACACACATAAGCTGTGTAGAATGTATCAGCGCCACGCAATTTTAAATATTTCTTATCTGCAACAGAAGCATTATGATTTCTCCGTACAACATTTTCATAATGGCCACACAAGACATCAATATGAGTCGCCATGTGCTGTAAATGTCCAGCATCTGGCACCAATCCCGTTAAGGCATCACCCGCCTTTAACGCTTTCTCTGGATGTGGTGACATCTCCATTAAATGAATATACATGTGTAGTAATCCTGGATGCCGATATGCTCCTTTTGGCTCCAAATCAACAAAAGCTGTTTCCAAGACGGAAATGGCCTCCAACGTATCAGCCCCATCTTTGACCGCACCAGTTTTTACCTCCCATAATTGCCAAGGCGTACGATTCATTAAAGCTTCCGCAAAAAGGGCACATACATCAAGTTCTTCCTTAAACTTTTGATGTACTTTTCTCATTTCATCAGCATAACTATCATTCCAAGGGGTAAAATCTTCCTCCGCGTAGCTGGAAGGATAGCGAATACCTAACGCATTAATTAATGCCATCTCGACAGGTTTTAGCCCCTGAGCTTTTTTAGCAAGCTGAATCGAAAGTGCAGATTTTTCTATGCATATTTGCTTCTCTTCGTCGGGAAAATCTGACCATGTTTTATTATAATTTGGACCAACAGCATAAGCTGTTCCCCAATGCGACATTGCACATTTAGGATCATATTTGAGTGATTGTTCAAAACAATATTCAGCCTCACTATGATTGTATCCATAAATCCACATTAGCCCTCTGTCAAACCAAAGCTGCGCCTCTTTAGACATTGTCGTAACGGGAAATGAATAGGTTCCCAAATCAAAATAAGTCATTTTAAACTCTTTTCTATGTGGTAAATATAAATAATGTTATTTAGCTATCATTAGCTAAAGAAAGAGACTGTTCAAGATCCCAAATCAAATCACCCGGGTTCTCAATACCAACGGAGATTCTAAGCAACCTGGGGTGAACTGGGAATCCATCACCAGAAACAGTTTTACGATGTTCTATTAGACTTTCTACTCCTCCTAATGATGTGGCTGGATAAAAAACCTTACAATATCTTGCGACGTCTATAGCAGTTTTTTCTTTACCCTTTACTATTACAGACAACATGCTCCCAAATTTACCGTTCGTTTGTGACTTGCTTACCTCGTGACCTGGATGAGATTTCAAACCTGGATAAAGAACGCTTTCTATTAAACTATGTCCTTCAAAATGATTGGCTATCATCATGGCATTCTCACAGCTCTTTTCAACTCTTAAGAATAATGTGCGCATACCTCGAATTAAGAGCCAAGCCTCCAATGTATTCAATACCGTTCCTTGCAACTTTCTAATTAAATATAAATTTTCCCATGAAACGTTCAAATCATTGGTTGAAAGCACACCGGCTGCAACATCAGAATGCCCATTTAAGAATTTTGTCGCCGAATGAAAAGAAATATCTGACCCAAGTTCAAGAGCTTTCGTTAAACACGGTGGAGTAGCAGTGCAATCAGTTAAAAGCTTTGCATTATGACTATGGGATATCTTCGCTGCTGCAGCTATATCTGTAACAGCCCAATCCGGATTATTGGGAGTTTCGATCCATACTAGTCGTGTTTTACCATCAATGATCGCTGCCTCCATTTCACTTAGATTTCCAGCTTCATATTGAGAAATGCTTATTCTATTCAATTTGTGATATCGCTGAAATTGCTGCAGTACCCCATGATACATTACTTTAGGCAAAACGACATGTGCTCCATCGGGGAGATTATCAATTATTGCAGTTGCCGCAGACATACCTGATGAAAATAAAATGGAATCCTCCGCTCCTTCTAATTCAGCTATAATTGCTTCGGCTTGAGCTGTGGTTTCGTTACCATCTCTTCTATACCAATAAGGTTTACGAATTTCATAATTTGCATCTCGAGCATAAGTTGCGGATAACTGGATACTTGGGATTACAGCTCCAGTTTTTTCATCCAAAAATCTAAGTGCTTGAGATACCTTAGTCTCAATATTAAGAGACATATTGCTAGTTTTCTTCATCGTGTGCTCCAACCTTTACAAAGGCAAAATATCTCTTTGGAGATATGTTATTATTGAAAAATAAAATGTAGCTCTTTACTACTTTATCAAGCTAACTACTAGCAACCCTGAAACCAATATGACCCGTAGTTGAATCTAATTTTACGGCTTGCCTGGAGGAAACTCTGTACCGAGCACAATAAGATTTGTGGCAGAGATATGAACCGCCCTTAGTAACAACCTTTTTACCGTTTAAAGGTCCTCTTGGATTCTTCTGTGCTCGAGGAGAATGTAAATTTGTAAACCGATCCCCTACTAATTCCCAAGTATTTCCAATCATATTATAAAGCCCAAAGTTATTGGATTCAAAGGCATCAATTTTAACCGTTCCAAATTTTTTGGACTGCTTTCTCTCCAATAATGGAAAACTGCCTTCCCATACATTTGCCATTTTATTACCATCTAACCGGAGATCATCACCCCAAGGAAATTCTTTTCCTTCTAGACCGCCTCGCGCTGCGTATTCCCATTCTGCCTCGCTTAATAGACGAACATTACACCAATCACTAAACGCTAAAGCATCCCTTAAAGAAATATGTACTACCGGATGATTTAACCTTTCAGATACATTAGATCCTGGCCCCTCCGGTGCAGACCAACACGCTCCAGGCACAGACCTCCAAATGGGTGTTTGAAAAGACATTTCGTAATCATCTGGAAAATCTAAAAATTGAAAAAATACAAAGGAACAACCAATTTCTTCAGCCAATGTTTTATAATTAGTAGCTTGGACAAAGTCTCTAAAATCACTATTGCTTATCGCTGTTTTAGAGATTTTGAATTTATCGACCCAAACACGTCTAATTGGCCCTTCACCATCTTCTCTATGAGGGCCATCAGAAGCTCCCATAAAGAACCACCCACCTGGTAAATCAATACAATCAATATTGATCATTGCCCATTCATACCTTTTAATTCACTATTTTTTGTCAAAACTATATACTGTACTCCAGTCATCTCCCCAAACATCAGCCCAGAACTTCTTCCTCGTAGAATTTTGCAACGCTTTGCCACCAGTCCATAAATCAGCCTCTGACTGAGAGTGTATTGCAAAAAAATTGTCCAACATGGTGGATAATTTATCCTTTACCTCAGAAAATTTGGAATCATTGATCAAATTACACTTCTCATCGGGATCATTTTCAAGATCGAAAAGCTCATCATTAATTGGAAATCCCATAGAATTCTTAAATCGCTTAAAAAAAGCATATTTTTGCGTCCGAACAACCCTAGTTTCCTCTTGCTCTGAATAAACAGCATCTTCTCCCCAACTAGCTGAAAATTCATTTAGTATCGGTAAAAGTGACCTGCTTGGCACTGCTGGACCCGTATCAATCTTAACACATTTAGTTATATCTAAAATTGTTGAAAATATGTCCATATTGGAAACCATTAAATCACTACGCCTTCCAGCATTTGTATCCTTACCATTCTTAATAATTAATGGGACTGAATGGGCTGCACGGTGCAAATTTGAAGGAAAAGTGGCAGCTCCATGCCCCCAAAATCCATGCTGCCCTAACGACAAACCATGATCTGCTGTAAAAATAAATAAAGTATCATTCATGATATTTAAGTGGTTTAGGGCTGAAACGATGTTTCCAACCCCTTCATCCACCATTGATATTTGGGCATAATAATTTCTCAATGTTTCAAGATCATTTGGTGCTCTCAATAGCATTGAATAGTCCATTCCTTTACCAGATTGTGACTTTACCATGTCATAATGTTTGATTGCTTCGATACTTAGACTTTCCCGGGGTATTGAATTCATTTTACAATTTTCGTAACGCTTGGAATGTCTGCATTGGTCCTTTTCTTTTGTTGCCGGCCAATGTCCATAAGGTGCTGGATAAGGTAAATATAAAAAGAATGGTTTATCATTTTCATTATTCTGCTCCAAAAAAGAAATTGCCTTAGAGGTAAAAAAATCAACTGAATGGCCTTCATGGAAATAGTTCATACCATTTTCAAAAATCTCATTTCGATAAAAACTTCTTACATGGCCATCACCCATGGTTATCCAATGATCAAACCCTCGCATTGGTGTTTTTGGCTCTCCTAGGTGATATTTTCCAACCAACGCAGTTTCATAACCATTATTCTTTAAAATTTGTGGCAAAGTATTTAAACCATCCAACGCATGCCAGCCGATCGGCCAGTTGTCGCTCTGTCGATCATCAATCCAACTGTGCACTCCATGTTGCGACGGCAAAAGCCCAGTTAAAACAGATGCCCTACATGGAGAGCAAAATGCGTTAGGGCAAAAAGCATTATCAAATGTAAAGCTTTCTCGTGACAAAAGATCCAAATTCGGAGTGTAAATTTCGTCATTACCGTAACATCCTAGTGTGGCTGCTTGCTGATTATCAGTAAAAATCAGGACTACATTTTTTTTTCTAGTTTTCACCAAAATCTCTCTTTAAATATAAAAAGCTATTATTTATATCTTTGTGAAAAGACTATAAAAGTATGGATTGAAATGTCAAAAGATCTAAAGCATAAACTAAAACAATTAGAAACACCTATTGGAAAAGCACTTTATGAATATTTTCCAGAAAACGACCATCATGCTGTAGAGAGTTGGATATTGAAAAATTCTGGTTATGACGCAATGTATATGCATCTTAGCGAGATGGTTGAAGGCGTAGAGAAAGAATTAAAGAATAAAAAAGTTTAAGTTAATTATAAATTTTATCTACTTAATGTGCGGGCAAACTGTCTAATGTCATCAACAAGCGAGTCTGGCTCTTCCATTGCAGCAAAATGACCACCCCTCTCCATTTCAGTCCATTGGATGACATTATACAAACGCTCAACATAGGATTTAGGGGGCCAAGATGCCATTTCCTCAGGAAACAAAGCGCAACCAACAGGAACTTCTACTCTTCCTCCTTGTGGACAGATAATACGACCACCTTCTTCCTCTCTAGCATAGTAAATCCAGGAAGCTGTATTAAATGTCTTAGTAATTATGTAAATCATTATGTTTGTTAGCAAAGTATCTTTAGAGTGCACACCTTCAATATCATTGTTTTTCACATCAGACCAAGAATTGAATTTTTCAATTAACCACGCTGCGATTCCGACTGGACTATCCATCATAGCATAACTCAAAGTTTGAGGTTTTGTTGCTTGCTGAGTTCTGTAACCATTTTGCGATATTTGGTCTTGTTCAAATGATTTAGCCCAAGCTTCCTCATCCGGCCCTTGAGGACCATCTGGATGTCTCATTGGCATTATATTTATATGAATGCCTTTACAATTATTAGGGTGATCAAAACCAAGCCAAGTAGAAACTGCACCTCCCCAATCACCACCTTGGGCAATGTAACTTTCATAACCAAGTTTATCGGTCATTAATTTATTAAAAATTTGCGCCATCCGACGAGGGCCATAAGGCCTAGGAGGTTTTCCAGAAAACCCAAAACCGATAAGAGATGGGGCTACGACATCAAAGGCATCATCAATGTTGCCTCCAAATCTCTCAGGGTGAGCCAGAGGCTCAATAATATGTAGAAACTCGCTTATTGAACCTGGCCAACCATGGCTAATAATTAAAGGAGTTGGGTTTCTACCGCTACCTTTTTCATAGATAAAATGAGTAGATATTCCATCAATTTCTGTAGTAAAATTACTAAATTTATTTATTTGCTCTTCTTGCGCCTTCCAATCAAATTCTTCTACCCAATATTCACAAAAATTCTTCAAATAATCTATGTTTGTCCCGTAATCCCACCCACCATCATTTGGCATTTCATGCCAAGGATAAGACGATACCCTTTTTTTGATATAATTAAGTGTTTCTTCTGAAACATTTAATTTAAAAGGTTTTAATTCAGACATCAGCACATACACTTTACACTAAAATTAAAATAAGAATCACAACTTAACAAAATATATTTCATTTATTAAAGAAATTTTAAATCAACTAACAAGAGTAAACTTTATTTTGCTCTTGTCTCGATATTATTTTAATTATCTACTTTAATTGTGGTCTAATTAAAGAAAGACACTTTTATGAATAAAAACACAATCATCCAAGATGAATTTGATTACATTATAATTGGAGCAGGTGCTGCTGGCTGTGTATTAGCATCCGAAATAATAAAAGACGGTCGAT
>ENA-ORDR01000111-ORDR01000111.1-marine-metagenome-genome-assembly--contig:-NODE-111-length-41128-cov-6.104553_pt1 | contig 41128 bp, 39 predicted proteins | sample MGYA00240993_ERZ508538 | MGnify/ENA primary metagenome ERZ508538 (study PRJEB26207, sample SAMN05421999) | marine metagenome | isolation source: Monterey Bay, California, USA | place: USA:Monterey Bay... | reverse complement strand
CAACAGCCATTTTAAAATTGGGCAGGCAAAAAAAAACCCATCTGCTTCACTAGATAGGTTTCCAAAACGGCTATTTAGCTGAATTTATAAAGCACCCGCAAGCTGAATTCAAATCGGTGCAGTTCAAAGTTTATTGTAAATTTTATATTATAGGAACCCTTGACCTTAAAAATATTGCGATACGCCAATCTCATGGCACTTATTGACCCGTTAATATAGATCGCCGATCCTGGGAGCAAATAACAAATATTAATCTATTTTTACATTACTAAGATTTCAAGTTAGTATTTAGTTATATATAAATTGGAGACAGTAATGAAAAATATCTTTTTATCATTGATGCTTATGGCAGCAATTAATGTTCAATCCGGCCATCATGAAAGCCACGAAAGCATGGGCGATGCCAAATCAATAGTTACCAAAGCCTATGCAACTTTTGCATCTGGTGATACGGATGCTTGGGCTGCATTACATGCAGATGATCTTGTGTTCACTGTTTTTGGAGACATAGCAACTTCTGGTCGCCATGTAGGTCCTCAGGCAGTAATTGAAAATGTTTTTGGCCCAATAGCAGTTCATTGGCCAACATTTACAATCACTAACAAAACCATGTATTCAGATGGCAATATGGTCTTTGTTCATTCAGATATGACTGGCGATAATCTAGACACAGAAACATTGCACATGTTTAGGGTTGAGAATGGACTCATTCAAAGCTTTACCGCATTTGATGATACTGACTCTATGGCAGCAGCTGACGTAACAAATAACTAAGAAGAAACACATGAAAAAAATATTTTTATTAGGTTTTATGGTTGTTGGTATCGGAGTATTTGCAGCTCATCATGAAGAAGAGAAGGTTGCAGCCCAAGGAATGATTTCATCAGATGTCTTTGATCTTGCTGGAGAAATGGATTTATATGTTGAGAAATATGAATCTTGCGGCCCAGCAGATGGAAAAGAACATTATCATCCATACGGAACAGTTGTTTATGTTTTAGATGGCGAGACTACAACTAATTCTTCTGGTTCATTTGAGCCAGTGAAGAAAGATGAATACTGGTTTGAAAGATCAAATTGGGTTCATGGCGGTTTAGATCCTGACTCTCCAGTAGTAGACGATACTCAATGCAGAAAGATGTTAGTTATTCGAGTTGCAAAAAAAGGTGAATCTCCCACAGTCTTTGTAGATTAATTGGTTGCTGATGAGATTGCTAAGCAGACAATGTGCTATCTTCTCAGTAAATTTTGTAGTTGGATGTGCTTTAAAGCCATTAGATTTATTAGACCAACCTAGCAATCCTTATGCTCAGCATGGTGTAGAAGGGCACATGGGTACTGTGATGGCATCCTGCCTGGCAACACCATCCCCAATGCCGCCCATAAGAAAAAGCAAAGATGGACCGCTAGATCAGCAGAACACTTATTTCGATTGTGTGGAGCAGGAGATATTAAAAAAAGCCATCAGGGATAAAGATAGTAAAGATTAGGCTTACTTAGTCTTTTTCCACCTAGTTTTAGCTTTAGAGCCACTTTTCTTGTTTGCAGGTTTTGTTGATGAATTAGTCTTACCTTTTCCAAATGAAGGTTTGCCACCGCCACCAGGCTTACCTTTTCCAAATGAAGGTTTGCCACCGCCACCAGGTTTACCTCGTGAAAAATTTGATTTATTTCCTCTAAAGTTTCTAGATTTAGGAGAGCTGGATGGTTTCGCAGTTGGCTTAAAGCCTTCTTCTGTTTTTTGATCTATTTTACTTTTAAGCAAACCTTCTATACCTCTTAAAAACTTATGCTCATCAATACTCATGAACGAGATAGCAGTCCCTTCTTGCCCAGCGCGACCCGTGCGACCAATTCTGTGAATGTAATCATTGGGATAAGTGGGCATATCGTAATTCACAACAAACGGCAGATTGCTTATATCAATTCCTCTAGCAGCAACATCAGTTGCTACGAGAACCCTGACATCTTTCTCTTTAAATTCTCTTAAGGCTCTTGTTCGGGCTCCTTGTGTCTTATCACCGTGAATTGTTGCAGTTTGTATGCCGTCAGCATTAAGCTGCTTGGCAATTTTTTCAGAGCCATGCTTAGTTCTGGAAAAGACTAGCGCTTGAGGCCATTGCTCTGATTCAATTAAATGGCTTAATAGAGCAGATTTTTTATCCTTGTCTACGTGATAGACAACCTGAGTGATTGCATTGACTGTTGTATTTGGTGATTGAGCAGCAATCTCCACCAGATCTGATCCGAGTGACTGGGCAAGCTTTTTAATCTCAGGAGAAAATGTAGCTGAAAATAGTAGGTTCTGTCTTTCAGAAGGAGTCATCCCAATAATTTTTTTAATGTCGTGAATAAACCCCATATCTAGCATATGATCAGCTTCATCTAAAACCAGAATTTGTACCTTATCAAGCTTGACAGCTTTTTGATTCACCAAATCTAGTAATCTACCAGGAGTAGCCACTAATATATCCAAACCTTTCTTTAACTTAGATTTTTGGGGAAAAATTTTTGCTCCACCAAATACAGCTGTTGAGGTAATGGAAGTATATTTTCCATATGTATAAACGCTTTCTCTGACCTGAGCTGCAAGTTCACGCGTTGGTGTGAGAATCAAGGCATGCACATGTTTGCTGTATGGTTTGGCTTGCTCTTGCAGTAACTCAATCATTGGCAGCACAAAACTTCCTGTTTTGCCCGTGCCTGTCTGGGCTGCAGCCATAATATTTTTTCCTTCTAGCACTATCGGGATGGCTTGTGTTTGAATTTCTGAGGGTTCTGAGTGCTCTAGATCTTTAAGAGACCTTAACACTGGGTCGGATAGACCGAGTTCTTTAAATGACATTTTAAACTTTATATTTTGGACTGAGACATATCAGATGACTGCAGAGTATAGACTTACGAGCCCATGGTCAATGAACGCGCAAATATATATTTTAATTAAGTTGCAAATCGGGCTATGCCTTTTCTTATATTCTCGTATAATCCTCCCCAATTACAAAGCACCATGAATAAAAATACACTAAGAAATATTGCTATTATTGCCCACGTTGATCACGGTAAAACTACGCTGGTTGATAAGTTACTTCAGCAATCTGGGACACTTGATAGAAAAAGCATGACTACCGAAAGAATCATGGATTCAAATGATCAAGAAAAAGAGAGAGGCATCACAATTCTTGCAAAGAATACTGCAATTAACTGGAAGGACCATCGCATCAATATTATTGATACGCCAGGGCATGCTGATTTTGGAGGCGAGGTTGAAAGAGTCTTATCTATGGTAGATTCAGTATTGCTTTTGGTAGATGCTGTTGATGGCCCAATGCCTCAAACTCGTTTTGTTACTCAAAAAGCATTTGAGCTCGGATTAAAGCCAATTCTTGTGATCAATAAGGTGGACAGACCTGAAGCAAGACCTCACTGGGTTTTAGATCAAGTGTTTGAGTTATTTGACAACCTTGGTGCCACAGACGAGCAACTTGATTTTAATGTGATCTATGCATCTGCTTTAAATGGATTAGCGGGTCTTGAAGCCGATGATCTGGCTGAAGATATGACGCCATTGCTCGATATGATTATTGATAAGGTTTCAGCGCCCGATGTTGATGAAGAAGCTCCTTTTAGAATGCAAATAAGTGCATTGGATAGCAATAGTTATGTTGGGGTCATTGGGATAGGGAGAATTACCGGCGGTTCAGTTAAACCAAATGCAAGAATTGTTGTCGTTGATAAAGATTTAAACGAAAGAAAGGCAAAAATTCTTCAAGTACTAGGTCATCATGGTCTGGAGCGTGTTGAAATCGATGAGGCTAAAGCTGGAGATATTATCTGTATTACTGGAGTCGAAGCCCTGAATATTTCTGATACTCTTTGTCATCCTGATCACATCAATCCTATGCCGCCACTTAGCGTTGACGAGCCCACGGTCAGCATGGTCTTTCAAGTTAATGATTCACCATTTTGCGGCAAAGAGGGAAAATATGTTACATCACGAAATATCAAAGATCGTCTAGAGCAAGAGCTTATGCATAACGTGGCCTTGAGAGTAGAGGATGGCGAAAGCGCAGATAAATTTAAGGTTTCTGGTCGAGGTGAACTCCATCTCTCAGTTTTAATCGAAACCATGCGAAGAGAAAACTATGAATTAGCAGTATCCAAGCCTCAGGTAATACAGCGAGAGGTTGAGGGTGAGATACATGAACCCTTTGAAATTGTGGTAATAGATATAGAAGAGCAGCATCAAGGCGCAATCATGGAAGAAATGGGCAATAGAAAAGCTGACCTTCAATCAATTACAGTGACTGAAAATGGCAGAATGAAACTTGATTTCATGGCTCCCTCTCGAGGAATGATAGGCTTTCGATCAAGTTTTCTGACCCTCACGAGTGGAAGTGGAATACTAACCAGCATCTTTGATCACTATGGGCCAGCTAAAAAGGGTGAGATTGCAAAGCGTCAAAACGGAGTTATGTATTCGATGACAGCAGGTAAAACATTAGCCTACGGACTATTTAATCTTCAGAATAGAGGCAGAATGTTTGTTGGACATGGATTGGATGTATATAAGGGCCAAATTGTTGGATTGCATTCGCGTGACAATGACTTACCGGTCAACCCAACCAAAGCAAAGCAATTAAATAATATCCGTGCTGCTGGAACAGATGAAAATCTAATTTTGACTCCACATATTGTGCATACCCTTGAACAAGCATTAGAGTTTATTGAAGATGATGAGCTTGTTGAAGTCACACCGGAAAGCATTAGATTAAGAAAAAAAGTTATCAGATAGAAGGATCTAATAATTAACTAGCCACACAAGCAAACCTTTAGCATTCTAGTGAAAGAATATAAGATTAAGGTGTTCTAATTTTTTTATTTAGGTAACTATTAATGACATTCATTGTCTTTTCATTATTTTTTGCTCTGGTTTTATTTATTGGTAATGCGGCAGCATCTATCTTTCTTGGAATTATTTTTGCTTTAATTGTTAAGCCTGACGAGTCTTTTGTATCTCTCAAGATTGGTACGACACCATTGCAAATTGGTATTGTAATTTTAGGTGCAACTATTAGCCTGCCATATGCCTTGAGCGTGAGCGCTAATTATCTTCCTTGGATTTCTCTATTTGTGCTGGGATCTTTTTTTGCTGGCTTGTTGCTAGGAAAAATTCTAGGCATCCATCACCGAATCGCTTTTTTACTTTCGGCAGGGGCTGCAATTTGTGGTGGAACAGCAATGGCTGCTGTTGCTCCAATTATTAAAGCAAAACCCCAAGAGCTCCTAATTGCCATGACGATTGTCTTTCTTTTAAACGCATTAGCTATAATTTTTTTTCCAATTATTGGAGGTTATCTAGAGATGACCGATTTTCAATTTGGAGCTTGGTCTGCTTTGGCTATTCATGATACTAGCTCTGTTATTGGGTCAGCTCTTACATATAGCAACGAGTCAGCTCAAGTTGCTGCTACTCTAAAGCTTGGAAGAACTATTTGGATTATCCCTCTAATTTTAATTGCAAACTGGGTCATCAATCGTCAAGCAGAAACAACAAAATTTCCACGATTTATTTTATTTTTTATTCTAGCCATTGCTTTAAATACAGCGCTTAATTTCAATGATCAAGTTTTAGATTTGTTAAAGATTGCTAGCCAAATTTTTCTGATGCTGGGATTATTTTGCATCGGAACTCAATTCAAGGTACAAGAGCTTAAATCTATTACTGGCAAGCCATTAATTCTAGCGATAATTCTTTGGATAATGGTTATACCATCAGCTTACTGGCTTGTTACTTACTTTTAATCCATTCTTATAATAGCGAATATAAAATTTTAATAAGCAGTAAAGAAAATATATGTATTATTAGTTATGATCTGTGTGACTAGGAAAAAAATATGAAAGATTTAAATAATAAAGTTGCTGTTATAACTGGTGCAGGCAGTGGAATTGGAAGAGGGATCGCAGAGCATGCAGCTAAGGCAGGTATGCGCTTAGTATTAGCAGATATTAATGAAGAGGGTCTAAATGAAACCCTTGCCTTGGTGAAATCATGTGGAGTTGAAGCGATCTCAAGGGTAACAGATGTTAGCAGCCTTGACGAAGTAGAAAATCTTGCAAGCCAAACTTATGAGACCTTTCAAAACTGCCATCTTCTTTTTAATAATGCCGGGGTCCTAGGACCTGCCTCGCTCAGCGAAGTCAATAGAGAGATGTATGACTGGCTGATCAATATTAACCTTGGAGGATGCTTCAATGGTATTCATGCATTTCTTCCAAGGATGAAAGCATCTGGTGAGGAATCTCATATCATCGCAACTTGTTCTACATCAGGTTTTATTGCCTATCCAATGCTTAGTCTTTATTCTGCATCAAAATTTGGGATTCGAGGCCTCATGACATCTTTAAGATCAGAGCTGACTATGAGCAATTCAAATGTCGGAGTTAGTATTGTTTGCCCTGGTGAAGTAACCACAAATATAGTGAATAGTACATTTCAGTCTAATGAGCCCGCTGACAATAAACCAGTAGCTGATATTGATCCCACCGCAATGCTAGAGGTGGCAGCAGAGGATGCTCAAAATACGTACCCAATATCTCCATTAGAAGCAGCTCAAGGTATTTTTGCAGGCATAGAGAATAAAGAGTTTTATATCTTTACCCACAAAGGGTACAAGCGACAATTAGAGGATATTTCAAGCGAGTACCTTGAAGCCTTTGATAGAGCAATGTTCCAGTAACTTCTAAAATATGTTCTATAAGATATTGTTTGGAGTTTTTATTATCGCTGTATTAGCAGCCTTAATTTTTGGCCCAAAAGCCCTCCGTGTATACAACTTCATTCATTTATTTGATGAAGATAAGATTTCGAATAACTTTATCAATATAAATAAAGTTTTTCCAACTACTTCTATTGCAAAATCAGATAGTCCCCATGTCTTTGTTAAACGAGCTTTTGAGCTTCCTGAATTTTATGAACTGGATGGTAAAACATACAATCTTGAAGAATCTTTGGATTATTTTAAATCAGATGGGCTGGTGGTATTGCATAACGGCGATTTAATTTATGAGAGTTACTGGCAAGGCAACTCGCAGGATAAGCCTCACATTTCTTGGTCCGTAGCAAAATCTTTTTTATCAGCTCTTATTGGCATTGCATATCATGATGGTCTCATTGATGACCTTAACGACCCCATTACCAAATACCTAAAAGATTTTACTGGAACAGGGTATGAAAATGTTCCCATTAAAGATATTTTACAAATGTCCTCTGGGGTTGTGTTCAACGAAGACTATGCCGATCCTAATTCTGATATAAATAAGTTTGCGCGAGCTGTAGCAGAAGGCACATCGATGAGAGATTTTGCAAAGACTCTTAGAAATGGAAAAGTTCCGGGAACATTCAATCACTACGTGAGCATAGATACGCAGATGCTGGGTATGCTGCTTGAAGAGGTTACTGGCAAGCCACTTGCTCAAAGCTTACATGAGAAAATTTGGACCAAAATAGGAATGGAACATGATGCCTATTATATGGTGGACGATACTGGCATGGAGTGGGCTTTGGGTGGGTTGAATGCAACCCTCAGGGATTATGCAAAATTTGGCTTGCTCTACTTAAATAAAGGTAGCTGGGAAGGGCAACAGATTATTCCTCAGGCTTGGGTAGAAGCCTCTCATGTTGCTGATCAGCCCCATCTTCAGCCTGGTAAAAATGATCTATCTTCTAATGATTGGGGGTACGGTTATCAATGGTGGATTCCCGGTTTCCCTGAGACAGATTATTTAGCTGCAGGGATTTATAATCAATATATTTATATAGATCCCCTTACAAATGTTGTCATAGCCAAAACTTCATCTAATTACAAATTCAATGAAGAGCGAGAATATTCTAAAGCTGCCCATGTGGCTATATTTCGTGCCATCGCTAACTCTACCAAAGGAAAACTTTTACCATGATTAAAAATAGTTTATTGACTTTAGTATTTATAATTTCTTTTAACGCAAGCGCTTGGTGGGACACGGGTCATGAAATGGTTTGCTCTGAAGCATACAAGTTGCTATCTCAGGAGACTAAGACAATTATTAAACCCCTGCTGCAAGGACAAGAAACATTTGGTCTTTCGTGTTTGTGGGCTGATGAAATAAAACAAGATAGACGAGACACAAGAGCCTGGCACTACATTAACTTAAGTGATGACATGCAAAATACCTATGAGGCACGCTGTCCTGAAAATGGATGTTTAATCAAAGCTTTTTATGATCAGCTAAAAGTATTAAATAATAAAGATGCTGTAATTCTTGAAAGGCAAGAAGCATTGTGGTTTATAGGTCATTTTGTTGGAGATATCCATCAACCCATGCATGTTGGATATCCCGAAGATTTAGGTGGAAATAGACACCAACTTACATTAGATGATGGCACTAAAACAAACATGCACAAAGTCTGGGATGGCCAAATTATTGAGCACATTGAGTCGAAGATTGGTGTGGAAGAGTTTCGCATCCAAGTTCAGAAAAAAATTCAACTTTTTGTTGATCAACCACAATCAACTCATATTGAAGATTGGGCTCAAGAGAGCCGAAATATAGCCATGAAAGATTCTGTGGGATACAGAGGTAACTCATTGAAGGTTGCCTCATCAGAATACATGAAAGCACATGGAGAAATTACTCAAGATCGAATAGCATTAGGAGCGATTAGACTGAGCGTATTGTTAAATAGTATTTTTCATCCTAAAAAGTAATCTACTTTCAATGAAGGAGTTATTTAAGTATTTTAATTTTCGAAGAAAAAAAACTAAATATGTTTTATCCCTTGATGGAGGTGGAGTAAGAGCTATTGCAGCCTTAGTTTTTCTCAAGCATTTAGAAGCAGCATCAGGCAAAAGTGTTTTTGATATCTTTGATTTCTTTATTGGTACCAGCGCCGGAGGGATTAATGCTTTAAATATAGGCGGCGTGGGGATGGGTTCTAATGAGCTAGAAGAATTTTGGTCCCAGGAAAATTTAAATAAAACAATGTCTAAATCTTTTTGGGGCACTGGATCGTTTCTTCAAACTAAGCCTAAGTATGATGGAGTAGGCAAAAGAGAGGTTCTTCATAATACCTTTAGAGATTTATCGCTTGGTGAGTCCAAAAAACCAGTGGCAGTTCTTGCTTACGATGTTGAAAAGAGAAAGCCACGCTTACTTAGCTCCTATGATTCACCAGGAATAAAGATGCTCAGTGCTGCCAGTGCAACTAGTGCGGCACCAATCTATTATTCAACTCAAGAAATTGACGATGGAACCTGGATGATTGATGGTGGGATCGTAGCCAATAATCCATCTCTGCTAGGTTATGCAGAAGCCAAAAAAATTTTCCCTAATGAGGATATAAAAATTTTAAGTATTGGCTCTGGGATTAACCGTCGAAAGATTAATGGTAAGAATTCTTCTAAATGGGGTGCCCTCAATTGGTTTAACCACGATATTTTAGGAATCATGCTTGAATCAAGTATTTTTGATGAGATAGCTACAGACTTAGTGGGAGAAAATTACTTGAGAATTAATTCTCCAACAGGCCTTGTCAACAGAAGAATGGATGACAATTCAGAAGTGAATTTAGAGAGGATACATCTTATGGGCATGGAGTGGTGGTCAGAGTTTGGGGGCAAAACTAGCAAGTTCTTAAATCTCTAATTTATAGAGTTTTATTGCATAAAATACTGTACACTTGCTTTTTTGTTTTTATTAGAAAGGAATTTTATGAATATTTATGTTGGAAATCTCCCTTGGAGTATAGATGACTCAGGTCTTGAGCAAGTATTTGCTGAACACGGCACCGTAACCTCAGCTCGAGTAATCACTGATCGTCAAACTAACCGCTCACGTGGTTTTGGTTTTGTTGAAATGTCTGATGGTGGCGAAAATGCCATTCAAGCATTAAACGATGCTGAAGTAGATGGTAGAAAATTAACTGTTAACGAATCTCGTCCAAGAGACTAATAAAAAGGAATAATATGAATATTTATGTAGGAAATCTTCCATGGAGCATTGATAGCTCTGGTTTAGAGCAAGTTTTTGCTGAGCACGGTACTGTAACTTCAGCAAAAGTTGTTACTGATCGTGAAACTAACCGCTCACGTGGTTTTGGTTTTGTTGAAATGTCTGATGGTGCTGAAAATGCCATTCAAGCATTAAACGATGCTGAAGTAGATGGTAGAAAATTGGTCGTTAACGAGTCTCGTCCAAGAGACTAGTTTTCATGAGTTACCTTGGACTGGTTGGATTATTTGGTCTTATCGGTTTAACAGGCTTACTCAATAAAGTACACCCAAGTCAATCAGGAAGCTCAATAAGGTTATTGGGCTTGCTTGGTCTATTGGGATTGGTTGGATTCTTTATTCCCACGCTTGGTGCGTGCGGAGCATTTGGAGCTTTCGGAGTCTGGAATCATCAAAATACCTCAATAGCTCGGCTCTCTTATTTAGGTTGCCTGGGATTAATTGGTATCGTTCAAACTATTAGTTTTTATCTTTAGTTGCTAATATCAGCAAGCCTGCTGCTATAGCTAAATTTTTAACAAAATTCTGCATCTCGTGCGCATAAGATGGATCACCCACTAATGTCCAAAAATTATGAATGTAAATATTGATAAGAATAGTTAATCCAAAAAGCATAATGGATGTCAGCCTAAGATTATGCCCCAGTATCAAAAAGAGCCCGCCTAATAATTGAATAGCTATTGTAAGAGGCAGCAGCACAGAGCTGAAAGGCACCCCCTTAACTCTCATTAAAGTTAAAGTTGCCATAAAATCAAAAATCTTTCCTAAGCCTGGAACAATAAAATATATGCCTAGCAAAGATCGTCCAACCACAAAATATAAAGCATCAAATTTTTTTAACCATTCCATTTTATGTCCTGTTATTAATTGCAATACTAGACTAACATTAAAGTATACATAGGAGAAAACCATGAAAAATATTTTTAACTCAGTAGGATTTATTAGCCTCTTATTAGCATTTTCATCTATGACGTACTCAGCTCATCATGCTGATCCATTGCTAGAAGCTATTAAAGATCCAACAAGAAATAGTGCCTATTCAGCAAGAGATAATTATCGTCACCCATATGAGACTTTATCTTTTTTTAAGATTACTCCCTCAATGCAGGTTTTAGAGTTAGCAGCTGGAGGAGGGTGGTACACAGAAATTCTTTCGCCATACTTAAGAGATGCTGGCTCACTAACTGTGACTCACAACAACCCTGAATCAGGTGCTTATGCAAAACGATCTAGATCAGCGTTTGATAAAAAAATTCAATCTAATCCATTATTTGAAGGTGTAACAGTTGTTACTATGGGAGAGCCCCTGACTCCAAAATCTAAGGACTTAGTCCTAACTTTTAGAAATCTCCATAATTGGCTGGCTCGCGATACTATGAAAGCAACAATGCTTGAAGCATTCAATGCCCTTAAATCTGGTGGATTTTTTGGTGTTGTAGAGCATAGAGCGCCTGAAGGCTCTTCAATGGAATATATGACAACCAGTGGCTATGTTTCCCAATCTCTTGCTATTGAAGTTGCTGAAAGTGTTGGCTTTACCTTAGTTGAAACTTCAGAAATTAATGCTAATTTAAAAGATACCAAAGATCACCCTAAGGGAGTTTGGACATTGCCTCCTTCCTATAGATTGAAAGATGAAAATCGTTCCAAATATGAAGCAATGGGAGAGTCTGACAGAATGACTTTATTGTTTATGAAATAGCTTTCTTTTGGGTGATAAAAAATAGTATCACCCCCGATAGAGAGCTAATCAGGGCTAAAATAGAAAATATTTTTAACAATATATTGTTAATATTATCCCTATCTACGTAATCCATGATGTGGAGTCCCCATAAAAAATCCCATATTCTCCAGCTAGAGGATCTAATAGCCACAATTTCTCCACTCAACGCATCCAGATAGACTTTAATATTATCTTGATGGTCTGTTATGACTTGATATAAAGGTAACTGCCTGCCTCTATACTCAGCACCAGCAGGCACATCAAATATTTCTAATGCAGACAGGGGGTTAAGAAAGGTTTTATTTTTTACAATTATCATTGCTTCATCGAGGCTTATCTTGGAGGCTGAAGAGCCATCCTGGTTAAGATAAGATATTCCATTAATTGTATTAATTTTAATAATAGGCTGATCCATCCTCATAAAAATATTAATAGACTTAGCCTGAATTTCTGGAAGGTCTTGCAGATCAAAGCTTAGCTCTTCAATCTTTTGATTTCTGAGATGCTCACCTCTAACAAGTTCAATTTTATTGAACGCAAAGTAAATTCCAGAAACGGTCCAGAGCAACAGCTGTATAGAAATAAATAAGCTTAGGTACTTATGTATTTTTCTGATTAAGGGCCTCATCTTTTAAGCAAATTCACTATTTCTTCAACTTTGTCGTCAAACGAAGCGCTCTCACTTAAAGAGTCTTTAACACAAGCCTTAAGATGGCTTTTAAGAATTTTACCCTCCACAGACACTAATGCATTTTTTACAGCCTTTAATTGGTTGAGGATATCGATGCAATACTTTTCATCGTCAATCATAGATTGCAATCCACGAACCTGACCTTCAATTTTTTTAAGGTTAATTAACTGCTCTTTATGATTCATATTATAAATTTATAAAAATTGTGGAACTAAATATGTGAATATTGTTGCAAATAAAAAGATGCAAGCAGATGCATAAAAAACATTTCTAGAGCGTCTTCGTGTTGTCATGCATAGGCGGCCCAGCTCAGGGTCAGCAGGGCATGGTAGATTAAAATTTCTATAATTAGCATAACCTGCAATAAGGAGCATTACCAAAGCAAAAAAAGTAATATAAAGCTTGTATTGCGATAGGGTTATTAAGAATGGAAATGTACTCACTAAACTAGCAAAACTTGCACCAGCACCCAGAGCTACAAAAATAGCTGGAAGAGCGCAACATACAAGTGTCGATGATGAAGCAAAGAGCGCAAAAAAATTGGCTGCTTTCTCGTTGACAGCTTGTTCAGGTTCCATAACTAAATTTTAATTACCTGAATATCAGTTGCATTTTGACCATTGGAAAGAATCTTCTTTTGAATCTCTTCAAAATTAATATTTTTATCCTGGCTATAAGCTATTAAAACCTTTCCACCGCTTAAATCGACGTCAAGTTTTAGCACTGTTTTATCTTTTGCAAAGGTTTTCTCAATGCCTCTAGCGCAAAAATCACAAACCATTCCACTCACACTAATTATAGCGACCTGTTTTCCTTCCAGGGTTGATACAAAATTATCAAATCGCTCTGGATTAACCACCAATAGCTTCCCATCTACCATTGTGTCGTGAAGGTGCCCCTCATGACTATGACCTTCCATATCATGCATCGCATGATCTTGGGCAGAAGCGGTAATACACATCACCATCAAGAATACAAAGTTAAGTTTTTTCATATTTTCTCCTTAAAACCTATACATTAAATGGATGTCCCAGTTGGACGTTTCACTATACCCAAGTTCAACAAGGGCATTTCCTTTAAAAAATTTTAGCACTGGGTAGGTATCCCAATTACTCGTTAAATCGTTCTTTTTAGATTTTAGCATCAGCCAAGTATGCAGGTCGCCATATTCACCAATGTATGGGGCCACACCAACCTGCAGGTATTGCTCTACATAGTCCAATGAGTTCATCATGGTTTTTTTGTAACCAAACCCTGCATATAATCTTCTTGTTTCCCAATCTCCATGCGAGCCATAAAAATAATGATCCAAGCCATTAGATGATAAGCCGGATTGGAGGTAAAGATTTCTTTGAGAGTTTTGCGTATTTCGTCGATTGAGTAAATAGGTCAATCGTAAGTAAGAGTAATGCGAATTAAAATATTTATCTTTTATTTGTTGAATGCCAACGGAATATTTATACGAGGGAGAATAATGGTAATAAATCAAATCTTGCATACTATTTGATTCCATCATTAGGGTGTAGCCCCCAGAGTAAGAAATTGGGCGCGCTTCAAGATTTACAAAATGAAAGAAAAATACTGATGCAATCAAGATCTTTATACCCATAGGGGGTATAATATATCAATATTCATTTGTGTCAACAAATAGTACCTCCGCTCGTAAATTGCGAGTATTCATCAGAGTTAAACGAAGTTAATTATTATTTGAGACTTTCATCAAATCGTCAGCAATCACATCTCCCAAAATCCATGGATTTTAAAGGCATTATTAGGTGTGAGCATTAAACAGTTATATCCCTTGACAACCTTGTCAATTAGCGATAATTTTAGCTTATATATATTCATATTTTGGGGAAAAATATAATGAAATTTTTACAAATTACCTTTTTAATGGTCTTGCCATTTTATGTGCTTGCCGATAACCCTGTGTCTCCTGCCGATATGGACTCACCGGAAACTTCTTCAGCATCTTCCGAGGCTCAAGTGGAGACTAGGTCTATTGAGATCAGTGGTTATGATACTTCAAGTTCTTACTCAACTGATTCCGAAGGTGTCGAAGAAGTCATAGTCACTGGCATTAGAAGAAGTCTTCAAGATGCTATTGATATAAAGCGTAACAATGTAGGAATTGTTGATGCAATTACTGCAGAGGACTTTGGTAAGTTTCCAGATGGCAATTTGGCTGAGTCGCTCTCTAGAGTAGTTGGTATTGGAATAGATAGAAGCAATGTGGAAGGTGCAAGGATAGCAGTTCGTGGATTTGGTCCAGAGTTAAATTTGGTAACTTTGAATGGAAGGCAGATGCCAACTGTTCCAGGTCAATACGAAGGCGGCAGATCATTTAATTTTGGCGACATTTCTTCTCATGGAGTTGCAGCTGTTGAAGTATACAAATCAGTTAATAGTTCACTACCTTCAGGTGGAATCGGTGCGGCGGTTAACATGGTGACGACTAAACCTTTAGATATTGAAGGAACTCTTACCTCAGGCAGTATTAACTATTTACACGATTCAAGTAGCAAAAAATCTAAGCCCATTGAAGCAGCTTTTGTTCATAGTGCGAATAAAGGTAATTGGGGTTATGCAATTTCAGGTTCTATCCAGGAAAGAAATAATGTTGAAGAAGGTACCAGGGAATCAAACTGGATAACTGTAGAGGACATGGCTCTTACAGAAGGCTACTTTAGAGTAGATAAAAATGCTGCCGGTATCAGCAATGGAAACACGCGAGCTGATGGCAAAACATTTTATCAAGAACCTAGCGCTTACCTTATTAAGGATAATGATAGAGAAAGAGTTAATGCTCAAGGTTCGGTTCAATACGATTTTGAGAAAGCTAGAGCAACCTTAGATTACACATACTCCAAAGTTGATTTCAGCTCAAATGGTCAAATGTTTGGATCATGGCTGGGTGGCTGGGGAACAACATCAGGAACAATAAATAAAAACGGAGCTTATACGGATGTTACGGTCGGTGGCAGAGGTTATGACCATCAGTTAATCTGGGGTAATACTGAGAACGAGAATAAATCATTAGGCTTTAATTTAGCTATTCAGCATTCTGATTCACTAAGTATAGAACTTGATTACCATAATTCTTCTGCTGAAAAAATTGGAACAGAACTGCCAAATGAAATGGGCTTCGTGACTCCTGCTGATGCAGTCATTACTCATAGAAATGGTGGCAGTAATAGCATTAATACCTTTAGTTATTCCAAAGATTTTACAGCCAATGACTTTAGTCATTCTGGCTTAGTATATCGTGATGCCGCCAAGCAGAATGATATGGAGCAACTTCAATTAAAGGGTGAATGGCTCAATCTTGAGGGTGGATTTTTAAAATCTGTGCAATTTGGAATATCTACCAATGAATCTGAATTTAGTGACGTGCGATCTGAGCTTAACACTCCGCTAGCACCAGTAGTTGCAGCTTCTCCAGACCTATTTACTAAAACTCCATTAAATGGGTTTATGGATGGGTTTAATGTTAATTTTGGATCTAGCTATTATTTTGCAATTGATCCTGCTGTAGCAAAAAATGCATGGCAAGTTAACGTTGGTCTTTTTAATTCTGGACCGGTTGATACTAATGATAGGGTTGTAGAGAACTTAGACTCATTGTTTGTTCAAGCAGACATGGAATTCTCAGTAAATGATAAGCCCTTGCTAGTTGTTGCAGGCTTAAGATATGAAGAGTCAGAGGTTACTTCAACTGGTCTCGAGTCTACTCCTACAAATATCAGATGGGATTTTATTCAAGGCTTAACGTATATTTCAGGTGGTGCAGTTGATGCTCCTAAGATGGGAAGCAATGACATGATATTGCCTTCACTGGCAATGTCCTATGCCATAGAAGAAGATAAAATTTTAAGATTTTCAGCCAGTCGCTCTATGGCAAGACCTAGCTTACAAGACTTAAGATCTTCACTTTCTTTTTCTAATAAAGACTTTTTTACTCCTACTGCTTCAGGTGGCAATCCTTCTCTAGAACCTCTAAAATCCACAAACTTTGATCTAGCATATGAATGGTATTACGCAGAAGGAAGCTATTTCTCAGTTAACTATTTCTTTAAAGAAATCGAGGATTTTATTAGCAGTTCTATTACGACTGGAAACCTTTATGGTTTAACCAATCCTGCGCAATCAGAAATTGGTCAATATGCTCAATCATGTGTAAATGCTTGGGATGCTGCTGGTAGACCCGATACTGTTTCATATGGTGCACCAGGATCTTGGGAATATTGTCCATCGCAACAAGCAATATGGGCGCAGTCATGGATGACTCCTCAGCAACATATGGGTTGGGTTGCTTTGGGTATGCAAGCTCACGGCGGAACCTTACCAGAGACATGGAATAATGGCTGGGCTTTTGATTACGGTGGAGGTTCACCAAATTGTAATGATGGCGGTTGGTGGAGATGTAACCCTGGTTACATTGACGGAACGGCTAGTGATCCAGCAGCAAACTTTCAAATCACAAGACCAGCAAACTTAGAAACAGGAGAGGTCGATGGTTTCGAAATTGTTTTACAGCATTTATTTGCTGATACAGGATATGGTGCTCAATTCAATGCAACCATAGTAAATGGTGGTGACGTTGATGTTGACAGATCTAAAATTGGAAAACAATTTATCTTACCCGGTCTTGGTGACTCTGGTAACGCATCATTCTTCTACGAAGATGAAAAAGTAACCGCTCGAATTGCACTGAACAAAAGAGGTGAAACAATTGTCGGTTTCGGTAATTATGATCAACCGCTTTATGTTATGGAGAGAGATCAAATAGATGCCTCTTTTGCTTATAGAATTAACGAGAATGCAACTGTGTTTGTTGAAGGTCAAAACCTAAACGATGAAAACACTAGACTGTACGCTAGGCATCCAGAAATGCTCTTCTTGGCGCAAGATCATGGCCCAATTTATAGAGTTGGATTTAGATATAAGTATTAATTCATATTAGTAATATAAAAGAGGAGCTTTGGCTCCTCTTTTTTTTGGTAACATATAAAAATGAAAAAATTAATTCAATTGGTATTACCAGTCATCTTATTTGTTGGGTGTGTGCCCCAGCAAACCCCAGAGGTTAACTACCTTCAAGAAAAAATTACTTATTCATCGAAGAATATTATTGGATTTGAGAATCTCTTTGGTGAAGCTTTGCAAACCCAAGAAGATATAGAAATATTTGGCATCATGCATTTTCCTGATGATTATGATTCGAAACAAAAATATCCAGTGATAGTTGCATCTCATGGTTCTCTGAATTGGAGAGCGCATCATCTAGATTACTTAGAGCAAATGAGACAAGCAAATTATATAGTTTTTGCTATGCATCCTTTTGATTCAAGAGGGGTAAATAGTACTGTAGGAAATCAGATCAATGTAACCAGTGAATCTGTTATTTACGATATGGCCAATTCCCTTAATTTATTATGGGATGATCCCAGGGTAGACAACCAAAAGATTTATGCAGCAGGTTGGAGTCTCGGAGGAACAGCCGCTCTATTTAATGCATGGCGCCCCCTACAAGAAGCTTTAAATATTCCAAATGCATCATTTGCAGGATATTTAATGTGGTATCCCGGATGCTTGGCTCTTCCTGATTTAAATGAATGGGACAAAGATTTCATGCAAATTTATATTGGAGAAGATGACAATTGGACGCCACCTCAACCATGCAAGGAATTAGTTACTTTGATGAATGATAAGGGCGGCAACGCTAATATAGAGTTATATCCTAATGCATTTCACTCTTTCGATAGTCCGAATCCTTTAAAGCTTTGGCCAGATGCGTATAGCTGGGCTAACTGTAAATTAAAGTTAAATGGCGAGACTAAAAAAGTATATGACCCTAACAATACTGAGCTAGATTTCTCTGACCCCAAAGCAAGGCGGGCTGCATATGAAAGTTGTGCTGTTAAGGGCGAGGTGATGGCAGGCGCTAGCCCTGAATACCAAAATGCAGCATTTGAACATCTAGCAACTTTATTGCCAATGCTAGATTAGCCAGAAAACTTTTTCCAGCCTCTAAAGCCACCCTCTAAATTTTGGACATTGGTAAACCCAATATCTTTTAATGTTTTTCCAGCAAGAGAGGCTCTACTTCCACCCCCACAATAAACCACTATTGGTGTATCTGCATGGAGATCATCTTCATTAGGGGATAACCGCATCTCTATTAACCCTCTTGGAATATTTACAGCCCTATCAACCATTCCTGTATCTAACGTCTCACTGCCTTCTCTAACATCAATAATTAAAAATTGCTCTTGATTTGAAGCGAATTCCTCACATGTAATTTTTGGTACAGCTTCATGTGCCAAATCAATTAACTGCTTTAAGTTTTTCATATATTTATTATCATCATATAAGACTTTTCAATCAAATATTTTCATTATTTATACAGTTTAGTTACCACTTTATTCGTTTAATGTTATAGTCAATGTGTTCACCGAACACATATATAAGTAATTAATATATGTCAATTAATTAAACATAAAGGATCAATATAATGAAAAAAATCATAATGACAGCAATTTTAATATCTTTGCCATTTCAGGCTACTGCATCAATGGATATTCAAGAAGGCGTTGCGCTTAAGGGATCAATTTTTGCTGTTAAAACAGCAAAAAAATACTCCTCAGTAGAAGGGTGCACAACTGCTGCCAATGCTAAAAGCAGGGTAAAGGGATTTACTTTTAACACTACTTCAAAAAAATGCACTTTGTATAAGTCTATTCGTGGTGAAAGAAACAATACTTCTTCAGTTTCTGGAAAGAAGTCATAAGATAGTTAGTCTTTTAAAGAGGGGCTTTTTGCCCCTCTTTTTTTTGCATTCGATTAATCATCGCTCATCTTGGTTGAAGGCACGCCTTTCATATCCTCAGCACAAGATTCAATTCCTTCCATTTAACCTTGGTTTTACAATGAATTTCTTGCATACTTATTTTTCTATGAGAAAAGTAATGCTACATTTTAGTCATTTTCAAAACCATGTAGCTCAGTTTGAACTGAAGCATGAGCACTTTTGCGCCCTAAAATTCAGTATCAATACTTCTTCTTCAAAACTTAGATCACTTTAATCTACCCCTGTAATGGCGTACCTTCATAATTAATGATGAAAAATTTTATATCCACTCAATCTTGGTCCAGGTCTCAGCTTCAAGACATCCTAGACTTCGCAACTTCTCTTAAAGAGAATCCTCATCAGCCGCTCCTGAAAAATAAATCTGTGGCTATGCTTTTTTTCAACCCATCCTTAAGAACAAAAACTAGTTTTGAAATCGGTATTAGCGAGCTTGAGGGAACAGCTGTAATTTTACAACCAGGCAAGGATGCTTGGCCAATTGAGTTTAACGATCATATTGAGATGAATGGAGACGCAGAAGAGCATGTTAAAGAAGTGGCTCAGGTTTTATCTTCATACTGTGACTGCATAGCAATTAGAGCATTTCCAGCTTTTGAAGATTGGAATTTTGATCGAACAGATCATGTGATTAATAGTTTTGCAAAATACGCAACTGTGCCAGTAGTTAACATGGAAACCATAGAGCATCCCTGTCAAGAGCTCGCTCACATTCTTACTTTGCAGGAGCATTATGGTGATTTGCAGGGTAAAGATTACCTATTAACTTGGACTTATCACCCTAAGCCTTTGAATACAGCAGTGGCTAATTCTAGTTTGCTTATTGCAAGCAAATTCGGGATGAACGTTAAATTGCTCTGCCCCTCGGAAGATTATTTGCTTGATGAAAGGTATATCAATGCTGCCTCTGAGAATTGTTTGAGCGAAGGAACATCATTTAGCGTCACTCATGACATTGAATCAGCTTATTCTGGTGCTGAAATTGTATATGCGAAAAGCTGGGGCTCGCTGGTGCATTATGGTGATTTACCAGCAGAATTGAATTGTCGAAAGGATTTCAAGCACTTTATCGTCGATGAGCAGAAGATGAGCATGACCAACAATGCAGTTTTTAGTCACTGCTTGCCACTTCGCAGGAATATTAAAGCAACAGATGCGGTCATGGATGCAGATTATTGTTTAGCAGTTAAGGAAGCGGCGAATAGAAAGCACGTTCAAAAATCCATGCTCACAAAAATTTTATAGGAAATACAAAAATGAATAAAAAAATAGTCTTAGCATTTTCAGGTGGTCTCGATACTAGCTTTTGTATTCCATATCTGCTTGAGCAGAACTATGAAGTTCATACACTCTTTGTAAATACAGGTGGAATATCAGTTAAAGAGGAGAGAGCCATTACAAAAAGAGCGATGGAGCTTGGTGCAAAAAAACATCTAAATATTAATGTAGAAAAAAGTCTATGGTCTGAGGTCTTAACACCACTTATCTACTCAGGTGCTTTGTATCAAAATAAGTATCCTGTTCTTTGTTCTGATAGGTACTTGATCGTAAAAGAGTCGATCAAACTATGTCAAAAACTTAAAACAAAAAATATAGCTCACGGTTGCACTGGCATGGGCAATGATCAGGTGAGATTTGATCTTTCAATTAGGGCTCATGGCAGTTTTAATATTATTACCCCAATCCGTGAGATTCAAAACATTACAAAAAATGTTCGAGCCTACGAAGAAGACTATTTAAAAGCTAAGGGTTTTAAGGTGCCATCACTGCACAAAAAATACAGCGTGAATGAAAACCTTATGGGAGCAACCATCTCTGGTTCAGAGATTGATGTTTGGGACGAACCATCAAAGGAGAGCTTTGTTTTATGTAAGCAACCTCATCAGTACCCAAAAAAACCTAAGTCAATAAAGATTAAATTCTCTAAAGGAAAAGTTGTTTCTTTTAATGGTAAAAAAATAAATGGCCCTGATCTCTTGCGTGATCTAAATAATATTGGCGGGTCATTTGGTATAGGTCGCTCAGTCTTTGCAAGCGACACTATTATTGGCTTGAAGGGAAGATTTGTTTTTGAGGCTCCTGGCATATCAATCTTAATGTCTGCACACAGAGCTTTAGAAGAATCTGTTTTAACGGATAAGCAAAATACCTTTAAAAGAGCTGCTGGGCAAGAATGGGTTAATCTTGTTTATCGTGGATTTTTCTTTGAGCCCTTAAGAGAAAATCTAGAATCATTCTTACTGGACTCTCAAAAAAATGTTACAGGCGAAGTTTTAATCAATTTAAGCCCGGGCAAAGTTGAAGCATTGGCAGTGCAGTCTAAAAATATTTTAAAAAGCCAAGAGGGAGCTTATGCGCAGTCAGCAACCTGGAGCGAAGCAGAGTCCAAAGGTTTTATTAAGCTGATAGGACAAAGCACTTCTACTTGGTCATCGATCCATTACAAAAAATGAATACTGATCTAGAGCTATGCTTAAAACACCTTCAAGCTCTGGTTAGTTTTGATACCTCCAATCCTCCTAAAAATATTCAAGCTTCTGGCCTATTAGACTATTTGAATTCATTAAGTTATTTAAATCCTCAGGTTACTGATTTGGGAGATGGTTCTTTCAATATATTGCTTGAAAAGGGCAACCCTAAGTATTTATTCAATGTTCACTTAGATACGGTGCCACCTGGAGAGGGCTGGAGCACAGATCCTCATACTCTGTCTATCACTGATGAAAAAGCTATTGGCCTTGGGGCGTGTGACATCAAGGGCGCAGCAGCTTGCTTATTAACCTTGATCGAGCTTGGTCTTGATGATTACGCAGTCTTATTTTCAACGGATGAAGAGGCGGGCCAAAGTACTTGCATTAAAGAGTTCATTAAAACAAAACCAAATTTTAAGGGAGTCATAGTTTCAGAGCCAACAAATAATTTAGGCGTCACATGTCACCGCGGAATTTATACCGGAACCCAAGAATTTTACGGCGTTGCTGGCCATAGCTCAGACTATAGAGCCATGGAAGATAATGCAATTCATAAACTTACCAATTGGTGCCATCACGCTTTGCAAGCAGCACGTTCTTTTGATAATGAAGCCATAGGACCCTTAAAAGGGTTGGCTTTTAATTTAGGTCTGATTGCGGGGGGTATTAAACCTAACATTATCGCTGATTCAGCAAGTATTAAATTTGGTTTTAGACCTTTGCCAGGCCAAAATATTGATTCAGTCTTGAGCTCCCTTCAAACTCAATCGTCCTTGAATGAATCTTCTTTTACCCCAGGTTTTATTGCGCCCGCTTTACCAGCAAACGGAGATCTCAAGCCTTCAGAGCTCATGTTACAAGACCTTAACTTACAGCCATCAGAGCCAGTAAATTTCTGGACGGAAGCATCTTTATTTAGCGAGGCTGGATTACCTGCCGTTGTTTTTGGTCCCGGAGATATATCTAATGCGCATCAAGCCAATGAATATGTTGAGATAATACAGCTATCTCAAGCATTAGATATTTACAGAGATATAGTGAAATGAATTCACAATCTCCAATCTTTATCAAAGATACAATTCTAAAGTTATTAGGTGCAATTGGCTCCGAAAAAGAAATTAAGAAATACATTGAAAAATATTCTTCACCTGAACAGAGATTTGCCATCATCAAGGTTGGCGGCTCCGTAATTCAAAATGATTTAGATAATTTAGTTACATCTTTAGTTTTTCTTGATCAGGTGGGATTAAAGCCAGTGATCTTGCATGGAGCAGGCCCAATGCTTTCTGCTGAATTAGATAATCTTGGCATTGATTTTTCATTTATTGATGGACAACGCGTTACGTCACCCCAGGTTCGTGATGTTGCCCAACGAATTTTTAAACAAACCAATCATCAAATTGTTGAAGCTCTTGAGCTTTTGGGCGCTAATGCCGTAGGACTAACCTCTGATATATTTGAGTGCAAAATAAGTAAGCCTAAACTAGGCCTGGTAGGTGAAATTACCCAAGTTAATTTAGAGTCAATCAATCATGCTCTTGAAGCTGGAGCAATACCTGTGATAGCGCCTATTGGTGCGAATGATGCTGAGATCTTGAATATTAATGCTGATATAGCTTCAGTTGAGTTAGTGAAGGCTATGAATCCCTATAAAGTGATATTTTTATCTGAAACAGGGGGCATATTTAATCAATCCAATAAGCTTATAGAGACTATTAACTTAGTGCTTGAGTATGATGACTTGATGCAGCAAGATTGGCTCCACTCAGGCATGAAATTAAAATTAGAGCAGGTTAAAACAGTATTGGACCATTTGCCGAAAACTTCTTCAGTTTCAATTACACAGCCAATCAACTTACCAAAAGAATTATTCACAGACTCAGGCTCTGGAACACTGGTCAAGCATGGTTACAAGGTAGATCAGTTCAAGCAACCGGATCATCAAACCCAAGCCCACTTTAGAGCTATTATCGAATCTTCTTTTGATGGCAAGCTTGTTGATAATTTTTTTGATCAATCAGATGACTTACAAATTTTTATGACGGCTTGTAAAAGGGCGACCATAGCAATTTCTAATGAATTCAATATTCCTTACATGGATAAGTTCGGAGTGATCCCTGAGGCAAAAGGAGAGGGTTTGGGTGCAGGCATATGGCATGAGATGCGCAAGACATATCCTCAAGTTTTTTGGCGCTCAAGATCAAGCAATCCAATCAATAAGTTCTATTCTTCAATCTGCGAAGGCTGCCAAAAAAATTCAGATTGGCATGTATTTTGGATTGGTATTTCCGATTACACATTGCTTAAAGATTGCATTGAATATGCTTTGAATAAACCGAAGAGCGTTATTTAAATGGATGTTAAAAAAATAGGATTATTGGGTGGCAGAGGTTATGTAGGACAAGAAATATTTGAGCTTGTAAACAATCATCCTCAGCTTTCTATCACGTCTGTCTACTCCTCGTCTCAAGTCGGTCAATCAGTGCCGGGTGCCTCCAAAGACAACCCGTTAAGTTACCTATCAATGGATTTAACTAATATAGAGCTAAGCAACGAAGACGCATATGTGCTGGCACTCCCTAACGATCAATCGAACAGTTATGTCGATAAAATTCTAGAGCACAATCCAGAGGCTATTTTGCTAGATATAAGCTCTGACCATCGATTTAATGCTGCTTGGGAGTATAGACTTCCTGAGCTCTCAGAGCCCGTCTCTACAACTAAAATAAGTAATCCAGGCTGTTATGCCACTGCGATGCAGCTTATGCTGGCACCTCTTGTAGATAACATTAGCGGCCCTGTTAATTTTTTTGGTATTTCTGGCTATAGCGGGGCGGGAGCATCGCCAAATCCTCGAAACGATAAAGAGCTCCTTTCTAATAACATATTGGCCTACTCGATGATTAACCACCTGCATGAGCAAGAGGTTAAGCACCAAATGCACAAGGAGGTTTTCTTTACACCACATGTTGCTGAGTTTTTTAGAGGCATTCACATGACCGGTAATATCATTTTGGCAGACTCAATATCTGCAGATGATGCTAAGACAGTTTTTCAAGATTTTTATACTGATATGTCATTGATAAAAGTGCAACATCCTGCCCCCGATCTTCAGCAGGTAAGAGGGACTTCTTTTGCACTGATAGGTGGTTTTGAAGCAGACATAAGCCATAAAAGACTGACTTTTTGCTGCACTATTGATAACCTGCTTAAAGGCGCTGCAACCCAAGCAATACAAAACCTTAATAGTGCGTTTGGGTGGGGTGATAATTTAGGGATTATTGAATAATGAAAATCTGGAATAAAAATATTAAAACTTCAAACTCATCGATTGACACTTTTTTATCTGGGGAAGATATTGTCTTAGATCAAGAGTTATTTCTTTATGATATTGAAGCTTCTATTGCACATGCAGAAGAGCTTAAAGCAATTAACATTTTGAATGCATCAGAACTCAAAAAAATGCTTTCTGCGCTAAAAAAACTTGCAAAATTATTTGCTTCGAATAAATTTAAACTCACAAAAAAATATGAAGATTGCCATTCAGCAATAGAAGATTTTCTCACTAAAGAGTTAGGTGATTTAGGAAAAAAAATTCACACTGGCAGAAGCCGAAATGATCAAGTATTAGTTGCCATGCGACTTTATGCCAGAGATCATCTTCAGGAAATTCAAGCATTAAACCTTAAAATTGCTCAAGCCTTTTTAGATAAAGCATCCAAGCATTCATCGGACGTCATGCCTGGTTACACTCATTTACAAAGAGCAATGCCGTCTACATGGGGTCTTTGGTTTGGAGCTTTTGCAGAGTCTTTTATCGATAACGCAGAATTACTACAAAACACTCAGTCTTGGATGAATATTAATCCCTTAGGCACAGCAGCTGGCTATGGAGTTAATCTCCCTATCAAAAGAGAAATCAGCACAAAAAAATTAGAATTCAAAAGAAAGCAACTCAATAGCCTTTATGTGCAAAATAGCAGGGGAAAGTTTGAATTAGAGCTTTTAGGCTCTCTGAAACAGCCTATGCTGGATGTTCGTAAATTCTCTTGGGACATAAGCTTATTCGTAACTCAGGAATTTAACCTTTTAAGTTTAGATTCTAAATACTCAACTGGCTCGTCCATCATGCCAAATAAATCTAACCCTGATGTAATTGAGGTGATGCGCGCTAACTACTCTATTTTAGCTGGACATTATTCTGAGTTAGAGAATTTAATTTCACTTCCAAGTGGCTATCACCGCGATTTACAATTGACCAAACGCTCGCTCATCCATTCATTGCATGCTGTGTCTGGATCCTTGTTGTTATTGCCTGACCTCATTAAGTCAATCAAGATTAATAAAGCTAGATCTCTTGATTTTGTTGATAATGATATGAAGATGACTGACCAAGCCTATGACTTAGTTCAGTCTGGTGTTCCCTTTAGGGATGCGTATATGACTGTGAAAGATAATCTTAATACTACTAAGGTTTCGTCTCACAAATCTTCCAAACGAACTTCTTCTGGCTCTCCAATGAATTTAGAGCTCAATGTGTTGAGCTCGAGACTAAAAAAATTATCTAAGAGTTAGCTGATTTTTGCTTTTCATTTTTTAATATGAGAGTATTAAATAAGAATGAATAAGGCTATTAGAATTCAAAAATCTGAAGCTGCTAGAAATAAACGTCATATAAGACGAGATATTGCTAACCAAAAACTTCTTAATGAGTACGCAAAATTAAGAAAGTTAAAAAAAAGCAAGTAACTAGAAGCAGCTCCATAAATTTTCATGCATATCTTTTGCAAGGATCCTTCTTAATATAAATACTCTTGCAAATTGAGTGTTTGAGCCCTTTAATACCCCTATGAGTGAAACTAAAGAATTTTTAGACAAATGGTATCAAGGCTATCGATCTGATGATCCAGAATTCTTAGAAGAGATTCTAGATGAGTCTGTAATTTTTTCATCGCCTGTGGTCTTCAAGCCTATTGAGGGCAAAGAAATGACAAAGCTCTATTTGATGGGGGCAGGCATTACTTTTAACATGGACAAATTCTCATATGTCCGCGAGGTCATTGATGGTCTAGATGTCATTTTAGAGTTTGAGACCTTTATAGACGATATTTCAGTTAATGGAGTTGATATGATCCGTTGGAATACTGAGGGAAAAATTATTGATTTCAAAGTGATGGTCAGGCCATTGCAGGCAATCCATAAGCTTCAGCAAAAAATGTCTGAGGCTCTTGATTCCTTCAAACCCTAGATTTACTTAAATATATATTTCTAACTTCTGCCTAATATCTCATGCAAAAAAAAGGAGCTCAACTGAGCTCCTTTTTTACTAATTACGTGTCTAACTCTGCATCAACTAGAATGAATAATTAAGGGTTAAGCCATAAGACTTAAATGGATTAGGGTAACCAAAAAATGATGTTGAAGTTGGATCTGCCACAGCCGGAAAGACCGATATCAGATATTCATCATCAGTAATATTTTTGCCCCACAATGTTAGTGAAAGATTGCCTTTGTTAATTCCAGCAGAGAAATTTAAAGTATCCTGCTCTTTTCGCCCATTGCCAGTGGCATCTACTATAGCTTGCCAAGCAACATTTTCAATTAATTTTACTTCACTAGAATACAAATGACTGAGTCTTACATAACCATCGTACTGACCTCTAGTCCAATTCCAAGTTGCAGTTGTGGATAGAGTTTCTTCTGGAATATTTGAAGGCATTGTTCCTGATAAGTCTCCTGAAGCAGAGGAAGGGAAGGAGTCATAGATTGGATCCATTATCAGCCCGCTGATTGCTAGATCTATACTTTCAATAGGTGAAAAGAATAGATCAAACTCTACACCATCTGCTGACTGTGAACCTGCGTTTGCTAAAACAAACCCTGTGCCAACAAAAGTATTTGATTGAAAACCTTTGATTTTTTGATCAAACATGGCAATGTTCAAATAACCATTTGGTAAATAAATTTTAGCTCCTAATTCGAAGACTTCAGCTTCTTCAGGATTTGCGTACCTTGTTCCGACACCAGTATTTGGTCCTGCAGGAGTTCCGGCTGCTATCAATGCAGCTTTCTCAGTTGCATCTGGTCTTGAATCTCTAGAGATATTCCAAGCAGTCGCTTTAAATCCAGTAGAAACACCACCATAAATATTTACAGCATCGTTTAATGCATAAGAAAGTTTAGCCGTGTAATCAACGTTATCATCTTTGCTTTTTCCATCTTGAGCTGCATTTGGAAAATTTACGAATTGAGGTATAAATTGAAGTGCTTGCAGTGGAAGCAATGGATTGAAGGCAGGATCTCTAGCAAGGACAGCTGCTTGGGCTGGTGGAAATCCAGCTCCAATCAATCCTAATGTTCCTGCGCCAACAAAATCAAGATTTGAAAAAACTGCTGTATTGATTTGGTTGTAGGAAACTTCTTTCTCGTCTTCAATATAGCTGACTCCCAAAAGGGCGTTTAATTTTTCAGATACTTGAATGTCTACTTGAGCAAACAAAGACATAGTTGAATTATCTTGAGCAGAAGTCTCTGTATTACCTTGACCACCTGCAAAAAGCAAGGAATTAGGCAAACCAAAAGCTGCAGCTACACCGGCTAGGGCGCCCGGTAAAAAAGCATCTATGTAGGGTCTCCACAAAGGACCAAAGTAGATTGATTCGTTAAAATCCATGTCTTCTTGGTAGTAGAAGCCACCTAAAAGCCAATTCACTTTTTCATTGTTCTCAGAGTACCATCTGATTTCTTGAGTCATTCCTGACAATTCTTTTGAAATTGGGCTGGGAGCAATAACGTTTGCTGAATCAAAATCAACATCTTGAACTTCATTGTTGTCAGAGGTTCTATAAGAAGTAATACTTTCAAGAGTAGTATTGCTAAAGTTTTTTTCTATGTGAACTGAAAGACCAGCATTTTCTCCCTTTGAAGTTGGATCAAAGTCATAAAATGCTTTTTGAGAATAGGGATCGTTAGGTATTACCTTTCCGCCAAACAATGCGATAACTTGATTGGCTGCTCCATAAGCAGCGCTTCCAACGACACAGCATATTTCATCAAACTCGTCATAATCAGCTGTTATTCTCACCGACAAATCATCGGATGGAGCATATAAAAGTTCAGTTCTAAAGCCAAACCTATCTCTGTCACCCACTGGATTTCCTGTGGTTGGATTATCTGCTTGTCCGTCTCTTGTATTGACGTTTGCACTAAAGCTATAGGCCAGAGCATCGCTCATTGGACCGGTGGTATAGATACTAGCTTTTCTGGAATTGTAATTACCGAATTCTGTTTTTAGGGAAGTAAATTTCTCAAACGATGGCTTCTTAGTAACAATATTTACAACACCAGCAGATGCATTCTTTCCAAACAATGTACTTTGAGGGCCTCTTAATACTTCAATGCGCTCTAGCATTGGAAGGTCTGATATCTGACCTTGGATTTTTGAACGATAAACACCATCCACAAATACTGCTACTGATGGCTCAACACCTGGATTGTTGGAACCATTTCCGAAACCTCTAATAAAAAAGGTAGCGTTTGTTGTAGATTGATACTGTCTTGAATCTAAAGACGGCACTACAGCTTTAAGATCTAGCAGATCAACAATATTAGCTTTCTCAATTGTATCCGCAGTAACAACCGAGACTGCCACTGGAACTTCTTGAAGTGTTCGCTCTGTTTTTGTTGCAGTAACGACTATTTCTTCAACATCATTAGATTGTGCAACTACACCTTGTCCAATAATCGCAATTAGAGATATTACAAGTATATTTTTATTCATTTCTATTCCTATATTGACTCAAGTATTTGAGGCTCTTTTTTAAGCATTAAACTTGAGTGTTTAATTTTTATAATGCGCACTTTAACTTATCTTCAGAGCATTTTAAAGTTAATACTCAGCTTGAATAAGGCACTAGTTAAGTTATATAAAAAACTTAAAAGCACATTGAATACATAACTCTTTTAGAGAAACGCAATCTTGGATTAAGTAAAGTATAATCACCATCATCCAAATACATGCTCTCATAATGAAAAAACTCTTTTTACCACTGTTCTTTGTTGCTCTTTTTTCCGGTTGTGCTGCCACTCCTGAAAATGTATCTACCGATGTTGATGGCAAGACAGAAGAGGTAGAAAAAATCTGTCAAACTAAAAAGGTAATAGGGTCCAGAATCCCCGAAAAGTTTTGTTACACCAAGCAAGAATTTGAGCGAATGGAGGAGGCTAGCAGAGAGAGCCTTGAAAAAGCTCAGCGGACTGGGGAGAGTAGGCGAACTCAGGAAACCTTAAGCAATTCAAACAACCTCTAGTAGATAGCTTAAAACCCCTTACAATATTAGATTACTAGACATAGCTTAGTTCGAGGCTAGGCTTCCCCATAACTTCTTCAGCAACAAAGCCATAGAGAGAGCTAGGTCTTTACCTCGTTGCGAAAATCAGTATCATAGACAGTCTCTACTCAAGACAATACCAGTACTAGTAGAGAGGTCTTTGTTTTGGAGGTGTTACGGTGGCAAGTAACCAGAATTAATCCAGAGCCAAGAATGCTGTATTAACAGTCATTAGCGGGAATAGCTCAGCTGGTAGAGCGCAACCTTGCCAAGGTTGAGGTCGCCAGTTCGAACCTGGTTTCCCGCTCCACTTTTTAAAACATTTATTTATTCGTTTTCAGCCAGCACTGCCCTTGAAGCCACATAAATTTTTAAAATTTTCTTATCTTCAATACGTACGTCAAATAAATCATCAGAGACAACTTTCTTTCCATCGATGATATCTGTCACTGTGTAAGAAGATGTTACCCAGTGATGGATGGTTCCATCTGTCTGTGGGACATCGTTTGCCATCGCATAGTTGTATTTCCAGGATGGATTAGATGTTGCAAACCATTCCTTAAGAAATGTAGCATGAGCTTCAGCTCCATTTATAATGACGCCATTGGCTGCTTTGCCTTCAAAATTAGCAGCATTCGCTTTATCAATAGCTTCAAGATCACGTTGATTGTGGGCTTCTACGTAATCTACCCAAATTTTTATATGAGAAGGATCTCCTGCAATTATATCTAGCTTTTCGCCATCCCAGATTTCATATCCAATGACAGTATTTTTTTGCATATGACCTGATTCGTGATGACCAGCAAATGATAGTTGTGCTAGAAGGACTAAGCTGACTATTGATAGTAATTTTTTCATAAAATCTCCTAAATTATTTATACATTTTAATGAAATACTACAATCTTGCAAAGGTTGAGATCACCAGTTTGAACCTGGTTTCCCGCTTCAGCTTTCAGCCTCTTGCGGATATCAAATAAGCAATAACTCTTTTTGTATACTTTCATCAAGAAGTGTTATGAGTTCTGTACTTTGTAGATTCTCTTCTAACTGTTCTATTTTTGAGGCCCCTAGAATTACTGTTGATACATTTTCATTTAACAGACACCAGGCAATAGCTAGTTTAGACATACTTACATTTAATTTTTCAGCAATAGGCGCAAGTGACGCAACTCTTGTCATTCTCTCTTGCCCACGATCAGACTCAACCATACTATTCTTGAGCCACTCATAACCTGCTAAGGATGCTCTTGATCCCTCAGGAATTCCCTCTAGATATTTTCCTGTCAAAGCACCAGAAGCCAAAGGCGACCAGATCGTTGTTCCAAGTCCATATTTCTCATACAGAGGCCCATATTCCTTTTCGAATCTATTCCTATCAAGAAGATTGTATTGAGGCTGCTCCATTGAGGGAGGGGTTAGATGATTTGCATAAGCAAATTCATAAGCTTCTGAAATTTCTTCTGCACTCCATTCAGATGTTCCCCAATAGAGTATTTTTCCTTGTGTTACCAGATTATGCATTGCCCACACAGTTTCGCTAATAGGAGTATCGGGATCTGCTCGATGACAAAAATATAAATCTAAATAATCAACCTGCAATCTTTCCAAGGCTTGATGACAGGCTTCGGTTATATGCTTTCTGCTTAGCCCTATTTGAGTAGGCAAGGGATTTTCTTTGGCGCCAAAAAATACTTTTGAAGATACACAGTAAGAATCTCTTGGATTGCTGAGTGCTTTAAGCGCTTTGCCCATAACCACCTCAGATTCTCCTCTCTCATAACCCTCAGCATTATCAAAAAAGTTAATACCTGCATCTAAGCAAGTTCCGAACATCTTTTCAGCTAAATTGGCATCGACTTGTTTGTTAAATGTTACCCAAGAGCCAAATGATAGCTCCGAAACTTTTAATCCTGATCTACCTAAATTTCTATATTTCATATTGTTATTAATTAGTTTTAATCTTTGTCAGTCCGATATCGCTCAAACCAAGCAAGAATATGATCAACTTTTGATATCAGTCTTGATGGTCTGCTAGCAATACCATGAGAAGTATCTGGAAGACGAACCATAGCACTATCTACTCCTCGCAATCGAAGAGCTTGGTAGAATTGCTCGGTTTCTGAAATTGGTGTTCTTCTATCATCCTCACCTGTAAGCAACATGGTTGGTGTGGTTACATTTCCCATGAGTGATAGAGGTGATCTTTTCCAATAATGCTCCAGATGCTCCCAGGGAGGTCCTGGAAATTGATGATAAATTTGACCAACCATAGAGTCGGCCGTAAGTGGCTTGCTAAGCCAGTTAATCACAGGTTTGGCAGCAACTGCTGCATTAAAGCGATCGGTCAGGCCAACTGCATAAGCGGTTGCAATACCTCCAGCACTCCCGCCAGCAATAAAAAGATTTTCAGTATCAACAAAGCCAAGATCAATCATCGCATCAATCCCTGACATGTGATCTGCAAAATCTTCACTGCTTGAATATTTGTACTGCAAAAGCAGAGCGAAATCTTCTCCATAAGATAGGCTGCCTCGATAGTTGTCATAGAAGACAACGTAACCAGCTGCAGCCATAATTTGCATTTCAGCCGAGAAATATGGGCCGTAAGCAAGATGTGGGCCACCATGAATTTCAAGAATCAGTGGGTACTTCTTGGATGGATCGAAGTCTGGTGGAGTGATATACCACCCCTGTATTTCCTGACCATCAAAAGATGAGTTATAGACAATTTCATTCACCAATCCTAGTTTTTTATGCTCTAACAGATCTTCGTTTAACGCAGTGAGAACTTTTGCCTGACCTTCATTGACGACAGCAATGTTAGCCGGTCGATTGGGCAGACCGTAAGTAAAAGCAATTGTGTTATTGGTTACATGGAATCCACCTGAAAGATAAGGCCTTCCAACCGTTGTTCCGCCTAACCCCTTGATTATCTCATTAAGTTTTCCTTTGACGGTGACTTGACCAATTTTTCGAACTCCTCGTTCGTCATATGCAAAGTAGAGAGATTTATTATCATTTGCCCAAATAAGATTATTAGCATCTCCATCAAGGTCTTCTGTTAGGAGGCGTATATTTTTTCCATTTATGTCCATGATGGCAATTTGATCAGGCGTATAAGCTAGTGGTCGTCTTTCTTCTCGGCTAAAAGCAATCAATTTTCCATTTGGTGAGATAACTGGGGAACGCTCTGCACCGGGTTGAGTTGTAATTTGTTTAATTTCCTTTGTTGATAGTGCGACCGAATAAATATCAGCCTCATCGCTTACAAGCTCCCAGTCCTCAGACCGGTATGCTGAAAAGAAAATATGCTCGCTGTCTGGTGACCATGCAAGCGAACCATAGTGATTAAAATTTCCTTCTGTTAGCTGCCTTGCTGAGCCACCATCGGCAGGGATTACAAACACATGACGGTAAGCTGGTTCAACAATTCCCTGACCGTCGTACTGATATTGGGTTGTAGTAACAGTAATGGCTTTCTTTGCCCAAGAAGCGCCTTTCGGTTGCGTGCGCGGTTTTGCAATTGACTCGGATGAAGCTTTAACATTCATGGTGAACGCAAGCCACTTGCCATCGGGTGACCAAGAGAGGCTCGAGGGTGACTCAAGCAACTGTGAAATTAATGCGGTCTCACCGTTATCAACCCAGCGAACATGAATCTGTTGGGAGCCACTATCATTGGAAACGAATGCAAGCTTCTTTCCATCTGGCGCCCAGCGGGGTGCGCGTGCACTTTTTAAACCTGAGTAAAGTGGTCGGTGATCATCTCCATTGCTTGAAACCTGCCATAAGTTAGAGCGTTCGCGATCTTTCATAATATCGTTTGATCGGCGGACATATACGATGGTGCTACCATCGGGTGAGACTCTTGGATCCGATCCCCATTCAAGATCAAATACATCCATTGGGTCAAAGGCTGCTAGGCTGTCTTCAGCGTCAATGGACAAGGAGATAATTGCAGACAGAGATAGAGCTAAAAAGGATATGTTGGTTAAAAGGAAACCAAAGGGAGATGTAATGTTATGTTTCATTGAAACAGCATAATTGATAAAAATTGCATATAAAAGTGAAAAAAATATCTAGCCTGACGATGAGATGTTGTAGGTTGCGAATTGCCAACTCAAACTTGATTTTCTATCTCCACTTTTCTTGATTGAAAGCATTACAATAATTATATGTATTTTAAGTTATGACATTGCCTAATTATCAGATAGCCCTACTAACCCTCATTATTCCATTAGTAATTTCTTGTGGAGGGGGAGGTGGTAGCTCTTCCATTGAAATTCCTGCAGTCACCCCATCTTTTAACGTCTCAGCATCAGCTGGTGCCAATGGATCTATTTCCTCAACAACAGTTACTGTGACCCAAGGTCAAACCACAACATTTACTGTAACACCTGATGCTGGATATACTGTTGCATCCATCACTGGGTGTAATGGCACGTTAAGTGAAACGACCTATACCACAGGAGCTATTTCATCTGATTGCTCAGTTACAGCTAGCTTTGCTACTTTTATCAGCACTGTCTTTAATACAACAGCATATGAGTTGCCGTATCCTAATGATCTCTTGAGTGATTTATGTGAAGAATCTGTACCAATTTTTACCTCTATTCTCTCGCCAATAGATACAAACCTAGACTCGCACAATGATTTGATTGTTCATTACTGGTGTGGTGCTGGGGAATTTGGAGTCTATATCGATACTCCGGTACCTGATGCAGTTGTTGCATTTAAAAATAATGGCGATGAAACTTTCACAATTGCTAACTCTGAAGTATTTGGTCAAGAGACTCTTAGCTTTGGGGCGGCAAGCAGAAAGGTTGTTGAAGCTGACTTTAATGGTGATGGATATTTAGATATTTTATATGCATTAAACAAAGAAGATGGAAGGGCTCAAGCTGGCGAAGCTGGCGGGGCTTCTAATGAGGCACCTCAAAGCATTCTTCTATCTAATGGCGATGGGACATATGCCCTAGCTGATCTAGGTTACAGCGAATGGGTTCATGCTGTTGATGCAGTGCAACTTCCATCAGGCAATTTTGATGCTGTTATCTCAGGCTTTCGTTCGCCTGATGTAAGAGGGTTCAGATACGAAGGCCAAGCATTTCAATCAGTAACAGATTATTCAAGTCCTGGCGGGCCAACTAATCGTTTTGGTGCAAGTACTTTAAAATTTCTCCCTGAATACACAATTGGCTCAGGCAGTACTTTAGCAATTTCTGATAGTGGAGATTGCGGCATTCAAGTTAATTTAAGTAGCTTTTCAAAAGCTAGCGGCGAATGGTTGTTTAGTGATAAAACAGATTTCAATTGTCGAACTGTTCAAAATGCATATGAAAGTTATACAGGAGAAGTTGACGATTTACCTTTAGTAACTATAGATGGGCAAGATTACACCGGTGGTGGATTCGGCAACGATGAGTCATGTGCACTTGAGTTATCTCCCGGCGATAGACCTGTAGCAGTAGTCAAATATTCTGCGCAACCTATTGAAGGCAATTATGTAGAGGGTGTTGTTTATAAGCAAGAGGAGTTAACAAGTGAGAATAAAATAAATATTTTTGAAGTTAGTGATTCTGACCTAGCTCTTAAAACTGGCGTTATCGAAGGCCATGATGTGGATACAAGATTTACTTTTAGTGCTTGCAGAGATATCAATAACGATGGCTATGATGACTTAGTGCTTCTTCAAAATGCTGGAAGTGGAGGGGAGTCAACGAATACAAGAAATAAACCTATTGTCTATCTAAATGATAAAGAAAATCATTTGGTTAAAATGGATCTAGAGGGGATTCCTGAGGTACCTGTAGGAGATAATAATTTTGATTACTTGATTCATGGCTTTTTAGCAGACATGAATGGAGATTCAATTGAGGATTTAATATATTACAGGGCATCCCGAAGCTACATAGACTCCAATGGTACTTTGGATCCTGATATGACTAACCTTATAAGAATATACTGGGGCGTTAAAAACTTGCAACCCTAAATTTTGATCTCTATTTTAATCAAGCCTATCCAGAGAGCTAAAGATTTCTTTTCCATGGGAGAAGGTTGAGACTATTTGCAGATTTAATAAAGACTCTGACGGCATGCTTAAAGGGTCAGCTGAGAGCACAACAAGATCAGCTAATTTACCAACCTCAATGGTCCCTTTTATGTCTTCCTCAAAATGCTGATATGCAGCATTTATTGTCATAGCCTTTAGTGCGTCATAGGTAGAAATCTTTTGGTCTGGTCCGAGCACTTTTCCGGATCTGGTAAGTCGATTTGTGGTTGACCAAAGCAGCCTAATCATATCTGGTGGAACAATAGGGGCATCATTATGGACAGTGAAGGGCATCTCTCTTTTGAGGGTTGAGTTTGTTGGGCTTATTCGAGAAGCTCTTTCATTGCCAAAGACAGAATCTCTATGCCAGTCTCCCCAGTAAAAAGTATGCGTTGAGAAATAAGATGGAATAATTTTAAGCTCCTTCATTTGATCAAGTTGATCTTCTCTAACAGTTTGCGCATGAATCATGACTGTTCGATGATCCGAAGAAATAGAAGACTTCCGAACAGCTTCAAGCAACATGTCTGCCGCTGCATCTCCATTTGCGTGAGCCATGATTGGGATTTCTGCCATTGAATATTTGTTAATGAGTTGATCAACTGACTCTTGGGGGATCAGGGGATAGCCTTTGTATTTTTCATCTTGACCATGGGGTGGAACGAGATAGGGTTTAGTAATGTATGCGGTTTTACCTTGAGGAGAACCATCTAAAATTAATTTAACTCCCCCCATTTTTAATCTACCTGAATAACCCCCAAAGTTTAGCGATTGAATTGATTCATCCGGAACGCCTTGAGCGATTGGAAAGCTAATCACATCTATGGTCAGAAGATTTTGGGCATCAGCTGCTTGCAAGAGCCCAATTGACGCTTGATTTGATGCTCCGTCTTGCGCTGTAGTAATGCCATTACTGGCATATACCTTCATGGCTTTAACAACGCTGCCCATGGGATCTTTGTATGAAGCCATGGCCAATTGCTGCACAGGGTATGCCGCTGTCTCCTCTAAAACACCATTTGGTTGTGTAGAATTCATCTCTCTGCGGATTTTGCCACCTGACGGATCTTGTGACTTAGAGGTAATGTTAGCCAAAGATAAGCCAAGCGTGTTTGCTGCACCCAGATGACCTGATACATGAATTAAATATATAGGATTGATTGAGCTCACTGCATCTAAATCTTCTCTTGTTGGATGTCTTTGCTCCTCTAAGAGTGAATCATCGTAACCCATTCCTATGACCCATTCCCCTGGTTTGAGGTCCCCTTTATTAATAAACTCTCTCAACTCCGACTGAATATTTTCGATTGTATTTACAGGGCCCACAGGCTTGGATGCAATGTTTGCTACTTGAGTTGAAAAAGCCACAAAAGAAGCATGTCCATGCGCATCAATAAAACCTGGCAATATTGATTGATCACCATAATCAAGATGTTTCCCTTGAATTTTTTTGCCTTCCTTGATGCTGCCAATCCAAACAATTTCTTTATCCACAATAGCTATTGATAAAGGTTCAGCATCTTTATCTGCGTTCATTAAAATTACATTGCTTGAGCTTAAAATTAAGTCTGCCTCATTTGGAGCATCAGAACAGCTTAGAAAAATAAAAAGCCCAAAAAAGATTGCAAAGGTTTTAGGGTTGATTGTTAACATTTTTTTTATGATTTTATTGTCGATTAATAGCATAGCTGTAATAGCCTTAATTTTATACTGGTTGCATTCATAACGTTTATTTGATTAAGTAGGGTATATATAAATTATTTATATTGATGTAACTAGTTTATCCATTATTCATTTTTACTTTATTTAGGAGCAGTAAAATTATGAGAAATTCAATTCAACATTTATCCCTAAAGATATCAGTCTTATCTTTAAGTCTTTTATTTTTAGCTTACCCGGCTCAATCCCAAGAATCTTCTGCAAGTCTCATAGAAGAAATTATTGTTACATCGCAAAGAACAGAAGAAAGTCTGCAAGATGTCCCGATAGCGGTTACAGCATTAACATCTAGCATGCTTGAGGATATGCAAATTGAAGGTGGATCAGACCTTCAGCTTGTTACACCAAGTTTAAGCTTTCAAGGAAGCGATGCTACTGGAGGTGCTTTTAATATTCGCGGTATCACTAATTTGGCTGTATCTCCAACGGCTGAATCAGGGGTTGAGATTCATGTGAACGATCTGCCTGTTGGCGCAACAACCATGCAGGACGGTGATTTTTTAGACATGGAACGAATTGAAGTTCTAAGAGGTCCTCAAGGAACTTTGTTTGGCAAGAACTCTGTTGGTGGTGTTATTAATTTGATCACAGCCAAACCTCAGTTTGGAGAAGCCTTCGGAAGCGCTACTGTGGATGTAGGCAGTTATGATTTATTGAAAACTAAACTGATGCTTAATATTCCCCTTGGTGAATCATTGGCTATGAGAATTGCTGCATCGTCAAATGACAGGGACGGAGATATCAAAAATATCTACTCCAAGGCAAAAACTAGCCATGTGAACAATAGAGATTCAGATGCTTATAGACTTTCTATTGCCTGGAACGCATCCGATCGAACAGATGTTTTATTTGTGCATGAAAATTATAGCGAGAACTCTATGAGACATTATGTAAATAATGTTTACTGTCAGCGAGATCCATCTTTTGTATCAGGGTGTACTCCTGGGGGAGAAAGGGTGCATGAGCTAACTCATCCCATGGCAACCTATGTTGAAAATCTAGCAGTTTTAACTGGAATTTTAGACTTTACAAGATCTACTGATATGTCTGGAGCTCCTAAAGGTTTTTGGGAGACTAATATCAGAGGCAACCCCAACTATGTGGTTGATCAAGATATTACTCAATTGATTATTAATCATGAGCTTAATGACGATTGGAATATAACTGCTGCAGCATCAATAAAAGATAGGCTCTATGATAGGACAGGCTCTTATGCCTCCGAAGAGCTGGATCGCTTGAGATTTAAAGATAATCCATTTTTTCCTGGTGGAAACGTTCCCATGAGTGGAACTGGCCCAAACTGTAAACTTGCCGATGGAACTTTTGGTATTTATGGAGGTTGTATTACCGATACCATGAATTACCCGGATGGTTTTGATAGACAGCTTGCAGACACAGAGAGTGAAACTGTTGAGATAAGACTTCAGTCCAATCTTGATGGTCAATGGAACTATTTATTGGGTGCCATTCATTCAGAGGGTAGTGGATTAAGTCAATACACCATAGCTGCAAATGGATTAGATGCCTTAGCTTTAGCTCCTCCTGGAGTATTGACAGGTGGCTTACCTCAAGGATTTGTTCAGCTATATGCTCCTTTGTTTCTTCAGAGTACTAAATCTGCTACTAGAAGCTCCGCAATTTTTGGTGAAGTTTATTATCAAGCAAGCGATAGGCTTAAATACACTCTAGGCGTAAGAAACACTGAAGATTATAAAGAGCAATATGCCTTTTCACCTTTCTTGAGCGCACCAGGTTTTGGAACTATCGGGGGTGGGTTTACCGCTTTCCCTGGAACTAAACTTCCTACTTATGGCGACTCTTGGTATAACAGCGGAGCTGTGGGTGACCCCGAAACAGAATACAGCAACACCACTGGAAGGTTCGTGGTTGACTATGTTTTAAATGACAATGCTCTAGTTTACGGATCAATATCCAAAGGTTTCAAAGGCGGTGGATTTAACCCACCTCTTGATCCAGCAAAATACCCTGACACACCTCAAGTCTTTCCTGATACAGAGTTAATGGCTTATGAGGTTGGTATAAAAATTGATTTTCCTGAAAGAGGCATGAGGCTAAATACTTCAGCTTATATGTATGATGCTTCAGACTATCAAGTCACTAAAATTCAGAATAAAACACGAGTAAACGAAGGCATTGATGTTGATATGATGGGCATAGAGTCTGAATTTATTTGGGTTCCTTTGAATGCTCCTCAATGGCAAATTAATGCTGGCATAAGTTTTGAGGAGTCTGAGATTGGGAGCGGTAATATGCTTCTCAATCCAGCCAATGCTGATCTTTGTCTTACCACAGGTTGTGGTAACTGGCATCTCATGAAAGATGGCTCCGATGGAGAAGTCTTTGTTGTAAGGAAAGATGTTGCAACAGTAATATGGAACATGTGGCAGGCGGGTCTTTGGGGTCCAGCTCAAGCAATCCTCGTTCCAGTAGAACTCCATGGTGATAGAGCTTCAGGCGTCCCAACTCCGGTTAGCTTCTTACCAAATGTTACACCTGGGCATTTGCCTTCTTTAACAGCAACTAGAAACCTTTACTCTTCAGTTATGGTTGGAACAGCTTGTTCAATCTTGGGTTGCAATCCAGCAGATGTTATCAAAGATGGTTTGCTTTCAGATATTAGCGGCAATCAATTAACCCATCCAGATTACATGGCCAATCTAGGTATTCAGTACACCATGACAACAGAAACTTACAGGGTGAACTTTAGACTTGATGCTTACAAGCAAGGGGAGAGGTACACCTCTTTGTTTAATTTAGGTTGGGATAAAGTAGATCCATGGACTGAATACAATGCATTGATATCAATTACTCCTGCAACAGCAGATGGTAATTGGCGTGTTGATATCTATGGTCAAAATATTACCGACGAAGAAAATGTTACTAACATAGGTGATGCCACAGCCCCTCTAGGTTTTAATAAAAGCATATGGGCAAGACCACAGGCAACTTATGGAGTGAAGTGGACATATAACTTCTAAGTTATTAGTTGTTAATTAAAAGCCTCGCATTTGCGGGGCTTTTTTATTGTATGACACCATTAATGTCATACTTTGAAAAAAAGTTCCATATGCTGCTACTTGAATCAGGAGACTGAACACTTGAATAAATTGATCCAGGCCAAACATGGCCAGCTCCTTGAACATACAAATGAATATTCTCAGTACCATTTAAACAATTTGAATACTGATAAGTTTCTGTCCAAGATGT
>ENA-ORDR01000109-ORDR01000109.1-marine-metagenome-genome-assembly--contig:-NODE-109-length-41359-cov-9.835182_pt1 | contig 41359 bp, 38 predicted proteins | sample MGYA00240993_ERZ508538 | MGnify/ENA primary metagenome ERZ508538 (study PRJEB26207, sample SAMN05421999) | marine metagenome | isolation source: Monterey Bay, California, USA | place: USA:Monterey Bay... | reverse complement strand
ACTGGACATCAAAAAGTTCTGATGCCGGGCGACCTAGAAGAAAAAAAATATCAAGACTGCGTAAATTCTGGGTATGTGAGTGTGTCAAATAATATTGCGAAGTTATTGATAGATGCTGCGCAGTCAGTAGGTCAAAAGGGTTGGTGATAACTTACCATTTTAAACATCCACTCACAAAACAAAATTATGTTTCAGGCAAACAGATTACTTAAGATTTTTATCTTAAATACTTTCGTCAAGCGCCTTGATGATAGCATCCCCCATTTGAGTTGTTGTAACTGGCACATCCCCCTCTATTTGCATCAGGTCAGGAGTGCGAACTCCACTAGCTAATACAGTTTGTATAGCATTTTCCAAACGAGTGGCTTCATCACCTTTATCAAAAGAATAACGTAAAGCCATAGCAAAACTCAAAATACAAGCAGATGGATTGGCCTTTCCTTGGCCCATAATATCTGGTGCAGATCCATGTACTGGTTCGTACATCGCCTTGGGGCGTCCATTCTCCATTTTTGCACCAAGAGATGCCGAAGGAAGCATTCCCAGAGATCCTGTTAACATCGCTGCACAATCAGATAACAAATCTCCAAACAGATTGTCAGTCAATATAACATCAAATTGTTTTGGTTGTCTGACAAGTTGCATCGCGCCATTATCCGCATACATATGGCTCAACTCAACCTCTGGGTAATATGTTTTATGAACTTCTTCAACTACGTCGCGCCAGAGAACGCCAACTTCCAAAACATTTGCCTTCTCCATTGAGCACAGTTTATTTCCTCGACGTTTTGCCAACTCAAATGCAGCTATTGTCACTCGTTCAATCTCTGACTCTGTGTATCGCAAGGTGTTAACACCAACACGCTCATTATTTTCTGTTGTAATGCCGCGTGGTTCACCAAAATATGTTCCAGATGTTAACTCCCGCACAATCATAATATCTAAACCAGTTACGATCTCTTTTTTTAAGCTAGAGAAATCTGCAAGAGCATCAAAGCATTGTGCAGGACGCAAATTAGCAAACAAATCCATCTCTTTTCTTATTTGTAATAAACCACGTTCTGGTTTTAGGCTAAAGTCAAGATTATCATATGCAGGTCCTCCAACAGCACCTAATAACACGGCATCCACTTCCTGTGCTTTGTCCAGAGTGGCTTTAGATAAAGGGGTGCCATGAGCATCATACGCAGCCCCACCAACCAAATCTTCACTTACATCAAAATTTATCCCTCGCTTTACTCTGAACCAATCAATAATTTTACGAACCTCTTCCATGACCTCAACCCCAATTCCATCTCCGGGTAATATCAAAAGTGAGAAATTAGACATTTTTTGTACTCCTAATTAAAAAAAATCATTGGATTGATCGAGTTTAAAACTATTTTTTGAGATCGTTTATCATTAATATTATTTATCAGTAAATGTTGATTACGCGCAACAATAAAGGAAGAACTACCGCAAAAATTGAGAATAAATGATCCTCTCTAGACCCATGGCATTTGCTTTTCGTAACGTTTCTCAAAGCTATCAATACTTGAAGCCTTTTCCATTGTAAGGCCAATGTCATCTAAACCATTTAGCAAGCAATGTTTCTTAAACGCATCTATTTCAAAAGAAAATTCAATACCGTCACTGGATTGTACCTTTTGCGTTTTTAAGTCTACTGTTATTCTCGCATTCTCACCTTTTTGAGCATCTTCCATAAGAGCATCAACTTCTTGAGGTTTTAAAACTACTGGCAATATACCATTCTTAAAACAATTATTGTAAAAGATGTCTGCATAACTCGTTGAGATAACACATTTGATTCCAAAATCTAGCAAAGCCCAAGGAGCATGTTCCCTACTTGAACCACACCCAAAGTTTTCACCAGCAATAATGATTTCTGCGTTTCTGTAAGCCTGTTTGTTTAAAACAAAATCTGGAATTTCATTTCCCTCAAGATCAAAACGCATTTCATCAAACAAATTTGCCCCTAATCCAGAACGTTTTATAGTTTTTAAAAATTGTTTTGGGATAATCATATCAGTATCTATATTCACTAATGGCATTGGAGCCGCTATCCCAGTTAACTTATCAAATTTATCCATTTCTAATCCATTTTAAATTCTAAAAATTCCAATAAACGCTTCAAATTTCTAAATTAAATTTCGAACATCTGTTAACTTTCCAGTAACAGCTGCTGCTGCAGCCATTTGTGGACTCATTAAATGGGTACGACCACCTCTACCTTGACGACCTTCAAAGTTTCTATTCGAAGTCGCTGCACATCTTTCACCAGGTTTCAACTGATCTGGATTCATTGCTAGACACATTGAACAACCAGCCAAACGCCATTCAAAGCCCGCTTCTTTAAAGATGGTTGCTAGACCTTCTTCTTCAGCTTGTGCTCGTACTAAACCCGAACCAGGAACAACCATGCCTCGCAACCCTTCTTTTATTTTCTTACCTTTCAATATCTCTGCTGCTGCGCGTAAATCCTCTATTCGTCCATTGGTGCAAGATCCAATAAATACTGTATCTATTGTAACATCTTCTAAACGCATACCAGGCTCTAATCCCATATATTCAAGCGAACGTTCAACAGCACCAATTTTACCTCCCTCAAAATCTTTAGGAGTAGGAACTTTAGAATTAATTGGTAGAACATCTTCAGGGGATGTGCCCCAAGTCACAACTGGAGCAATGTCTTCACCCTTAATAGTTATAATTTTATCAAAGTGAGCTCCTTCATCAGTAAATAATGTTTTCCAATAAGCTAAGGCAGAATCCCAATCTTTTCCCTTGGGGGCGTGTGGCCTTCCCTTACAATATTCAATAGTCTTATGATCTGGAGCAATTAATCCTGCTCTGGCGCCACCTTCAATTGCCATATTGCAAACTGTCATTCTGCCTTCCATCGACAAATCTCTTATTGCCTGACCGCAATATTCAATAACATAACCAGTACCTCCAGCAGTTCCAGTCTTTCCAATCACTGATAGTGTTATATCCTTTGCTGTTACTCCAGGCTTTAGTTTTCCAGAAATTTCAACTTTCATATTAAGTGATTTTTTTTGAATTAATGTTTGCGTTGCCAATACATGCTCTACCTCAGAAGTACCAATACCATGAGCCAAAGATCCAAACGCACCATGAGTAGCCGTATGACTATCACCGCATACGACGGTCATCCCAGGCAATGTCCAACCTTGCTCTGGCCCAACAATATGCACAATACCCTGCCTCACATCTGAAACAGGGTAGTAATGCACGCCAAACTCTTTTGCATTTTTATCTAAAGCCTCCACCTGTATACGACTTTCTAAATTATCAATTCCTTTTGCGCGATCTAATGTTGTAGGTACATTGTGGTCAGGAACAGCAATTGTTTTTTCTGGAGCTCGAACCTTTCTACCAGACATTCGCAATCCTTCAAAAGCCTGTGGGCTGGTAACTTCGTGTACAAGGTGACGATCAATATATAATAAACATGTCCCATCAGTATCTTCATGTGCAACGTGGGCATCCCATATTTTATCATAAAGTGTTTTGACTGTCGCCATCGATCTTTCTCCAAAAAACTTACGTCATTCAAATCTTCTAAAATCCCAGAATAGACGTCATACAAATCTGATTTATTAAGCAGATATCAATTGTTGATCCATCAATCAATCATAAATGAATTGAAAATTGTGCTATCAATAAATATTTGAAAATATTAATGTTGCTTTTATTTAGTTCATCTACTTTACTGAAAACGATAAATTTTCCAAATGAGTCTATTTTATGCTTTTAGTTAGGAGCCAAATAAATGAGAGAAACAGGTTTTTACTGGGATGAGAGATGTTTTTGGCATGGCGGTGGGAATTTTGCATTTACTCAGCCGATAGGAGGTCTTGTTCAACCTCTGGCAGCAGGAGGTTTGGCTGAAAATCCTGAAACTAAAAGACGTTTAAAAAATTTAATGGATGTTACTGGAATTACATCTGACCTTTCAATGCAGTCAAGCGAACCTGCAAAAATGTTAGATCTTCTCCGTGTTCATACAAAAGATTACCTTGAAGAATTTAAGGCTCTATCTGAGGTTGATGGTGGCTTACTCGGGTTAAGAACTCCCTTTGCTCGAGATGGTTTCGATATTGCTTCTTTATCAAGTGGATTAGCCATGTCAGCGATCAAGGACGTTTTAAAAGGTAAACATAAAAACTCATATTCCTTGTCGAGGCCCCCTGGACATCATTGTTTGCCTGATTATCCGAATGGGTTTTGTTTATTAGCCAATATAGCGATAGCGATCGAGTCAGCGATTTCTGAAAATTTGGCAAAAAAATTCTGTGTTATAGATTGGGACGTACATCATGGTAATGGTACAGAAGCAATTTTTTATGATAGACCTGATGTTTTGACAATTTCGGTTCATCAGGAGCGTAACTATCCTGTAGACACTGGACAGGAAACTGATAGAGGAAAAGGAAAAGGCATAAATCATAACATAAATTTACCTCTTCCAGCGGGGTCAGGTCACGATACATATTTGGATTTATTTGACCGAGTAATTTCACCATTAGTTAATAATTATCGTCCTGATATTATAATTGTTGCTTGCGGATTTGATGCCGCTATGATTGATCCAACCTCAAGTATGCTCTGCTCTGCAGAAACTTTCAGAATTTTAACGCGTAAAGCTCAAATTCTTGCCGATAAGAATTGTAATAGCAGATTATCACTTATACATGAAGGTGGGTACTCAGAGGTTTATGTGCCTTTTTGTGGACATGCTGTTTTGGAAGAATTATCTGGGAGTGCAAAAATAGCACCCGATCCGTACGAAGAATTATTTAAGTTAAGACAACCAGGAGATAGATTTCAAAATATGGCTAATGAATTGATAAATGATTGGGAAAAATTATTCTTAGATTGATCATCTGTCTAATTAAATTGATTTAATGAAATGAATGAGAAATAAACATGCAAAAAATATATAAAACATCCGACAAAGCTCTAGAAGGCCTTCTATTTGATGGAATGGTAATTGCTGCAGGCGGTTTTGGATTATGTGGAATACCAGAACTGCTCATCGAAGCGATACGCAAGGCGGGAACTAAAAATCTTACGGTAGCTTCAAACAATGCTGGTGTGGATGACTTTGGTTTAGGCGTGCTCTTACAAACTAGACAAGTAAAAAAGATGATATCCTCTTATGTTGGCGAAAATGATATTTTCATGAAGCAATACTTAGGTGGAGAGTTGGAGTTAGAGTTCAACCCTCAAGGTACTTTAGCAGAACGTATGCGTGCAGGCGGTGCTGGCATACCAGGCTTTTATACAAAAACTGGTGTTGGTACGATTATTGCTGAGGGCAAGGAACATAAAGATTTTGATGGAGAAACCTATATTTTGGAAACAGGATTAAAAACTGATATTTCAATTATAAAAGCATGGAAAGCAGATGAAACTGGTAACTTGATCTACAGGAAAACAAGCCGCAACTTTAATCCAGCTGCTGCAACTTGTGGCAAAGTATGTATTGCTGAAGTAGAGGAAATAGTGCCAACAGGTCAGTTGAATCCAGATGCAATCCACACCCCTGGTATTTACGTTCATCGAATTGTCAAAGGTAATCATCAAAAAAGAATAGAGCAAAAAACAATAAAAGCTGACTAAATCAAAATATTTAATTTTCAAAAAGAAAGTTATATTACTGAAAGAATTGGAGAATAATCATGGCATGGGATCGTAATCAAATGGCCAAACGTGCCGCCCAAGAATTACAAGATGGCTGGTATGTAAATCTAGGCATAGGTATTCCAACACTAGTTTCAAATTACATTCCTGACGGGGTTGATGTAACTCTACAATCTGAAAATGGCATGTTGGGAATGGGCCCATTTCCAACAGAGGATAATTTAGATCCAGATTTGATAAATGCAGGTAAGCAAACCATCACAGAATTAGAAAGAACATCTTATTTTGGATCTGATACAAGCTTTGCAATGATACGTGGTGGGAAAATCAATATGGCTATTCTTGGCGCGATGGAAGTTGCCGAGAATGGCGATCTAGCCAATTGGATGATTCCTGGCAAACTAGTAAAAGGTATGGGTGGGGCAATGGATTTGGTTGCTGGTGTTGGCCGCGTTGTTGTGGTTATGGATCATGCAAATAAGCGAGGTGAAAGTAAACTTCTAAAACAATGCACTCTGCCATTAACTGGTAAAGCTGTTGTTCATAGAATAATTACAAACCTTGGAGTTTTAGATGTAGTCTCTGGTGGCCTTAAAGTTATAGAATTGGCTGCTGGTGTGACAATGGACGAACTAGAGGAGTTGACTGAAGCGACAATAGTTTAAACCTCGAATAAGAAACTACCAGACTAACAATAATTAGACACTGAGGCCTTCTGGTTCAGGTAGCCCATTTGTTCTACAACATGCCGTTAGAGTGTTTGCAAGAAGGCAAGCAATTGTCATCGGACCAACACCTCCAGGTACAGGTGTGATTGCTCCTGCAATTGTTGATGCGCTTTCAAAATCTACGTCACCCACCAATTTGGTTTTACCATCTTTTTCTGGATGTGCGATTCTATTGATACCTACATCAATCACTGTAGTACCTTCTGAGATCCAATTTGAATCAATCATTTCCGCCCTACCAACGGCGGCAACAATAATATCAGCTTGCTTACAAATGTTTTCAATATTCTTTGTTCTACTATGAGCAATCGTTACTGTACAACTATCCTGTAAAAGTAAGTTGGCCATTGGCTTTCCAACAATGTTTGATCTACCCACAACAACCGCATTTAATCCAGATAGGGAACCATGATGTTCTCTTAGCATCATTAAACAACCCAGTGGTGTGCAGGGCACCATAGACTTTTGTCCAGTACCTAATCTACCAACATTTGAGATATGAAAACCATCAACATCCTTATCTGGTGAGATTGAGTTGATCACAAGATCCTCACTGATATGATTAGGCAATGGTAACTGGCAAAGAATACCATGAATTGTTGCATCCTGATTTAATTCTTCAATTAATTTTAATAATTTTTCTTGAGATGTATTCTCGTTCAATTTATGTTCGATAGATTTCATACCAACGGCCGCCGTTTGTTCCCCTTTATTTCTCACATATACCTTTGACGCTGGATCCTCACCAACAAGCACTACGGCCAGCCCAGGGACTAATCCGTGTGTTTCTTTTAAATGAGCAACCTGTTCACGCACTTTTTCGCGTACCTTGCTAGAAAAATCTTTACCACTAATTATTTTCGCACCCATAAAATTAACCTTTTTAAGCAATTGTTGTAACATCATTCATATTTAAGAACTAACTTAGAATAAACCTTCAACATCACCAATCGCATTCAAGCCAATTGTTTCTGCAGCAGGTTTCCTTGGAAGGCCTGGCATTGTCATAATCTCACCACATATAGCAACAACGAAACCAGCACCTGCGGATAGTCTTACCTCTCTGATTGGTACTGAATGGCCTGTAGGTGCTCCTCTTAAGCTTGGATCTGTAGAAAAACTATACTGTGTTTTTGCCATACAAATTGGAAGATCTCCATAACCCTGATCCTCCCAAGATCTAAGTTGATCTCGAATTTTTTTGTCCGCTAGAACCTCATCAGCTCGATAAATCCGCTTAGAAATTGTTTCAATTTTTTCCATTAACGACATATTATCTGGATAAATTGGTGAGAAGTCTGCCAAGTTTGAATCTACTATATCAACAATTCGTTTTGCTAATTCTTCTGAACCTTTTGATCCAAATTCCCAATGCTTTGACACTATGGCTTCAGAACCCATTGACGAAACATAATCTTTGATAGCCTGCACTTCTTTATCTGTATCTGTTACAAAGTGATTAATTGCGACAACCACAGGAACGCCGAAAGATTTTACATTTTCAATATGCCTTCCAAGATTAGGACAACCTTTAATTACGGCCTCCACATTTTCAGGGCCCAAATCTGCCTTCGACACTCCACCATTCATTTTCATGGCGCGCACTGTAGCAACCAGCACAACCGCGGAAGGAGAGATATTAGCTTTTCTACACTTTATATTCAGAAATTTTTCTGCGCCCAAGTCAGCACCAAAACCAGCTTCTGTAACTACATAGTCGGCTAATTTTAGAGCAGTTTTTGTGGCAACAACGGAATTGCAACCATGCGCAATGTTTGCAAATGGCCCCCCATGAACGAAAGCTGGATTATTTTCTAAAGTTTGTACTAGATTTGGTTGCATTGCGTCTTTTAATAGAACAGTCATTGCACCATCTGCCTTTATATCTTTACAGAACACTGGGCTTTTATCTCGCCTATAGGCTACAATGATATTTCCCAATCTTTTTTCGAGATCTTCCAAATCATTAGCTAAACATAAACACGCCATAACTTCAGACGCTACGGTGATATCAAATCCGGCTTCACGAGGGAATCCATTAGATATACCACCTAAAGATGCTGTAATTTGCCTCAATGCTCTATCATTCATATCTACAACACGACGCCATACAACCCTCCGTGTATCAATATCCAAATCATTTCCCCAATAAATATGATTATCGATCATGGCAGATAAAAGATTATGAGCTGAAGTGATTGCATGGAAATCGCCCGTAAAATGTAAATTCATTTCTTCCATAGGGACCACCTGTGCATAACCTCCACCTGCTGCACCTCCTTTCATCCCAAAACATGGCCCTAATGATGCCTCACGTATGCAAACAGCCGCTTTTTTTCCAATGGCATTAAGTCCATCGCCTAATCCCACAGTTGTTGTTGTTTTGCCTTCACCCGCCGGTGTTGGATTAATAGCCGTTACAAGTATTAAGTTCCCATCAGGTTTATCATTTAAAGATTTTATGAATTTTTCACTTACTTTTGCTTTGTCATGACCGTAGGGTAACAGATCACTAGAGTTTATTCCTAGCTTCCCACCAATTTCTTGGATCGGCAACTTATTGGCTTCTCTTGCAATTTCAATATCCGATTTGTAACTCATGATAGATCCTAGCTTATTTCAAAGAATTTCTAGTTTCCGTATAATCATGAATACCAAAAACACAATTTAAAATAATAGACTTATCTTTACCTAAAACAGTCTTTATTGAAACCAAAGAGTCAACGAATCCTCGATAGAAAGTAAAATTGAAGAGGCCTTGATTATATCGGCTTTGGCTTCATTATACCAGTAGAGCCCTTAGGTTTCTTGCTTTTTGGTATTGATGTGATTGAGCTGTCGTCATTAGAAGAACCACCTATTTCATCATCATCATGAGGAGGCTCACCTCGCATAACTCGTTTTATTTCTTGACCAGTTAAAGTTTCATATTCCAATAAACCTTGAGCCAATCGCTCAAACTCTTCAGATTTTTCTGAAATAATCTTTTTGGCAACCTTATATCCGTTGTCTATTAGACTTTTGACCTCTGTTTCAACTATCTCTTTTGTTTTTGCAGAAACTGAAAACCCAGGGGTTCCCCCAGAGTAACCCTCGTGAGCTTCTGCATAATCAATATTACCTATTTTATCCGACATTCCCCATCGCATCACCATTGCCCTAGCCAATTGACTTGCCATCTGAATATCTCCAGAAGGTCCATTTGAAATTCTTTCATCACCATACTTTATAATCTCTGCTGCTTTACCAGCCATAGTCATTGCAAGCTTTTGTTCACATTGATTCTTATGCCAGTTAAGTTGATCCATTTCAGGTAGAGACATTACCATACCTAAAGCCCCACCCCGAGGGATAATTGTTGCTTTGTATACCGGATCACATTCAGGCAGGCTTATTCCAACCAAGGCATGGCCTGCTTCATGATAAGCTGTCATTTCCTTTTGAGCAGGCGTCATAACCATTGATCGCCGCTCGGCACCCATCATCACTTTATCTTTAGCTTTTTCAAAGTCATCCATCCCAACCATTCGTTTGCCAATTCTAGCAGCCATAAGCGCTGCTTCATTGACTAAATTTGCTAAATCCGCACCAGACATTCCAGGTGTCCCTCGCGCAATAATCCTCAAATCAACATTTGGCCCGATTTTAATTTTCTTACCATGTACCTTTAATATTTTTTCGCGACCTTTTATGTCTGGTACTGGAACTTGAACTTCTCTATCAAATCTCCCAGGACGTAGTAGGGCAGGGTCCAGAACATCGCGCCTATTTGTTGCCGCAACAATGATCACACCATCGTTTTCCTCAAAACCATCCATCTCAACTAATAATTGATTTAACGTTTGCTCCCGCTCATCATTACCCCCTCCATATCCAGCTCCTCTATGCCGGCCCACAGCATCAATCTCATCAATAAAAACAATACAGGGTGAGTTTTTTTTCGCTTGTTCAAACATATCTCGGACACGACTAGCACCAACTCCAACAAACATCTCTACAAAATCAGATCCAGAAATAGTAAAGAACGGCACACCAGCCTCACCCGCAATCGCTTTTGCAAGTAAGGTTTTACCAGTACCTGGAGGGCCCACTAACAAAGCTCCTGTAGGAATTTTTCCACCTAGTTTTGAAAATTTTTGCGGGTTTCTCAAAAATTCTACAATTTCTTCTAATTCTTCTTTAGCCTCATCAATTCCAGCCACGTCGTCAAAAGTTACTCTCCCAGAAGCCTCAGTCAGCAACTTAGCTTTAGATTTACCGAAGCCCATTGCACCACCTCTGCCACCACCCTGCATACGGTTCATAAAGAAAATCCAAACACCAATTAAAAGTAGAAAAGGTAAGATATTCATCAAGAACATAGATAAACCACCAGATTCCTGGGGTTCAGCTCTGATCTCAACACCAGAGTTTAATAATCGATCAGTCATTTGGTCATCACGCGGATTGATCGTGTAATAGGACTTACCGTCAGTAGCCGATATTAACAATTTTTCTCCATCAACGGTAACATATTGTACATTTCCTGCCTCAGCTTGCCTAATAAATTCCGAATATGTGATCTCAGTATTATTTCCACCCAAAGGCGACCCTGAATTCATCAAATTAAATAATGCAAAAACAAGTAAAAAGAGCACAGCCCAAAAAGCGAAATTTTTTATGTTACCCAACTAATGTCTCCAGATAATAAAGTTTCAATATTTTCTTACTTCTTAAGATAGTGATGATCAAATAAATTTCAATAAGATAAAATTCCAGTATAAAAATCTTTTTTGGGTGTTATTAATTTAATTGATGATCTTTCATCTTCACAGAATATATAATCAAAAACCTTTCCATTTTTCCAAATTGTAGGCATTGAAATTATAGCTTTCTTTGGTAAATCAATTGCTTTCCAATTTTCTATATTTTTTAAACCATCCATCCCACACGCTCGAGTTTCAAATGTTTTTGGTACAGACCATCTACCGTCCCAAATTCCGTTTAATTGCGTTAGATTTTTAACAGCATTATATTCTCTCCAAATATGTAATTTATCCTCAATTCTAAATATTACACATCCTCCAATTGTCCTGGCCTTACCATTTATGGATTCTTGAAGAGCATGTTCAATAGCCTTTGCTCTTGCACCATATATATTACCAGAGATCCATTTTATAGAATATAGCAAAATGCGAAATTTTGTTTCTGGCAACTCATCCTCAAAAGTTGGCAGGTCGATAACCAGGGTTCCAATTTGACTAACAAAAATATTTTTCTTTGCAAATTCAAATGCTACTTTGTTTAACACATCTCGTGCCTGCGACATTCTACTAGCAGTTTCATTAAGACGAATAGAATCTAGCCCAAAATCGTTCGACTTTGATAAAAGTTTTCTCACTTTTACTCTGTTGAATTTAGTATCTTCATTCGAAGGATCATCAATAAAAGTTACATTTTTCGATTTCAAAAAGTCTCTTAAAATAAATCTGTCAATATTTAAAAGAGGCCGCAACCATAACAAATTTTCCCTGATAGATTCAGATCTCATTCCCGCCAAACCATCAACACCAGAACCTCTACCCAACCTTAATAGAACCGTCTCTGCCTGATCATTAAGAGTGTGACCCAAAAAAACAGATTGAATTCGGTTTTTTTTTGCCCACTTGGAAATAAGTTTGTAACGGTTTTCTCTTGCCCATGCCTGAACATTACCTTTTACTGCTTTATTTATTTTTAATATTTCATGTTTGACACTATTCTTAAGACATAATTTCTTTACATAACTTGCTTCATCGATAGCAGCCCTTCGAAGTCCATGATCAACAGTGACAACAAAAAGTTTTTTATTATTTTTCAAGGACCAGGGCAAAAGAAGCATTAAGAGAGCCACACTGTCACTTCCCCCTGACACAGCTACACCAAAATTGATCGTCTTTTTTTCTAAATTCAGCAAAGAAGCTTCGAAAATCTCTTTAAGTTCTAAGCTCAACGACATTCCATAAGTTGCATCTGGTTGAGAGCTATAGATACAATAGGAGCGTCAGGATATCTTATCACAACTTCATTTACAGTCTGGCATGCTTCTTGCCTTTGTCCTATTTTGTCTAAGCTAATTCCTAGATAATAAAGAGCATTTGGTGCTATTTTGGATTCTCGATCATCAGAAAATGCCCCTAAATAACTTCTAGCCGCGTCAGTCCACTTCTCTAGCTTGGATAATGCTTGTCCTTGATCAAAATATGCTTCACCAACTAACTCTGATTCTGAATTAGAATTTATAAATTTAGAGTAACTATTATTGGAGTCATTCCATCGTTCCAACGAAAATAAAGATTTAGCAATGAAAAATGATGCCTGCCTAGATAGGTCACCCTCTGGGTATGCTTCTACAAACAAGTTAAACTTTGCTAGAGCCTCCTCAAAGTTCTTATTCTGAAACGCTTCCTCAGCAGCGTGGTAATCTGCCTCCTCTGCTACGGCAAGTTCATTCTTTGATTCAATTATAATTTCTGATTTTGGTATCAGTATATTCAGATTTTTATCGATATAGGCAGAGGAGTCCAATTGATTTATATCACAGTCTTCTTCGAGCTCACACAAACGAAACTCAATATCATCAAACTGTTTATTTGAGTCAGTTGTAAGTTTATTTAATTGAAATTCTAGTTTTTCAACTTTAGCTGTCATTGACTGTAATTCAATCTCAATTGATTGCATCCGGTCTAATGAGCTTTGAGTTATTGCTTCACTTTTTTCTTCATTAGCTTTCTTTGCCTCTGAGCTCAAACGCTCAGCTTCTGAACTTAGCCGCTGTACATCAACGACTAAACTTTTCAACCGTTGCCCAATCTCACTGAGTGTTTGATTTAACGTCTCTGCTTGAGTCATTAATGGAAACAAGCATAAAATTATTGTTAGTGTAAAACGATGCATCTTATTAGCCCTTCGAAAGTGCGTTAACAATTGTGACAGCTCTTCGGTTTTGCGACCAACAAACTTCTGCTGAGCAGTTTTCTACTGGTCGCTCCTTTCCATATGTTACTATTGAAATCTTATTAGGATCAACACCCCTACTAATTAAATATTCTTTCACCATTTGTGCTCTTCTTGCGCCAAGTGCTAAATTATAATCACGTGTTCCTTGCTCATCGGCATGCCCCTCAATTAAAACTTGATATTCTGAATTAAGTAAAAGCCAGTCCGCTTGACTGTTTAATGTTACTTTTGCAAGAGCTGTTAAACCGGAGTTATCCACTTCAAACAAGATTCTATCGCCAATTTTTGTTATAAAATATTGCTCAGTTTGATCTGTAAGTTTTCCTTTCACATTATTATTAAGGGCGTTAGGTCCAAACAAAGAGTCCTGTTCGCAAGCAGATAATCCAACAAACAAAAAGAAAATAAATATAATTCTATAAATCATATCTACTATTAGCGCTATTTGTCATAATTTTACAATTTAATTCAGCAAAGAAGACCAAGATGGATCAGAACCTGAGTTAGGCGTAACTATTTTTCTAAGGTTTCGACCAGAGATATCAATCGAAAAGATTGATGACGTACCACGGCTTCCCGATTTATCCCTAAAAAACATTATTACCCTTCCATTAGGGGACCAAGTTGGTGCCTCATCCAAAAACGATGACGTGAGCAATCTTTCCTCACTTCCATCTGTACGCATGACTCCAATATGAAATCTCCTCCCACTCTTTTTAGTAAAGGCAATCAAATCACCACCGGGGGACCATACTGGAGTACCATAGCTTCCTCCACCAAATGAAATACGCCGACCTTCTCCGGCTCCTAGTGGTAAAATGTACAACTGTTGAGTTCCAGATCTATCACTTTCATAGACTATCTTTGAACCATCGGGAGAAAAACTTGCACTTGTCTCAATAGCTGGACCAGAGGTTAACCGCCTTCGAATTCCAGAATTTAAATTCAAAGTGTATAAGTCGGTGTTTGCATCACTAACAACTGACATGACAATACTTTCCCCATCTGGCGAAAACTGGGGAGAGAAACTCATCTGATTTCTTTCATCTAGAACCAATGATCTCCTAGTTTTTAAGTCCATCAAGAAAACATGCGGCTCTCCCAATTTAAACGAAGTATAGACTATTTGAGTTCCATCAGGAGAGAACCTTGGAGTCAAAACTATATCACTATGGTCAGTTAAAAACTCAACATTGGCACCATCATAATCCATAATTGCTAATCTTTTCAGCCGGTTATTTTTTAAACCCGATTCAGAAATAAATGCTACTTTAGTATTAAAATAACCCAATTCTCCTGTTAAGTAAAAATAGACATCATCTGCTATTTTATGTGCTAGCCGCCGCCAGTCACTAGGCTCGGCCGCATAAATCTTTTGTCCATTCTCAAAAAAATTACTTTCTGCGTAAATATCAAACAGTTTAAACTTAACCACCAAACAACCCCTCGGGTCCAAACATAGTTGTTTCTTTAATTTAGAAATTGTTACGGCTCCAGAAATTAAACCTTGAGCATTAATAGCTTTCCAATCAGAATAAGACACCGATGCTTTAAAATTGGTTACACGCGAGATATGTGCTTCATCAGGAATTATTCTAAATAAACCAGTTTTAGTTAAATCCTGGGCAATCAATGATGAAATATTCCTTGAAATCTCTTTGACAGCTATAATTTCTGAGAGAAATTTGGGTATAGCCAATGGCACTGGCTCAATCACTCCATCGGTAATTTTTATTCGTAAGGGTTCAGTCTGGGAGAAACACGCAATTGGGGTTATAAAGATTATAAGAAAAATAAAGGTAAAGCACTTTATCATTTTATCCTCATTTTTATTGGGTCAAAAACCATCTCAATCGTTTTCCATTGACTATATTTTTGTTCTGGGAGATCAAATCCTCGATTACCACAGCGTAAAATAGCTCGCCGCGCTGATTTATAAGCAATTTTCACAGCAGAAGGTGAGCCACCAGTCGAACTTATCATTTTTATACTTTCATTTTCAGGATAACCGGTTTCAAGCATATTAAATAATACAGTAATTGTCACACCCATCGCATCTCTAGAAAGAGAATTTTTATTCCAACAACGACTTACAGAAATGCGCAAACTATCTTTTTCTTGCCTTGTCAGAGGCGGTCCACTTGGAGCATTTCGTGCACTAAGAACAAGTTCTTCATTAGCCAAAAGAATATTTTGATTATTTGCGACTTCTTCAGCTGGTTTGGATACTAGAGTTGCATCATCCAGGGACCTTCCTTTAGGCCGTACAGAAAGAATCGGAGCGGAAGTCAACTCTGCCGTAATTGCATCGATCAATGGTTGGGTTATAGTTTCCACTGGAGCCACATTATTTTCAATAATTTTTTCAGTAATATCGGAAACTTCATTAGAGTTTGTTTGATCAATAGTATCTCCCAAATCAAGATCATTAATGGGGACAGGTAATGAAACAATATCTACTTCAATATCAAAGTTGTCTTCTGGGGATTGGAGACTACTGGCTTCTGATACATCTAAATTTAAAGCGACCTCTTCACCCACTATAGATACAGATGTTTCAAATCCAGATGGTGTAGAATTTACAATTTCTGGTAATTCTGGAGAATCTATCGATGGCGTTGATGTTTTTATAATCTCAGAAGCTAATTTTTCTTTATCAATGATTTCATTATCATCTTTATTGCTTGTGTTTTCATCAAGCTTTTCCAACTGATCTTCTTCTTTTTTGATATCAATTAACGAATTGCTGTAATTTTCATCTTTTGAAAACTTTTTCTGAAGTATGTCAAACTCGGACAAAGATACTACAGAAATTTCAGATACCGAGATTGAGTTTTCGGTTTCGTCCTGAAAAATCGGACCACTCAGCGCAGCTACACCTATAACAATTAAATGTCCCCAACCAGATATAAATGCGCCTGTTTGCATTTATTTTCTAAAAACCCCCATTAAATGTTGGGCCGCCAGTATCCGTTACTAAACCGATATTGTTAAATCCCGCACCATTTAGGGCTCCCATCAATTTCATTACCGTGTCATAAGAGTTTGTACCGTCAGCACGTAAAAATATCTTATCATTATTTCTTTCAGCCAAAATACTTTTAAGTTTGTTATCTAGATCGGCAAATTCAACTTCTGTCTTCTGAAGCCAAAGGTTTCCTGTTTCTGTCAAAGTAATTGTCAGGGGTTCTTCCTGCTCATTTGGTAATGGTGTTGCTGAAGTTTTTGGTAGGTCAATAGAAACACCGACTGTTAAAAGTGGAGCAGCTACCATAAATATAATTAGTAACACGAGCGTTACGTCGACAAAGGGTGTGACATTTATCTCAGCTATCGGACGGTTTGAATGGCCTCTTCGCCTAGCTGTTTGAACTTTATCTCTTGTAAAACCAGCCATTAATTCTCCAGCTGTCTAGATAAAATTGTAGAAAATTCTCCAGCGAATGAGTCATATCGCGCACCTATCTTATCAGAATCAGCAGAAAGTTTATTATAAAATATAACTGCAGGAATGGCCGCTAGCAATCCAAGAGCAGTCGCGACTAAAGCCTCTGCAATTCCTGGGGCTACAACTGCAAGATTAGTACTTTGGCTTATGGCAATTTGCTCAAACGCATTCTTTATACCCCATACAGTTCCAAACAAACCTATAAAAGGTGCAATTGATCCAACGGTCGCAAGAAATGTTAAGCCACTATTTAACTTCGTAACCTCACGTACGATAGCGACATCCATCGTTCGCTCCATCCTAGAAGGTGCGCCAGGTATCATTGCACCATCAGATCTTTGAGATCGTCCCCATTCTGTCATTCCCGCGACAAATATTCTCTCAGCACTTCCTCGCGGTTTGTCCTTTATTTTCTCATACAATTCATCAAGCGGGTCTCCAGACCAAAAAGACGCTTCAAACCGGTTAGTATATAAATTTGCAATCCTGAAATTAATAAATTTTTGAAAAATTATTGACCAGCTCCAAAAACTTGCAAGAATAAGAACTACCATCACAATTTTCACTACTATAGTAGCTCGCCAAAAAAGTGCGATTAAAGAGAAATCAATTGTTTCTACCGCCGATATAACTTCCGTTTCCATTTACTTTCCCAAATAATATCTCTTATAAATTTTCTCTCTTAAGGTACTTCAATTACATAAGCATTTCTGGTGCGATTTGCCAATTGAAGAGGTGTCTAAATTTCCAAATTAATTTAACTTTTTAATAATTGGCGGATATTCGCTGGTAGTCTAGCTACTTTTCCAAATTTATCCAGTAAAGCTAAGCGGACTGAAGCAATAAATAAAGAATCATTAGATCTGACAATGGTTTGAATTAGATTTATCGATGCATTATTTATTTTTTCAATTTCCGTCACAACATTTAAAGAATCTTCAAAATATGCAGGTTTTAAATAATCTGCCTTGAGGTTTTTAACCACAAAATAATATCCAGATTTCAGCATTTCATTTTGATTTACATTAGCATCATTTAGCATCTCTGTTCGAGCCCGTTCAATGAACTTAAAATAATTTGCATAATAAACAATTCCTGCCAAATCAGTATCTTCATAATAAATTTTGAACGGATAATCACTTTTCTTAAACAAAATTAGACCTCCACTTACTTACATTAGTTGTGATCTAACAAATCAGGTTGCGAATTATTCTGAATTGGTTCTATTCCAAGATGGAGCCAAGCTTTTTCCGTTATCACTCTGCCTCGAGAAGTCCTTTTAAGGAACCCTTGTTGAAGAAGATATGGCTCAATGACTTCTTCAATAGCATCTCTTGCTTCAGACATAGCGGCACTTATTGTTTCTACACCAACTGGACCACCAGCGTAATTCTCAGCAATAATCTTAAGATATTTTCTGTCAGCATTATCAAGGCCAGCAATATCAACTCCAATGCGACTTAATGAGCTATCAGCTATTTCTTTTGTGATGGTACCGTTACCATCAACAACAGCAAAATCAGCAACCCTTCTTAGCAACCTATTAGCGATACGAGGAGTGCCCCTCGATCTCTTAGCTATTTCAAGGCCGCCTGAGTGCTCTGTCTGAATTTCCATAAATTTAGAGGCTCGTAAAACAATCTCGAGCAATTCTTCAACACTATAAAATTCAAGTCTAATGGGTATACCAAATCTATCACGCAAAGGTGTTGTCAATAATCCTAACCGTGTTGTAGCGCCCACTAAAGTAAAAGGTTGAAGCTCGATACGCACTGTTCTAGCTGCTGGTCCTTCTCCAATAACTAAATCTAACTCAAAGTCTTCTAGCGCTGGATAAAGAACCTCTTCCACAGCAGAATTCATTCGATGAATCTCATCAATAAATAACACATCTTTTTCTTCTAAATTCGTTAATATGGCCGCTAAATCACCAGCTTTAGCTAAAACAGGACCTGAAGTCATCCTAAAATTAACCCCAAGTTCAGATGAAATGATTTGCGCTAAAGTAGTTTTACCCAAACCAGGAGGACCGTAAAATAACGTATGATCCATAGTATCATTTCTTCGTCTCGCACTTTCAATAAAAACTGCCAAATTTGCTTTTAATCCTGTTTGACCTATAAAATCATCAAGTTTTTTTGGTCTTAGAGCTCGATCATTATCATTAGCTTGGCTCACTGGATCAATTACTGTATCTTCTTCGTCCATTAATTAACCTCTCGGTGCAAGCAAACGCAAAGCACTACGAATTAATTTTTTTGCATCTAAGTCTGTTTCTTCAGTTTCTATTCGAGCAATTGCACTTGCCGCATCACCCTGTGAGTATCCCAAATTTATCAAAGCAGATAAAGTATCCGCCTGTACGTTTCGTAAGGCCTCACTATTGCTTACTTCACTACCAACATTTATCTCTGATTGATTTTTTCTATCGTCATGATCAACTAAGTCTGTGTTTCCATCTATCGGATTTGATGTTACTGCTCCCATCGCCATAACTTTAGGAGCTTTTTCTTTAAGCTCATTCACAATTCTTTGAGCTATTTTTGGGCCAACTCCTGGTGCACTTTTTACAGTTGCCCAATCGGAAAGTAGTATCGCTCTAGAGAGTGCTTCAACACTCAATATACCCTGAATTGCTAGTGCGCCCTTTGCACCTACGCCTTGTACGGAACATAACAACCTATGCCATTCTTTCTCAGCAAATGTTAAAAACCCATATAATTGAAGTAAATCCTCACGGACTACAAGTTCAGTAAAAATTGTTACATATTCTCCATCAGAGGGTAAAAGAGACAATGTTCTTTCCGAACAATAAACCAAATAACCAACCCCTGAAACGTCAATCAGGGTGTGATCAGTTGCTTTATACTCGATACGACCTTTTAAACTGCCTATCATTTCAAACTTACTGCCTTTTTAATTGCTTTCTCTAAGTTTCCCTCAAATCTTACATGATGTGCGTGACAAATAGCTATCCCCAATGCATCAGAAGCATCAGAACCATTGATAATGGTTCCTGGCATCTGTAACTTAACCATGTGCTCTACCTGTTCTTTAGCAGCGTGCCCTACTCCTACAACAATTTTTTTAACTGTATTTGGAGCATATTCTGCTACAGAAATACCAGCCTTAGCGGGCACCAGCAAAGACATAGCCCTAGCCTGCCCCAACTTCAAAGTACCAGCGGCATCTTTATTAACAAAAGTATGCTCAACAGCCGCTGTATCGGGTTTATATTTTTTCACAACCTCTTCTAATTGCTTATATAAAGACAATAATCTTTTTGATAAATCCGAACCATCTGACTCGCAAACACCATTAGCTACATGCGTTATTTTTGATGCGGAGACGTCTATTATGCCCCAACCTGTCTTACGTAATCCCGGATCAAACCCGATACATCTCATTTTAGCCCTATAATTTATATTAATTTAATTCATAGCTTTAAAGCTAGTGTAATGGTAGTCCAATCTCCTATAGAAATTCGATCTTCGCAAATCCAACCATGTTCTTTATATTTTGCTATCACAAGCGCAGCCTGAGAATCTAAGATTCCAGAAAGTATCGCAACAGTATGATTGGCCTGTGAGACATCAGTCATTTTAGGCGCTAACTTTATCAACGGCTTCATCAAGATATTTGCAAAAATTAATTGAAACGGCACAGAAGATTGAATTTTAGCATGATCAAATCCAAAAGCGTTTATGCAAAATATTTTATGCTCCAAATTGTTGGCTAGAATATTAGCGGCTGATGTCTCAACGGCGACCTGATCAATATCAGAGGCAATAAATAATCCATCCCAAATCTTTGCAGCTGCCATAATCAGCACAGCGGTCCCAGCGCCCACATCAATTACAGCATTTGGCTTAAATTTATTTTTCACTAACTTTTCTAAAGCCAATAAACATCCTTTTGTCGTAGCGTGATGACCTGTACCAAAGGCCATGGCAGCATCGATTACCAAATTGACATTCTCCCTCGAAGCCTTGTCAAAATCATGGCTTCCAAGGATACTAAAACGACCTGCATTAACTGGTGGTAATTCCCGCTTAACATGAGCCACCCAATCTGTTTCAGGGACTTCAGATACAACAAAAGGCTTCGCATTAAAAGCTGAACTCAGCAAAGTTAGTTTGATGTCATTTGGCTTTTCAAGAAAATAACTCCCAATCTCGTAAATATTAGATCCGTCTTCTAACTCAAAAATACCCACTCCAAATGGCGCCGGGCATATCTTTTCCAAGGCGCCTGCTATTCTAATCGCCTTATCTTTATTATCACAAGTAGTGAAGGCAGTGAATGTCATGCTCAATCAATATTTCCAATAATACTTAAATGAAACAGAATTTAATATTGTCATGTTTATAACTGACACTGCACTCCGGTACCACGCAAACCGCAATATCCATTAGGGTTCTTAGCTAAATATTGCTGATGATAATCTTCTGCATAAAAATATTTACCAAGAGGAGCTATTTCAGTAGTAATCTCGTTAATACCACGTTTTCCAAGTACTTCGTTGTAACCTGATTTAATCATCATTGCTTCACTTTCCTGCTCAGCTGAGCTGAAATATATTCCAGATCTGTATTGAGTGCCAATATCATTGCCTTGACGCATTCCTTGAGTTGGATTGTGATTTTCAAAAAATATTTTGAGAAGATTTTTATATGATATAATTGTTGGATCAAACACCACTTGAACAACTTCATTATGGCCCGTTAAACCGGAACAAACTTCTTCATAAGTTGGATTTAAAGTTAAACCAGCAGTGTAACCAACTGATGATACCCATACACCATTTTCTGACCAAAATTTTCGCTCAGCCCCCCAAAAACATCCCAATCCAAAAACTGCAACTGCCATCTGATCTGGAAATGGGCCCTTCAGTTTTCGGCCAGAAATATAATGAGTTTCTGCTGTCTTAATAGCATGCTCTCTACCAGGCAAAGCATTATCGGCATTGGGTATATTAATTTTATCTTGATTAAAAAACATTGAATTTACCTTTTAGATTAGACCCTGACAGTAGAACATATAATAAACTTTTCAAGTTAACTAATGATTTAACTTTCTAATAAACAACCAACCAAAAAAACAACTTGGTAAACCCACAGCTACAGCCGCAAGCGCATTACCATAAACCACACCTGTTGCTCCAAAAATACTTGCCCCAATAATGACCGCAGGAAACATGACTAATCCATCCCGCGACCAAGTCATAATTGTTGAATAGATTGGCCGCCCCAAATTATTAAATACTGAACTTGATACGAATATAAGACCAGAAAATAGAAAACCTCCAGCAGCTAAATAATTAAAAGATTTAACTACATCAGATCCCAAAGGACCTAACAGAAATATTTCAATAATCCACTCAGTGCAGAGTGCTAAAACTAACCAGGCTACAAGTGTATAAATAAAACAAAAAATAATGCCATTCCAGTATGTTGATTTAATTCTTTCATACATTTGTGCACCATAATTTTGACCAAAAATACCTCCAATGGCCGCAGATAACGAAAAAATACCTCCAAAAGCCACTACACTTAGACGATTAACGACTGATAATCCTGCAACAGCACTATCACCAAATTCAGCCATAGCCCGAGTCACAAGGAAACTTGCAAATGGGCCAGACAATTGAGTTAATATTGCTGGAAGCGCAATAATTAGAAATGGAATGATTGATAAACGGATTATTGACATATTTAATCGTGCCAAAAGGTTATGTACCTTGATTACTGACATTAAGGCGATAGAAGTGGAAACTAGTCTCGACAAGCCAGTATTTATAGCCGCTCCGTCAAGGCCTAATTGAAACCATATTATCAATATTGGATCCGCAACCATTGCAACTAGACCAGCTGACATCGTTACAAACATGGCTCTGTATGCATCTCCTTCTGACCGAAGAATTGCTGATCCAATCATACCAATCGCCATCAGTGGTAAAGTGGGTACTGAAATCATAAGAAATCTTTCAGCTAATAGAGCAGTTTCTCCAGTTGCACCCGTAATCCTTACTATTTGTGCTCGAAAAATTACGATCAAAAGAGCAATAAATGCCTGTATAAAAACTCCAGTGGCCATACATCCAATGGCAAACTTTCTTGCTTCTTCTCGCTTTCCCTGACCTATTGCCTTGCTCACCAATGCGGTAGCCCCAATCATCAAGCCAATCCCAACTGAAATCGAAAAAAATTGTACATTCCATGCAAAGCCTAGTGCGGCAACCATCCTTTCATCACCAAACCGTGAGATCCAAAATAAATTTGCAAGATCCACAACAAACATAAATGTTAAACCCAACATGCCAGTTAAAGTCATTCTTATGACATGTGACATGGTAGAGCCGTGTAAGAATCTTGCGTTGGGATCAAGCATTGTTTGCAAATTTTGAAAAAACTGTCTCATTACCAATACTTGGATCTCTTGGTATCATTAATGCCAATAAAAGTGAGGAGAGCGCCAAAAGAGTAGCAACAAAAAATACAAGGCCGGGTGAATTAATCCAAAAGTAACCCAAAATAACAGGCAAAATAACAGCTGGAATATGATTTATTGTAAACACAACAGCAGCTGTTGAAGCAATTTCTGATGGATCAGCAATTTTTTGAAAGTACGTTTTTTGAGCAAAAGCTAAAGCAAAAAATAGATGATCTAAGACATAAAGGGTCATAGCAATGCCCGCCCCCCAACCAAAATAATATATTCCGCCATATGCTAAAAATATGATTGTTAAGCCTACATATTCAAAACACAAGGCTATTCTCTCGCCATAGTGGCCAACGAACACGCCCATTAAAGGTGCAAAAATCATGTTAGCAATATAATTAATGATAAACAGTGCAGTGAGCTCATGTACTTGAAATCCGAATTTTTCTACCATCATGAATGCAGCAAAAACAATAAAAATTTGGCGCCTCGCACCAGCAGCAAAATTCAAAGCATAATATAGCCAATATCGCTTCCTGAAAATCATTTTTCTTTCTTGCTTGTTTTGGCTTTTGAATTTTGGAAACCCTAACCAACAAAATAATGCAATTAAGATCGTAACGCTACCAGCCAAGCCATAAGCAAGATGATAGCTTAGATCCAGGTAACGCCAACCCAACACAATAAGGACATATGCGCTCAAAGAAGCGGCTGATCCAACAGCGACCAACCAGCCTAATATTCTGGGAGCTTTTTGCTTATCAATCCATTGCAATTCTAGAGATTGCTTTGCAGTTTCATAATAATGAAAACCTACAGATGCTATAAATGTTGTAATTAGCAAACCACTCATTGAAGGGAAAAATGCTGTAACTGCTGTTGCAAAACCCAGTGCTAAAAGTGCTAAAATGGCTAAATTTACTTCCATTAAAAATAATAATAACGCGAGCACACCAACGGCTAGAAATCCAGGAATTTCTCTCACCCCATGCAACCAACCTATTTTCACACCGTCAAATTCTGCTACTTCCACGACAAAATTATTTAGTAATGCCATCCAAGTTGAATAAGAAATAGGCATTGCAATTGACATTAAAATTAATAACACCATCGGTCTACGCCAAATGGATAAAGTTTCAACTTTATCAACAGATACGCTGGATTGGGGGTTAATAAATTTCATTAATCTTGGGTAGGGGTATTTTGCAACAATAGCGAGTACAAAATGAATTTATTATAAAAAAGCCACCAGATTTACAGGTGGCTTTTTTTTAAAAAGTTTAATCCACGATTAGTTTTGAGCGTAATACTCAATAACTAAATTTGGCTCCATCACAACTGCATAAGGCACATCACCCAAACCTGGAGTCCGAATAAACTTTGCTGTCATTTTTGAGTAATCTGTTTCAATATAGTCTGGCACATCTCGTTCTGGTAACGAAATCGCCTCTAAAACTGCTGCTATTTGTCTTGAGCTTTCACGGATCTCTATTACATCGCCTTCCTTTACACGATAAGAGGGAATGTTTACCTTCTTGCCATTAACCATCACATGACCATGATTAACAAATTGGCGCGCTGCAAAAATTGTTGCAACAAATTTTGCTCGATATACTAAGGCATCTAAACGACGCTCAAGTAATCCAATTAAATTTTCTCCTGTATCGCCTTTAACTCGCTCGGCATCAGAGAAAATTCTCCTAAATTGTTTTTCTGTTAAGTCACCATAATGGCCCTTAAGTTTTTGCTTTGCTCTTAATTGCAAACCAAAATCAGATAATTTTGCTTTTCGTCTTTGACCATGTTGTCCAGGACCGTACTCTCTTCGGTTTACCGGTGACTTGGGTCTACCCCAAATATTTTCGCCCATTCGACGATCAATTTTATGCTTGGCAGCGGTGCGTTTTGTCACGGCTGATCTCCTTCAGTTTGTTATGTGCAACTATTACACGTTTTCTAAAGGGCGTTGTCCTTTCCCAAAGGGCGACAGGATTTCTTTTGCAAGAACCACCAACACCAAATCTCTCTACGAAGTAGAGAAAGTGGCGTTATATAGCTTCTCTCCTTCATGTCAACACAAGGAAACTAATTTGAAAAATTTAGTATGATTTTGAATTTAAAATCTATGAAAGGTAATCTATGATTGGACAGTCAGGACTTTCGTCTCCTGCACAAGCCCTCACTAGGTAGTCCAATTCCATTCTTAGCTTTTTTAAATCTTCTTCTTTTCTTTTTATTTCTCCAAGATGATGTTTTGCGATTTTTTTAACGTCAGCACTTGTGCGGTTTTCTGCCTCATAAAGTCCAAGTAACTCTTTACAAGCGTCAATTGTAAAATCAAAACTGCGTGCTCGTTTAACGAAAATTAACTTGTTAATAGCAACATTATCATAAGTTCGATACCCTGATTTAGATCGGCCTGATGGTGGTACCAAACCTATATCAGCATAATATCGAACAGTTTTAGTTGTTAAACCAACTTCGCGAGCGACTTTTCCAATATTCATTTTTCTTGACCTTCCACTAAGTGGAGACATTATATATAGATAAAAGTAACTTACAACAGAGCGATTTAATGGCAAGTCTAGTAGAAAATATAAATATTGATTGGCGCGATTCAGCTTTATGGGGAAAGGCCAGGTATAATACTTTATGGTGCCTTATCGGTTGCTCTATTGGAGATTTTGGCACAATTGCTTTTTTTCAATTTTCAGGCATTGAATGGCCCACTTTGTCAATAATGATCTTAGCAATAATTAATGGATTATTGACATCAATCTTGCTTGAAACATTTATATTAATGAGAGAACTAACCTTTGTGAAAGCTTTAAACACGGCAATTGGAATGTCTCTTATATCTATGGTCTCTATGGAAGTAGCTATGAATTCTGTCGACTTTTTTTTAACGGGCGGTGCCAAACTAAATTGGTGGATTATCCCTCTGATGCTATTAGCTGGTTACATCACTCCATTACCTTATAATTATTGGCGCCTTAAGGTCTTAGGAAAATCTTGCTGCGGTTAAAATCTGCTAACCACATTTTGAATAACCACAAGTTGCGCAAGTATCACAGCCTTCAACTTTTCGAACTTCAAAGGATCCACAGCTAACACAGGATAGCTTGGAGCTCGTTTTTGTGATGTTAGTGATTACTGAATGAGGATCATTCTTCAAGCCCATACCTTCTGCCTTCAAAAATCCAATCGAAATCATGTGTTGTTCTATCACCCCACCTATTGCTGCGAGAATACTCGGAACATATTTCCCTTGTATCCAAGCGCCTCCTCTAGGATCAAATACCGCCTTCATTTCCTCCACAACAAAACTAACGTCACCACCACGGCGAAAAACTGCTGAGATCATTCGGGTCAGCGCTACTGTCCAAGCAAAATGCTCCATATTTTTTGAGTTGATAAAGACCTCAAAAGGCCTTCGGTGATCATTTAGAATGATATCGTTAATCGTAATGTAAATAGCATGTTCAGTATCTGGCCATTTAATTTTATATGTATTTCCTTCTAAACTTTGAGGCCGAGCCAATGGCTCTCCAATATATACAACATCAGCCCCTTCTTCTTTCTCTGGCACCACTTTAGTGTCTTCTGAGATTGATAATACTGAACCTGTAACATCATTAGGGCGATAAGTAGTGCAACCTTTGCAACCACTATTCCAAGCTTCCATGTAAACTTCTTTAAATGAATCAAAATCGATATCAACTGGGCAGTTAATTGTTTTTGAAATAGAGCTATCAACCCACTTTTGTGCTGCTGCTTGCATTCTTACATGTTCAATAGGATCTAATGTCTGTGCGCTGACAAAATAATCAGGGAACTGCTTTTTGCCATATTTTTCTCTCCACAATTGAACTGCATAATCCATAACCTCCTCTTCAAAATGACTACCATCTTTCTGAAGGACTTTCCTGTTGTATGAGTAGGCAAATACGGGCTCAATACCTGAACTAACGTTACCCGCATAGAGGCTGATTGTTCCTGTTGGTGCTATCGATGTTAACAATGCATTTCTAATCCCATTTTCTTTTATCGAAGCTTTTACATCGTCATCCATTTCACTGAGTGATTCACTTGATAAATATTTATTTGCATCAAATAATGGAAATGACCCTTTTTCATGAGCTAATTCTGCGGAAGCCAGATATGCTGATCTCGCAATATGATGTAGCCATTCTTCAGTCTGTTCTGCTGCTTGCTTTGATCCATAGCGTAAACCTGTCATAAGTAATGCATCTGCCAATCCAGTCACACCTAATCCAATTCTGCGTTTTGCCTTTGCTTCTGCTGATTGCGCCTCCAATGGAAACCGACTTACATCAACCACATTATCCATCATTCTAACTGCTATTTTTACTAAATTTGATAGCTCTTTCAAATTTATTTCAGCATCACCTTCAAATGGATTTAGCACCAAGCTGGCCAGATTTACTGAACCCAATAAACACGCACCATAGGGAGGTAATGGTTGCTCTCCACAGGGGTTTGTCGCCGCAATATCTTCACAATATGAAAGATTATTCATTTGATTTATTCTATCAATAAAAATGACACCAGGTTCTGCAAATTCAAAAGTCCCATGCATTATCTTGTTCCATAAGTCCAATGCTTTGATTGTCTTATAAATCTTACCCTCAAAGATTAAATCCCAAGATGCATTATCCTTAACCGCTTTCATAAATGGATCAGTAACTAGAACTGACAGGTTGAACATACGAAGGCGAGCAGGATCCTCTTTGGCCGATATGAATTCTTCAATATCCGGATGATCACAACGCATTGTCGCCATCATTGCACCACGGCGAGATCCTGCTGACATAATAGTTCTACACATGGAGTCCCAGACATCCATAAACGATATTGGACCAGAAGCATCAGCTGCCACACCTTTAACACCTGCTCCTTTTGGTCGAATAGTTGAAAAATCGTAACCTATTCCGCCTCCCTGTTGCATTGTTAAAGCAGCTTCCTTTAGCATCTCAAAAATGCCACCCATATCATCTGGGATGGTTCCCATCACAAAACAGTTAAACAATGTAACCGAACGCCCTGTACCCGCTCCTGCTAATATTCGTCCTGCTGGCAAAAATTTAAAGTCTTTAAGTGCCAAATAAAACTTTTCTTCCCATAACATAGGGTCCTTCTCGACTTCAGATAAAGCTTTTGCAACGCGGCGCCAACTATCTTGAACAGTTAACTCGACCGGATTTCCATCAGCATCCTTTAGCTGATATTTCATACTCCAGATCTGTTCTGCTATCGATGTTGAGAAAGTACCCATGTACATATCCTGTTTAATTAAAATTAAAGAGAGAAACAAAATATATACATTAAAAAATTTTCGGTCAATAACTTGGCTAGCATATATGCAAATAATATTTGATTTTTGTTTGTAGCTTACTACCATCATATTATGGAAAAAAAAATGAATTCAAATTGGGTTAATCTTATCAAACTCTGTGTCGGCATTGAAACCGTGGACGAGCTCAAGGCAAGACAGATAAGTTTTGATGAGAAAAATAAGACTAAACCAAAAAATAGAACCCATGTAACAAGAATGTGGCCCAAACGAGGTGAAGAAATTTTGAATGGGGGCTCTCTTTATTGGGTAATAAAAGGGTTTGTTCAAGCACGGCAAAAGATAATTGGGTTAGAAGAAATCATTGGAAAAGACAACATAAGAAGATGTGCTATCGTCTTGGAATCAGAGATTTTTTTAACCACATCTGTTAGAAAGCGACCTTTTCAAGGCTGGAGATACTTAAACCCCATTGATACACCACCAGATTTAAATAAAGTAAATTTGGATGAAGCGAGCTTACCTAATGAGCTTGCAATTGCTTTAGCGGATATCGGTGTTAGGTGATTTGCTTATTTTTCAACAAATTTTTTACAAAAGATGCAACAAAATTAATTCGCTCTTCATTCACTTTAGTCTGATAACCATATTTTTTCAAAAAGCTAACCAACTTCTCAGTAGCAACATTTCCTGAAGCTCCTGGAGCGTAAGGACATCCCCCTAATCCACCCACACTAGAATCAAAAGTTCTCAAACCATATTCTAACGCAACCTTTATATTATCTATTGCTACGTCCTGAGTGTCATGAAAATGTCCAGCGAGCTTTTCTGCAGGAATTTTTTGTAAAATATGTTCTAAAAGATTTATAATTTTCTGCTGTCCAGCCCTTCCCAAGGTTTCCCCTAAAGATACCTCGTAACATCCCAAATCGAGTAATCTATTTGCTACAACTTCAACATTTTCTGGTTTTACTGAACCTTCAAATGGACAATCAGTGACACAAGACACATAACCACGCACCGGTAATTGGTTCTCTTGAGCTAAAATCATTATTGGATAAATTCTATCAATACTTTCCTTAATGCTACAATTGATATTAGCTTTCGAAAAACTTTCTGAAGCGGAAGCAAAAATTGCAACTTCATTTACTTTAGCTTCGATAGCATCCTCCAAACCCTTTAAATTTGGAGTTAATGCAGAATAAGAAATGGATTTATTTAAGTTTAAACCTTTTATTACTAGATCACTATCAGCCATTTGAGGAACCCATTTTGGAGATACAAAACTTCCAACCTCAATTCGATCAAACCCACAAGTAGATAATTTATCAATTAATTCAATCTTATCTTCTACTGATATATTAGCATCCTCATTTTGGAGACCATCGCGTGGCCCAACTTCTACTATTTCAACAAAATCAGACATCGATCCTCTCACTTATTGGACCAAGCTCTACTAATACTCTTCCAGCTTCAACTTGCTCTCCTGGTTCAACGTCTAATTTTACCACCTGGCCATTTTTTTGAGCAATTAAAGAATGTTCCATTTTCATAGCTTCCTGTACGATTATCAAGTCTCCTTTTCGTACAATCTCACCTTCTTGAACATTAACAAGTTTGATAAAACCTGGCATTGGAGCAGTTATATTGTTTCCATCTATGTTTTGCTCAACTATTGGATTTAAAGGGTCTTTTATCTCAAAGTACCAAGAACCTTTCGAAAAAATACTTATTTGACTATCTTTTAATAGAATTTTTGCATCTGATCTCACATCGTTAACTGCCCAACCTACTCTGTTAACTGAAAAGATATTTTCATTTATTACAACACTAAAATTATTTTGGTCACAAACTTTTACAAAAACTTTTCCAAAACTCATAGGTACGCTTATTTCCATCGGCTCCCAGAGAGAAAAACCTGAAAAAGAATCTGACAAGTCCGCTAAACCTAAAGCTGCTATTGAAGCTAAAACTTTTATTTCGATTGGAACTTCTAAATTCTTTGTTAGGCTACCATATTTGGATTCTATTAACTGAGTATCAAAATGAACATCTGCAAATTGCGGATCCAAAGACAACGCATGTATAAATGATAAATTCGTAACACAGCCACTTATTTCTGTTTTAATCAAAGCCTGTCGCAATCTAACAAGGGCATCCTCGCGGCTCTGCCCTTTAACAATGATTTTAGCGATTAAAGGATCATAAAATGGACTAACTTGATCGCCTGGCCTTATTCCACAATCAACTCGTATGTCACCTGGAAAAAGAAGATGATTTATAATGCCGGTTGTTGGTAAAAAATTATTCTGAGGATCCTCTGCATATAATCTAGCTTCCATAGAATGCCCGTTAATTACAATTTCATCCTGGTTTTTGGGCAAGAGCTCTCCTGCCGCTACTCTAATCTGCCATTCCACCAAATCTAATCCTGTTATCTGCTCTGTGATGGGATGCTCAACTTGTAATCTTGTATTCATTTCCATGAACCAAAAATTATTTACTTCATGGTCTTGGGAGCAATCACATATAAATTCGACCGTGCCCGCCCCAACATAGTTGATTGATTTTGCTGCATCGACTGCGGCTGAATGCATTTTTTCTCTAACCTTGATGGGAATATTTGGTGCGGGAGCCTCTTCTATGACTTTTTGATGCCTACGTTGAAGAGAACAGTCCCTATCAAAAAGATGTATAATATTGCCAAATCTATCACCAAACACTTGCACTTCAACGTGTCGAGGATTTCTAATATATTTTTCCAACAAGACTTTATTATCGCCAAACGCATTTAATGCTTCAGACTTAGCCAATCTCAATAATTCTAAAAATGAATTCTCTGTTTTTACCAACCTCATTCCTTTGCCACCACCCCCTGCGATAGCTTTTATCATAAGTGGATAACCAATCTTTTTTGCTTCAGATACTAAGATTTTTTCAGATTGTTTTGTACCATTATAACCTGGAACTACTGGGACTTTAGATTGACTCATTATTTTTTTTGCCTGATCTTTAAGACCCATCAGTTTAATTGATGATGAAGATGGTCCTATGAAAGTCATCCCGGCTGATTCAACAGCTTCAGAAAATTCTGAGTTTTCAGAAAGGAACCCATAGCCCGGATGAATCGCATCCACACCTTCCTGAAGTGCTGCCTGAATGATACTTCCAATATTTAAGTAACTCATTTCAGCTTTTGCTGGACCAATATTTACTGATGAGCTAGCCATGTTAACATGTTTAGAATTTGTGTCAGCTTCAGAAAAAATAGCTACAGATTTAATATCCATTTTATCAAGTGTATTGATAATTCGGCAAGCAATTTCACCTCTATTTGCTACTAATATTTTTGAAAACATATCATCTCTTTAACTAATTGAAGGGTTTTATTACATTCGAAAATTGCCAAACTTTGTTTCCTCTACGGGTATATTTAACGATATTCTTAAAGAAAGGGCCAAAACTTCACGGCTTTTTCTTGGGTCTATAATACCATCGTCCCACATTCTAGAGCTAGAATAGAGCGCATTTGACTGTTCGTTAAACATATCAATTGTTGGTTGCTTAAATTTTGTTTCTTCTGCCTCTGACCAACTCCCACCTTTCCTCTCAATTCCATCTCTTTTGATTGTCGCTAAGACATTTGCTGCTTGTTCCGCACCCATTACCGCAGTCCTTGAAATCGGCCAACTCCACAAAAATCTTGGATTATAAGCCCTACCTGACATCCCATAATTTCCAGCTCCATAAGAACCACCAATAATCATAGTTATTTTAGGTACATTTGTGGTCGCAACCGCTGTTACTAATTTAGCACCATGACGCGCAATGCCCTCATTTTCATATTTTTTCCCCACCATAAAACCTGTGATATTTTGAAGGAAAATTAATGGGATTCTGCGTTGAGAACACAACTGCACAAAGTGTGCTCCTTTTTGAGCAGATTCTGAAAACAAAACACCATTATTTGCAATTATACCACATGATATTCCATCAATATGCGCAAAGCCAGTTACCAATGTTGTGCCAAAACGGCTCTTAAATTCGTCAAAATTACTATTATCAACAATTCTAGCTATAACCTCTCGCACATCATAAGGAGTCCGAAGGTCTGAAGGAATAACATTTATTAAATCTTCTTGATCATAATCAGGAGCATTCTCCAATATTGATCTGTTGGTATCCATAGTATTTTTTGCAACATAACGTAAATTTTCACGCGCTAGCGCCAAAGCGTGCATATCATTTTCAGCTAAATAATCTGCAACCCCTGACAGTCGCGTATGCACGTCTGCTCCTCCTAATTCCTCTGAAGATACTACTTCACCTGTCGCAGCTTTTACCAAGGGTGGGCCTGCTAGAAATATTGTACCTTGTTCTTTAACAATTATAGAAATATCGGACATTGCCGGAACATAAGCACCACCTGCTGTACATGAACCCATAACAACAGCTATTTGTATTATACCTTTAGAACTCATTTGTGCTTGATTATAAAATATCCGTCCAAAGTGATCACGATCAGGAAATACATTGTCCTGATTAGGTAAATTAGCTCCACCACTGTCAACCAAATATATGCATGGCAATCCACAGCTTTGAGCAATCTCCTGAGCACGCAAATGTTTTTTCACTGTTAAAGGATAATAAGTTCCCCCTTTGACGGTCGCATCGTTGCAAACAACCATCACATAGTGCCCATGAACTTTTCCAATTCCTGTAATTATGCCAGCACAAGAAACCTCGTTGTCATACATGTTAAAGGCTGCTGTTGCTCCAATTTCCAAGAAAGGGGAGCCGGGATCTAACAAGTTTGAAACCCTTTCTCGCGGCAACATCTTACCTTTCTTGAGATGACGTTCTCGAGCCTCTTTTCCACCACCTGCAGCGGCATAAATCACCGCTGCTTTTACATTATCTAATGCTTGCTCATGCCCTAACTTGAAATTATTCTTAACAGTAGAATTCTTCTGGAGTTTAGAAATTATTTTCAACGTGTTCTCCTAATTTTTAAAACTGAATGCCAATGATATGGAAATTTATTTTGTTACCTGCATTAATTCTCTTCCAATTAACATTCGGCGAATTTCCGAAGTACCAGCACCAATTTCCATAAGTTTAGCGTCACGCATTATTCTGGATAGGGGACTATCATTTAAATATCCTGCGCCACCCATTGCTTGGACACCCTGTACTGCCACCGCCATGGCCTGTTCGCTCGCATATAATACGCAAGCTGCCGCATCCTGCCGTGTCACCTCACCTCGATCGCACGCGCTAGCTGTAGCGTAAACATAAGCCCGTGATGAATTCATCGCTGTATAAATATCAGCTAATTTTCCCTGCATCAGCTGGAATTCACCAATTGATTTTCCAAATTGTTTTCGATCATGCATATATGGCATCAGATTATCTAATACCGAATGCATAATTCCGACCCCAATACCAGATAATACTACACGCTCATAATCTAAACCAGACATTAAGACCTTTATACCTTTTCCCTCCTCACCTAGAACATTTTCAAAAGGCACCTCCACATCTTCAAAAACTAACTCAGCTGTATTTGAGCCTCTCATACCTAATTTGTCAAAATGGGCTGAAGTAGTGAAACCATTCATAGCTTTTTCTATAATAAATGCTGTTACACCCTTGGAACCTGCGCCAAAGTCTGTTTTGGCATAGACAACTAATGTTTCAGCATCTGGACCATTGGTAATCCAAAACTTATTTCCATTTAATCTGTAATAACCATTACGTTTTTCAGCTTTCAATGACATGGAGACTACATCTGATCCTGAGCCCGCTTCAGACATTGCTAACGCGCCAACTTTTGCTCCAGAGACTAAATCTGGTAAAAACTTTTCTTTTTGCTCCTGAGTGCCATTTAGTTGTATCTGGTTAACGCACAAGTTCGAATGTGCTCCGTAAGATAAGCTTACAGAGGCGGATGCACGAGCTATTTCTTCCACTACCACGGTATGAGCTAGGTATCCCATACCAACACCACCAAAATTCTCACTTACTGTGATGCCCAATAAGCCCAAATCACCCATTTCACTCCATAAATTAGCAGGAAATTCGTTTGATTCATCAATCTTTGACGCAATAGGTTTCAGTCTATCCTGAGCCCACCGATTAGTTAAAGCTCTTAAAGCCTCAATCTCTTCACCAAGAGCAAAGTTCATAGAGTAATTAAACATTTGTTTTCCAATCATTTCGAACTGAGTTTAAAATTAAATTCCAATAAATTGTCTTGATTTCCTCTTCTCCAAGACGTCCTTTTTGATGATACCAATGCGAAAGCGAAGATAGCATTCCAAGAATTGCTTTCGAAGTAATTTGGGGGTCACCAAAACTTAAGTTCCCATTTCTCCTTCCACTGAATAAAATATTCTGCAAAATACTTTCATATTCATCTCGTAAATTTGATATTTTCATAAAATTCTTATTATCTAAACTTCTTAATTCCATATATGAAAGGAATACTTCCTTCGATTTATTGATGTGGAAATTAATGTGAAAATTAACAAATTTTTTCAAAATCAACTGATCTGAAAGTTCTTTATTTTCATAATCAAGAACTTTCCATTGCCTCAAAAGATCTAGCATATGATCTTCTAGCAATCGGAATAATATTTCTTGCTTTGATGGAAAATGATTATAAATGGCGCCGGCATTTATACCAAGCTTTAGCGCTATCTCTCTCATTGATACTGCTGAATAACCATATAATACGAAAAGATTACGCGCTGCCAATAACAAACCTTTTGCTGTCTTTTCGCCTTTTCTCAGATTTGTGATCGATTGTTTCAAAGTTATTTCCACTTGCCAAAAATTAAATGAACGTTCATTCACTTTTAATTTATTATTTTAATATGTCAAGAAGATTAAATATACAAAACTAGTGAGACAGATTATTAATCTCAGGTGAGTTTCCTTACCTCACTTTTTATAATTTTAGCTATTATTTTACAGTCTGTTATAGAAAATGTTAGAGGCAACCGCATATCAATAAGCCCATCAAGAATAGTTTCTGTATTTACCAACTTTTGCTTAGGGGCATACTGCCAGCTTGAATATCGTGATGTAAAACCAGTAGGCTCCTTCGCCCCAAACCACTTTAATTCAACCCCTTTTTCTGCACAACTTATTAAAAACTCTTGGATTGCTTCAGATGTTAAGCCAGGAAGTAAAAACTGAAATGATGAAGCAACAAAATGTTCTTTGGGATGTCTTTGAATCAATCTTAATCCTTTGGTACCCTTTAGCTCCTTTTGAATATGATCATATCTTTTATTCCAACCATTACATTTTTGTTCTAAATTAGCGAGTTGTGGCCTTAAAATTGCTGCCCTTAGATTGTCCATACGTCCAGAACAATTTGGGGTATTCAGCTTGATATCTTCAAAAAATTCAGGGTCTGGGCCAGAAATATGACGGTCAAATAACATGTAACTTCCAGAAAGCATTATAGCTCTGGCCATTATTTTCTCATCATCTGTTATTAAAATACCACCTTCGCCTGAGTTTAAATGTTTGTAAGTTTGGGTAGAATAACATCCAATAATTCCATATTTTCCTGACCATTTTTTGTCCCACTTGGCACCCATTGTATGAGCACAATCTTCAATAACCCTTACTTTGTAGCTATTACAAAGTGACATGAGAGAATCCATATTACAAATATGACCTCGCATATGGCTAAGAAGTAATACTTTCGATTTTGAAGACTTTATCTTTTTTTCCAAATCTTCAAAATCGATCAATAGCTCTTCATTCACCTCCACAAATACTACTTCTCCGCCTGCAGCTGCAATAGAACCAGGGACAGGCGCAAGAGTAAAACCATTTGTTAAAATTTTATCACCGGAATTAATACCAAGGGCCCTAAGAGCTGTGGTCATTGCGTAGCCACCGGATGCACAAGCAAGACAAAATTTCACATCAAATTTTTTTGCGAAATCTTGCTCCAATAATGCCACTTCAGAGGCTTCGTTTTCAGCAACATTATATCGATGTAAGCGCCCATGACGCATCACCTTAATCGCTGCCTCAATAGCCTCTTCTGATAAAGGTTCCTGCTGCGTAAAATTACCATGAAACTCTTTTTTCATTAACACGCCTTTTTTATGATTAATTTCCTTCTTACCAATACTTGTAGCTATAAATAGAATATTTTTTGGGAAAATTCCAATCTCAGTTTTTCAAATTATCAAATTAAGAAAAGCCGAATTATTTTTTTTGTAAAGCCAGCTCATTTAAAACGAACTCCAAATTATCATAATGGTCTAAATACGCATCGGCTTTCATTCTATTTACTCCCTGCCCCTCAGGCCCGAATGTCACAAGGATACAAGGTACAATTGCATTTAATGCAGTCTGTCGGTCAGTATTAGTATCACCGATCAACACAGAATTTTCTGGCTTCCCACCCATTCTATTAATGGTCTCAAGCAAATGGGATGGATGTGGCTTTCTTACACTTAATGTATCAGCTCCAAGCATCACCTTAAAATAAGCTCTAATCTCAAGTTTGGTAAGTAATGTTTCAGCTAACTTCTCTGGTTTGTTAGTACAAACTCCCAAATTATATCCATTTTTACTCAACCTATCTAATGCTCTTAATACTCCATCATATAAATAAGTTTTATTATTAATGTGATCTGAATAATGTCTCAGTAAGTTAGGGTATTGAGAATCAATCAGCTCTTGTGTCCAATCAATCGATATTTTTTTGAACCCTTCTTTCAACATTGCTCGACCACCGTGAAAGGCAGTCAACTTATCAATAGTAGGATTAAGTAATGCACCGTAACCCAGATCAATAAAACAGTTGTTAGCGGCAGCAATCAAATCTCCACTTGTATCCGCAAGGGTCCCATCAAGGTCAAAGATAATGTTTTTCATACCAACTAAAGAACATATTTTTTAACAATTTGAAATAGTGTGTAATCTAACTTGATTCAATTTTGCTTTTCCTAAGCTTATAGAATCGTTAAGAAGAGCAAACTTTAAGGAAAGTATTTTTACTAATGTCTTTAGCAGCTATAGTTTTATGCGCCGGCAACGGAACACGCATGAAATCAAATCTACCAAAAGTTTTACATGAGATCGGAAGCTTTCCTTTAATACATCATGTAATGACAACAACGTGTCAGCTCGATGTCTCCAAAACTATAGTAGTGGTTGGGCACCAAGCAGAGGAAGTTTCTAAGGCAGCAATCTCCTTCGACGAAAATGTCGTAATAGTGGAACAAAAAGAACAATTAGGTACTGGACATGCAGTGCGAGAGGCTATGCCAGAATTGTTAGAACATACTGGGAATGTGATTATTCTGTATGGTGATGTGCCTTTTATCAGCTCATCTACAATAAAAAAAATGATAGAAAAGAAAAATATTGGCTCAGATATAGTAATCGCCGGCTTTAAAGCTCAACACCCTGGTGCATACGGAAGAATAGTTTTAGAAAATGAAAAAATTATCAAAATAATTGAAGCCAAAGATGCCACCAAAGACGAGTTAGAAAACAACCTGTGTAACAGCGGAATAATTCTCTCTAATAGTAGAAATTTACATGACCTTACCAAATTATTAAAAAATGAAAACGCTAATGAAGAGTTCTACTTAACAGACATCATTGAGATTGCGAATAATCAAGGCCAGATATGTTCTTTAGTGCTATGTCCTGAGATGGAAACATTAGGAGTAAATACGCGCCTTGAATTATCTAAGGCTGAAACCTTGTTCCAAAAAGCCACTCGTGAAAACTGTATGAATAATGGCGTAACTTTGGCTTCGCCAGAAAACACTATTTTTTCTCTCGACACTCACATCGGACGAGACACATGGATTGGGCATAATGTAGTTTTTGGGCCCGGAGTTACGATAGAGTCTGAAGCCACAATAAAATCATTCTGCCATCTCGAAAAATGTCATGTGGGAAGTAGAGCCAAAATAGGACCCTTCGCAAGACTAAGGCCAGGCACTGAAATAGGAAACTCTTCTCAAGTCGGAAACTTTGTTGAGATAAAAAACTCATCAGTAGGAGAAGATAGTAAGATAAATCATTTAAGTTATATTGGTGACACAAATATTGGTAATACAGTCAATATTGGAGCTGGAACGATTACTTGTAATTACGATGGGGTGAACAAACACAAAACGGTTATTGAGAATGGAACATTCATTGGTTCAAACAGCTCCTTAATTGCACCATTAAATATTGGATCCGATGTTATAATTGGTGCAGGGTCTGTAATTACAGAGAACGTACCAAAAAATTCACTTGGTATTGCTCGAGCAAGGCAAAAAAATAAAATTGGTTTAGGACAAAAAATAATGAGAAAGCTCCGCGGCCTTAGATATAGTTCAACTGGGAAATAATTAAATGTGTGGGATTGTAGGAGTATTAAGTCAACATCAAGCAGCTCCATTATTGCTAAGCGCTTTAAAAAGGCTTGAATATCGTGGCTATGATAGTGCTGGCATTGCGGTCAGCAATAATGGCACCATCCATTCTAAAAAAGCTCTGGGAAAGTTAGTAGAGTTAGACGATTTACTGGTTCATGAACCACTAATTGGTCAATCTGGAATTGGTCATACTCGCTGGGCTACACATGGAGCTCCATCAGTAAAAAACGCGCACCCACACTCAACAAACAAGATATCAGTAGTTCATAATGGAATCATAGAAAACTATAAAGAACTTCAAGCTGACTTGATCAAACTTGGTTACAAATTCAAATCAGAAACTGACACTGAAACCATTGTCGTGCTGTGCACTTATTATTTAGAATGTGGATTAAATAAAAGACAAGCAGCGGTTAAAACTATTTCAAGATTAAAAGGAGCATTCGCTTTCTGTCTACTATTTAAAGACGATGATAATCTATTAATAGCTGCTCGAAAAGGATCACCTTTAGCTATCGGATACGGCAATAATGAGATGTATGTAGGTTCAGATGCAGTCGCATTAGCAAAAATGACTGATCAAATTACTTATTTAGACGAGGGCGATTATGCATTCATAACTAGAAGTAGTGTTGAAATTTTTAATGAAAAAAATTCTAAAGTAGAATATCCTATAGAAAAAATTAACTTAGAAATTAAAGAACTCAGCAAAGCTGGACACGCACATTTTATGTCCAAAGAGATAGCTGAACAACCCACCGTACTCAGAGATGCTGTCTCTCATTATTTTAATGAGAACCAAACCACAATTAATTTAGGCAATCAAAATATAACTTTTTCAGATGTGGATCGGGTTGTAATGATTGCGTGCGGCACTGCATTTTATGCTTGCCACGTTGCAAAATACTGGATGGAGAAAATTTCTAATATCCCTGTAGAAATAGATATTGCATCAGAATTCAGATACCGAGCACCACCAATAACATGTAAAAATATGGTAATTTTCGTAAGTCAATCTGGAGAGACCGCAGATACCTTAGCTGCTTTAAGATATTGCAAAGATAAAACTGATAAAATTGTTTCTGTCGTAAACGTGACCACAAGTACGATTGCTCGAGAAAGTAACGTATTTTTACCAATAATGGCAGGTCACGAAATAGGCGTGGCATCAACAAAGGCTTTTACCAGTCAATTATTAACATTAGCCACTTTATGTATTTCAGCTGGTATAGATAAAAAACTAGTAAAAAAGGATGAACAGTCCAAATTGATACAAGAGTTATCAAGTCTGCCAGACTTAATAGACAAAACTTTACTGCAAGAAAACAAAATCGCAAGTATCGCAAAAAAGATATCAGCAAATAGTGACGTACTTTTTATGGGAAGGGGGGCTTTCTATCCAATAGCCCTTGAAGGCGCATTAAAATTGAAAGAAATTAGTTATATCCATGCAGAAGGGTATGCAAGTGGTGAACTAAAGCACGGGCCAATCGCTTTAATTGACGAAAATACTCCAGTTGTTGTTTTCGCACCATTTGATGAACTATTTGATAAAAATATTTCAAATATGCAAGAAGTATTAGCTAGAAATGGGCAGGTAATCTTAATTACTGATGAGAAGGGAAATGAGGCCGTAGGTCAAGATGTGGAACTTAAAATAGTCATACCCAATTTCGATAGTATCTTCGCCCCTATAATGTATGCAATTCCCGCTCAGCTATTAGCCTATCATGCTGCCGTAGCAAAAGGTACAGATGTTGACCAACCACGAAATCTGGCCAAATCAGTAACCGTAGAGTAGTTTTGATTGATGAAATAACTTCGTCTAAAAATGACGAAATAGGTTTGATTGATGAAATACCAAAATACTCCCATTACCCATGTTTTGATGAGTTTTATAATGATTTTTAGAATTTAAACTTCAAATCTGTAAGTTCTAAAAAGTGGAGCTAATAAAAAACTGTTCAAATGTAGAAACCGCTTCCAAATATTATGTTTGGCCCGTCACCAAGAAGTAAGTTATATTTTTGACCTACTTTTCGAGGTCAATATTAGGTCTCAAAGCTTAGGTATACTTTGATAGACTGAGGGTCGTACACAACGATTATAACTTCTCATAACAAAACTTATAATCAGAAGACTATCTAAAGCGGAGTATTAAGAAATTGAAGAACAGATTAAATCTGTTATCAATTGGATACTATTTATCAAGCTAATGAAAAAAACTATTATAGGTTTGAATAATTGATTATTAAGTAATTGGGGCAATTTTTATTGTGCGTAGATACTCTCACAAAACTACGATATTAGGAAACCTCTAAAAAAGGTAAGAAGATGGAAAATTTAGCACCCCTTATAGAAGATGTCA
>ENA-ORDR01000107-ORDR01000107.1-marine-metagenome-genome-assembly--contig:-NODE-107-length-41990-cov-4.902011_pt1 | contig 41990 bp, 39 predicted proteins | sample MGYA00240993_ERZ508538 | MGnify/ENA primary metagenome ERZ508538 (study PRJEB26207, sample SAMN05421999) | marine metagenome | isolation source: Monterey Bay, California, USA | place: USA:Monterey Bay... | reverse complement strand
GAGCCTTCACCATTATTGATGCTGGGGTTAAGATAGGTATGGGGTGTAGGATTGGTGCTCAAGCTTGGATCACTGGAGGTGCTACTATGGGTGAGGGAAATTGTGTTGGCTATGGTAGCATTATTGGTGCTGAGCCACAGTCGATAGGATTTGATCCAAAGACGAACAGTAGTGTTGTGATTGGATCAAATAATAATATTCGTGAGTATGTTACTATTCACCGTAGTATCGAAGAGGGGGAATGCACGACAGTAGAGGATAAAAATTATCTAATGACGGGGGTGCATCTTGCGCATGACGTGAGAATGGGTAGTCATAACAGTTTAGCTAATAATGTATTGCTCGCGGGTCATATTAAGATGGGCGACCACATTTTTCTTGGGGGTGGGGGAGGATTTCATCAGTTCATACACATTGGATCTTATTCAATCGTTCAGGGAAATGCTGTGGTGAGTCTTGATGTTCCGCCGTTTTGTATGGCACATGGACGCAACGAATTGGCTGGACTTAATGTAATAGGTCTTCGCCGTGGGGGGTTTACCCCAGAGGAGCGCTCTGATATAAAACGTGCTTACAATCTCTTGTTCCGAGGTGGTGATAACCTCACTGAGGCACTAGCCGTGGCTGATGAGAGAACTTGGACGGATGTTGCAAAAACACTCCTTCATTCAGCACGTCATGCATCGCGCAAAGGTCTCATGCAACGCGCATAAGTTGATTGATCGTGCTTAAACTGTAGTTTAGCCAACCAATTTTTACACGCCGTGTGCCTATAAGGTTCTATACTAAATTACTTACCAGCTTTGTTTGTATTTTAGAATTCCCTCGGCAATTCCCTCGGCGAGTGATTGTCGGAACCACGCTTTTTTCATCCGCTCCCGCTCTTTTCTGTTGGAAACAAAACCACCCTCAACGAGTATAGCTGGATATTTTGAGTTACGAATGACGTAAAAGCGTGCATATTTAGCTCCACGATTTGGAGTGCTTAATTTGCTGGTGATGCCCCTCTGGACATGGTTGGCGAGTTTCTTGCCTTCTGATCCGTGATAGAAAGTCTCTAACCCGCTGGCCTCCCTCCTCCATGCGTGATTAAAGTGAATACTAACAAAGATTGACCTACTATAGCGTTTGCCAATTGCGACTCGTCTAGGCAATGAAATAAATACATCGCTGCGGCGCGTCATTTTCGTGCTAATGCCACGTTGTTTGAGGATATACTCAAGTCGCAGAGCTGTATCGAGCGCGAGGTGTTTTTCATAAACTTTTCCTGAGTTTCCTCCTTTGTCGTGGCCGCCGTGTCCCGGGTCGATAACGACATAACGGAAGCTCTTGGCTTGCGTTGTGCCTACTAGTAATACGATTAAGGTGATACAGGCTAACAAGAACCTGTGCGTTTTTCTGGAGATCATGCGATGGCTTAGGCTCGTCTATGTTGTGAATAGGTTAATTTCTATATGTAAATGGAGGCCGCTCGGAAATGTTGCGAATTTTTTTCCGCTGTGCTGCTTCGGCTTCAGGGTTAAAAGGTATGGCCCCTGCTACAACCACGTTATCGTTTAGCAGGTAAAGTCTTGGGTCGCCGCCTGACTTCCCTCGTTTATGGTGGCTGATAGAGAGCAAACGACCATTTGGAGAAATGGTAACATGTGTAAAAATTGCAGGTCTTACTTGGTAAAGTGCATGCATGTTATTGGCGCTGTCCAGAGTTCCCGTTGGTTTGCGCAGCATGATTACATTTCCCAGTGGTATGGTGGCAATGTGTAACCCTGAATTTGCTGAAGAAACCTGAGCGTATAGTTCAAGGGCGCGATTACCTGAAAAAGTGAGAAGTTTATATTCACGTATTTCACCAGGTGCCTCTGGAATGCCGGCGCGTTGTATCCAGATGGGACGTCCTCCGGTGATATTAAATTGATCACGGTTGGAGCTAAATCCGCTACGAGTTGGTCCAGGCATATTCACTGTAGCAGTACAGGTGTAATTTCCCATACGACCAAGCGAGTAGGTAGAATTGATGTTGATGTTGCGAGATACGGTTTGTCCCGCCGGGATAACGACGGGTTTGTAATTCATGCGCCGTGCGGGGGGAATTGCTTTGCCGTTAGATACCAGATGAAAGTTTAACCATGGACGTGCGTTGTTTCCTCGGAAGACTAGTTCTTTGCCAGCATGATTAGTGATGTAGAGCGTGGCTATAACGGGTTCGTTCAGAATGTAGCTTTGTTTGCTCATCTCCAGCCTGAGGTCAATTTGTGCCTGTACACGTGCCCCTGCAAAAAATACGATTGCAAGTATGACTAAGTTTGCGAAACCAAGAAGTCTGCTACTGGGCTGGTAGCTTAGATTAGTTTTAGTCAAGATGTTCAAATTCATAGATGTGCTTGAGACTAGGTGTTTCTATCTTTGGCGTCAACCATACAACCTTACACCTAAGGTGTTGAGCCAAGTGTTCGGAAGCCAAGGTCGGATCTGCGCAGACTGCGATCGTCTACCCATTCTATGGCGCGCACTCCGTAGTGAGGTTTTAGATACGATGCGCCACAAATGACATACCGTGCTGGTTGACTGGGATCGGCCGAGTTAAGGCTGCGTTTTCTGGTCCACTCACTGACATTACCAGCCAGACCGTAGATTGATTTTTTTGTTTTTTCGGCACGGTCGACTGGTAGCCAGCCGCTTGGCTTAAGCTCCTCTGGATCGTCACTTGATGTGCAGGCTGCATACCACTCTTCGCGGGTAGGTAGACGACGCCCCATCCATTCGGCATAAGCGTAAGCGTCCCACCAGTCGACCCCTACGATGGGATAGTTCAGATCTATTTTTAAGTTTTTCCAAAGACTGCCTTCTTTGGCAGCTGAGTGCAGTGCAGACCAGTCATCCGGTTCATGTGATTTTTTCTCGGCCGGCTGGTCCTCATGTTGAAACACATTTTTATTTTCCTCGTTTAACAGGCTAAGAGCATCAAGAAATTCGGCATACTGGTTAATAGTGACCTCATGGGCATCGATTGAATATTGACGTAATCTGACATTGAAGCCGTTTGGCCCCGCATACTTGCCTGCTGGAATGAGCACCATATTGGGTAGTGCACGAGCTGTTGGATTTGTTTTGGTATTAGTAAAAAAATATACAAGTCCTGTAATGACGGCGATTACTGTTGTGGCGATGAGTATTTTGTTAGGCAAATTACGGTTAGCCTCGCTAGACATACGCATAGTTGGACTTTGAATACTTTTTGATACAATTGGCTGAGTAAGTTGTCGCTCAACTTCGTCGGCTAAGTCGTGAATTTTTTTCCAGCTGAGTGGCAGGCTGCGCCCTAGATCCCGCATATAGTTTAACAACGATATGGTGCGAGTAGATCCCGGTTTTCCATGTTCGATTATATCATAAAATAGTTGCCCGATGAGCTGCTTATCCTTAGTCGACACATTGTGATCTATTTTTCCACTGACTGCCATGTTGGCGATTCTGCAATGAAATAAGTCATCAATAAAAATATCGTGTTGAGAGATTGGGCGTGACCTTATGTCCCGATCCTCTAGGTATTTGCATGCACTGGCGATGTTTCGTAGGACGCGTACGACATGCACGGGTGAAATTCTTTTACCCTCATCACAGAAGTTACTCAGGGTGAGCCCGTTGAGTTTTTCCATTGCAAAAAAACAATATTTTTCATCATTAACGGCTTCCAAAACTGAGCCTATTAGTGGGTGGTCAAGAGACGCTTTCGTACGCACATCATTGATGAAGTTTGCCCTTAGATTTTTGTCGTTGGCTAGGCATACATTTGCACTGCTTAGAATTACTTCACGCTGAACCGACTGTTGAGTTGCTTGCCACAATTGTGTGTTGGTGCCTCTGGCAAGAAGTTCACCAACCATGTAATCACCTACCTGAAGGCCTGCATTAAGGCTATTCTCTTGTTCGCTCACTATGACAAATTATTGTGTTCGATCAATGTTGGGTTTATTCTGGTTTTCTGGCAACAGTAATGGCGTATGATGTTAATTTTTTAGTAGATCTATGAGAAATATGACTAGCGGGAGGGTAGCGGAGGATTGATACCAGAGCCATAATTGTTCCTGCTAGGAAGAAGGCCTTCGGTATCAGATGGAAGCCAAGGATCAGGTTCTAGATCCAAATTGCGTGAGTTTGTCTTGTTGCTGTGGACGCTGTTGAGGTGACCAGGTGATGCTTGTTGATCGATAATTTTGCTTTTGTAAAGTAACACGACGACACAGCCGTAAAATTGCCTGCGTCCAAGCAGGTGGTCATTTACTTGATCACCATCGGGAATGGTATAATCGATAATGAAAGTTTCCTCGTTACCAGGCTCACGCCAGTCCACTTTGTTGTCCGCCCAGTTGCGAGTAAAACTTGAGTTTTCAAGAGCTTTTTTGATCTCCCCGCTAGTAAGTTTATCATAGAAATGTGCTTGAATTTCTACATCTTCTACATCGATCGGTTTGTCCGGTCGGGCCAGCAGCGTAATCGTGCAGGCCGCTTGTTTACCGTCGCCACTTGGACGAATTTTCATGGGTCCTATAGCAATATCGTTTAGTCTAGCTCTCCAAGTATCCATTCCTTTGGTGAGCTTGCGTGCAGAGAGATGGTAGTAAATTCCTGCCTGAATACCGCGTTGCTGAATTTTTTGGTAGTGATCGGCTGCCTTGGAGAAAATGCCCATATCTTCAAACAGCAGGGCTTTTTGATAGATGACCGCGGATTCCGATGGGTCGATACGTTCTGCTTCATCAAGCTTAAGCATCGAGCGCATCATATCGCCACTCATGCGAAGCTTTCGTGATTCCTCAACAAGGCGCTCGACTTGTGGATCAGCAATCACCGGATATTTGGAAGTTTCTGCCGCAATGCTGGGTGTAACATTGGGGATAACGGTGGAGACGAGAGGTGGTTCCCCAGTATGTTGTATCGCGGTTTCTGCACCACTGTCATAGCTGGCAAGAATTTCTTTCAAACTACGTGGTTCGATCAGCCCGACGGGTGCGGGTAATCCTGGTAATGGCAGGGCTGTTTTATTTTCAGGCTGGCTATGGCGTACGGCAAGTGCTGTGCCAATACTAATGAGCTGGGCAAATGCTATTAATGCCATCAGCCAGCAGGCGATAGTGAATGTATGGCGTGATGTGCGGCTTGGTGATGCCTGTGTGCCATCTTCAGGAGGCTCGCTCATGAGTTTCATAGGTGTTCTAAGAAGCTGACAATCAATGGTTCAACTGTCAATGAAGGAAACATTTGAGCCCTCTTGTGGTAATACTATTTGGGCTTTAGGCAATCTGCACTTGCGCATCAGCTAGTTTGCCTTTTCATTTGTTTTGTAATGTCCGTCGTGCCCGACATCCTGGATCAAGCCCGCCCGCCGTGTCGGGTGGATATTTGTATGGAGCCTGCTCAGGTAGCAGCTGCGCTTAGGCATCTGCCGGGGCTGGTATTTTTTGATAGCTCAGGGAACCTTCCTCCACACACTCATGCACCCATATCGATCATCGCGGCGCGCCCTGTGGAAACCCTCACGGGTGTAATTCACAATAGGCAAGACTTGGACTATCTGCGTGACAAGTTGGCAGACTACCAAACGCACTATCCTTCGTTTGGTTTCCCGATGGGTGCCGCCTGTGGCTGGATTGATTACGAAGGTGATTACTGTTTTGGTATCTATCCTGAGATGCTTGTGTATCAACACGACCGCAACCAGTGGTGGCAATGCGGTAATTTAGCAGATAAGATTTCTGCCTCGCCGACAGAAGAGTCAAAACCTCCAACGATCAGTAATTTTAGTGCGTCTACGACACAAGGTGAATACGAACAAAGTGTCGCGCGCATTCAAGAATACATTGCGGCAGGAGATATCTACCAAGTTAACCTAACACAACAATTTCGTGCTGTGTGCGGAGACGGCTCGTTCTTTTCTCTCTACCAACAACCTCACATATAATATCTTCATCAATTAATAAGTTAATTATTTGAATCTTAATTTTTTCTGTAAGATTACTGCTACTATTTTTAAGATAATCAACTCTATTTTTTATTGAGTTATAAGCAGCTTTATTTAAAATCTGAAAAGACCCTTCAATTCCTGGTAATGTTATTGATACGATTTCTCCATCAAAAACTTTACTATCCGGTGTTACAATTTCTAAAACCATAGTTTTTTAATTGTGTTTTATTAACCTTTGTTATTATATGTATATTCAAATTTTTTATGGTGTCTCTCTTATTTTTCTATCAAAATGCGTAACTAGTATATAATCAACATAACCTTTCACTGAAAATTAAGCAAAGAATGTAGAATATATTTCATAATGAAACGGGTAATTATCGTTTACCATCGTTACCCTAGTTTGTAGGTTAGTTTGTAGTGATTTTTTACTAAAATATCTAATTAAATCAATAACTTATAACGATAGTAATCATTCCCACTCAATAGTACCCGGTGGTTTAGAAGTAATATCATAAACAACTCTGTTAATACCCTTTACTTCATTAATTATTCTAGTACTCACATTTGCTAAAAAACTCTGTTCATAAGGGTAATAATCAGCCGTCATACCATCCAAAGAAGTAACGGCTCTTAAAGCACATACATATTCATAAGTTCTTTCGTCACCCATTACACCAACAGTTTGAACTGGTAAGAGAACTGCAAATGCTTGCCATATTTCTTTATAAAGACCAGCCTTTTTAATTTCATCAATATAAATTGTATCAGCTTTACGAAGAATTTCGACTTTATCAGTTGTTATCTCACCAGGGATTCGTATCGCCAGACCAGGGCCTGGGAATGGGTGTCTGTCTATAAAACGATCAGGTAGCCCAAGCTCTCTTCCAAGATTTCTAACCTCATCTTTAAAGAGCTCTCTTAAGGGCTCGACTAATTCCATTTTCATTCTCTCTGGGAGACCGCCAACATTATGATGGCTTTTAATTGTTACCGAGGGGCCTCCAATAAAAGAAACACTCTCGATTACATCCGGATAAAGAGTTCCTTGGGCAAGAAAATCTGCTCCTCCCAATTTAGATGCCTCGGCATCAAAAATATCAATGAACTTAGATCCAATAATTTTTCTTTTTTTCTCCGGATCACTCACGCCATTAAGATCATTTAAAAAAGCTTCGCCTGCATCAACATGAACTAAAGGAATATTAAAATGACCTTTAAACATATCAACAACTTCTTGTGTTTCATTCTCTCGCATTAGACCTGTATCAACATAAATACATGTCAATTGATCGCCTATTGCTTGATGAAGAAGGACTGCAGCAACAGAAGAGTCTACTCCGCCGGAAAGGCCACAAACTACTCTTCCACTTCCCACTTGATTCTTAATTCTTTCAATGGCGACATTTTTAAATGACTCAATAGTCCAATCACCAGTACACCCACAAATTAAATGGGTGAAATTTTTTAACATTTTTGATCCGTTTGGAGTGTGAACAACTTCAGGATGAAATTGAACACCATAAATCTTTTTTTCTTCATTTGAAATTGCTGCAAAAGGAGCATTTTCACTTTTAGCTATAACCTTAAAACCCTCAGGAATTTGACTTACCTTATCACCATGACTCATCCATACGGGTTCATTTAAATTATTTTTATCAAATCCATGAAAGAATTTTGAGTCTTCAATAATTTCGATATTTGCTCTTCCAAATTCTCTTTTGGAAGAATTTTCAACCTTTCCTCCGAGTTGAGAGCAAAGTGTTTGTTGCCCATAGCAGATACCTAAAATGGGAACATTATAATCTAAAACCTCCTTAGCTACTTGAGGTGAGGAATCTTCAATAACAGAAGCAGGTCCCCCTGATAAAATTATTCCCAGAGGCTGGATAGCATTAATTCCTTCTTTCCATTTCATATAAGGATAAATTTCACAATAGACTCCGCTTTCCCTTATTCTACGAGCTATTAACTGTGTAACCTGACTACCGAAATCTAGAATAAGTATTCTATCGTTTTTAACGCTATTATTCATTTGGTTTATTCTCTTCCTTAATATTTTTGACCGATAGTTCTTGATTCTTAAATGATTCAATTGATTGCCTTAGCATTTCTGATTCACTGCAGTCTGAACATGAATTTATTAAAGTATCTAATTTCTTTTCAGCCCCATTAATATCTTTTAATAAAATATCCACTTCCGCTCCCCAATAAAGACCTTCTTTTAAAATTGGATTTAATGATAGCGACCTTACAAAGTAACTTTGAGATTCTTCGTTTTTACCTTCCTTCATCAAAACCCTTCCACCCACTGCCCAAGCAAATGCATTTGATGGATCCGCTGTTAATCCTTGTCTTGATAAAGATAAAGCTTCTTCATAATCGCTCTCGAGAGTCACTAAGGCTTCATTAGATAGTTTATTTGAAACTTCACTTAGAGAATAAGCACCAGTCAGCATTAAAAAAGAGAGGATTAACAGAAAATATCTTTTATAATTTATCAAAAATTAACCTCTAACAGGATAGTTAGGGGCTTCGCGAGTTACTAAAACATCGTGAGTATGACTTTCAGTCAAAGAGGCAGGAGAAATTCTGATAAATTTAGTTTTGGTTTGAAAATCCTTTAGTGTTTTTGAACCTGTATAACCCATTGATGCTCTTAATCCTCCAATCATTTGATGGATAATATCATGAACTGAACCTGTGTATGGAACTTGACCTTCAACACCTTCCGGAACTAGTTTTTTATTATTACCCATATCTGATTGAAAATACCTATCAGCTGAACCTTCTGCCATAGCTGTTACGGAGCCCATACCCCTATATGACTTAAAACGTCTTCCTTGATGTAAAAATATTTCTCCGGGAGCCTCAGCTGTACCAGCAAATAAAGAGCCTATCATGGCAACATCAGCACCAGCAGCTAGAGCTTTTGCAAAATCTCCTGAGAATTTTATACCACCATCTGCAATAACTGGAATATTTGCTTTATGAGCCTCATTTGCACAATCAATAATAGCCGTTAATTGCGGAACTCCAACACCTGCTACAATTCTTGTAGTACATATTGAACCAGGACCTATTCCAACTTTAATACAATCAGCTCCAGCCCCTATTAAAGATTTAGCGGCTTCTTTTGTTGCAACATTCCCTGCAATAATTTGAGTTGTTTTTGAAAGCTTTTTTATTCTTTTGACAATTTGAGGAACTTGAGACGAATGTCCGTGCGCAGTATCGACAACGAGAAGATCCACACCTGCATCTATCAAAGCTTCTGCTCTTTCAAACCCTTTGTCACCCACAGAGGTCGCCGCAGCCACTCTTAGTCTGCCCTGACGATCCTTACAAGCGGTGGGATGAAGTTTGGATTTTTCCATATCTTTGACTGTAATTAAACCAATACACCTATATTGCTTATCAACAACCAAAAGCTTTTCTATTCTATGTTTGTGAAGCTCTGCTTTAGCTTTTGCCTGAGTAACACTTTCATCAACCGTTATAAGATCTTCATTTGTCATTAACTCATGAACTTTTTGATCTTGATTGGAAGCAAATCTCACATCACGGTTAGTAATAATTCCTTTTAATTTTTTAGTTTTTGGATCTGTAACAGGTATCCCAGAAATATTATGGCTTTGCATAAGATTTAGAGCATCCTTTAAAGATTGATTGGGGCTTATAGTTACTGGATCAACAACCATTCCTGATTCAAATTTTTTAACTTTTTTAACTTCATTTGCTTGTGTCTCATAATCAAGATTTCTATGAATAACTCCTAAGCCACCTGATTGTGCCATAGCAATTGCCATTTTAGATTCTGTAACTGTATCCATTGCAGCAGAAATGAGAGGTATTGATAAATTAATACTTTTTGTGATTTTTGTTTTTAAGATTGCCTCAGCTGGTAAGACCGAAGACTTTGCTGGCTCGAGTAGAACGTCATCAAATGTAATGCCTTCACGTATCTTCATGTCAACTCCTGTATTAGGTTGTGTTGACGTCTGCTTATAACCTATCTTGAGATAAGTTCAAATAAATTTTGAATTTTATACTATTCTTGAAAACCTTTTGCTATCACATAAGTCTCTGGAGATCCTTTTCTGCTCGCATCAGGTTTATAATGTTTAATAGTTTTAAAATTCTTTTTAAGGTCCAAAAGAAGGTCCCCATGAGTTCCTCCTTGAAATACTTTTGCACAAAAAGTACCTCCTTTCTTTAAGAAATCAACCGCATATAAAGCCGCAAGCTCAGCTAAAGCTTGAGTTCTTATATGATCAGTTGATTTATGACCAGTTGTAGATGCAGCCATATCTGATAAAACGATATCAAACTTATCAACACTTAATTTTTTTATAAGCTCTACAGATTCCTCTTCTTGTAAATCAGCCTTCAAAATAACAGCTTTCTTAATACTATCCATATCTAAAATATCAACGGCTAATGTGAAACCACCTGCTCTTTCTAGCGCAACCTCTGTCCAACTTCCAGGTGCTGCTCCAAGATCAAGAACCGAGTCACCAAGATTAAAAATCTTATACCTTTCGTCAATTTGTATTATTTTATATGCGGCGCGAGACCTTTTTCCTTCAGCCTGAGCTTGCCGAACATAAGGATCATTAATCTGTCTTTGTAACCAACGAGTAGACGAGCTTTTTCTTCTTTTTGCTGTCTTAAGAACCTCTTTAGTCGTTCGAAATATTTTTTCTTTTTTACTCATAATGCTATCTTATATGTTATTGTTTATTAGAAATAGAAAATAAACTCAAAATAAAATATTAAAATGATTTCAGTAGATAACAATTCAAAGTTTGGTTTTTACAAACCTAATACTCTAGTAAGTATTATAATATTAATAACAAGGTCTATAGGAAGCACCTGGCTATCAAAAAGGATAATATTTCTCCTGAGACGTATCGCTGTAATTTTTTCAAAAAAATGTATAGATACAACCCTTTTTAATTCCAATCTAAGAATGTATACAAAAGGAAATGTAAGTGAAAAAAGAGCGCTATTCTCCCCACAGATTTTCGAAGAAGAGGAACGAAATTTTATTGCTGAAAGAGCTGAAGATAATTCAATTTTTATAGATATTGGTGCAAATATTGGTCTTTATTCTTTTTCAATTGCCAATGCTTATAAAAAATATAATAACACAAAAATTTATTCTATAGAACCTCATCCAGGCCTTTTTAAACGTTTATCTTTTAATGTATCTTTAAATAAAGATATCCCGATATATCCGAGAGAAATTGCCTTGATGGATAAATCCGGTCAATTTAATCTTTCTACGCCTGAAGAAAACCTTGGGCAAGGAGTGATATCAAAAAAAGGTAAAAACCTAGTAACCGCAAAAAATTTATTGGGATTTATTAATGATGAAGGTATTAAAAAAATTTCTGCAATGAAAATTGACGTCGAAGGTAATGAAGAAAAAATAATTATACCGTTTTTAAAAGATGCAAATGAAGAACAACTCCCAACAATCATCGTAATTGAAAACAATCAAGAACTTTGGAAAAATGACTTAATTAAATTATTAGAAGAAAAAGGTTATATAATACAAAAGAAAACTAGGATGAATTATATTTTAAAATTAAATAATTCAAATAATTAAGCTTTGATTATAGAATAAAATAAACTGGAGAATTAAAGTGACCAATTACAAGTCCATAATAGTTGATAAACCTCATGAAAAAGTCTCAAGAATTACACTAAATCGACCAGATAAAAGAAACTCTTTGAGCACCAACCTTAGAACTGAACTATTTGACGCCCTAGAGTCTAATGATAAAAATCCAGATATAAGTGTTACAATTATAAGGGGCTCGGGTAAGGCCTTTAGTGCTGGATATGATCTTACAAAAGATTTGGATGAACTTGATCCATATTATACAGCAGGTGGTTTAGGGCACTGGCCAAGACATGTTGTTGAGGGTTGTTTTAAGATTTGGGATTTAGCAAAGCCTGTAATTGCTCAAGTGCACGGTTATTGTTTGGCAGGTGGGACAGAGTTAGCTCAATCATGTGATCTCATTTATGTAGCAGATGATGCTGCAATTGGATATCCAGTTGTAAGAAATATATCACCTCCTGATAATCAATTTTATCCATGGATTGTAGGAATGAGAAAATCAATGGAGCTAATGTTAACTGGTAACTCAATGTCTGGAAAAGAAGCTGTTGATTGTGGTTTTGCTAATGCATCTTTTCCAAAAATTAAATTAGAGGAAGAAGTTTTAAAGGTTGCTATAAATGTTGCAGGTGTTCCACATGATGTTCAACAATTTAACAAAAGAGCTGTTCACAGACAAATGGAAATTATGGGAATTCGTTCAGGAATAAGAGCTGGAACTGAAATGCAACAATTATCAATGCACACTAAGTCAGCTAAAGAGTTTTTTAAAAAAGTTAAAGAAGAAGGACTAACAAAAGCATTATCAGACAGAGATTCAAAATTTGGTGATTATAGAGAAGATAAAAATAAAAAAAATTCTGATGAGTAAATAAATGGACGATAAAGAGAGAGTCTTAACATTAGCCTCCGCAGCTCGAAAGGCTGGAGTTAATCCAGATGAATTAAAAGTAATGATTTCTGAAGGTAAACTTGATGCAGTAGAAACTGAGGGAGGTAACTTATTGATAAGCGAAAATTCATTAAAGCTTATTATAAAAGAAAGTCAAATTATTGATTTCGAGTCAAATAGCCAAGACATTATAACTGAAGACGTTAAACAATTACTATCACAAGCTGCTTTTTTTATTGAGAGGCAAGAGTCGGAATTAAAAACTTATAAAGAAAGAGAAGGAAAGCATATATCATTGCTAGAAAATGCTGAAATACATATTAATAAAGCTCTTGATCAATTAAATAACCTTCAAAAACAAAATTTACTATTATCGAACGAAAATAGAGATCTTTTAAAAACTTTATTAAAGTTAAAAATAAACAGAAAATAAGGAGATTATAATGATATGCATTCTTGCAACAATAAAAGTGAAAGAAGGAAAAGAAGATTTATTTGAAAAAACCTTTATTGATCTCTCGAGAGAAGTTAGGGAAAATGAAAAAGGCAATATTTTTTATCAAATATCTAAGGATAGAGATGAACCTAGGACATATATAGTTATGGAGCACTATATTGACCAAGAAAGTGTAGACTTACATGGAAAAAGCAATCATTTTAGAAATGCTGGACCAAAATTAGGTGAATGCATTGAAGGAAGACCAATTATACAGCATTTAGATGCTATATAATTTTATCAGTTGAAATAAATGGTGTCATCAGCAAGTTCTGCTTCAGCAGCTTCTGCAGCCAATCTATCTGCTTCTCTTCTTGCCTGTTTGGCTTCAATTACCTTAACCCACCTTCTTGCATCAGCCTCCATATCGTCATAACCAGTAGAACGTTTAAATGCAAAAAGTGCTGAATTTTCAAACTTAATGCCTTTTTTATTTCTAGTTATACCTAATAACAACCAAGCTCTTCCGGGGTTATCTAGGTCGCCTTTTTTAATTGCATAACGAATATTTTTTTCGGCATTTTTCCAATCTTCTTCTTGCATATACGTCTGACCTAAACGAAGGAACAAACCTCCGTCCTCAGACATTTCAGCTGCTTTTGTTAAAGGTGGAATAGCTTTTTTCCATTCACGAGCTGATAACCAGGCATTAGCAAGTTGTTCCCAATTTTTCTCTTCATCTTTAATTCTTTCAGCTTCTAGTTCTTTTTCTAAGATCAAGGCTGCTTTATAAGGCACTTCATAATAAAGGTATAATTGAGCCAACCTAAGAAGCTCCGCATGTTTTTCAAGCATATCTTTTGAATACATTATTTGCTGAATATAAAATGAATCGTCTTCACGTTTTAATTCTGCGTAAAGTGCTGCAAGCTGTCTATGATATGATTTCTTTTCAGGAAATCGGTATACCATTGCCTCTAATAGCGGAAGAGACTCTTCATACCTGTCATCAAATAAAAGAATAGATAGATATATTTGATACCAATTTTCTCTTGGCTCAGTAGCTTGTAAAACCGCTATTTCAGCATGCGGTTCGGCCTTCCTATAAAACTGTTTCTCTTCTGGTGAATCTTTGGGTGTTTCTGATGCAAAATATAAATATATTTGGGCTAAAAGTGCGTGTGCAGAAGGTCCAGGAGGATTACCAAGCGCTTCGGCATTATCAAACCATTCTAAAAGTTCAGATAAACCTCTGTCCCACTGGTCAATAGCAAGATATAGTTGTGCAATTCCGAATTGTAAATCAAGCTGGTCTTGAGGTGCTAAAGCATTATAAGAGAGGGCTTCTTGAAGAAAACTCATAGATTTAGGATAGTCTTCTTGTTCAGCGTAAACATAACCCTTAAGACGAACAATCGTTGCTTTCTCAAAATCTCTTAAATCTGGGTTTCTTAATAAATTATTCAATATTTTTAAAGCCTTATCACCCTGCTCTTCCCCAAGAGCTTCTTGGGCTTTAATGAAATCGGCACCCACTTTCTTTGACATTGTTTGAGTTCTTCTAGCTTTTGGTGGCTTCTTTCTTTCTTTTTTTGCTGCGTAAACATCGCTGACAGTTAGTGCATCAAACACAACTGATAAAGGTAGAGCTAAAGAAAAAATTAAAACAAAAAATATAAATCTTTTTGAAACGTTATTCATAATCAACTTCACCTCTAGTTCTCTAATTCATAAGTAATTAAATGCTGAACGCCAGACCTTGAAACTGCCTTTCCACCAACAATTCTTGGTTTATATTTCCATTTCACTATTGTTCTCATAGCAGATCTATTAAATATACCAGGGGGATCTGCATCAATAACTACTGGATTAATAACAGCTCCTGTTTCAGTGATAGTGAATTCAACTAAAACCCAACCTTCAATACCTCTTTGTGTAGCCCTTCTAGGGTATTGTGGCGGAACTTTAACAATAGGTAAAACATCCGCATCAGTAGAAGCTGAAAAGGCACCAAATTGAGGACCCCCGAAATCAGGTGTAGATACACTTTCCGAGTTCATTTCAGGTCTAGGTGTTTCTGGTATATCCATTTCAGGTGGGTCAGGCTCTTGTTCTTGCTCAGGCCGATTTGGTTTCTTTTTTGCTGTTTGGGTTTCTGTATCTTGAAGCTGTCTTAAGAAGCTTATATTTATACTTGCCCCCTCATCACCAAGATCAAATTCATTGCTGGTAACTAAAGCTTGCATAACTAAAAATAAAAAAACAGTTATTACTGCTGCAATTGGAACTGCAGAAGCTCTGCTGTCAATCTGACTCAATGAGTCACGTAAAGATAATTCTCCAACCTTAAAGTCTAAAATATTATTTATTTGTGTTTTTATTTTATTTATTAATTCAGACAATTTTATATCCTATTTTTCAGAAGCAGCAATAGAGTATTGCTCAACACCAGCTAGTCTAACAGCATCAATAACTTGAACCATCAATCCAACCTCAGATTTTTCATCTGCTTGAATAACAGCTCCGCCTTGTGGATTTTCAGCATGAAGCTTTTCAACATTAGCTTGAACTGCATCCATATCAACCATTCGCCTATTAATCCATATTTCATTTTTATCGCTAATTGCTATTAAAATACCAACTCTATTTTGCTGTTGAGCTGTTTCAGAATCAGGTCTTGTTACATCAATTCCAGACTCTTTAACAAAAGTTGCAGTAACAATAAAAAATATAAGCATTATGAAAACAATATCGAGTAGTGGTGTAATGTTAATTTCACTCTCTTCTTCAACTCTAACTCTACGTCTCATTATATTCTCCTTATTCCTTTATACTTTATGATAGAGGTAACTCGTCCTCAACATTTGCAATAGCTTTTCTAGTTTTTGATTCAATTTGAGCAATAAAAAATATCCCAGAAAGAGATGTAACCATTCCAGCCATAGTAGGTAATGTTGCCTTAGAAATACCAGCAGCCATAGCTCTAGCATTTGAAGACCCGGTAATTGCCATAACATCAAAAACCTCAACCATTCCTGTAACGGTTCCTAAAAGACCAAGAAGCGGCGCTGCAGCAACAAGAGTTTTAATATAAATTAAACCTCTTTCACTCGACTGCTTAACCTCGCTTATTAGTTTTTCTCTTATTCTTCTGGCAAACCAAGAGTCATGGTCTTTTCTCTGATTCCATGATTCAATGGTTGTAGATGCAATAGTTTTATGAGCAGTTGCAAAGTGCCAGTATCTCTCAATAATAAGTATCCACATTACGAAAGTCGCTAACATTAAAGCTAATAAAACATCACCACCAAGCTCTAAGAAGTCTCTTACACTACTAAAGGCAAGATCTGGTCTAATTAATTTTAAAAGGAAATCACTCATTTAAGTCCCCAAAGTTAAATAAACTAAATTACTTGGATTCTGCTCTAGCAGCAATCAATCCAGCACTTTGTTCGTCAAGAATTTGCTGAATAGACCTACTTCTTGTTTGAGCAACTGAATGCAATAAAACAAGAGGAATAGCCGCTGTTAAACCTAATACTGTTGTAACCAATGCTTGCGAAATACCGCCAGCCATTAATTTTGGATCACCCGTACCAAACAATGTAATTGCTTGGAAGGTAACAATCATGCCAGTAACTGTTCCGAGAAGCCCAAGAAGAGGTGCAACAGATGACAACAACTTAATAAAGTTAATACCTCTTTCTAGTGAGGGTAATTCTTTTAAAATTGCATCATCTAATTTTAGCTCTAAAGTTTCAACATCAGCAGACTTGTTAGAGTGGTAGGCACCCAGCACTCTTCCAAGCGGATTATTATCGCTAGGATTATCAACATCTTTTGATTGAGCACTTACAGCTCTAGCAGTAAGAGTTAATCTAAAAATTCTTTCAATAGATAGTACTAATCCAACAGCTAAAAGTGCTAAAATTATATAACCAACAACTCCACCTTGACCAATACGCTCAGATAAACCAGGTGTTTGAATTAATAAACTTAAGATAGCACCACGCGATGGATCGATAGCTCCTTTTACTATTTCACCTGCATCACCATCTACTATATTGTCACCCAAGTCTAAAAATCTTGCTTGCGGTTGACGGCCAAGAACTCGGAATCTCTCGTCATCAGGTAAATATCCTAAGAAATTACCTTTTCTGTCAAAAGCCGTCCATGGTCCAACACGGATAACTTCTTCTTCTGAGAAGTTACCATCTGTATCAACAATTGTTCCAGTAAAGTGCTTAACCTCACCTTGAGCATTCATTTCTTCAAGTAAATGATACCATAACATTTCTAATTCTTCGTTTGATGGAAGAGCCTTTGATTTAGCCAAATCAACCAATGTATCAGAACGCCCTTGAAGCTCACCGCTAATAATTGATTCTTTAATTTGAGCTCCCATTTCACTGGCTGTACCTCTAACAACTCCGAATAGCTCACCAAAAGCACCTAGCCTTTCAGCCTTAAGATCTTCAAGTTCACTTAATTTAACATCATTCTCATCAAATGTTCTTTCTAGAATTACAGCTCTATCTTCTTGAATTTGTAAATCAGCTAAAGTTTTTTGAAGAACTTTATCTTGAGTACTTTGCTCGGCCATGAATTTGGCGACTCTAGCTCTATTTTCTTCACTATCATATAATGCTTCTTCTTGAACTTTCATAAGAAGCTCATTCAATGAAGTAATTTCTTTAGGAATCTCTACTTCTTCGTCTTTTGCTTTTAAAGGTAATGCTGATAAAGCAAAAATTGCTAAAAATACAAGACCGAATTTACAAGAATTTTTAATTAATTTTTTCATTTTACCACCCTTACTCTGAAGTTACTTCAAGAGGCACAACCATTAAATCTGGTGCCGCTTGCTCATTAGCTATACGAATACCCATTTGGATTGGAGTTCTATATGAACCACCTAATTTTTTCCAATCACCTAACTTTCGACTCCAAACAGCAGCCTCATCGCCATCAAGTGTCTGGTAGATATATGAATTTCTTCCAATTCTTAGAAAATTTACTGTCCTATCATCGTCAGGGCTTACTTTTCCTGTATAAGCTTCAATAGTTCTTCCATACTCATTTTCAATTTCATAAGCTTCTGAAATTTTACGATATTTTTCAGCAGGAGATGCATCAGGATTATTCATTAAATTTCTAAGACCGGCTACCCTTTGACGTCTTTCATTTATTAGAAATGGAACATCAAGCTCAACAAAACTATCTAGAGCATCAATCATTTTAAACATTAGAGGCATCACAGATCTTGTAAGACTGCTTATGCTAGCAATATCTTTTTCAACTCTAACCATTTTTCTTTCTTGACGATCAATAAGAATTGCAAGCTGATCGTTATAAAGAGTTAGATCTTTTAACTGTTGAAAGTTCTGTCTAAATTCTTGAACAATTGTATTTGTTGAATCATCAATAGCATCAATTTCTGACTGAACCTGTTTTCCAGACTTATTGGATTGAGCAAAAAGTGATTTAACAGGATCTAACTGAACAGTTGGATCAATCTCTTTTTGAGCTTTCAAAGACAAAGTTGAAATTAAAACCAGACCTAGTACTGGTACAAAAGACAACAGAGCTGTTTTTATAAAACGAAAATTTAAAGTCATTTCAGTCCTCTCTAAAATATTTTTTTATACATCTAAGAATATAGTCATGAACTATAACAATCATAAAACATAAATTACAAATTTATTAAAATAAAACCCCAAGTAACTAATTTAATAATTATTATAAACCCCTATGTTAATCTTATTATTAATTTCATAAAAAGACTAACAGCAGAAATTATTAGCAGTCATATGTATTATAATCAAACCCCAAAATGAATTTTTTTTATTTTTTTAAAAAAAACATTAAAATCCTTGTATTACCTAGTTATTTAATTTATACATTCTTAAAAATGACGGATGCGTCATTTTTTTATTTTTCATTTTATTAAGCATAACTTAATTATTGAAGGGAATCATGGGTAAGACTACTAAAACAGCAATAGCAGTTCTATCATTTTTAGTATTCTGGATGTTATCTGGAATCTTTTTTAGTGATACTAAAAATAATGCTGAAATATCTTTGAAAATAAATAATGAAGAAAGTTTAATTAATGTTAAGGCAAAAGTATTTTCTTCAGAATCAAGACTTGCTTCGGTTATAATTCAAGGTAGAACTGAAGCTAACAGAAGTGTTCTTATCTCTTCGGAAACAAATGGAATAGTCCAAAGTATCTTAGCCGACAAAGGGGATCAAGTTAAGAAAGATCAAATTATATGTAAGCTATCTGTTGACTCTAGAAAAGCTAAATTAGATGAAGCTGAAGCTCTAATGAGACAAAAAAAACTTGAATGGGAAGCATCAAAAGTTTTAGTTGAAAAAGGATATCGATCACAAACAAAAGCTGCCGGATCCAAAGCAGCCTTCGATGCATCTAAGGCTTTAGTTATTCAAATGCAAAATGAATTAGAAAATATTTATATTAGAGCACCATTCGATGGATTTTTTAATGATAATTTATCTGAAGTAGGAGACTTCCTTTCAATAGGAATGCCTTGTGGACAAATAATAGATTATGACCCTATTTTAGTAACAGGACAAATATCCGAACAAGAAATCAAAAAAGTTAAAACTGGAGTAATTGCCAAAGCAACTTTATCAACCGGAGAAAAGTTAGACGGTTTAGTAAGCTACATATCAAAAACTGCTGATAAAAAAACTAGAACTTTTAGAGTTGAAATAAAAATTGATAATCCGGACTTTAAAATTAAAGATGGAATGACAACCGAATTATTTTTGCCTACACAAAAAGTTAGAGCACATTTAATACCACCCTCTTCATTAACATTGGACCGTGATGGAAAAATCGGAATAAGGCATATAGTTGGCAATAATAAAGTAGTTTTTTCTAGTGTTGAGATAGTTGGTGATAAAGGAGAACTAGTTTGGGTTACCGGACTACCTGATAAAGTAACAATAATTACAGTAGGTCAGGAATTTGTAATAGAAGGTCAAAAAGTAAATTATACATTAGAGAGTTCTAAAATTGATTAATATTATAGATTATATAATGGCTGCAAGACGAACCGTCGTCTTCTTGATGGGGATAGTTATTTCTATTGGCCTTTTAACTTATATAAATATAGCAAAAGATGCAGAGCCAGATATTGATATTCCATTGATATACATAGGTGTTGCTCATCAAGGTATTTCGCCTGAAGATGCAGAACGATTAATAGTTAAACCATTAGAAAATCAATTAAAAACAATTGAGGGCCTTGAAGATATGATGGCAACCGCAGTTAACGGTTTTGGCTCTGTAATGTTAGAGTTTGATATTAAATTTGATAAAGATAAGGCTCTGGGTGATGTAAGAGAAAAGGTTGATATGGTTAAATCTAAACTGCCTTCTGATGCTGAAGAGCCAGTTGTTATAGAGTTTAATATGGCTGAAATGCCTACTTTAGTTATTTCCTTATCGGGGGATGTGCCAGATAGAACATTATTTTATCACGCAAAAAGACTTCAAACAAAAATTGAAGCTATACCTGGAATCCTGGAAGCGCCAATAACTGGTGACAGAGAAGACTTAATGGAGATACTTGTAAGTCCCTCTAAATTAGAAAATTATAATATATCTCTTATGGACCTGATTAAATCTATAACTAGTAACAATAGATTAGTTGCCGCTGGTTCTATAGACAAAGGACAAGGAAAATTCTCAATCAAAGTGCCTGCCGTTTATGAAAGTGCACAAGATGTATACAATCTAGTTATTTTTTCCTCAGGAGAAGGAACGGTTACTCTTGGAGATGTTGCGGAAATTAGAAAAACATATAAAGATACAGAATCTTATGCGCGAGTTAACGGTAAACCTGCTGTAGCTCTACAAATAAAAAAGCGCATAGGCGAAAATGTTTTAGATATAAATAAAATTGTAAGAAAAGAATCTAAAAAATATACAGATAGTCTCTCAGAAAATATCAAAATAGATTTTACAAGCGATAACTCTGACTATATTTTAGAAATGCTAAGTTCTCTTCAAGCTGCCGTTATCAACGCCATAGTATCTGTGATGATTCTTATAATTGCAGCTCTAGGAATAAGATCTGCATTGATGGTAGGTATTTCAATTCCAACTTCATTTCTTCTTGCAATAACAATATTAGGAGCAACAGGCGGATACATTAATATGATGGTTATGTTTGGGCTTTTAGTATCGGTTGGGCTTTTAGTTGATGGTTCTATTGTCATGGTTGAGTATGCCGATAGAAAAATGGCTGAAGGCTTAAACAGGCTAGATGCTTATACACAATCTTATAAAAGGATGCTTTGGCCAATCGTATCTTCTACAGCAACTACTTTAGCTGCCTTTTTACCTCTTATATTATGGCCAGGTGTTTCAGGAGAGTTTATGAAATGGATGCCATTTATGGTTAGCCTTGTTTTAATTTCATCACTATTTTCGGCATTAATATTTATACCTGTAATGGGCTCCCTATTTGGGAAAACTGAACAAACTAATGTCACCAAATTGAATGAAAATTTCGATCTTAAGCAACTTACTGGATACACTAAAGTCTATGTCAAAATATTAAGTAGGCTTATTAAAGCACCGATAGTGACAATAGTTTCTTCAGTAATAATTGTTGCTGTTCTCTTTAATTTGTACACAAATTTTAATGCTGGAGCGCGGTATTCAGTTGAAGGTGATACAAATCAAATGACGGTTCATGTTATTGCTAGGGGTAATTTATCCCCCTCACAAAAACTTACCTTAGCACTAGAAGTAGAAGATACCGTTAGGTCTGTGAAAGGGATAAAAACCGCCTCTACTATAATAGGAGGTGGATCTGTTGATCAAATGATTATGAGTGATGCAGAAAGTAGAAGTGATGAAATTGCTATGATGATGATTGAATTGAATCCTGTTCAAGAGAGAAGGCATGCTGATATATTACGTGAAGAGATTCTTAAAAAAACATCATCTATTCCAGGTATTTTTGTTGAAGCTTACAAAATAGAAAGGAAGCCTGAATCTGGAAAGGATATCCAATTAGAGCTTACCTCATCAAATAATATTGAACTTGCAAAGGTTACAGAAAAATTATCGAACAAATTAAAAGCAATGGATGGTGTAATTGAGGTTGACGATACAAGATCACTTCCAGGCATTGAGTGGGTTATAAAAGTTGATAGAGAATTAGCAGGTAAATATGGTGTTGATGTTTCAATTATTGGCGCAATAGTTCAGCTTGTTACAAATGGAATCTTAGTTGATAAATATCGACCTGATGACTCAGAGGACGAAGTGGATATTAGAGTTCGTTTTCCAAAAGAGTATCGTCAGTTGGAGCAATTTGATCAACTTAGAATACCAACCCCAGATGGCGCAGTTCCATTATCAAATTTTGTTAAAAGAATCCCTCAACAAAGAGTTTCTTCTATTGATAGAGAAAATGGAAGTAGGATTCTAAAAGTAAGGGCCAACACTTCAATTGACCCGGTTACTGGAAAAAAAATACTGCCTTTTGATAAGAATTTAGAAATTAGTGACTGGATTAAAAGTCAAAATTTTTCTAATCAAGTAAATATTAAATTCGCTGGAACAAATGAGGATGGAGAAGAGTCCGCTGCATTTCTCGGAAGAGCAATGTTAGGAGCATTATTCTTAATGTTCGTAATACTCCTGACACAATTCAATAGTTTTTATCAAGCAGCAATAACCTTATCAACAGTTGTTCTATCAACTGTTGGAGCCTTAACAGGTCTTCTAATAACCGGACAAGTTTTTTCAGTTATAATGAGCGGATTAGGGATAGTTTCATTAGCTGGTATTATTGTTAATAACTCAATTGTCCTTATTGATACTTATAATAGACTAAAGGATGACGAAGTTGACCCAATCGAAACCATCATTCATTCTGCAGCTCAAAGGCTCAGACCTATATTATTGACTACTGCAACAACAATGATTGGACTTACCCCTGTTGCACTTCAAATAACTATAGATTGGTTTGGAAGAAGCATTGAGTTTGGAGGCCTAATGTCTGCTTGGTGGGTTCCTTTCTCAACTGCTGTTATTTGGGGGTTAGGTTTTTCAAGTTTACTAACATTATTTTTAATACCAACACTATTAGCCCTTCCAGTTTATTTAAAGAACAATAAAGAAAATTTAGAGAAAAGATTTTTCAAACTTACAGAATCAGCCAAATAAGAAGTATGAAAACAATTTGTTTATTTTGTGCATCATTAGATGGCAAAGATCCTCTTTATTCAAAAACTGCAAAAGAATTTGGTATTGTTTTAGCGGAACATCAGTGCTCATTTCTCTATGGAGGGGGGTCTCTTGGTTTAATGGGGCTCGCTGCTAAATCAGCACTTAAAAATAAAGTAAAAGTAATTTCAGTTATTCCAGAATATTTAGATAAACCCAATATAATTTTCTCAAAATCCGATGAAATCATAAAAACAAAGACTCTAGCAGAAAGAAAAGAAAAAATGATTAAAATTTCAGATATTTTTGTTGTTCTTCCTGGAGGAGTTGGGACCTTGGATGAAGTTACAGATGTTATTTCAGGAGCTGCTCTTGGGGAACATAAAAAACCTATTTTTCTGATTAATATAAATAATTTTTGGGATCCATTTATTCAAATGCTTGAGCATATGAAGATCAATGGTCTAATTCGATCCGAAGGTGATAAAAATCTTAGTCACGCAAGCTTAAAGAATTTATTTGTAGTAAAAGATCTAAATGAATTATCAAAACACCCTAGCTTTAATATTTCTTAGGTAAAGGAGCGTTATCTTTAATAAGCTTATATTGAATAGAATCCATTAAAGCTTTGAGTGATGCTTCAACAATATTAGGACTTACGCCAACAGTAAACCAACTATTACCGTCTTTATCTGTACTTTCAATTACTACTCTGGTTATAGCTTCAGTTCCGCCATTTAAAATTCTTACCTTGTAATCAACAAGGACTAGGTCCTTTAAATGATCATCATAAATTCCTAAGTCACTCCTTAATGCTTTATCGAGAGCATTAACTGGTCCATTACCCCTTCCTCTAGATTCTATATCCCTTCCTTCGACAATGACTTTTACAAACGCCTCTGATGTTAAATTTGATTTGTTATCAGAATTTTGTTTTTTTATAGCAATTTCATAATCTGAAACATTGAAAAAATCTGGAACCTTATCAAGAATATTTTTTGCTAACAATTCAAACGAGGCTCCTGCTCCATCATATGAGTAACCCCTAAATTCCTTCTCCTTAACAACCTCAAGAAGTTCATTTAAACGCTCATCATTATTGTTAATTTCTATCCCCACAGATGACAATCTAGATAAAAGATTTGATTTTCCAGCTTGATTAGAAACTAAAATCTTTCTTGTATTACCAACCTCTTCAGGAATCTCATGTTCATAAGTTGATGGATCTTTCATAACCGCAGAAACATGGAGCCCACCCTTATGGGCAAAAGCATTATCACCTACATAAGGTTGATGTTTATTTGGTTGGCGGTTTAAAATTCCATCCAAAAGAAGAGATACTTTCTTAAGACCTTTTAAATCTTTTTTTGAGATAGATATGTCATACTTTTTAGAATAAATATCCTTAAGTAACAAAGTAGGTATTAAAGAAACAAGATTAGCATTACCACATCTTTCACCTAAACCATTTAAGGTTCCTTGAATTTGTCTAGCACCAGCATCTATTGCGGCTAGAGAATTAGCAACTGCATTTTCTGTATCATTATGACAGTGAATACCAATATTTTTTCCAGAAAACCTCTCTGAAACCTTTGCTACTATCTCAAAAATTTCACTTGGCAATGTACCGCCGTTAGTATCACATAAAATAACCCATTTAGCCTGAGCACTTAAAGCTGCATCAATGCATGATAATGAAAAATCAGGATTAGCTTTAAATCCATCAAAAAAATGTTCGCAATCAATTAATGGTTCAAGTTTATTATTTCGAACTGAACTCACTGAGTCTTTTATGGAGAGTAAGTTTTCATCAAGCGAAATCCCAAGAGCAACATCAACATGATAATCCCAGGTTTTTGCAACTAAACAAATACTATCTGCACCAGAGTCAATTAAGGCTCTAAGCTGAGGGTCATTATCAGCCGAGCGACCCGAGCGTTTTGTCATTCCAAAAGCGGTAAACTTTGAGTTTTCAAATTTCGGTTTTGATTCAAAAAAATTAGTATCCGTTGGATTAGCTCCAGGCCAACCACCTTCAATATAATCAAGACCTAAGCTATCCAAAGCTTTTGAGATCGCAATTTTATCAGCAACGCTAAAATCAACACCCTGCGTTTGTTGACCATCTCGAAGAGTTGTATCAAATAGATATATTTTTTCTTTAATCAATTAACTACCCAAAAGTCGTTTTTTCATTTTATCATAACCCATTAATAAAATAATATTTTTTAATTCTGGGCCATCACTTAGTCCAGTAATTGCTTTTCTTATAGGTAAAAATAAATCTTTACCTTTTTTATCTGAAGCCCCTTTAACCATGGTGATCCAATCTCCCCAAGTACTATCCCCCCAAGGCTCGGGTGGCAGAAGACTTTCTGCTAAATTAATAAAATCTTGGTCTGAATTATCTACCTTTATCGAACCATTTATAATTTCATACCATTTTTCATATTCGCCTATATTTTTTATATTTGATTTTATAACATCCCAAATCTTTTCGTCGAATATGACATTATTGGATTTTAATCTCTCTGAAACCGCCTCAATATCAAGCTGGCTCAATATATCAGAATTTAACTTTGAAAGCTGACTCATACTAAAACGAGCAGGAGCTCTAGCAACTTGGCTAAGATCTATATCACTCGCAATATCATTTAAAGATTTAAATATATTAATATCCAAAGATGTTCCTATCGATGAATTTAGTGAATTTATTGCCATGGGCTCATAATTTTCTTCCATCAAGCCTTTTATTGATGCTGCAGAGTTTCTCTTTGAGAACGGATCGCCATTTTCATCTACTAATAGTGGGTGGTGACCAAATACTGGGGGTTCCTTTCCTAAGCATTTAAACATTTCAATCTGTATACCTGAATTTGTAACATGGTCTTCTCCACGAATAATATTTGTAATACCCATCTCAATATCATCAATGACGCTTGGAAGATTATATAGAAACCCTCCATCCTCTCTAACAATAACAGGATCAGATTGGGCAGATGTATCCACTGAAACATCTCCACGAATTAGGTCATTAAAATTTGTTCTTTTTCCAGAAAGCTTAAACCTCCAGTAGGGCTTTCTACCTTCCTTTAAGTATTGCTCAATATCTTCCTCTGATAAATAAAGAGATGATCGATCATAAACAGGTGGCATCCTTCGAGCAACTAACCTCTTTCTCTTGGAGTCTAATTCTTCCGATGTTTCAAAACACTTGTAGACAAAATTATTATCAATCAATTTTTGAAAATATCTATTGTAGACTTCTAACCTTTCAGACTGCTTGAAGATTTCATCTATTTTTAACCCAAGCCAATCTAAATCATTTAAAATTTGATCAGAAAATTCTTCAGTGCTTCTCTCAGAGTCAGTATCATCTATTCTTAAAATAAACTTCCCTGAATTTTTTAAAGAAAAAAGGTAATTAAAAAGAGCTGTACGAATATTTCCCACATGAAGTAATCCTGTTGGGCTAGGTGCAAATCTTGTTATAATTTTTTGTGTCAATTTTCATCTCTAAATAAATTTGTTATAGGATATCTTCTGTCTCTTCCAAAATTTTTCTGACTTATTCTAACACCTGGTGCTGATTGTCTTCTCTTATATTCTGAAACATAAAGAAGGTTTTCTATTTTTTTAACTAATGATTTTTCATGTCCCTTTTTCACAATATCAGAAACGCTCATTTCGTAATCAATCAATGATTCAAGAATATCATCTAGCTCATCATATGGCGGTAAAGAATCTTGATCTTTTTGATTATCCCTTAATTCAGCAGTAGGCTCTTTTTCAATTATGGATACAGGAATAACCTCTCCTAATGGCCCTAACCCTCCAACTGGTAAATTAGAATTCCTCCATTTAGAAAGTGCATAAACTTCAGTTTTATAAATATCTTTTATAGGATTGTAACCTCCATTCATATCACCATATAAAGTTGCATAACCTACTGATACCTCTGATTTATTACCTGTAGTAACCACCATATTTCCACCTTTATTTGAAAGAGCCATTAATAAAACTCCTCGAATCCTAGACTGAAGGTTTTCTTCAGTTACATCTTTTGGAAGGTCTTTAAAGAAAGGAGCTAAAACATTCTCAAGACTATTAAAGGAGTCTTCAATGTTTAAACTGCCTAATTTAATATTTAAATTTTTTGCGCACCCTTTTGCATCTATGAAACTCTGTTCAGAAGTATACCTGAAAGGTAGCATGAAACATGAAACTCTATCTGAGCCAAGAGCATCTACAGCAATAGCAGCGCATAAAGCTGAATCAATACCACCAGACAAACCTAAGATAATTCCGGGAAAATTATTTTTATTTACATAATCTTTTAACCCTAAGACCATGGCAGAATAAATATCGCTTAGCTCACTGTTGGTATTTGTTGTTAAAGGATTGCTTGAACTTAACCCATCTTTATTGAAATTAAATTCTAAATAAGATTCTTCCCAGGCAGGTGCTTGTGAAACAATTGATAAATCTGAATTAATTGCAAAACTTGAACCATCAAAAACTAACTCATCTTGGCCGCCAAATTGATTTGCATATATTAGAGGTATTCGATTTTCTTTTACCCTTTCAAGCGCAGTTTCTAGTCTTAGGTTCTTTTTATATCTGTCAAATGGTGATCCATTAGGTGAAATTATTATATCTGCTCCATCCTTTTTTAAATCGTCACAAACTTTTCTACTCCAAATATCTTCGCATATTGGCATACCAACCCTGAAATTACGGAAATCAAAAGCTTCAGAATATGTTCCAGGAGAAAAAACTCTTTTCTCGTCAAAAACACTATAATTTGGCAAGTTTTGTTTTTTACTACAACCAACAATACTTCCGTTATCAATCAATACAGAACAATTATAAACATTATTATCCTCAATCAAAGGAACTCCAATGATTAATGCTTTATTAACATTTTTTGAAAAATCCACTATTGAATCAAGACCAATTTTACAAGCATCTAAAAAAGAGTTCTTTAAAATAAGATCTTCAGGGGGGTATCCTGAGATAAACAATTCAGAAAAAACCAATAAATCAGTTTCAATTGCTTTTTTATCTGATAAAGCCTGTATGACTTTATCAACATTACCTTGAATATCACCAACAATATTATTTAACTGTGCAACAACAATTTTCATTTTCATATCCGTTATAATTCATAGCTTGCTTAAACCTTATGGACAACTTAAAGATTAGTATCTTAATAGACTAAAAACATATTACATGGCAGTTTATATAAATAAAAAATATAGTGAGATCAATTATGAGTATAGTGAAAAGTAAAGAAATTCATTTAGTTTCAAGGCCGAATGGCGAACCATTAGCGGAAAACTTTCTAGTTAGGGAAGTAGAGATAAAAGAAGTTAAAGAGAATGAAATACTTGTAAAAAACCTATGGATGTCTGTTGACCCTTACATGAGGGGAAGAATGATTGACAGAAAAAGCTATGTTCCCCCTTTTGAATTAGGAAAAACACTCGAAGGTGGTGCTATTGGGATTGTTATTAAATCAAAATGCCCAGACTTCAAAGAAGGAGATTTCGTTAATTCTAATTTTGGATGGAGGGAATACTTTACTACTGAAAGGAAATATTTACAAAAAGTTAACCCTGATATAGGTCCCCTTCAAGCTTACCTCGGAACACTTGGAATGCCTGGAATGACAGCTTACGTTGGTTTATTAAGAATTGGCAATTTAAAAGAAGGTGATAAGGTCATGATTTCGGCAGCGGCAGGGGCTGTAGGGACAGTAGCATCACAAATCGCAGTAGCGAAAGGTTGTGAAGTTTTCGGAACAGCAGGATCTGATGAAAAATGTTCATTCCTAGAGAAAGATTTAGGACTTACTAAAGCCATTAATTATAAAACATGTGGGCATCTAATAAAATCATTTCATAGTGCATGTCCTAATGGAGTAGATGTATACTTCGAAAATGTTGGTGGATCTCACTTAGAAGCTGCATTAAGTATAATGCGACCAAATGGAAGAATAGCATTATGTGGCATGATTGAACAATACAATGATACTGCGCCAAGACCTGGTCCGAACAATCTAATGGCAGCAATTGCAAAATCTCTAAAAATAGAGGGCTTTATAGTATCTAATCACTCAGATCTATCTGAAAAATTCTTAACGGATATGAAGTCTTGGATTGATTCCGGAAAAATGCAATGGAAAGAAACAATAGACGAAGGAATTGAATCAGCACCAGGTGCTTTCCTGAAATTATTTAAAGGTCAAAACTTTGGTAAAATGCTGGTCAAAATTGCAGATAAATAATAATTTTATCAATTAAATAAAATCTTAGAGAGAATATTTAATGAACTTAGAAACAATTATTGAAGATTTTGAATTTTTTGATGACTGGGAAGATCGATACAAATATATCATGGATTTAGGTAAATCCTTAGATCCGTTATCTGATGATGATTATGGTAAAACAAACAAAGTAGATGGATGTGCAAGTCAAGTATGGTTAATAATTAATGAAGAAGAAGTTAATGAAAAAACTATTTTAAAGCTTAAAGCAGATTCAGATTCTTTTTTAGTTAAAGGTCTTTTGGCTATTATTATTTCAATTTTTTCAGGAAAAACTCCCTCGAATATTTTAGAAATAAATTACAATAATGAACTAGATAAACTAAATCTCAAAGAAAATATTTCCCAACAAAGATCAAATGGTTTGACAGCAGTGATTAATAAAGTGATTAGTGAGGCACAAAAAAGAGTCTAATCTATACAACTATGCAAAAATCATCTTTAAAAAACCTCATTTTTTATATGACAGGACAAGCATCTTGGTATTTCGTAAATGGGCTGCAAATGGTTTTATTTCCTACTATTTTAATTTTAATGCTTGGGGTTAGCCCTTCTAACTATGGGTTGGCTCAAGTATCTTTATTAGCTCCATCAATATTTTTAATTGTTTTGGGCGGTACAATAGCTGACAAAACAGATACCCGTATTCTATTAGCAATAGTTCATTTTTTAGCATCACTCCCATTACTATTAATATTATTTTCTATACAATTTGGCTTTTTAAGCTTTGGGGTAATGATTATTTATGGTCTGGCAATGGGGAGTATATCTGCTTTTGTTATCCCCTCAAGAGACGCTCTATTAACAACAATATCACAAGGCGAAATTCAAAAAACAGTTGTTATAGCAATGCTTACTCAGTTTGGATTTCAACTGACAGGCATGGCTATAGGAGGATTAGCTGATAATATTGGGGTAATGCCATTAATTATTGCTCAAGGTCTCTCTTTGATGGTGGGGGGCTATTTTGCTCTTAAACTTCCAAAACCAAATATTGCTAAAGAACCTCTCGGTATACGAAAAATTAAAGATGAAATTCTTGAGGCATTTGTTGAAGTTCGAGAATCCAAAGAAATTTTTCCAGTTTCTATTTCTATGATAATGGTTGGATTATGCTTTATGGGAAATAATTTAGTAACACTTCCTTACATCACAACTGAAAGATATGGGCTTGGAGCAACAGGCTTTGCTACTGTTTCAACTTGTTTTTGGTTAGGAACTTTTTTCTCAAATAGCATTCTTGCTTTAAATAAAAATTTAAAAAACTGGGGAAAAGCTCTTATGATAGCAATGACCAGCGGAATTCCCATTCTAGCGTCTTTGTATTTTGATATGCCTTTTTATGGACTCTGTATAATAATTTTTATGTGGGGAGGAGGTGCTGGAATAGTTATTGCAATGGGAAGAACAATTACTCAGACTTTTGCAAAAGAAAGCCATAGAGGAAGAATGTTATCTGTTTATACACTCGCATTTATGACATCTGGTCCAATAGGTGCTATTATTTCAGGAAATATTATAGAAAATTATGGCTTACGAGCAAATATTCTTACCTCCTCACTTGTAGGAATTACATTTTTAACAATTCTAAGTATCAAAACTAATATTTGGAAAATAAAATCTCCAGAATAAATTATGAATACTCTTCTTCATCCCACCATGGGTAATATTCTGGTAAATCTTTATTAACACTATCTTTAAATTCCGCTGGTCTTTTTTCAAGGAATGATTCAACACCTTCTTTAGCATCAGACATTCTACCTCTGGCAAAAATTCCCCTGCTATCAATTTTATGAGCGTCCATTGGATGCTTGGCCCCAGCCATTCTTAATATCATTTGTCTTGATAGAGCTATAGATACAGGAGCAGTATTTTCAATTATTTCACGAGCTATTTCCCTAGCAGCTGGAATTAAATCATCTGGACCATGAATTGAACGAATTAAACCTCCTTCTAAGGCTTCATTAGGGCCAAAAACCTTACCAGAATAAATCCACTCTAAAGCTTTTGAAATTCCAACAATTCTTGGAAGAAACCAAGATGAACATGCTTCAGGAACAAGCCCCCTTCTCGCAAAAACAAAACCATATTTAGCTTGCTCGGATGCTAATCGAATATCCATTGCTAATTGCATTGTAACTCCAACACCTACAGAGGGGCCGTTGCATGCAGAAATAATGGGTTTTAGGCATTCATACATTTTTAAAGTTACACGCCCTCCACCATCTCTGACTGCAGAATTAGACCAATCAATCTGACCATCATCTGAAATAGCTCCCTTCCTATCTTCCCTAGCCTCCATATTAAAAGTGTCTTTTCCTGCAGACAAATCAGCTCCTGCGCAAAAACCTCTACCTGCCCCAGTAACAATAATGGCTTTTACCTCATCATCTTTATTGGCCCTATCAATTGCATGAATTAAATCATCTTGCATTTCTTTGTTAAACGCATTTAATTTTTCAGGTCTATTTAAAGTTATAGTTAAAATATTTTCCTTTATTTCATAAAGGATAGCAGTGTAATTCATCTCGTTCTCCAAAAATATATTGCAAATAAAATAATTTTTAAGTTGTATTAATACATATATAATTTTTAATTATTTAAAAGAGGAATCCAATGCATCCATATATACATGCTAAAAACACCCCTAATAAAGCTGCATTCATTATGGCTTCTTCAGGAAAAATAACAACCTATAAAGAGCTTGATGAAAAATCTAATCAAATAGCTCATTTATTTAGGAAAAGAGGCTTAAAGGCTGGGGACGGTATTTCAATTTTTATGGAAAACAATTCAAAATTTCTAGAAATATGCTGGGCCGCACAAAGGTCAGGACTTTATTTTACTCCGATATCGTCAAGATTAACTGCTAGTGAGGTTGAATATATTCACCGTGATTGTAATTCAAAGTTAATAATTTCATCAAACTATCTAAAAGACGTAGCAAAACATTTAATCAAAATCACAAAAAACACACCTAGTCATTTAATGGTAGATGAAGCGATTGATGGATGGGAGTCTTTTGAATTGGCAATAGAAGAATTACCAAAAACTCCAATTAGTGATCAGGAAATGGGGCAAGATATGCTTTATTCTTCTGGAACAACAGGTAAGCCAAAAGGTATTAGAATTCCTTTAAAGCATACCCCTATAGAACAATCAGAGGGTCTAATGGCTCTTGTTACAACATTATATCAAATGAATTCAAATACAGTGTATTTATCGCCAGCTCCTCTTTATCACGCAGCACCATTAAGATTTACGATGGGTTTAAATTATTTGGGTGGAACAAATATAATAATGGAAAACTTTGATGCAGAACAATCTCTGTCTTTTATAGAAAAATATAAAGTAACAATGAGTCAATGGGTTCCAACTATGTTTGTTAGAATGTTTAAGCTCCCAAAAGAAATTAGAGATAGATATGATCTTTCCACTCATGAATGTGCCATTCATGCTGCTGCACCATGTCCTATTGATATTAAAAGAATGATGATTGAATGGTGGGGTAATATTATCCATGAATTTTATGCTGGATCAGAGGCAAATGGATTTGTTGCATGTAACTCAGATGAGTGGCTAGCGCACGAAGGAACAGTGGGAAAGCCTATAGTAGGTACACCTCATATTTGTGATGAAAATGGCAAAGAATTACCTACTGGTTCAGAAGGAACTATATGGTTTGAAAGCGATGTAGAATTTACTTATCACAATGATAGCAAAAAAACCCTTGAGTCAAAACACCCTCTGAACCCTAAGTGGTCAACTCTTGGAGATATAGGCAGGCTTGATAAAGATAATTTCTTATACCTAACTGATAGAAAAGCTTTTATGATAATATCTGGCGGCATTAATATTTACCCTCAAGAGGCAGAGAATTTAATAATTACACACCCTAAGGTCTACGATTGCGCTGTAATAGGTGTTCCTAATGATGAATTTGGCGAAGAAGTAAAAGCTATTGTTCAGCCTGTAAATTGGAAAGATACTGGTCCAGACTTCGAGTTAGAAATAATTAACTTTTGTAAAAAAAATCTTTCTAGTATTAAATGTCCAAGAACAGTAGACTTTGAAAGAGAACTTCCAAGACATCCTACAGGAAAGTTATATAAAAGACTTTTAAAGGACCGTTATTGGGGTAAAAAGGATTCTAAAATAGTTTAATAAGGAGATTAATTGATGAGAGTTTTTAATAATGTTAATGAACTTACAGAATGTATTGGGGAAGAAATTGGAGTAAGTGAATGGCTTACAATAGATCAGGATCGAATAAATGATTTTGCAGACTCTACTGGAGATCATCAGTGGATACATATTGACCCAGAAAGAGCAAAATCAGAATTAGGAATGCCTACTATCGCTCACGGATTCTTAACTCTGTCATTGGTTCCAATGCTTACTTCACAGATAAGTAAAATTTCCAGTGTTACAAGAGGTATAAACTATGGAACCAATAAAGTGCGTTTTACAAATATGGTCCCTGTTAACTCAAAAGTCAGAGCAAAATCTAAACTTTTAGAAGCTCAACCAAAAGCAGGAGGAACTCAATTAATTTCTGAAGTAAGCATTGAGATTGAAGGTCAAGATCGCCCAGCTATGATAGCTGAGACAGTATCAATAGTATTTGAATAATACTTAAAATAAATGAACTCTGATAAAAAAATTATTCCGCCTATTGCGGAAAAGAGAATAACTCGCGAACATTATCACGGCCAAGAATTGATTGATAATTATAACTGGATTAGGGACGAGAATTGGCAAGAGGTCCTTCATTCCCCCAGTATATTAAAGAAAGAAATAAGAGATTATATAGATAAAGAAAATAAATGGACAGATAGTCAGTTATCTTTTCTATCCAGCGAAAGAAATAAAATTTTTAATGAAATTAAAGGAAGGATTAAGGAGGAGGATAGATCCTTACCTCAAAAAGATGGGCCTTGGTTTTATTTTTCAGAAACAAAAAAGGATGAACAACATTCTGTTCTCAGGCGCTTTAAAGATAATTCATCTATCGAGAATAGCGTTATCTTTCATAATTGGAATGAAGTAAGTAAGGATTATGACTATTTTAAACCTGGCGGGGCTTCATGTTCACCTGATCATAATCTTTTATCTTGGAGTTTTGATTCAAAAGGCTCTGAATTCTTTTCAATAAAAATAAAAAATCTTAAAAATAATAAAAATTTTAATGATGAAGTTAAAAATACAGATGGAAATATGATTTGGTCATTAGATGGGAATGGCTTTTATTATATTAGAATGGACAACAATCATAGACCATCGAGTTTATGGTTTCATAAAATTAATACTCAAGAAGATGAAGACACAGAGATTTATAATGAAAAAGATACTGGTTTCTTTTTAAGTATAGATGAAACATTAAATAGAAACTTCCTTGTGCTTTCTATTCATAATCATGAAACAAGCGAAATAAGAATTATCAATCAAAGAAAAAAAGAGCGGGAGTTAGTGCTTTTTGCAAAAAGAAATCATGGAGTGGAATATAGTATTGAGCATGATAGAGAAAACTCAAGATTTTTAATACTAACAAATATTGATAATTCTATAGACTTTAAGGTGATGGAAACAAAAGAAAATTTACTTGATCAAAAAAATTGGATAGATTTTATTCCTCATCAAGAAGGTGTTTTAATAACAAGTATTTCATGCCTTCAAAATTTCATACTTATTCAAGAGCTAGAAGATGGAATTCCAAGAATATCATCAATAAACAAAAAAGATAACTTTCGAAATATTATCGTGTTCGATGAAGAAGTTTATGACTTAGATTTTAATGAGGGATATGAATACAACTCTGACTTAATTCATATTTATTACTCATCCATGACTACGCCACAAGAAATATATGAATATAATCTCATCAAAAAAGAAAAAGTAATTCTAAAAAAACAAGAAATACCATCAGGTCATAATCAAGATAATTATATTACGAAAAGAATATTTGCAAAATCAAAAGATGGCGAAAAAATTCCTATTTCATTAGTAAAAAGAAAAGACACCCCTGAAAACTCTCCCACATTATTATATGGCTATGGATCTTATGGAATTTCAATACCACCGAGCTTTTCAGCATCTAGGCTATCTCTCATTGATCGAGGTATGGTCTATGCCATAGCCCATATACGAGGAGGCATGGATAAAGGAAAAAAATGGTATCAAGATGGTAAAAAGAAAAAGAAAATTAATACCTTTGAAGATTTTATCTGCTCAGCATTGTATTTAAAAAAAGAAAGAATTTCAGGAGAAATTTCAATTCACGGAGGTAGTGCTGGTGGCCTTCTTGTTGGAGCTACATTAAATATAAGGCCTGATATTTTTAAGGCAGCTGTTGCTGAAGTTCCCTTTGTCGATGTTTTAAATACGATTCTAGATGACACACTTCCATTAACACCCCCTGAATGGGAGGAGTGGGGAAATCCAATTAAAAATATTGAAGACTTTCAATATATTTCCTCTTATTCACCGTATGATAATATTAAAGAACAAGATTACCCAACGCTGCTTGTAACGTCAGGATTAACTGATCCTAGAGTAACATACTGGGAGGCAACTAAATGGGTAGCAAAACTTCGTGATAAAAAGACAGACACAAACCCTTTGTTTTTAAAAACATATACTGAGGCAGGACATGGTGGTATGGCAGGAAGGTATAATCAGATTAAAGAAGTTGCCTTTACTTATGCATTTATTTTATGGAGTCATAATTTATTAAAAAGGCCTATCTCCAGCTAAAGTTGTTCTATGAAGCAACCTTTGATAGCCTTGATAGCCTCCTTGCGCACAGTGATTGACAGAACGATTATCCCACATTACCAGCATATTTTCCTGCCATTTATGCTTATAGATATATTTATCTTGATCCATATGTAAAAATAGAAATGTTAAAAGATCATTAGAATCTTTTTCATTCATACCTTCAATTGCAATACTATAAACTTGATTAATAAAGAGAGATTTTTTCCTAGTCTCAGGATGAGTCCTAACTAGAGGGTGTAAAATAAATTCCTTTGCCTTAGGAGAAGGTTTAATTTTCATAGAACGATCTTTATCTTTTTCTAAAGCATAAAAACCATCATCGGCATAAGGTCTAATAGCACTATGAGAGACTATCAAGCTATCTATCTTGTTCTTAATATCATCTGTTAAATCATTATATGCTTTATGAGTATTAATAAAAAAAGTATCCCCTCCAATAGGTGGAATAATTTTTGAATGCAGCAACGTTGCTGACGGAGGACATTCCTGGAAAGACCAATCAGAATGCCAAGAGCCACCAAAAGGTTGCGCCTTTTCATTTGCCTCTCTTTTTACTTCTATAATATTTTTATGGCCGACAATTGGATGTATATAAGGATCATCTCCAAAATCTCCGAAGGCTAAACTAAATTTTTCTAGCTGCTGATGATTTAGCTCAAGGTTTTTAAATATTATTATTGAATATTTAAGCCATTGATTCCTTAACTCCTCTATTCTTTTTTCATCAAAAATATCATTGTAATCAAAATCAAGGATCTCGATTCCGAGCGAAGAATTATTATTTTTTATTTCATACCTCACATCCTTATTATTCATTTAAAAAAGAATGTTTCAATTATTAAATTTATGATTATTATGCTTAAAAAAATTTTAGGAGATTTGTTTATGACTCTTGTACCATCATTAGAAGGAAAGTTAAGGTTACCAGTAGTTGGAGCACCTTTATTTATAGTTTCTGGCCCAGAACTTGTAATAGCCCAATGTAAGGCTGGAATTGTAGGTTCATTTCCAGCGCTTAATGCTAGACCGCAAAGCATGCTTGGAGAATGGTTAACTAGAATAAAGGAAGAACTTGCCGAATATGACAGAGAAAATCCTGACTCTCCCTCAGCGCCTTATGCAGTAAATCAGATTTGCCATGCATCAAATGATAGGCTTATGGATGACATGCAAACATGCGTTGACCATGAGGTTCCAATTATAATAACAAGTCTTCGCCCTCCTCTGGAAATTGTTGAAGCCGCTCATAGTTACGGTGGTGTAGTTTTTCATGATGTTATTAATGTAAAACATGCAAAAAAAGCTGCTGAGCAAGGTGTTGATGGTCTGATTTTAGTTTGCGCAGGAGCAGGTGGCCATGCTGGAAGTCTTTCTCCTTTTTCTTTAGTTCGTGAAGTTAAGGAATGGTTTGACGGAACAGTTTTATTATCCGGATCCATTGGTGACGGACATTCAATAGCAGGTGCCTTAGCTATGGGGGCAGACCTAGCATATTTAGGAACAAGGTTTATTGCTACTGAGGAAGCAAATGCAGATAAAGGATACAAAGATATGCTGATTGAATCTGCGGCAGATGATATTGTTTACTCCTCCCTATTTACTGGAGTTAATGGGAACTATCTTAAACCTTCAATTGCTAAAGCGGGCTTAGATCCTGATAATCTTCCGGGTGCAGATAAATCTAAAATGAATTTTGGTTCTGGCGGCAATATGAAAACAAAGGCATGGAAGGATATATGGGGTTCAGGCCAAGGAATAGGTGGCATAACTGATGCGCCATCAGTAGATTCTTTAGTTAAAACTATGAAAGATCAATATGACCAAGCTTTTAATGAGTTATTAGAAAAAAGGTAGTCACTTAAAACCAGACCAAGCCTTTTTCAACTCGTTTTATATCGTGATCGACCATCATCTCAACCAGAGATTCAAAATTTACAGATGGTTTCCATTCTAACTCTCTATAAGCTTTGGAGGAGTCGCCTAAAAGATGATCAGTTTCAGCTGGCCTTTTAAATGCCTCATCAACACTAATTATAATTTTTCCTGTTTTTTTACATAAGCCTTTTTCATTTGATCCATTAACATCCCACTCAAGGTCAATACCAATAGCTTTTGCAGCTTTTTCTGTAAAATCTCTAACACTGTGGGTTTGGCCGGTAGCGATAACATAATCATTAGGTTTTTCTTCTTGAAGCATAAGCCACATTGCCTCTACATAATCACCAGCAAAACCCCAATCTCTCTCAGCTGATAAATTACCCAAATTAATTGTATCTCTTTTTTGGTTTTTTATTTCAGCCATACCTAAGGAAATTTTCCGAGTTACAAACTCTGAACCTCTAAGGGGTGACTCATGATTAAATAAAATACCGGAACATGCATGTATTCCCCAGGACTCTCTATAATTAATTGTCATCCAGTGAGAATAAAGTTTTGCTATACCGTAAGGGCTTCTTGGATAAAAAGGCGTACCTTCATTTTGAGGACTTTCCTTGGCCTTACCAAACATTTCAGACGTTGAGGCCTGATAAAATTTTGGTTTGCCTCCTAAATTCCTTATAGTTTCTAGAAGTCTTGTTACACCAATACCATCTATATCGGAAGTATAAATAGGTTGCTCATATGACGTTTGAACAAAGCTTTGAGCGGCAAGGTTATATATTTCATCAGGTTCTATTTTTTCTATAGTCCTTTGAATATTTGTTATTTCTCCAAGATCCATTGAGACAAGCTCAATATTATCTAGAACATCCATATATGACAAACGTGCTGTATTTATAGATGAGGTCCTTCTTACAGCCCCATATACTTTATACCCTTTTTTAAGAAGGAAGTCTGATAGATAAGCCCCATCTTGACCAGTAATTCCAGTAATAAGTGCTTTTTTTGTCATGAAGATAAGGTAATTAAATAAAAATAAAAGTATAGGTAAATCTAACTAAAAATTAATTAAAATAATTGAATTATTTCTAAAAAATTAAAAAAGGCTTTTCTGGATATCAGGTTTTTTTTCCTTAAGCTTTCTTTTAATTTTTTTCGGTCTAGGCTTTCTGCTCCCATGCTTAATATAAATTAAATCTGCCTCAAGCTTATGAGACTTTTCTCTTCTTAATTTATAAATTCTACTTGCAGCAGTCTTTCTTGCATCTGTTTCGTCAACTATTGGAGGCATATATTCATTTAGATTTTCAGCATCCACCCAAGGCATATGAATATTTTCTTTTGGTACTTTACTTAACTCAGGTAACCATTTTTTTATAAATATACCTTCTGGATCATGATCCACACCTTGTTTAATTGGATTATATATTCTTATAGCGTTAATACCTGTAGTACCTGATTGCATTTGAGATTGAGAGTAATGAATTCCAGGCTCATAGTCGGTAAATAAGGTTGCAAGATATCGAGATGTTATTTGCCATGGAAGCCAAAGATGATAACTCGCAAAACTCATTAACATTGCTCTCATTCTAAAATTCAACCAACCTGTTGTTATTAAAGATCGCATACAAGCATCGACCATTGGAAAGCCTGTATTTCCTGTTTTCCATTTTTCAAAAAAATCAATATTAAAATTATCAGACCTAAGAATATCATATGATGAATGCATATTTTTAAATTCTATTTCAGGTTGATCCTCAAGTTTTTGAATAAAATGACAATGCCACCTCAATCTACCTGAAAAAGTATTTAATGATTTTATACGATTTCCTTTTTTTTCTTTAGGCAATTCCTTTAGTTCATTCTTTCTAATCTCTGTAGCTTGAAACACCTCTTTTACAGATAATGTTCCAAAGGATAAATGCGCAGAAAGTCTAGAACAACTATCAAATGCAGTTAGTGGTGATGACATTTCTTTAGAGTAATTCTTACTTCGTATTTTTAAAAAACTATCGAGTAACTTTTGTCCTGATTTTCTTCCGCCTTTCTGAATGTCAAAAGAATAAGAATTATCAAAACCAATATCTTTTGGTGTTGGAATTATTTCGCTCTTAAGATTTATTTGCTTTAGTTTTTTTGGCGGTAAAAATTTATCAATTTTCATTTTATTGTACCAATTCTTAGACCAACCATCTCTATTTTTTAAACCTCTTATTACTCCGTTTTGAGCTGGCTCATTCCACTTAATATTTTTTAATTCTAGCCATTTTCTAATTTTCTTATCTCTTGTGAAGGTCCAGTAATTCCATGTTTCTTGATGCGACCATAATTCTGATATACCGCATTCCTCGTTAATCTCTCTAAATATCTCAAGGGCATCGCCCGTTCTAACAATTAAATCTTGGCCTAATTTTTGAATATCAGCCTTTAAATCATCAAGGCACTCCATTAGAAATTGATAGTGGCGATAACTAAGATCATTTTGCGACCAAAGTTCTGGCTCAATAATATACAATGGAATTATTGGACCCTTCTCACAAGCATTTGTAAATGCCTCATTATCCCAAATCCTCAAGTCTCTTTTAAACCATATGATATTCATATTTTTGTAATAAACCTTTTTAATGATGGATATTTAAAATTTGGCTGGGGCGGTAGGATTCGAACCTACGCATCACGGGATCAAAACCCGTTGCCTTACCGCTTGGCTACGCCCCAATATATGGAATCAATATAGTTGATATATCCTATAACCTTCGTATACCAATCTTGACAAGATTAAAAGTATAGAAAACTTCTATAATCATAAAATCTTTACATATAAAAACTATTATGATGTCATAAATCATCATTTATAAACGGAGGGTAAAAATATGAATGAATTTGAAATACAGACAGTTCTTAATAACTCACTAATCCAGCAAGCTCTTTATATGTTTGCTTTTTTGTTTTCAACCTGGTTTGCGGGTAGATGTGCGGTTGTCACGCAAGAAAAAGGTAATGCAAATATGCTAAGTAAAGTTGTAATTAGTGCCTTTGCACTGAGTTCAATTTATTATGTAAACTGGCAGATTTGCTGGATTGATTTACATATCAAGAACTATGGTCACTCACTTGCTGCTTTAAAAGCTTCAGGCGCCGAATTAACTGCAAGAGCAGAAGCTGCAATTGAATTTACAGGTGGTAGCTTAGAAGTTCCAACTCTTACTTTAATTCCTCAAAATCCTATAGCTATAGTATTTGTTATTTCGATTACATTGATACTTTTGTCTGGAATCTGGATGAGTAATTCTGATAAAAATTAATACAAAAAAAAGGATAAAAAAATGAATGAAGTAGAAATATACAGCCAATTAAGTAATTCTCTTTCAACAACAGCACTATTTGGTATTTTATGGGCGTTTCTTTTATGGGTAGCTGGTCGTTCAGCTTCTATTGCAATTGAAAGTGGAGCGGGAATAGTTATGAAAATTGCTGTTACTGTTTTTGGCTTAGTGAGTCTTTTCCAATTCAATCTCTCAGCAAGCTGGGTAAGGTTTAGCTTTGAAACAGCCGCACATAGTCTTGCTGTTTTAAAAGAGTCCGGAGGGGAATTATCTGCAAGGGCAATATCAACAATTGAAAATATGAATGGTTCTACAGCTGTTCCAGAATTTTCATTAACTCCAGATCCTATTGGAATACTTTTCTTGCTTTCTGTTGGATATTTAATAATTGGAAGATTATGGTTGGGTCAAAAAGTCTAGACCTTTTGATTTTCAAATCATTATAACTAAGGGCCATTTAATGGCCCTTTTTTTTATAAAAATTTAGTATCACCAAGGTTAATAAAATATATTAATAATATAAATAAAAAGCTTGTAATT
>ENA-ORDR01000104-ORDR01000104.1-marine-metagenome-genome-assembly--contig:-NODE-104-length-42681-cov-10.469346_pt1 | contig 42681 bp, 48 predicted proteins | sample MGYA00240993_ERZ508538 | MGnify/ENA primary metagenome ERZ508538 (study PRJEB26207, sample SAMN05421999) | marine metagenome | isolation source: Monterey Bay, California, USA | place: USA:Monterey Bay... | reverse complement strand
TTGTCTTAATTAGATATTTTTATATGAAGGGAACACCAACGCTCCTAGGTGCACATGATGAAATGAGAAAAGGTCATCTACTTATTGCAAAAACTGTACACAGGCTTGTTTATTTCAGCTTGATCATGCTTCCCACCACAGGCTTGCTAATTGCTGCATTGATATCCTTTGATATACCCGGCATGCGTATTGCCATAGCTTTACACGAACTCTCAGCCTCCCTTAGTTATATAGTTATTGCTATTCATATTGGAGCATCTTTATATTCACGGCTTAAAGGTGAAGGCATATGGAATGCAATGGTTCCTATCTGGAAAGAAAAAGGCAGGGTTAATTCAGATTTGTTGTCGAAACTAGAGATTTTAGAAGAGAAAACTTATGACAAGATAGAAGAGATATTTAGTTTAAAGTAAGAGTATGGAAACACTTGAATATTTAGCTTATGCAGGCATTTTTTTTGGAATGCTTGTTAGTGCATTTACAATCGACTGGAAAGATAAAAAAACATACAGAAATTTTTTGATTATCCTGACAGTTATTGCAGCTGGAACAGGATTCTTATTCCTCATTGATTTTTAGCTCTCATTTTTTGTTTTCCTGAAAGATAAATCATACAATAAAAATATGAGTACAGAAAATAAAGCATTCAGTAATAAACCAGACTACAGTGTAGATTCCTCTACCCCTGTTGAGACTGCTGAAGAATTAATCTCTTTCGATAAGAAAATGGGAGGAGTTTCAATAAACAAGAGAACATATAAAATATTTAGATTTATTAGTAAATTTTTAGCAGGTCCATATTCTCCAAAACCTGACCAATCAAATGTAATTGTTGAGAACAGAAAAGATATTGAAAAAGGTGTTCTTATTGTTCATCCTGAAGAAAAGAAAGCAAAAGGTGCACTATTTATCATCCACGGTGGAGGATATGTTGTTGGTAACTATATGGATAATCTAGGATATGCCTGTGATACGGCAAGGCAATTAGGTGCAACTGTAATCAGTCCTGGTCATGGCCTTGGTCCCGAAGAGCCTTTTCCAGCTGGTATAAACGACCTCCATGCAACATGGCATTGGATTCAAAAAAAAGCAGCCTCAATGGATATTGATCCAACAAAGATAGTTGTTGGTGGTATTAGTGCAGGTGGAGGAATAGCAGCAGGACTGGTACAAAAACTACATGATGAAGGAGGCATACAACCAGCAGCTCAATTACTTATTTATCCAATGTTAGATGATAGAGTTGCAGCAAATAGAGAGCTTGATGAACTTTCTCATAGTGTTTGGAATAATCACAGTAGTAACGTATTTGGCTGGTCAAGTTATCTTGGACAGGATCCGGGCGGAGAAGTACAGCCTTACTCTGTTCCTGGAAGAAGACAAGATCTCAAAGGACTTCCACCAACGTGGATTGGAGTAGGTACAGCAGATTTATTTCTAGATGAAGACCGTGAATATGCTAAAAGATTGGAAGATTCAGGCGTGGATGTCAGTTATGTAGAGGTTGCAGGAGGAATACATGCTTTTGATGGAGCACAAACACAGATGGGCATAGATTTTGTAGAACTACAAAGAGAATTTGTAAATAAATACATAAAGTAAGACATAACCTGTATCACTTATCGCTAGATAATATTATCAATAGTGAAATCTTATTAAAGTGACACAATTGAAGTTATAGAAAAGGACTTGATACAATTTAGCTTTTCTTTACTCCAGGAAAAAAAAGATTCGTTTGTTTTTGATATTCTTTATAACCTGGTCTTTTTTTAACTGAGTAATACTCTGAAGGAATCGCACCAGTTGCATAAACAAGGGTGATATACATCATTCTCGAAACATAGATAAGACCTACCCCTATTAATAACCAAAAAATTTGGTCGACTTGCTCATTAAAAAGCCCTACTTGTACATCTCTTAAATCAAGCCATGAGGGAATTGCCATAACAATAAGACCATTCCAAACCATCCATTCAGCAAAATAGTTAGGGTGACGGGTATATTTCCATAAACCAATGTTGCATACTTGATTACGCATTCCTGTTTTTTTCATTCTTTTGAGAAAACCTAGTTTTTGAAAATCAGCTACTGATTCCATAACTAAAGCTACTGCCCAGATCAAAATGCCTATAACTTCTATTACTCCAAACGACTGGTTGGTGTTTGAAGCAGTTATAAAAATTGGTAAGGCAAGAAATGATGTATTAGCTAAACCTTGTGATATTGCATCTACTTGAAGTGCAAGCTGAGTATTATCTTTACCTCTCTTTTTCCAACGAATATGCTGATATTCATACCGAGGTAATTCTTTATCTAAGTGCCCAGATTTCCACATTTTTAAAGCACCCAATCCCATTCTGAGCCCTACAAGAATTACCATTCCACTAATAAGTAATGACCTAAGCCAATAGCCATCACTAAATATAAAACTAATGACTCCTACAAGAACTAGTCCCCAGGGCCAGGCGATATCAACATAACTCATTCGGCCTGTTCTAGAAATTGGTATGCATACTACAAAAGTAAACAATAATGCCTGACCAACTGTGTTGTATAAGGCAACATTTCTGAACCCGGGGATTATAAGTAGTAAAGCTAATCCAACTAAATAGGGTATAAGAGGACGAAAGTATTTCACTTTATTCTTGAGGAGATCTTATTTTTATATACCAAGCGCAAAAAGCCATTGCTACAAAGGATAAGCCCATAGAGATATAATCAAGATCAGCGAACGCAGTTACAACAACTGTGACTAAAAAAACTAAAGAGATTATGAAGAACTTTTTATCATTCATAGATTCAATGATACACTTTAAATTATGAATGCAAAAAGAATACTGTTACTCGGATTTCTATTACTGATACCACTTATCTTTGGGCTTCTATCTCTTTCATTGTAAGCCTTCTTTAAGAAAACCATTTGTGCGTGCCAAAGTGGTTTTTTGGTACTGACTTTTTTTCAACAATGTAGTAATTTATTCCTCCCAGTACTGAATGTAAATAAGTTGTTAACTTTGGTCTAATTAATAGCTTATAGGGTAGAAAGCTAAAAAATCTTGGTGTATTAGCTAAGAAATGGGGGTAAATCGTTATTGAAAGGAATATATTATTTTCATCTGAAGATATCTCCCAAATGACCTTTGATTTCCCCCCATTTCTTCCTCCAATTTGCAATGTATAGCCCTTACCTTCATTCCAATCAGTAAAATATCTCTCATACCTCAGACCACTTAGATATATTAAAACATCCTTTGACCCAACTCCAGGCCACGATATCACTGAATGACTTCTAGAAAAAGGATGTGTTAACTCTAAGTGACCTGGTTGACTTATGACATCCCATAGCTCTTCCTCTGTGGTATTAATTTGTTTAACGACACGAATATACTGTTTGTACTTCACTTAAAACTCTTATTGGTCAACAGAAACTAAGTATGGTGAATACTCCTCATTAGGGATCTCACCCCTTAAGGCTGAACTATTAAAATAATTATTAACATTTAACGAATCTTCATAATTTATAGCACCTTTGAGAAAAGTATATTTTGTTAAAGAACTAATTGAACCAAAGGCAACAAAGTCATAATGCTTAGAATCTTTTAAGTAATACCCATGAATTTCAACATCTTGTTTAGATAACAGAGTTCTATAAAGCTCAATCTCAGTTAACTCTTCAGAATCTGTATATCCATTGAACCAGTCCTCGCTGTATATAACATCTGTTTTATTTCTTAGCTGAATCTCTTTTCCTGCATCGACAAAAGGCGTTAAAAAAGGATCTTGTAGGATCATGTTTTGACAAGTGTTTACAGCACAGAACTCAACTACAGCCCCTGCTCCTGTAGAGTGTGCCATTGTAGAAATGTTAGTAAAATCTGCTGTTGCCCTAACAATATTTGTGATGGGTAACTCCACACTGCTTAAGTTTATAAAATAATTCAAAGTGTCTTCAATATCATTCTTCATCTCATACATAACACTATGAATGTTGGATGAATTTTCTGTGGAACCTGTATTAAAAATTATTCCAGATGGTAAATTTGTAAACATTGCTAAACCTGTATGGTCAATAGAGAAGATAACATAACCCTTGGAAGCTAAGTGAATAAGTTGATCTGAAGCAAATATTTTTTCACCTGCCCACCCATGAGAGTAAATAAGAACTGGGAACTTTTTATCCTCAACAGGCATAAGATTTTGTTGGACTTCAAACTGTGAAAGTTTTAAATGTTGGAGTATAAACTCTGGAAGACTAAGTCCCCATGTCCTATTCAAATATCTAACAATGTAGGTTCCCCAATTACCTTCTTTACTTCTAAAAATCTGATTTGATGAAATCTCTTCATTACTTGGATAATAAACATCCACTAACAATTCTCTATTTGAATTTTCTTTGAGATTACTAAGTTCTACGAACTCAGTTGGATTATTTCTATCTTCAATTATTAAGAGCTCTTCACTATACCCAACTGAGTAAAGTGCATCTCCACCTGTCCCAAAAGTAGGAACAGGAAAGATATAAAGTAACCCAGCTGAAATAATCACGAATGAAATAGTTTTGATGGAGATTAGTGCTCTTATAAATTTCTTCGTACTTCTATATTCAAATATTGTAATTATTGATTTAGTAATAAAAAGCGCATAAATTAAGTAGTACTGCCACCTCACTCCAACAAAAATAATATGAGTGATGATTGTTATAAAAAAAGTGCTTAGGAGTATTCTCTGTGTCAGCAAGGAAAAACGTTGGAAAAATAAGGTTCCAGCTGATAAACCAATAATTACTATATCAAAAAAATCCATGTCCACTTATGGTACTTAAGTTATAAAACTGGGAGTTCTCTAACGAAATTTACTTCTGAACTAAACTAATAAAATGCTTAAATTTTTTCTTCGTAATTTATTTACCTCTGTTGTTTCGATATTTATATTTTTACTCATTATGTTTTATGGGATCAATATTTTGATTCCAGGTGATTTCTTGACGCCACTGAGGTTAATGATGTCTCAAGAGGAACTCGATGCTCTGCGTGAAACCTTAGGCGCAAACGACCCATTAATTCAACAATATTACAGGTGGATACAAAGTGTCTTCAGTGGTGAAATTACTCCTGGCGGTTTTAGGCAGCGTTCAAGTAAGAGTGTTCTTGATACAGTATTTCCGACATTACATGTGCTAATCCCATCTTTCATTATCTCGATTTACTTATCAAGAATTCCAGCATTAAAAACAAGTGTAAAACGGCTGGGAAAGGAAAAAATCTTTAGTGACACTTTTGGGATTTTATTAATAAGTCTGTTTCCTCCGATTATTTATTTCCTTATTGGCGAAAGACTTGAGAATACATTCAGAAGCTTATTTGACCGATTTGACATTACAGGAACCTCAAGTGAACTACTGCTTTTCAGCGAAGTGAAACTTGGTTTGGGCTTTCTTATTTTTATAGTCGCATGCTCATTTATTATTGTTAGTTTCTTTGAAGTTATTGCATTAATAAATATACCTTTGAAGAAATTCATGATTTCAGCCTCCTTGCTTATAATTATTTTTCTCTTTTTTGAGAGTCAGGAAGTTGTTGCTATGTTGTATTATTCAAAAAATGCATTTATAACAATCGGCATACTCACCACCTTGCTTATTGGAGAATTTATTTTATTCAACAATATTATTGTTCAAAATATTTCAAAAGAAGATCATATTATGACTGCAGCAGCAATTGGTTATTCAAATCATAAGATATTTAAAGATCACATTATAAGGAATTCTTTTTTCCCTTTTGCTACAAGGATTGCAATTAATCTTCCCTACACTATTGCATCTTTAGTAATTGTAGAATCCACTACAGGATGGGGCGGTATGGGTTCGATGTTATATAGAGTAATTATGAGCCAGGATTCAAATGCAGCAATGGCTATTTTGTTTTTACTAGCAATTCTTACAGCCACATTACGCCTAATGATTACTTTCTCTCAAGTAGTGTTCAATCCACAATTACGAGGTGCTCGTAATGTTTAAACTGATATTGCGAAGTACTTATAAAACCTACCATGGAAAATTAGGCTATCTATTTCTATTGTTACTAATGACAGGTTCCCTTGCTCATATGCTTTTACTTAAAACTGTTTGGCCGGTGAATATTTACGATCCTATTGTTGGGTTCGATTTGTCTGTATTTCCTCATCCCGTTACACCTTCAGGAACACACTTACTAGGAACAGATCCGCTCGGAAGAGATGTTCTGAGTATGTTTTTAGCTGGTTCAGAACCCTTAATTAAGCTCTCTATTATCTCATTTATAACCGGGCTAATATCAAGCCTTATAGTCGGTACTTTTGTTCCATTTCTTTTCAAGCGATTTGATTTGTTATTAAGAGAATTCTCATCAGGCTTAGTACTGATATCACCTCCAATAGTTTTACTTATTCTTGGTACCGGTGATTTTTTAGAAAAGCTCAGTCCTGAAATGGTTGGTTTTATTTATGGATTACTGGGGGGACTGGGAGTTTGTTACTTAGTTATCAGTACAAGAGTTAAAGAACTTATAAATTCAGAGTTTTTAAATGCATCAAGAGTTATTGGAGCTAGCGAACTTCAAATTGCACTAAAACATATACTTCCTTTAATTATTCCCTACTCAGTTGCACTTATGCTTTCTGTGACAACAAGTGGAATAGTTGCATATGGATTTGCTTCATTTTTTGGACAAGTTGGATGGACTCCTAACTGGGGGATGATGATCTACGATGCAATCACTTATGGAAGTTATTTAGGGGGTACCAATTTATGGAACCTTATGCCACCTACTTTTGGGTTCATACTTTGTTCAAGCTCTTTTTACTTAATTAGTATCAGTGTTAAAAAACAATTTGGAATCACGTTATAAATCTTGATTAAAATAAAGGTATGAGCACTTCATACAGTTTAGAAATATACAAGAAACCACTAGAGGCAATTCAAGCCGGTATAAAAAAAGTTGAAATTAGGACTAATAACTCTTACGAACAAATTAATTACAATAGATTACAAGTTGGCGATACCATTTCATTTCAAGTTATTTCAGGACCACCGTTTGTTGGATTAGATGTTATCGAGGCAGACGCGTTGATGGTTGAAGTCGTTAGTGTTATTAAATATAGAGATCCTAAAGAACTTCTCAAACAGGAGGGGCTTGAAGTGTTATCTTCTCTCGTAGCAAATATTGATGACGGTATAGAGCTACTTTATAGTTTTCACGAATATAAAGAAATGATTCCAGTTCATGGCATTTTTGCAATACATATACAACCAGTGACTTAGTACGATATTTTTACAGTAACTTAGATTCCATATCTAATAATTCACGTTTACGTTCCATACCTCCATCAGCACTATATCCACCTAATGAACCATCAGATCTAACAACTCTGTGGCAGGGAACCGCAGGAGCATAAGGATTTTGTGCACAGGCATTAGCTACTGCTCTAGAACTATTTGGTTTTCCAATTGCTAGAGCAATTTCTTTATAGGTCTTAGTTTTGCCTCTTGGAATTTTGAGAAGTTCTTTCCAGACTGAAACTTGAAAATCTGTTCCGTCTAGTTTCATATGTTATTTGGATACTCTTCTATTCTGCATCTCTTCATTGGATGGAAGAATACTCATCTGTACTGATTTATCCTTTAACATAAATGCATCAAAATCTCGGTAAAAATCATCTATTGTCATATCGAATAGATCTTCGAAAGTCGTTCTCCATCCTTCACCTGGATTTTTGCTTTCGTTTTCAGCCCAGTTTCTATAATATTCGATCATAAGTTTTTCATAATTAGCATCATCTAATGACCAAAGGTAAAGATGTGCCCACTGTCCACCAGTATATTGATAGGCAAACTCACGAGCTATTCCATTATTAGGATTGTCTTCAGACTCATAAAGGTATCCTGCAAATTCATAATCTCTTAAGGAAACTGTATCACCATTACTTGCTGCGGTGGAGATCACTCCTTTTGCTTCATCTAAGCTAGCTTCAAATAATTTTCTTGCATCGATGGAATTATCATATTGTGTTGCCAGGATTGGTCCAGCAAACTCGGCTCCTCCTTCTTCTATCCATCCAGGCATTTTATAAGTTTTTGTTGGCTGGTCCTTAAAAATCGTTCCCTCCGGATCGTTCAACCATGCTTTTGGAATGCCGAAGAGCTTTTCATCTTCAAAATAATATAACAATCCGTGTTGGTGAACATGAAAATATTCATGAGCAAATACTTTAATTGCGTCTTGGTAACCATAGTTTTCCCAATTATCTACAAAGAGAGCAACGTTTCCACCATTTGCTGTTGAACTCCACCCAACCCCAGCAGCTGCAAACCTGTTTCCCCAAGCATCTTGCATGTCAGCACATTCTTCAATGTCTTCTGCTCTGCGAAAGTCGTATATTTTACAATCATCAATATTAATTTGTCGTAGTGTGTCTGAAGACGCTCTGTTTTGATCAACCAATGTTAAATTGATTGGTACATACAATCCCAGTTCCTCACTAATCCCATTAAATAAAAGTTTTACTTGGTTTTCAAGATCGTCATCAATTATTTCAGCTTCATAATAGTTATAACAAATTTTCTCTTGTCCTTGCCAGTAATACTTATAATACAAAAATGCTCCATCCTCCTTTAGGGGTTGTGGGCGGTCTGAGTAAAAGGCTTTTTTGCATTCTAGATTTTGATTGACCTCAATATTTTTTGATGTTTGTTTTTCGTTTGATTCTGTGTTTTCTGATTCATCAGTAGCTACGTTTGAACTACCTTGCTCCTCTGCACACTCATTAAAAGCTACTTCAAATGAATCTATATATTCTTGGTCATAACCTTCATCAAATTCAATGCGTATTTTGTCATTAATTTGTTGAGGAGCAGGTATGGCATTTAAACCTTTTTGGTCTATACACGGAAAAAAATAGTCAATGTCTGTATCACCTGGAAACTCAAGGAACCTCACTCCATTAGATGAATCCTCTTCAGGTTTTATTTCAGCAACCTCTTCAGACTCAATTTCTGAACTAGAGGTATCTATATTTTCGGAGCCAGAAGAACATGCAGCAAAAAGTAAAAATACTAATAGAATGGCTTTTTTCATATCTACATTCTATCGTCTATGTTTGTTAAATTCAGCCACATAGTCTCGGTTACCTAGAGGACTGTCCTCTAAATTCTTCATACTCTGGACATAGTGGCTAATCTAAAAGTATGAAAGTATTCCTACAGGCACGAGGAAGTTATGAGACTCTCCTTACATTATCTAAATGGTCAGAACAGAACAACATTGAAAGAATAGGTCTTCCAGATCACTATATAGTTGGTAAACAGCGACATAATAAAAATGAGCCAACGCCAGCTCTGGACTTACTAACTGCAAGTGCTGGCTTAGTTAGAGATACAGAAAAAATGGTGTACTCCATATTGGTATCGCCTATAACATTTAGACATCCAAGCGTATTAGTCAAGATGGCTTCAACAATAAATGATATGGCAAAGGGTAGATTTCGATTAGGTGTTGGAACTGGATGGTTGGAAATTGAGCATGATCTTTATGGCATACCTTTCCCAGATTTAAAAACTCGTTTTGAAATGCTTGAGGAGTCACTCCTTTATATTAGAGAAGCACTTTCAGGAAATAATAACGGCTTTCAGGGAGAGTATTACCAACTTAAGGAGTTTCCCGTTGAACCGGCCTCCTTGCAAGATATTCCGATCATTATTGGTGGTGGTGGAAAAGTTAAAACTCCGACTTTAGCTGGAAAATATTCGGAAGAATTCAATATATATGCAGGTCCTAAGGAGATATTGGCCAAGAGTATCTCATTGTTCAGAGAAGTTGCAGGTGATAACGGGAGAGATTTAAAGAAACTTGAAATTACCACTGCCTGTCCTCCAGTCGTTGGTTTAACGAAAGAGGGCGTTGGAGCATCATTAACTGTAGCAGCTAAGGCATTAGCTCAAACTGAAGATGAGATAGCTAGTACCTGGAGGGAAAAAAATTATCTATTTGGTACACCAGATGAAGTCGCATCAACTTTGTCTATGTGGCAGGAAGTTGGCATTGAAGCTGTCTATCTACAACTATTGTCTCTCAAAGAAGATCAGCGTAATGAAACGATAGATGTTATCAATAAAGCAGTAGATTTAATCTAATAATCTAGTCTTCCCTTTATGAAAGAAAGATTTTCTGTCTTACCTCTTTGCAATAATTATCTTAGAGCATTAAATGGACCTAAATTAATTTAGTATTTTTAATGCTCACCAGTCACTAAAGATGTTGGTTAAATGTAGGTACTGCTTACCCTGTGCATACCCTTGTAGTACCTACACCAACTACTTACCAAAGTATGACATAATTAAAAAATGAAAAAATTTTCAGTTTTAACATTAATCATATTCATATCATGTGGCGCTGAGAGCACAACTAGTACTGTTGCCGACACAACAACTACTGTCTTAGATACAATAACTACTACTGTTGCCGACACAACAACAGCTACTGTTCTAGATACAACAACTAGTACTGTTGTCGACACAACAACAACTAGTACTGTTGCCGAGACAACAACAACTACTGTTGCCAAGGCCTTATCACCATTTCTTGATGATGAGATTATTAGAGTTTTTCCAGCTAGTGACCTTCAACAGGAAACAGTAGATTTAACAATTCAATATACCAATGAAGCATATGACCTGTGGATGGCTGATGATTATTACGGTAAAAGCCAAGCAAAAGCTATTTATATTATGATTACCGGTTCCGATATGGAAGCTGGTAAAAATGCAAATCGTGAATATTGTAATCACTTAACAGCAATAGGCTTCCCTTCTGCAGATTGGTGTAGATTAGACACCTATAAAGACTATGTAAATAATGGTGGGGGCGGAATAAATTCTAGTGCAGTTGATGGATTCTATTTTATGGTTATGGCACCACAAGATAATGAAATTGGTAACTGGTATAAAACTATGACCTATCATGAGGTCTTTCATATCTATCAATTGTCTAATATCTTTACCACTGAACCTAATGATGTTGATGAGTACATGGGTAAAAGAAGTGGAGACAATGGTGAAGATGTAGCTTGGTGGAGTGAGGGCAATGCGGATTTTTTCTCAGCACTCTATACCTATGATCTTGAGGGTTTTAAAAATGAAATGCGTTGGGCACTAGAGGGCGGTCCTTGGCCTGTAGATAGAAAAACACAATTTTTTCAAGATGGTATAAAACTCTACAACATTTCTTGGAGCTCAGGACAAGGAGTCGATCTGGGTTATAGAATTGGTAACTGGTTTACAGCTTATCTTGTACATAATCATGGAGAGGAATCTGTATATGCACTATGGAACACAGTTAATCAGAAAGGGTTTGATCAAACCTTTATTGATGTTTACGGTAAAGATCATAGAACATATATAAATGAGTTTGAGACTTGGCTGCAACAACCTAATGATGAGCTACTAAAAATATTAGATGATATTTATAACTCTAGGGTGAAGAGTCAGACTAACTAAATCTTTCTTTTAAATCAGGGTCTATATTTGCAAGAACTAAAGACTTAAAGTCTTCATGGATAGATTTATTGGAAGCGATCAATAAATTTGAAGATACTGTCGGAAATGATTCATGTTCATCAACAACAACGCCGCCTGCCTCTTTAAGGATAAGACTTGCGCCTAAAATATCCCAGGGCTTCATAAAATATTCGAAGTATCCATCAAATTTATTATCGGCAACCCAGCAAACATCTAGTGCCGCTGACCCAAACCTTCTTACTCCACCCGTCGTTTTGAGAATTGAGAGGAAGGTCTGTATGTATTGCTCTCCAAACTCCAACCTGTCGTATGGGAAACCTGTGGCAATAATAGCTTTCTGAAAGGATGTATCTTTTGTAACTTGTAATTTTTCAGAGTTTTTATATGCACCCTTATCTGAATATCCTTCGTACAAGTTTTCTTGAAAAATATCATACACATACGTTTGTACGGGTACTTTATTGATAAGTAGAGTGAGGGTGAGTGCAACTTGTGGAATATTATTAGCATAATTCACAGTTCCATCCAAGGGATCCATTAACCATGATCTGCCATTAGAAGAGAGGACCTCATCTGATTCTTCTGAAATAATTCCATCCTCTGGAAAATATTTAGTTATAGCCTTTATGAGAATCTCTTCAGACTTAAGATCTGCATTTGTTACTAAGTCGACAACTGCATCTTTTGAGTCAACAGTAAAGTCATTTCGCATATCTTTTATGGTTTTGGCAGCATCCATGACAGCATTATTTAATTCATATATATCGAAAGAAGTATTCATATCTATGAAAAAATACTGTGTTGAGATCCAGAATTCATATAATTCTGAGAATATATAGCTGCCTTAGCAACAGATTTTAACTCAAGCCATGTATATGGATTATTTGACTCACCTTTTACGTATGTAAGAAATGTCTGTATTGATTCCTTATGTCCTTTACCCTTTGAGAAAACCTTACTTTTATCATCTGACTGCTCTAAGTATCTAAGCATTTGAAAGTCTTCCATTATATAAGAATTTCCACCGCCATGAATTTCTATTCTCTCTTTAGCCAGTGATTGATTTGTTTCACTGAAATATTGGATTGCAGCATGGGAGCCATTAGCAAAGTTAATATTGATAAATACTTGATTATCCAAAGCAACATCATTCTCTTTATCCAAAGGTGATGATGCTGAAATACTTTGTGGAAGTGAATCAAAAAGATATGAAGCTAAATCAATTGCATGAACTGCTTCACCAACTATTCTTCCTCCTCCAATTTCTTTAATGTTCGTCCAGTGATCTTTGTCTAAAGCAGGAACACTAAAACGGAAATTAATGCTGTTAGCTGGGGTACTGTTAAGTTTTGATTTTACAAACTGAGTTGCTTCAGCAAATCTCCTGTTAAAACCTACAAATATTTTTGCATTTTCTGCATTGTACATTGCTTCTTCGATCTTAACTAAAGACTCAACTTCTAAAGCTAAAGGTTTTTCAACGTACACTGCTTTACCGGCATTAACAGCTTTAATAACTAGCTCTGCATGATTATGATGCTGAGTCAAAATAAATACTGCATCAATCTCTTCAGAATCAATAATCTCACTCTCAGTGGAATATTTGTTGTTAATCTTAAAATTTCTAGAGAGTACTTCTGCACTTAATCCACCTGAAGAGGCAACGCCAATAACTTCACACTCTCGTTTTAGTTCACGTAGGATTGGGAGAATTGTTGTAGAAGCAAAATTACCTGCTCCTATAATTCCTAATTTAATTTTTCCATTAGACGATGGTGTAGATATGTCTGTTTTTTCGAAATCAAGCTTTGGTTCATTGGTAAGTTCATACCTAAGAACAATTGATAATGGTTTATCATCAGATTCAAATTTTTCATATATAGAAGGTGCATCAATAAAATCTATTTCCTCAGTAATCATGTCTGATAATGAAATCTGATTAGTTTGTAAAAGTTGTAAGAAAGCTGAAAAATTCCTGTTTTCTGTCCATCGAACATGCTCTATGGGATAGTCATTTCCGAGAACTTCATACTGCTTATCATATCTACCGGGTCCATATGACTTAGAGACAACTAGTTCTAGTTCTTTGTAGTAAAAATCATTTCTTGAGATATTAAGTGGAATATCTCCTACAACTACAATTTTTGCTTTATTTCTAGCAATACGTGTTGCCACCTCTATTGGTTCGTTACTCGAGGAGGCTGCTGTGATAATGACAGCATCAACATTTTCTGAATTAATAGATTTATCATTTATTGCATCATCAATAGAGGTATAAAAGTTATTTCTATCAAGAGTTCTTTTTTCATCTGGATCAACTCCAATGACTTCACACCCTTGAGCTTCTGCTAGTCTGCAAACTAACTGTCCAACAATCCCAAGACCAATAACAACTATTTTAGATCCAAGTGTTGTATCTGAAAGCCTTAAACCATGTAAGGCAATGCTACCCAGTACTGTAAAGGCAGCTTCCTTTTCAGAAGTATCGTCTGGGATTCGAGAGCATAAATTTTGATTGACTGCGACATATTCTGCATGACTACCATTTGAAACAACTTTATCTCCAACATGAAAGTCTTTCACATTTTTACCTGCTTGAATTACTTCTCCACAAGAGCTGTAGCCAAGCTGTAGCGGCAATACATTTTTTGGAAATACAGCCTCAATGACAGCACCTAATCCCTCTTTTTTCAATAGGTCTAAACCTTTACTAATATTTGAAGAATCCTGAAGCTTATCAGTAACAGTTTTATTTGCAGACTCAATTGAAGCTAACTCAGTACCAGAAGATACAACAGAGTAATAATTTTTTATAAGAACTTCATTCGGTCCTGGCTGTGGAATTGGCGTATCCCAAATAACAGGAACCGGATTATTTCTTTCAACGACCAACTGTTTCATTTAATAATCACCTTTAATAATGATACTTACTTCACTTCTGATATTAAGGGTGAGGTCAAATTAATCATCTCACCTGAAATGGTTTCAACTGATAGCGAACCATCAATGTTTACGTCTCTTGCCCAACCTCGACCTTCTGGATACTCTATAAGTTTTCCTAAGGTTGTAAGTTTTTTCTTGTACTCACTTAGGTCAAAACTGTTTTTTTGAATAGTATTTAGAGTTAACTCTCCCCAATGTAGAGCATGATTATTTAAAATCTGACCATCAAGTTTTTCTGTATAAATGCCTGAAGCATTGGGTATTTTTGGATTCTCCCAAAAATAATTTACACCCATTCCAATACATATTTTACTATCTTTCTCCTCAACTAAAATACCACCAACTTTCGCATCATTGAATAAGATATCATTTGGCCATTTTAGATGTAGATCGATATTGCTTACTGTCTCCAGATATGAATAACCTGAAATAAGGGGAATTAATGTTTTTATAAAATGTTGAGGTACTTCATTAAAAACTAAAGAACAGGCAAGAGCTTGATCAGCATTTTCCCAATCTCTATTATCGGTGCCTCTCCCTTTTTCTTGAAAATAACTAACTACAAGGAGGGGTTCTTGTTCAAAATTCTCTAGCGCGTAATCCTGCGTATTGTCTATAGAATCAAAAAAAACTGCTTTCATTGTGTTACTTCTTTACATATATATAGGTCAAATACTTACACTAACAATAAACAGGAAAGACTGGCATGTCAGACGAAAATTTAGCTGAAATAAGGGATGAACGAGCTAAAAAGGTTCAACACCCAAAGGGTAAATTAACAGCCTATGAAAGAATACATCTTTTACTAGATGAGAATTCTTTCAGTGAAATAGATGAGAATGTATCCTCTGAAGCAAATCCCAGTGGTGAAGCTGTCATTACTGGTTCTGGAACAATTCATGGAAGGCCTGTCTATATATATTCTGAAGATTTCTCCATTATGGGAGGAAGCTTAGGCGAGATAGTAGCTAAAAAAATTCTTCGAGTTATGGATCTGGCTTTAGAAGCAAGAGCTCCAATTATTGGCATAAAAGATTCAGGTGGTGCACGTATCCAAGAAGGAATTTCTTCTCTGTATGGATATGCTCAGATATTTAAAAAGAATGTACAAGCTTCAGGAAAAATTCCACAGATTTCTGTCATTGTTGGACCTTCAGCCGGTGGAGCTGTCTACAGCCCCGCTCTTACTGATTTCATTTTTCAGGTAAAAGATATTGGTCAACTTTATGTAACAGGGCCAGCTGTTGTTAAGACAGTAACGGGTGAAGATGTAAGCTTTGAGGAACTTGGCGGAATAGAAGCCCATGGAACACTTTCAGGTGTGAGCCATCAGATTTGTGAAGACGAACAACAAGCATTTGACGAAGTACGATATCTTCTCAGTTTCTTACCTCAGTCTGCTGAACAAAAACCCCCAGTATTTATTACTGAAGATGATACGGAAAAAAATGTTGATATCTTAGATTCTTTTATTCCTGAAAACAGAAATCAACCATATGACATGAATGACATCATTAATAATATTGTGGATGATGGTGAACAGTATCCAATTCATGCAAACTATGCATTAAATATCATCACAACATTGGCAAGAGTGAATGGAAACACTATTGGGGTTATAGCCAATCAGCCATTAGAAGTTGCCGGAGTATTAGATATTGATTCATCTGAGAAAGCTGCACGATTTGTACGTTTTTGTGATGCTTTCAACATACCTCTGCTCACACTCGTAGATGTACCAGGTTTTCTTCCAGGAGTAGAACAAGAACACGGAGGCATTATAAAAAGTGGTGCAAAATTATTATACGCATACTCGGAAGCAACAGTTGCACGAGTCTGTGTGGTCGTTAGAAAAGCATATGGTGGTGCTTATATTGTTATGGATTCCATGGGACTAGGAGCAGATAAGTTGTTTGCATGGCCAAGTGCTGAAATCGCCGTGATGGGAGCCGAGGGCGCTGTTGATATAATTCATAAAAAAGAAATCAAAGAAGCTGCTGATAAAGATCTCTTAAAAGAGCAGCTTGTAAATGAATATAATGAAAAATTTAGCAACCCAGATATTGCTGCAAAACTTGGATTAGTAGATAAGATAATTAAACCAAGTGAAACGAGAAAAGTTGTTACTGAAGCTTTTAAAGAGCTTGTAAATAAAACTAACTTAGGAGATAAGCATGGAAACATTCCCCTCTAAAAATATTGCCATTACCTGGGTTGAAAAAGGCTCTCTTGCGAGAAACTTATTTCTATCTTTTGGTTTCGCAATAGTCACTGCACTTAGTGCACAAATCAGAATAGAGCTTCCCATTACACCTGTTCCAATCACAGCACAAACATTTGTTGTTATTTTAGCTGGCCTATTACTAGGGAGTACGTTTGGCTCACTCAGTATGTTGATGTATCTATTTACAGGTTTAGCTGGTCTCCCGTTTTTTTCAGGTAGCGTTGCAGGTCTTGCAATCTTAAAAAGTCCAACAATTGGTTATATCATTGGCTTCTTTTTAGCTGCCCAAATCGTAGGTAGGCTATCACATACTCCTTTGCTTGCAATAGTTCTAGGAACCGGGATGATATATTTAAGTGGTGTTTTTGGTCTTACGCTCATATTAAATCTCTCATTTATTGAAGCTTTTACAATTGGGGTTATCCCATTTTTAATAGGTGACTTAATAAAAGCGTTTGCTGCAGTCTTGATTGCGTACAAAATAAAATAACTCATGACACAGAAAAGACTTCTTATTGCAAACCGAGGTGAAATAGCTCTTCGTATAATACGTTCTGCTAAAGAAATGGATTTGCATACAATTGCTGTTTATTCAGATGTAGATACTGACTCACTTCATGTAAAGAGAGCGGATGAATCATATTATCTTGGTGGATCTCTCCCAGCAGAAAGCTACAGAAATATTAAGGCACTAATGAAGGCTATAGAAGAAACCAACGCAGATTTAGTACATCCAGGATATGGATTTCTTGCTGAAAATGCTGATTTTGCAAAAGCAGTCCAAAAAAAAGGCGTCATATGGATAGGTCCCAACGCAGAAACAATAAAATCAATGGGTGACAAAATCGAATCACGTAAATTGATTTCCAAAGCAGGATTACAACCAGTTCCAGGACAATTAAAACCATCAAGGACTAAAAGAGAAGCATTAAAAGATGCTAATAAATTTGGCTATCCAGTCGCCTTAAAGGCAGCTCACGGTGGTGGTGGTAAAGGGTTACGAATTGTCAAGAATGATGATGAGTTGGATGAAAACTTTGAAATTGTAAAAAGAGAGAGCGAAGCATATTTTGGTTCAGACCAGGTTTATGTTGAGAAATTTATTAAACCAGCAAGACATGTTGAAACTCAAATTCTCAGTGATAAATTTGGAAATCATATCTACTTAGGAGAGAGAGATTGCTCTCTGCAAAGAAGAAATCAAAAACTCATTGAAGAAAGTCCTCCAATTTGGCTTTCAGAATACGGGCAGGAAAAACTCAGAGAAGCAACTATGAAAATTGCTAAAACTTCTAGTTATATTAATGCTGGAACAATTGAGTTTTTAGCAGATGCAGATGAAAATTTTTACTTTCTTGAGATGAATACAAGATTACAAGTGGAGCATACTGTGACGGAAATGCGATATGGAATTGATATCGTTAAAGAGCAAATAAAGATTGCTCTTGGTAACTCGCTTGAGGATTTTGTTGTTGAACCAAGAGGACACAGTATTGAATTTAGAATTAATGCGGAAGATCCAAATAATAATTTCTTACCCACTCCAGGAACAATTACTGAGTACAGAGAACCTATGGGTAATGGAGTACGTGTAGATGGATGGGTTAAAACGGGAACGGCGATCTCACACTTTTATGACAACTTAATTGCAAAATTGATTGTTTGGGGTGTTTCAAGAGAAGAGGCTTTATCTAAAGGACAACGTTGTTTAGAGGAATATATTGTCGGAGGAATACCTACAACAATCAATGTGTTGTCTGATGTCCTTAAAACTAAAGAATTTAAAGAGGGCAGAATACATGTTAAGTTTTTAGAGGAAAACTTTAAGATTAAAGAAATTGAGGAAGAGATTTCAACCGACAGACCTAGTAAAGTAAATATCTCCTTAGATGAGACAGGATCACCAACTCTAGCTCCCCAACCACCTAAAAAAATAGGTATGGACTTAACTGGAAGTATCAAGAATCCTGGAATAATAACTGCAGGTATGCAGGGTACAATCATGGACACTATGACCAAAAAAGGGAAAAAAGTTAAAAAAGGAGACTCACTATTTGTCTTAGAGGCAATGAAGATGGAAAATGTGATTACAGCTCCAATCAATGGAACTATTAAAGAATTCAATATAAAAAAAGGTCAGCCTGTAAATAAAGGTGACGTACTTGTCGAAATAGAGTTGTAATGACAAGTATTTATGGTGTCGGCGTAGACCAAGTTAATCTTGACAGGGTAAGAAAACTATTAAATAAAAATAAATCTAAATTCGAAACCAGATGTTTTACAAAGAATGAAATACTCTATGCAAATAGATTTAATGATCCATCAAAAAGGCTAGGTGCAAGATTTGCTGGTAAAGAAGCCGTAATGAAATCTTTAGGAAAAGGATGGCGACAACTGAATTGGAAAGAAATAGAAATTACTGGTGGAGGGAAACCCACTGTAATTCTTCATGGGAAAGCAGCCGAACTTGCTTCAAATCAGAATATAAAAGATGTACATATCTCTCTATCCCATGAACAAGAAATGGCTATTGCTTTTGCAGTCTCCGAGGTAGCGTAATGAGTTGGATTGGTATGTTTCCTGGTCAGGGTTCTCAAGAACCTGGAATGGGCAAAGAGCTTCTAGAAAAGTATCCAGAACTGTTAATCGATATTTTTGATGAATCTCTTGGATGGTCTCTTAAGGACGTAATCAATGAAGGCGATTCTGACTTGATTAAAAAAACTAATATTGCCCAACCTTATATATTTGCTATTTCTTATTGTTACGGACTAGAAGCTATTAAGAAGTTTGGCAATGCAGATGCTTTAATTGGCCACTCCCTTGGTGAGTATACAGCTCTAGCTATTAGCGGATTTTTTGATTACGTAGATGCGTTAAAAATTATCTCTGTACGGGGAGAGGCAATGCAAGAATCTGTTGAGAATTCTGACACAGGAATGGCAGCAGTATTAACTACAGACTTAGATGCTACGTTAAAAGAAATTGAGGTTTTAAACTCTCAAGATATTGAAGTATGGATATCAAATTACAATGATGCTTCGCAAATAGTTATTAGTTCAAGTAATGAAAATCTTGAGTACCTAAAGTCTAACTCTAAAGCACTAAGTGCAAGAAGAGTGATTCCACTTGAAGTTGCTGGTGCATTTCATACAAAAATTGTTTCCCCGGCAAAACCAAAACTTGCTGAAGCCCTTGAACAGGTTGAGTTAAAAGAGGGAACAATACCGGTTTATATGAATGTTGATGCAGATCTTGCAAACATAGATACCTTAAAGATTCGTTTAGTTAATCAAATAGATAATTCTGTCTTATTTTACGACCAAATACTTAAGATAGAATCTGAAATTAAACCCGATGAATGGACACATATTGGCCCTGGCAATGTAACTGCAGGAATGGTTAAGAAGTCTATATCTAGTAAAGAAATTAGAGTAATTAATTCACTAGAGTCTTTAAGTAAATAGTTGGGAGAAATTTTGAAGTCAACAATAACAGGTTGGGGTAAGTGCGTCCCAGATAATGTAGTTACAAATGATGACATGGCTACATTCATTGATACATCCGATGAATGGATCCAACAACGAACCGGTATTAAAGAAAGAAGATTTTCACACGTCAACAACTCAGATATGGCATCGGTCGCAGGACTTAGAGCAATTGCTACAGCTGGATTACAGCCTGAAGATATAGATGTTGTAATTCTTGCTACATGTACACCAGATAGCATTGTTCCATCTGCAGCATCGCACGTACAGAAGAAAATGGGTTGTGTAAATGCAATTGTCTATGATGTAAATGCAGCTTGCGCTGGGTTTCTTTATGCAATGCAACAAGCAAAAGCTTTTATCGAGAGTGGCATTTATAAGAATGCTGTAGTCATTGGTTCTGAACACATAACATGGCTTCTTGATTGGTCAGATCGTAATACAGCTGTTCTTTTTGGTGATGGAGCAGGCGCAATGGTTGTGCAAGAAAGTAATGATGAATCTGAAGGAGAAATTTATTCATTCAAAAATGGTTTGAGTTCTGACAAACTAGCAATTCTAGAAGTTCCTAACTTTGGATCAGCTATGAATAGGTTCACTCCCTATGCTGCAGCTGAGACCACCTGGACATTTGATGGTCAGGAGATATTTAAAAATGGTATACGTGCAATGGGGAATGCATCTGAAGAAGCTATTGCGGCTTCAGGTCTCACTAAAGAAGATATAGATCTTTTAATTCCTCATCAAGCAAATTTAAGAATAGTTGAAGGCTTAGAAAGAAATCTAAAACTCCCTAATGCTAAAACTTTAAAATATGTTCATAAGTATGGAAATACTTCAGCTGCTTCTATCCCTACAGCTTTTGTTGACGGCATTGAAGATGGTTCAATAAAGGGTGGAGAAACAATGGTTATTACCGCTGTTGGAGCAGGACTTGCATGGGGTGCCGCAGCAATTAAATTAGGTCAACGTGTAACTCCTTTAGGTGAAACAGATGCAGCCCTACCAGAATTTGATGGAACGGGTGTAGATGTGATACAAGAATCTATAGATTATTTTGTTCATGGAAAAAAAGAAATTCAATAATGAAAACAGCTCTTGTAACAGGTGGTTCAAGAGGCATTGGCAAAGCTATTGCTCAAAAACTTGCTGAAACCTCCAATGTGGCTGTTGGGTACTCCAACTCTAAGGAACAGGCAGTTGAAGTCGTAAATTCTATTCAAGCCAATGGTGGAAACGCTATAGCTGTTCAGATTGATGTCACAGATAATGAGTCAGTCGAGAAATGTTTTGAACTGATTGAAAAAGAGCTCTCATCCGTTGAGATCTTGGTTAACAATGCAGGAATCACAAAAGATAATATTTTTCCAAGATTGAAACAAGATGACTGGGATTCAGTTATAGATACAAACTTAACGGGATCGTTTCGAGCCTCGCAAAGAGCTATAAAAGGTATGATGAAAAATAAATGGGGACGAATAGTTTTTATTTCATCTGTTGCTGGAATTAGTGGAAACATGGGACAATCAAATTATGCTGCATCTAAAGCCGGCATGATAGGTTTAGCAAAAACAATAAGTAAAGAACTCGGTTCAAGAAACATAACGTCTAATGTCATAGCACCAGGGTATATCGATACTGATATGACATCATTTTTAAATGATGAACAAAAGGAAGATATTATAGGCCAACTTTCAATAAAGAGAGTCGGTAAACCAGAAGATATTGCAAATATGGTATCGTTTTTGTGTTCAGATGAGTCAGAATATATAACAGGACAAGTTTTTCCAGTTGATGGAGGACTTACTACGTAAGTAAAAGGGGATGACCATGGAAGTAAATGAAGTTTTTGAAAAAGTAAAAAATCTGTTTGTCGATGAACTTGGTATAGATGCGGAAAAAGTCACCATGGAGGCAAAACTTGAAGAGGATTTAGATATTGACTCTCTAGGTATTGTTGAAGTAGTGATGGCATTTGAAGATGAGTTTGAAATAGAAATCGATGATGAAGAACTCACAGATGTTGGTACAGTTGGTCAGGCCGTAAACTTACTGCATTCTAAGCTCTAAAGAATCATGTCTAAAAGACGTGTTGTAATCACTGGCTTAGGGTCAATAAATCCTTTAGCTAATAATGTTCCCGATACTTGGAACAGCTTAATTAATGGTGAATCAGGTATCGACACAATAACTGCTTTCGATACAAGCGAACTCCCAGTTTCTTTTGCTGGAGAAGTAAAGAACTTTGACGCCAATGAGTACATGGGCAAACAACAAGCTCGTAAATTGGATAAATCCTCACAGCTCTCAATATTTGCAACTGAGGAAGCTCTCAAAGATGCAAATTTAAATACTGATGAACGCTTGGGTCCAAATGTAGGTATTGTTTTTGGAACGGGTATTGGTGGGATTGGCTCAACAGAGCAAGCAGTTAGAACCTTTGATGAAAGAGGAGCTTCAAGAATAAATCCTCTAGCGATAACACAACTGATGCCTAACTCTAGTACAGGTCAGGTAGCAATAAAATTTGGTATTGAAGGCCCATCATTAACTATTACTACAGCTTGTGCAGCGTCTGCGAATGCTGTTGGTGAGGCAAAGAATATGATTCAAAATGGAATAGTAGATATGGTAATAACCGGAGGAACTGAATCTGGAACTACTGCAATGACAATCGGAGCATTTGCTCAGATTAGGGCACTCTCAACAAATAATGAAAATCCAACAGGAGCTTGTAAACCCTTTGATAAAGATAGAGATGGTTTTGTGATGGGAGAAGGATCAACAGTTCTAGTCATGGAAAGTGAAGAGTCTGCAATTAAAAGAGGTGCTGATATATACGGATACGTCGCAGGTTATGGAGCTACTACTGATGCATTTCATATCACTGCCCCAGCAGAAGGTGGTAAAGGCGCAGTAGTTGCTATGCAAAAAGCAATTGATGATGCTGGCTTATCAATTGATGATATTGACTACATTAATGCTCATGGCACCTCAACACCAGCAAATGATAAAAATGAAACTGCAGCAATAAAAACTGTCTTTGGAGAGCAGGCTTATGAAATAGATATTTCCTCTACAAAATCTATGACCGGTCATTTACTAGGTGGAGGAGGAGCATTTGAATCAATGGTGTCTATTTTGGCACTTAAAAATGGAATAATCCCTCCTACTATTAATTTGCACAATCCAGATGAAGAATGCGACTTAAATTACACCCCAAATACTGCAATAAAAAAAGAATTATCTACAGCAATGTCCAATTCTTTTGGATTTGGTGGACACAATGGAGTTCTTGTTTTTAAAAAAGATTAAGGCAGCATAGTTCCACCAACAGAGTGTGCTCCTCCGTCAGCATGAATTATTTCTCCAGATACTGCCTCTGAAAATTCTGAAAGTAAAAAGTTAACCACTTTAGCGACTGGTATGGCATCCTTTGAATCCCAACCTAGTGGCGCTCTCTGGTTCCACTCATCATCCATATCTGCAAATCCTGGAATATTCTTTGCTGCTGTTGTAGCAAGAGGACCGGCTGCCACTGCATTTACTCTTACACCTTCTTTGCCCATATAAAAAGCTAAGTAGCGAACAATAGATTGAAGACTTGATTTAGCAACTCCCTGCCAATCATAACCTGGCCAAGCTTGTGAGTTATCAAAATCTAATGCAACGATTGATGCAGGTTTATTGAGTATTGGAGCAAAATGTTGAGATAAAGTCTTTAAAGAGAAAGCTGAAACCTCAAAAGAAGTTGTGGCATCTTCAATAGTTGTATTCATAAAATTACCACCCATTGCCTCTGTCGGAGAAAAAGCAATTGCATGAAGTATGCCATCAAGATTCCCAAAATTTTCTTCAATACTTTTTACTGTATTAGAAACCTGGTCTTCATTTTGGATATCCATTTCATATACCTGAATATCTCCAGATAGTCTTTTTACTGCCCTCTCTGTGATGCGTAAACCTTTTCCAAAACCTGTCGCGACAACTTGGGCACCGTTTTCAATAGCTACTTGTGCAGTTGCGTAAGCAATGCTTTTATCAGTGAGTATTCCAGTAATGAGTATTTTTTTATCTTTTAAAATCATATTTGTATCCTACTAATTAAGACTCTAAAAGTTCTCTGTTCGTATCAAGAAAATATAATTATTTAAGAATTTCAGCCTGTGCAGCCGCTAAACGAGCAGTAGGAATTCTAAATGGTGAGCAAGAAATATAGTCTATGCCTAAAGTATTAAGAAAGTGAATGGAACGTGCTTCACCAGCATGCTCTCCACAGACTCCAATCTTTATATCACTATTTTGTTTTTGCCCATCTTGTACTGAAATATCAACAAGTTTTCCTACTGTTTCAACGTCAATAGAAACAAACGGGTCAATAGAGAAAATATCTCTGTCTATGTACTCATTTAAAAATTTGGATGCATCATCTCTTGAGAGTCCTAGGGTAGTTTGAGTCAAGTCATTCGTTCCATATGAAAAGAAATCTGCATGCTCAGCAATTGAACCCGAATTTAGGGCTGCACTAGGAAGTTCAATCATAGTTCCAATGGTGTACGAGAACTCATATTTTAATTTCTTTTCTAATTTTGAAATTTTATGAAGTAGAATTTCCTTCATCTGTTTTAGCTCAGACGCATTCATGACAAGCGGAATCATTATTTCAGGTGTTATAGTTAGCCCCTCACTCTTATGTAAATTATGAGCTGCTTTTAATATTGCCTCTACTTGCATCTCGTAAATTTCTGGATAACTCAATCCAAGCCTGACCCCACGATGTCCCAACATAGGATTACTCTCTGAGAGTCTCAGGAGCATCTCTCTTACATAAGTTGGAGTAACACCTATAACATTTGCTAAATCTGTCATTTCAATATCACTTTTTGGAAGAAATTCATGCATAGGAGGATCTAGAAGTCGGACGGTAATAGGTTTCTCTTTGAGTAATTTAAAAATTGATTCAAAGTCTGAGATCTGATACTTAATCAATTTTTTTAAAGCTCTTTTTCTACCTTGCGTACTATCTGACATTATCATTTCACGCATTGGTGTAATTCTCTCACCCTCGAAGAACATATGTTCCGTTCTACACAGGCCTATTCCTTCAGCTCCGAACTCCAATGCTTTGGTTGTATCCATAGTTGTCTCAGCATTGGCCCTGACCTTCATTCTTCTAAACTCATCAGACCACTCCATGAGTGTATTGAATTCTTCAGATGGCTTAGGTGGCTCAGACTTTAGTTCTCCTATATAAACCTCACCGAGTGTTCCGTCTAATGAAATTAGATCTCCTTCTTCTAATTCAATATCACCGTTAGTTACTGTCTTTTCTTCTAAATTTATTGTTAGATTTTCTGCACCAACAACGCATGGTTTGCCCATTCCTCTTGCAACTACCGCAGCATGACTAGTCATACCTCCCTTCGTTGTAAGAATCCCAACTGAAGAATGCATCCCATGTATATCTTCTGGACTAGTTTCGTCTCTGACTAAAATAACATCTCTTCCTTTGAGCGCCTCTTCTTCGGCTTTATCTGCATCAAAAACAATCTCACCTACTGCCGCTCCTGGCGATGCATTGAGTGCTTTATTAAAGAATTTTTTGTCTTGTGACTCTATGAATTGTGGATGTAAAAGATTTGTAATGTTATTGGCATCAACCATTAAAAGTGCTTCAGCTTTAGTAACAACTTCTTCATTTACCATATCGATTGCTATTTTCACACTTGCTTGAGCTGTTCTCTTAGCATTTCTTGTTTGCAATAAATAAAGCTCTTCATTCTCGATAGTGAATTCAATATCTTGTACTTCTTTAAAGTGGGTCTCTAGTTTGTTACTTATCTCAATAATATCTTTGTAGACACTAGGATGATTCACTTCCAAAGAGTTTCCATCCTCTGAGGCATTTTTATTTAATGGGAATGGAGTTCTAATTCCCGCAACGACATCCTCTCCTTGAGCATTCATTAAATACTCCCCATAAAGTTCTTTATTTCCATTTGATGGATTTCTAGTAAAAGCAACTCCTGTGCCAGACTTATCATTTAAATTACCAAACACCATAGTTTGGACAGTTGCCCCAGTGCCCCATGCATCTGGAATATTATTAATTTTTCGATAGGTGATAGCTCTATTATTTAGCCAACTACTGAAGACAGCTTCTACAGCACCAATTAGCTGTTCCTGAGGATCTTGTGGAAATGGAGCATCAGAGAATCTCTCCACTGTATTTTTATAAGCATCAATGATCCAGTTCAGTTGTTCAACATTAAAATCTGCATCAGAAGCAACATTGTCCATTCGTTTTTTGTTTGCTAAGACGGCTTCAAATCGCTCATGCTCTAGCCCTAAGACAACATTGGAGTACATTTGAATGAGTCTCCTATAAGAGTCTAAGGCGAACCTTTCATCATTAAAAGACTCAGCTAGTTTGCTAACATTGTCATCATTTAATCCAATATTAAGAATGGAATCCATCATGCCAGGCATGGAAATCTTACCACCTGAACGTACTGAGAGGAGAAGTGGCGTACCATCGCCTCCGAAACTTTTACCTGAATAGGTTTCTAATTTTCCAACAGCATTTTTTATCTCGTCCTCTAAATCATCAGGAAGTTGTTCGTGGTCCATAAAGTAATTGCATACTTCTGTAGTAATAGTAAAACCTGGTGGAACTTTAATACCCATCTTGGACATTTCAGATAAGTTTGCACCCTTGCCTCCGAGTAGATCTGTTAAAGAGGCATCACCGTCAGTGTGTTCTTGGGAAAATTGGAAAATGGAGTTGTTATTCATAATTTTTGATATTCTTATATTATATTGAGTAAAAACATTTTAGTCGTGGGAACTGGAACAATTGGTGAACCTCTTATTGGTTTACTTGCTGAACATAAACCAGCACTAGGTATTGACAACGTTTACTTTTTCAAAAGAACTCCTTTAACTGAGGAAAAAGGAAAAGTAGAGGCACTCCAGAGAAAAGGTGCCGAGTTAGTTACTAAAACAGAAACTATTGCAGATTTTAAAACACTAGGTTTTGATGCAGGTGATGTTGCAAATGCATATCTAGATTCCCAAGTAATTATTGACTGCACACCAACCGGCAATGACAATTGGGATAGGGTGTATTCGAAATTAGATCCTAGTAAGCGCTATCTTGCTCAGGGATCAGAACACGGCTTTGGCCCCTTCTTTGCTTGGGGAATTAATAATGACATATTAACCACTGATGTTAATAAATACCTTGTTGCCTCGTGTAATACCCACAACATGGCCTCTATTGTTAAAACTTTTACTCAAGATGCCGGTCGAGAATTGAGTGATGGCAGATTTGTTTGTCTCCGTAGAGCAAATGATGTCTCCCAAAATGACTCTTTCGCCCCATCTCCAACCATTACTAAACATGACAATCAAGATTTTGGCACGCACCATGCAAGAGATGTTTATGAATTATTCAAACAAGATGGTCTGGAGTTAGATCTATTTTCCTCAGCGATAAAACTACCAACCCAATACATGCATACGCTTTGGTTCAACTTAACATTCGAAAATAGTTTAGAGCTTAACACTGTCCTGGAAGAGTTAGATAGTAGTGAGCATCTTATGTCTACTGAGAAACTCTCCTCCAATAAAGTCTTCTCTTTCGGTCGAGACCATGGATACCATGGAAGAATTCTCTCACATGGTGTTGTGGCAGTTGATTCATTACACGTAAAAGGTAATCAGTTAACAGGTTATTGTTTTACCCCACAAGATGGGAATGCCTTATTATCATCTGTTGCTGCATCTGTACATTATTTTTATGAAGACACTTGGGTTGAAAAAATGAAAGTGTTTAATAAATATATTTTCAAAAATATTTAGTCACACAAGATACCATTTTAATCGATAAGACTTTCACAATCAACTTATCCTTGTGAAAACATGGGCTTATACGAGAAACCACTTAATGTTCTTGATAGCCTTGAAGTATCTACTTAGGGGGAAATTGGATTATCAGGAAAAGTGCTATTGAGTAAAAATAGCACGGTAAAAATTATCTTATAGAACCAGCCCAAAATCTAGCAAAGACCAAATTTGAAAAAGGGATTTTAGGAGCTGGTTCTATTTTTTTTGCTTAAGATCCTATAGAAAAGGGAGCATAAGCTCCCTATCTATCAACCTACCTATTCTGTGGGAACAAGTAAGTTAGTCCATAAGTTAACAACTATACAACCTATGTAGGTTTATCTTCTTGAAGAGTTTTAAACTTTATATAAAAATAGAAACTTCTCTTTTCATATGCTTTTTACATTGTTAGATTGTTAACTGGTCAACTTTTAATGCGGTTGTTAAAAGTTTGGCTTTGAAGAAGGGGTTCACGCCCCTTTTTCTTTTATGACTTGGAATAACTACAGAGAATAAGATTACCAAACATAGATTGCAGCTGAAATAAGCCAAATAGCTGTTGTTGCACCCCAAATTTTTCCAATCTTTTTGCCAGCTATTTGATAAATAATCGCATTCATCCCAGTAAGTATGAGTGGGAAAGTTACTAGGGGTGTGGTTAGAACTTCAACTATCTTATTCATATTTAGAATTGTATCAGGATATTTACGTTTTAATCTTTATACACCATAAGTACAGTATAAAAAATTACACTCTACTATACTTATATTCGTGGTGGAGGTTTATAAACTAGCATATGAGCTAGAAGTTTCGTCTATTCAAATAATTGAGGCAATGAAGGAGTTGGATATTCCTGTCCAGCTTCCAAATCCTTCTATGTCTACGGATGATGCCCAAAAAATTAGAGCGAGCTTTAAAAAAAGTTCTAGATTTTTATTCAAAAACGGGTCCTTATTTATTACTGCAATACTTTCTATAACGTTACTTCTAAGCATTAACAGCGATAAGGTTTTTGCGGATGATACTGCTCCTCCTCCAGCAGTTACGTCTTCAAACTCTACAATTTCTGAACCAACAGTCTTTTCTCTACCTGCTTTTAAAGAACAAGCTGTTGTTGCATCTAATACAATTAGAGACTCTTTCACTATTATGGTTCAAGAAAAGCTTATTGACTTAGGATTACTTAGCGGTCCAGCTACCGGAGACAATGACAAGAGTACGCAACAGGCTATTAAATCATTTCAGAAAAAGGCTGGTCTAGAAAAGATAGACGGCATGGTTGGGCCCGAGACCTTGCCTAAGTTACTTCTTGGAGAGGCAGCGTATACAACTACTGCTCCTCTCACTTCAAACTCAAACGGTCCAGTCTGGGGAGATGATCAACTTCAATTTATGAGAGTTAATGGAACATATATGGATGTGTTGTGGGGTCACGTAACTCATGACAATCCAATTGATACTTTTCAGCTATATGTAGATGGAGAACTTCATTCAACACTAGATGCTAACGCATGTATAAATAGCTGTAGTAGCACGAGTGGTGACATGAGATTTAAAATTGATGGCTTGGCAGTTGATACAACATATGAATTTGAAGTTGTTGCATGTGACGGTGCTGATAACTGTTCTACAAATAATCCAACCACAACTCAGTCCACTGTTGATAAACCACCGGTCTGGGATGAATCACTTCCACTCACTGTCTCTGAGATAGGCACTAGATTTAATCTGAATATTCCAGTTGGTGCTGTCACTGATGATATACAAGTTTCTTACTACGAGGTGTATGTTAATGGTGCACTCTCAACATTTAGAACCATCTCAGATACAAGACTTTTTGTTTCACCTAAAAACGATACGACTTGCGGCCAACAAGAGGTTTATATCATTGCCTATGACACTATTGGTCAGTCTTCAAAGAGTCCAACTACTACATTTACAAGAAATGAGTGTGGAACAGCAGTAGCTGCTAGTACAACTACAACTACAACTACAACTTTACCTGGTACACCATCCATGACAATTACCGCCTCAGAAGTCAGTGATGGAGATACCTCATCAGATAGTGCACTCTCTCTTACCTTTACTGCAAGTGCAAGTACGACTGATTTTGCTGTAGGTGACATCTCTGTCAGTGGTGGAACGCTCAGTAATTTCTCTGGATCTGGAACAACGTACACTGCAACGTTTACACCGACTGCACAGGGTGCAACAACTATCGATGTTGCCAGTAGTACCTTTACAAATGCTTCAACAAGTACAGATAACACAGCAGCAACACAGTTCAACTGGACATATAGCACTGCACCAACCATAGCAATTACTGCTTCTGAAGTCAGTGATGGTGCTACCTCATCAGATAGTGCACTTTCTCTTACCTTTACTACAAGCCAGAGCACAACGAACTTTGCAGCTGGAGATGTTGTTGTCAGTGGTGGAACACTCAGTAATTTCTCTGGATCTGGTACTACCTATACAGCAACCTTTACACCTAGTGCTGCAGGAGCTACAACTATTGATGTAGCTGCGAATACTTTTACTAACGCATTTAGTACTAACAATACAGCAGCAACACAGTTCAACTGGACCTACAGCACTGCATCTGCTTCAACAACAAGTGCAAATAGATGGGTTATTGCTGTTATTGATGAAACTCATGGAGCACATGGTTGTGATGGAAGTACTCCAACTTCTGGCTACCCTGGACCAATACACAATAATCGCTGCGATGTAGATGGTGCATGGGGTGAGTTTAGAACACTATGGCCAAATAGAAAGTTTTTCTTAATAGAACCATGGAAAAACTATAGTGATGAAGTTACAGATTTTGATGTAAGTAGTTTGAATCCATCAATTGATGGCCTCAGCCATATAAAACTACCTGCAGCATTCGTAACTGAGGCTCAAGCTGGAGAGAAAGCAGTTTATATACAAAGTACAAGAAATACTGGCGGGACAAATTGGTGGAGCGAAATAGGTGGTAGTAATCTTCCAAGTGGTGCAGAGGTAATTCTCTGGGTTGATAATTCTGGAAGTGTAAGTACTGGTTTGGTTCAATCTGAATATAATGCCTTCATAAGTGCTGCTGCAGCTGCAAATGTAACGGTGACAGAGGTTACTAATTTAACATCTGGTCAGGGTGGCAGTCTCTTACGCGAAGACTGGATCAATCCATTCGATCCTGATTATCCGTAAGGATTAACTATGAAAAAGTTTATATGCTTATAGGATTCTTCATTTCGCTCTATGCGGTAATAATCACATTTAAAAATAAAATTTTAAAAAAACGTTAAATACTATACATAAGTTGGAATAACACTTTTGGGGATTTTGCTCGGAGTTGGAGTACTCTACTTATTTGAAATCTAAACTCTTTACTTCTTTAAAGCTAAAGAGACAATATTCTTAGATTCTTTTCTAAACCAGGCATCTGTGTATGCACCGTAGACAGGATCTCCTTTTTGATAACTTATCCATAAAAATAGTAAACCAGTCCACATGAAATGTATGCGCCTTGCTACTTCTCTTGGTTTTTCTTTTAGTCCAGGTGTAGATTTTAGAATCTCTGTCAAAGCTTCTACTGGTTGACGCTGGAACCACTTATTTTTTCGAAGAAGTATATGCCTATTTGTATATGCAATTCTTGTAGCGTTATCCAGATCAATTGCGGAATCAGTAAATATAACCATTATTTTCTCTAATAATTTCATATAATCTTTTTCCTCCAAGGATACAATCTTTATCTTTTCAAGCATTTCATCAATTCTTTTTCCTACAACTGCACCATAAACATCCATCATTCTGTCTGGAAAGTGTTTGTAAGCTACTGCTTGTGAGAGATTACAGTTTTTAGCGATTTGAGAGAGGGTGACTTCATCTAGGTTCAGCTTTGGATTATTAAACAACTCAATGGCAGACTCTAAAAGCAAATCATGAGTTGCTTTATATAACTTCTCTCCTCTTATGGACCTGCCGTCTATTTGTTTTTTTTCTTCCATGTGTAGTCATAATAATAAAGAACATACATTGATAGCAATACGTTTATACAATGAAATTATGAGTGAGGTAATCTCTATCGTCATACCAGTGTTATTTGTAGTTGGTATTGTATGGCTCATTATTTTCTCAAATAAGCGAATTAATACAGCACTTTCTAATGCAGCAGAGACGTTAGGCTTTACATCTGTACTTTCAAAAAATATATTTAGAAAAAAAAAGATATTTGGAGAACTAGATGGGTACAACTGTGAAGTTGAAGTGTACACAAGAAGCCATGGTAAGTCTTCAACAACGTATGTCTCTTTCTTTGCGTATTTTCCAGAAAGTTTTGATATGGGACTGAAAATAAACTGGAGAGGTGACTTTGACGGTGATGATGAATACATAACAGGTCTTTTTATTAAAAGAAATCTAGAAATCGTTGAAGCATCTAAGAAAGAACTTAGAAGATTAAAAATTGAGGACACCTTTGTAAATTCAAGAAAAATTCTCTTTAAAAGATATTTCAAATCTGATGAGATTGTAAAAACAATGAGAGATGTACTTAAGTTAGCTAAAAGTATTAAATAATTTAAGTTACTTTTTTAGCCAACTCTCTTCTTGAGAAATAAATAATAATAGGAGTTCCAACAATAGTTGGGGCAACCCAGTTAAGCCAATCAATCGAAAATGGATTTAAAGTCACAATAAACGCGGTTGTAGTTGCAATAGTTCCCGCAAGCATAAGGTTTAAATGCAGATTAGTTCGGTCATAAAAATCTGGACGTTCGTCTATCTTCATACGACGAAAATCATTAATACCCATACCTAATGCTATGCTTCCAAAAACAACAGAGGTAATCCACATAGAGTCTTCGATTAAATATAAACTCACAGCCATAGAATAAAAAAGAATACTTGTAGCAGTAATGAATACACCTAGAACTTTATCTATTTGCTCGCGTGCTCCATTTCTATCTCGACCTTGGCGATATCCTGAAAATGCTAGATAAAAGGAGAAAATGGCAATAACAAACAGAAATGGGTTGAATTCTCCAAGCAAACTTAATGGAATTGCAGTGAGAAAAATAGTTGTCATCCCATATACATAAATCATCCCTAATTTTTTGTGTCTTTTATTACCTTTCTTGATGAATAAAAGGATATAGGCAATAGCAAGTGAAATAAAACCGGCGAGAATATGAAGGTAAAGTAAAGGTCTCTCTATTGCTAGATAATCACCGTTAATCATGTATGGAGTATATAAATTTTTATACTAGTTCGAAGGATTTAACTATATTTTCTAAGCCTTCTTTTGCATCCGCAAATAACATTTTTGTATTTTCCTCAATAAAGAGTGGGTTAGCAATCCCAGCATAACCTGGTGACATGGATCTTTTTATTACAACAACCTGTTTTGCCTTATCCACATCCAAGATTGGCATCCCATAGATAGGCGAACTTTCATCTGTTCTTGCTAATGGGTTTACAACGTCATTCGCACCAATAACAAGTACAACATCAGTCGCGGAAAACTCAGAATTAATATCTTCTAAGGTGAACATATCCTCATAATCAATATCTACTTCTGCTAATAAAACGTTCATATGTCCTGGCATTCTTCCTGCCACTGGATGGATAGCAAACTTCACTTCGATATTTTTTTCTTTTAAGGTATTTGTTAGTTCTTTAACTGCTGCCTGTGCTTGAGCTACTGCCATTCCATATCCTGGCACAATAACAACAGAGTCTGCGTAGCTTAACTGAATCGCAATATCTTCAGCTGAAGTACTAATCGGATCTTTTTCATATTCGTTGTTGATTTTCGTTGTTCCGAAACCACCTTTAAGTACCTGGTAAATAGTTCTATTCATTGCGCTACACATTAAAAGAGTAAGAATAATTCCAGATGCTCCAACTAATGCACCAGCAACAATCAAGATGATACTGTTCACAATAAATCCAGCCGCCATTGCAGCAATTCCTGATAAGGAGTTTAAAAATGCGATAACCACTGGCATATCTGCACCACCAATTAATATCACTCGAGTAATGCCAAGTAGTAATGAAAGAATGATGATGTACTCTACTGAGAAGTCTATTTTTGTTACTAATAATGCAACCACTCCAATTAGCAACACACCAGATAGTAAATTAATCAGTGTGGCATTGAAACTATTTAACTTTCCACGTAATTTAGCTACAGCAATTAAACTTCCAGAGAACGTAAAGACACCAACAGTCATAGAAAATACTGCTACGGAGAAATCTGAAAGAACCAAGGCACTATTTGAAATCTCTACATAGGCAATAGCTCCAGATGCTCCACCGCCAAGTCCATTAAAAATGCCAACTAACTCTGGCATTTGAGTCATCTGTACTCTGTTAGAAACAAGTACACCAAGACCAGCTGAAACAAGGATGACTAAATAAAAGAAGACATCATAATCAGCAAACTTGAGATCGAACGCAGAGATGACTGCTAGGACCATCCCTCCAATGGCTAAGTTATTTGCTCGGAATGCTGTCGAAGGACGTGAAAACAATTTAAGAGCAAGAATAAAAAGTACTGCGGAGATAAGATAAAGTGCTTCAGTCATTTTTCTTAAACATTTCTAATATTCTGCCAGTTACAGAGAATCCGCCAACTATATTCATAGTTGCAAAAGCAACTCCGATAAGCACTATTGTTTTAAGCAAAACATCATCTACTACATTTGGATAAATCAAAATTCCAGCAATGAGGGTAATGCCCGAAATAGCATTTGAACCAGACATAAGAGGTGTATGCAAAGTTTGTGGTATTTTTGAAATGAGTTCATAACCAATAAAACTGGCCATAACTGTAATGAGTAAGGTGTATAAAAATATCTCAGTCATTTTGACTCATCTCTACAAAAATCTCATCCTCTGGATTTTCTTCCAGCAGCTTTATAAGATTTCTAATATTTTCGGAATACAGCTTTGTAGCGGCATGTTTCACATTGTTTAAAATATCTGTTTCTCCAACTATTTTGACACCATCTTTTTGAACAACTTTACCTACTTTAGTAAGCTCACAGTTACCACCTGTAGCTGCAGCTAAATCGACAATAACAGAGTTCTTTTTCATTTTTGAGACTGTTTTCTTATCAATTAATAACGGTGCTTTTTTGCCAGGTATTTGAGCAAAGGTAAGGACAATGTCACTTTCAATAACTTGTTTGGCTAATGCTTTTTTTAATTCAGACTCCTCTTTCTTTGTAAGCTCTTTTGCATAAACGCCATCTTGAGAAGTTGAACTTGCCTCTACAAACTTTGCTCCAAGGCTTTCTACTTGATCCTTCACATCTGCTCTGACATCATATCCCCATACACGTGCACCGAGTCTTTTGGCTGTTGCAATAGCTTGTAGACCAGCAACACCTATTCCTAAGATAAGAACTTTTGCTGGAGAAATATTCCCTGCAGCGGTTGTCATCATTGGTATAACATTTGAAGTCTCTAATGAAGCACGTAAGACAGAAGAGTATCCAAGTAAGTTAGCTTGGGAGGATAAGGCATCAAGATTTTGAGCTCTTGATATTCTTGGTAATTGAAAAAAATCATATAAAGAAATATCGGGTCTTACTTTTTTAATCTCTTTTTTAGCTTTAGCATTAAACAGACCTACGACTGCAGCATCTTGCTTCAAACCCTTAATATCACTGATTTCTACAGTATCAACAAAGCAGACAACATCCATTTGCTTTAGTGAGGTTTTGTTCAGGGGTTTTAGTTTTTTATAATCTTTAGCATTCAACTCAAGATTCTTGAAAATATCTTTATCAACAAAAAGCTGTGTTTTGTCATATTTTTTGAGTGAATCTGGGTGTAGTGGAGCTCTAAATCCATTTTTGTCTGATAAGAATCCAACCTTCATTCTTATATTTTATTGGTTTTAAGGGTTATATATAAATAAACTTGAATCATGCGGATAAATGTTTACAGTGATAAGTTTTCAGGAACTCTTTCAGCTGCTGAAGTACTGAAAACCGTAACCTCTGTATTTAAAGATGTGGATATACAAGCAAATTATTTTCCTGTTACAGATGGGGGAGAGCATTCAACTCAAATATTAAAACATTACAACATGCAAACAGAAATGATCACTATGACAAGAGACTTTATTGGTAATTGGATACCTGTTGAATATTTAAATGTGGATAACGACATATATTTTGAATCTGCCTCACTAATTGGGGTAAATAACACATCAGATCATCCTTTTAATCTTGATACATCAGCACTTGCAGAAGTCATACCAAATATTGACGTGTTGAGTCTTGGTGGTTCTAGGACAGTAGATGGAGGAGTTGGATTGATGAGCTCTCTGGGGATTGAATTTTATAGAGAAGAAAATATCATCACCAATCCCAAGCCAAGAGACTTTAAAGATATCACTGCAGTGAAGATTGCAGATTCTTTCGCCAAGTTAGAGTTGAGAGTCTTAACGGATACTTCAATCCCACTTCTTGGTAGCAATTCAGCCATAGCTACATATGGTCCCCAAAAAGGATTAAACAAGAAAGATATTAAGTATCTTGAGGAGCAGCTTGAGAGAATATATGACATCTTATCCTTAGAACTCGGCATTCCACTTGATCCATTTAAAAAAGATACCGGTGCAGCAGGTGGTCTATCTTTTGCATTGGGAGAAATCTTTGGCTGCGAGCTTATTTCTGGTTCAGAGTATTTTTTAGAAAAGACCAACCTCCTCAAAAAAATTAAACAATCAGAAATAACTATTGTGTGCGAAGGTAAGTTTGATAAGTCTTCACTTAGTGGAAAGGTTATTGGTGAAATCCTTAAACACGCAACAGGTGATATATATTTTCTTGGCGGACAGTATGACTATGTAGATGACTATCAATTTACGGGTATTTTTGAGTGTGGTCCAAAAGGCCTCAAGCATCCTAAAGAAGAGCTTAGAAATACAACAAAGAAACTTGCAAAACAAATTAGTATATAACAATGGCAATTGTCTCACCTTGCATCAATGTTTGTGTAACCGATCCAGAAAGTGATTTGTGTTATGGGTGTGCGCGAACAACGGCTGAAATAACAAAATGGTCTTCGTACTCTGACAAAGAACAAACTGAAGTGGTTGAGGCCAGCATGTCAAGAATGGATGGCTGGCAGTTAGAATCTTTTCAAAAAGCGTATAAACAAAAAATAGAAACTGGATTGAGCCCTATTAAAAAACAAAAACTTCAAAACGACGACTAATTGTTACTTTTTGATTCTCAAATGTCTATACTTCCCCCAAATAAAGAGTTGCAACAAATAGTGTTGAAGCCTTAGAGCGGTTCTCCAGAGTCTTCCTCTTCATCTAATTGAGAATAGATATCTTTTCCAGATCCTGATGATAGGACTACTCCAAAGAGGCGTACTGCTAAATATGCAAAAACTGTAGCAAGAATTACTTGCGTGGGGGTGTAATCAGGAGCTAGTACTGGCCAACCAATAGTTAAGAATACTAGAACTCCTATCCAGGCTTTAGATTTGAACTTCATATACTCTTTATTTTATTCCTGAATTTCTGAATAAATTCATATAATTTTAAAATATTTTAATGCTTTTATAGCAAAATACATTATCACTACAAAAGAAACTAAAGCATATATAGATTGTGAGAATGTAATATCTGGTGGAAGAAAAGTAAGTGCATAAACGAGAGGAATTCCAGCACTTAAAATTAATTTATAGATATTTGTTTTTTTCTCTTTATCCATTTTTTAACCTCTTTTAATATTACTAAATAAAGAGCAAACAAATTATGGTTTATACATTAAAAAGTTTCTTTTGTTAGTTACAGTTTTATCTAATTATGAGAACTAGAAGGTAAAGCAACGTAACCATAAAACCAATCCCTGTTCGTAACTTATTAAAAGAGACCCATCGTGTCTCAAATTTTATACGTTCCTTACTTAATGTTTGGTCATCTAATTTATCGACATCAATATTTTGAATATGGTTATTTAAAGGTAGATGTATTGCAATCGTTGTACCCTGTACTCCTATCAAGTATATTGCACCTATGCCAATCATGAGCCAGGCATATGGTAATTCAAGATTAACTATTGAAAAGGAGATGACGCTTATCACGGATATAATCGACCCCACCCAGGTCAGCATGAAAAGTGGTTGGTTATTCTGGATTACAGCATCTGTTACTTGAAATGCTTTGATGAAGGCTTTGTCATTAAGCTTTGAAAAGCCAGGCATTACTACAACTGCATAGGTGAATATAAATCCGGTAGCTAAGCTACATGACAAAACAGCTAGAAGTAATGATAGATCTAAAAAACTCACGGTAACTTTCCTTTTTTTTATTCAGGCTTCTAATTCTGCTCTCTTTAAATTTATATGTTCTAAAGTTTTAAAAAACCTAACATGAAACCTATGGAATTTAATCAAATAGCAGTTATTTTATACATCCTAATTACTGTAGTTGTAATCCTGTTCCAGTTGTTCTTAGTTTTTGGTGCACCTTGGGGAGAATTCACTCAAGGCGGACGTCACAAGGGAGTTCTTCCTACAAGTGGGAGAGTATCAGCTGCCGTATCTATTCCGATATTGATATTCATGGCCTCAAGTATTTCGTCCGTAGTTGGATTTTTCCCCAACTGGAGTATTAGGACAGCTTATATCACTATTGCTTTGCAAGGGGTAACTGCAATTTTCAATTGGATCACACCATCTCAGAAAGAAAAGCGTTTATGGGGTCCAGTAACAACAATCGCTTTTATTCTTGCAGCGTACGCAACCTACTCAATAAACGCACTTGTATGAAGCATCTATCAGGCTTTGTGCTCTCTCATTAATTAAGTACTCTCCACCTAACTTATTCACCAAATAGCCAAAAGAAATTTTATAATCTGGATCAGCAAAAGTAGCACTACTTCCCCCGAAACCAACATGTCCAAAGGCATTTGGGCCAATTATAAAGGAACCACCCTCTCCTTTAAAAGTATCTCGGTTGTCCATGTGCAACATAAACCCTTCAGAAAATTTAGTCGGAAAAAGAAGCATGTTATCTATATCTGAATTAACAGATGGCTTACTCAGTCTTTTAACTGCACTCTTTGATAAAAGTTTTTCATTATTTTGAGCAAGGGGAGTTAGCATTCCAGCTAAAGACCGGGCATTAGTGATTCCTCCAACACCGCCAAGTTCAGACCGATATGTTTCTTTTGCGTTGTAGTCATATCCACCTGTATTAGTTAAAGAGAGTCTCTGCATAGAAGTTAAATCTGTTTTAAAAGCATCTGCAAAATCACTCGGTTTATCAGAAGGACTAGACCTGAAGGGTGTAACTTTTGCAACTCTTTCATCTTCACTTTCAGGAAGGCCAATCCAATAATCTAGATTAAGTGGCTTGCTTATCTCATCATTAAAAAATTGTCCTAATGATTTTCCAGATACTCTTCTAATAAGTTCTCCTATGAGCCAACCACTAGTTATCATGTGGTAACCCATTTCCTCACCCGGCGTCCAGAAAGGCTCTTCCTCCTGTAGCAATGTAGTCATATAATTCCAATCTAAGAATCCACCCTCTTTTACTTGAGTTTTAAGCGCAGGAAGTCCAGCTGAATGATTCAAAATCATTTCTACTGTTGTCTCTTCTTTACCTTTTTGTCCATATTCAGGCCAGTATTCACTAACTTTTGCTTTGGAGTTTAACTCTCCTCTATCTATCAATAAATGTGCACAGAGTGCAAGAGCTGCTTTGGTGCTTGAAAAAGCAACGGAAAGAGTTTTCTCATTCCATTCATTTGTTCTTTCTTTATTTTTATGCCCTGCCCACAAATCTACAGTGATCTCTCCGTCTACAACTACACAGAGAGACGAACCTATCTCTTCATATTTTTCAAAGTTTTGTGTAAAGGTTTCCGCTACTTCTTGAAAATCTTCATGGCAGTATCCTTTAATGGGAAGAGACGATTGAAATGTTGTCTCTATAAAATTTTCTTCAGTGGTCACAATTTTTATTCTAACTAATTTTTTTATCGTAAGGCGTAACGGGGGGAGAAGTAATTTAGAAAATTTATAGAAAAATTAAAAAGTAAATATGGTCTCTTTTGTATAGTTAAGTTCCTCTAAAGTTGTTTTAGCATGTTTAATAATTTCATGATGCTACTGTTTAAAAAATGAAAAATAAACCAAATATAGGCGTAACAGTTGCTATTGGTACAGCTATAGGAGCAGGAATATTTTCTGCTACAAATGAACCTGTGTGGATTGCATTAGGTATTGCAATCGGTGCAGCTCTTGGTGCTGGACTAAATAAAGGTAAAAATACTAAAGAAAACTAAGCTACTGTCTAATTTCTATTTGTACCTATGACTTCTTCTTGAAATTTTTATTTATTTAATTGTTTATTTAAGTAATAGCCCAAAAAACCTTCCCAAACAGCAAAAATATAAAATGCTGTAAAAGAAGTTATTGTTGCAGTTACTAACATCACAACAGCCGACAAATATCTTACTTTATTAAGCTCAGTTAAGCCCTCTTTAGTATTTCCTAATAAGAAAAAACAAAGAGCAAGAAATAACAGAATCGTGCTTTCTGCTCTTACTAAATCAACTTCAACACTATTTGCTAATTCTGCTGTAAAATCTAACAGAAATATTCTATATGCAATATTAGGTATGGCATACCCAAGTACTGCAAGTGCAATATAAGCTACTGAGTCAGCTTTGTTAATTGTTTTCCAATCCATAGGCTAAGTTTAGCTATTTAATAGTGACTTTTTAGTGATGTATTAAGAAAAGAGTCAGTGTTACAAGATTTGAACCTGTGACTTCTTCGTTGTAAGGGAAGCGCTCATAATACATTCTTATTAATATAAGAATTGTTATGAAAAGGAGAGTATATGGAATTACATAAAAACAGTGGAGAACTTAGAGTCGTTATAGATGTGAGCTATACGTCTGCAGAGGAGTTTATAGATTTTATTGAAAATGAACAATGTCAATTTATTGATAGCTTAGGTGTAGAAGGTCTTAAAAAATTTGAATGGTACGTTGATGAAGATACCAACACAGCCACATTAGTTGAGGTATTTGATAATGCCGAGAGTTTTGGAGAACTTGCTACAAAAGCATTAGGCACTCCAGTTAATCTGAAATTTCGTGAGTTAGCTAAGTTTGAAAATATGACCATCTTAGGTGATGTATCAGAAGAAATGAAAAACAACTTAGCTGCTATGGAGCCAAAAATAAAAACTTTTAAAGCAGGTTTAAACTAAATTATATTTAGATGAACAAAAAACCAAAACTTTCCCTTTCTGTAGTAATTAGAAGATTTTTTTCTATATTCCTACTCTTCTCCATTGTCTCTGGAATAATTAATGATATTTTATCTGGAACTTTTTCTGGTGACAGTATTGGTGGAGCAGTAGGGGGTTTAGTGATTGTCTTCTTCCTCTCAGGTATTGGACGAAGATCAAAAACACCTACTAGTGATGATGGCTCCAAAGAGACTGTAGAGGAAGATAAAGATATTTACGATGAGGAGACTTTACAAGAGTTTGAAAAATATGACTCTGAAGAAGTTGTCGTGAAAGAAAGTGAAACAACTAACAAAACTTATAACCCTATTAAAGACAAGGACAGCTTTTTAGTAAGAATTTTTAGAGGGAGAGTTGATCGTATTTAATCTTGATGGATAATATTTCCATTTACAAGAATCTTAAATTTAAGCTTAAAAAAGTATGATACATATACCTCAATAGATTTAATGTCTTCAGACACATCATATTTCGAAAGAAATATTTTTTTGCCATCAGCAGTTTTCTTTTTATTTTGATCTAGGTGTTCCCCATCTAAATAAAGGTCTGCAGCACCTTGTAATTTCCAATTGTACCAATTGGATACTTTGATTTCTCTTCCATTAAAATCAACTGTGCGCTCTTCTAAATTTGGTGTTGCTGTTTTCATTAAGTCAAATGTTATCACAAACTCAAGTAAGTGCCGATTTTCTACAAAATGTGATTGTTACGGGGGCGTAAAGGACTTAAACCTGTGACTTCATCCTTATCAGGGAAGAACGATTATATATAAAGTATCTCTAAGAAATACCCTGTTAAACTTCAAGCGTCAAAGTTTCTATATAGGTTTAGGTAAACCTCACTAGTGCTTTGTCACGAAAAGGGAATCTCGCCGGTTCCCTTTTCTACATTTATGTCACACCCTCTTTACATAATGTTGGTATGGGAGCATTACCTTATGATGACAAGCACGAGAATGAAAAAGTATTAGTTGATTGTGATGTCTGCTCTAAGAGATTCCTGTTGTATCAAGATAGAGTACCGACCTGCACTAATTGTTTAACTGATAAGACCATTAAAAAGAATAGGAACAGGCAAGGTACACCTATAGCTTTTCTATTTACTGAAGATTAAACAACTTAAAATAGCGAGAGCAGTAATACAAAAGGTATTGATATCAATGCAAAAGAAATATAAATAAGAAAGCAAATTATTAGAACCATAACTGCACCAATGAGAATTTTATCTATATTCATAAAGGAATATTTTAGGTCTAATCTCTTTTTTTCAGTAATTTACAATATAGATTTACTGACAAGAC
>ENA-ORDR01000099-ORDR01000099.1-marine-metagenome-genome-assembly--contig:-NODE-99-length-43686-cov-8.554129_pt1 | contig 43686 bp, 36 predicted proteins | sample MGYA00240993_ERZ508538 | MGnify/ENA primary metagenome ERZ508538 (study PRJEB26207, sample SAMN05421999) | marine metagenome | isolation source: Monterey Bay, California, USA | place: USA:Monterey Bay... | reverse complement strand
TGGAATTGGTAGACACGCTAGCTTGAGGGGTTAGTGAGCGAAAGCTCGTGCGGGTTCAAGTCCCGCTTTCGGCACCATTCAAATTATTTAAAAAAATTGATATGTTATAATGTAACAATGGGTAAACTTTCAATTATTTTAAATACAGCTGGAATGGCTGTATCCTTTTTTTGTTTTTTGCACTGTGTATTGGTGATATTAATATTTGCTGGGGTTTTAACCGCTCAATTACTCATTATTCAAATATTTGATGATTCATATAATCATGCTTGGCTAATTATTACTGGATTCTCACTGGCAGCTCTTTCTTTAATAAAGTTTCGCCTAGTTAATTTAGAGGGAGAGAAGTTAATAGATTTTAAAGGTCTTCAGTCTCAACCATTGCTGATTGGCGGCTCTATGCTTGGGCTATCTTTTTTTTTTAATGGGATCTATTCTGAGTTATTGGTGATAGCAGGGGCGCTAACTCTTTTAAGCATGCATGCAAAAAAGTTGCTAAAAATTATCTGAACTACTCTACCGGGATTTCAACTACCTTTGTAGCTTCTTGAATCTCATCTTCACTAAACAAAACTTCTGTATTTTCATTTTTTAACAATACAGCTTGAGCTAAGTTAAGAATTAAAAATAATGCAGCAATTACAGCGGTAAGCTTTCCAAGAAAATTAGATGGACCAACTGCGCCGAACATAGAATTAGAGGATCCTCCGCCAAACGCTGAGCCTAAATCAGAGCCTTTGCCTTGCTGTAAAATAACCAGAACTATTAAAATAATGGCGAGGATAATGCAGATAATTTTAATGCTTGTAATAATCATGTTCTTATAATTCCTTTAATTCATTGAAGATATTTGCTATTTTTGCAAACTCTTCTCCATTTAGTGATGCTCCACCTATAAGAGCCCCATCAACCTCTTCCTCTTTTAAAATTTGGGATGCATTTTCTATATTAACACTTCCACCGTAAATAACCCCATGGAGGTCTAATGAAGAAAAACGTGATTGTACTATATCTTTAATCAATTTATGAATTGAATTTATTTCTTCAGGCTGAGCAGAGTTACCAGATCCAATAGCCCATATTGGCTCATATGCAATTATTAGATTTCGTAATTTTAAACAAGCGCCCAATGCCTCGATAATCTGTTGCTCTAAAATAATTTCAGTTTTATCTTGCCGTTTTTGATCTATAGACTCTCCAATACATAAAATTGGTGTCAGTAAACTTTCACTAATCAAATCTAATTTTAATGCGATATCAGCATTAGTTTCTTGAAAAAATATTCTTCTTTCAGAATGTCCAACAAGTGAAAATTGCCCTCCTACACCTAACACCATCTCTGCTGATATTTCTCCAGTTCTTGCGCCAGAAGAAAAATGATCTACATTTTGAGACCCTATTGAAATACCTGGGTTGTCTATGTGTTTTGCAAGATCATCTATCAATATAGAAGGTGGTGTAATTCCAATAGATGAATGACTGGTACCTTGATAAAAATTATTAAAACTTTTTAACCATTCTAGAGAAAAGGACTTGGAGCCATGAAGCTTCCAGTTAGCAATTAATGTTAATGACATATTTAACTAACAAACATTTTTGCTATATCTTCTGCATATTTTTTTGCGGTAGGCTCATCATCTGATTCAACCATTACTCGAATTTTATTTTCAGTACCAGATGGCCTTACTAGAACTCTTCCAACAGTAAGATCTGATTCAATTTCTTTGATAGATTGTTGAATGCTGGCATCAGAAAGAATATCTTTATTTTGGACATCTACATTAATGTTGATTTGAGGCATTTTTGTATAATTTCTTAAAATATCAGCTGGTTCTTTCTCCAGCATAAGAAGTGATGAGATTACTTTTAACGCTGCAATTGTTCCATCACCAGTACTCACTAAATCTCGACAGATAATATGCCCTGATGGCTCGCCGCCAAGCAACCAACCTTCTTTTTGAAGCATCTGACTAACATGCTTATCTCCAACATCCGCTCGTTTAAACTTATACCCTAATTTCTTTATACCATCTTCAAAGCCTAAATTACTCATAGTGGTTCCAACAATTCCAGACCATGGACCTGTTCTGTTGGGGTTAGCATAAGCCAAGATATACATAATATCATCACCATCAAGTATGTTTCCCTTGTTGTCTATTAGCACTACCCTATCGCCATCGCCATCTAGAGCAATGCCAAAATCTGCTCTTTGCTTGATCACCTCTTCTTGAGCTTTTTCAGGATTTGTTGAGCCGCACTCATGATTGATATTGTACCCATCAGGAGTATCTCCCAAGGAAATGACTTCTGCACCTAATTCTTCAAGAACAGAAGGACTCACTTTGTAGCAAGCACCGTGAGCACAATCTAATACTATTCGCAGTGACTCAAATGAAACTTCATCCGGAACTGTAGATTTACAAAATTCAATATACCTATCTCCTGATTCATCAAATCTTCTGGCCTTACCAAGTTGCGCCGTTGGCACAGGTTTAAGCTCGCCAGCAAGAAGTTTTTCAATCTTTTTTTCAGCTTCACGAGAAATTTTTTCCCCACTGCCTGAAAAAAGTTTTATTCCATTGTCGAGATAATCATTGTGAGAGGCACTAATAACTAATCCAAATTGATTTCTTAATGATTTAGTTAGATATGCAACGCCAGGAGTAGGAAGTGGTCCAAGCAATCTTACGTTAACTCCAGCAGCAATAAAGCCAGCTTGTAATGCAGATTCCAACATGTAACCTGAAACCCTGGTATCTTTTCCAATCAAGACAGTTTCCCAGCCCATCTCTTTTAGAACTATTCCAGCTGCATGCCCTATTCTCAGACACACTTCTGGAGTAATTTTAGATTCTACTGGTCCACGAATACCATCGGTACCAAATTTAATAGTCATAAAAGAATTATAGCTCTTCTGCAGGGCCCTTAATTGAAGTTTTTTTAGTCCTTTTTGCTTTGGGTGTCTTTGGCTCCTCCCAGTCTTTTGGAGCTCTAGGCGTTGCACCTGCCATGATGTCATCAATCTGATCTGCATCAATGGTTTCATAGGTAAGCAATGTTTCTGCCATTACGTGAAGTTTATCTAAATTATCTTTAAGGATTTTATAAGCCTTTTTATAATCAGTATCTATAATTTTTCTAACTTCAGTATCAATCCTATTAGAGGTTTCGCCACCTATGCCCTTAGGTGCTTGAGATGCGGAGCGACCTAAGAATGGGCTAGAATCATCCTCGCCATATTTAAGAGGTCCTAAATCGGATAATCCCCATTTTGTAACCATATTAGAAGCAATGCCAGTAGCAACTTCAATATCATTGGATGCACCTGTTGTTATGCCATCTTTGCCATTGATAATTTCTTCTGCAATCCTTCCTCCAAACAACGCAGCTATTCTGCTATGAAGATACTGCTTACTTTGCATGTATCGATCTTCTTCTGGGAGAAACATAGTGACTCCCAAAGCTCTTCCTCGAGGAATAATCGTCACTTTATATACAGGATCATGCTCTGGCATCATGCGGCCCACAATTGCATGACCGGACTCGTGATACGCAGTAATTCTTTTTTGATCTTCAGTCATGATCATAGACTTGCGCTCAGGACCCATCATAATTTTATCTTTTGCAAGATCTAAGTGATTTTGGTCAACTTTTTTATCACCATAACGAGCAGCAAATAGTGCAGCTTCATTAATTAAATTTGCTAGGTCTGCACCAGAAAATCCTGGGGTTCCTCTTGCAATAACAAGCGCATCTACATCTTTTGAAAGAGGGACTTTTTTCATGTGTACTTTTAAGATTTGCTCTCTGCCCCTAAGATCAGGCAAGTCAACTACCACCTGCCTATCAAATCTTCCTGGACGAAGTAATGCTGGATCTAATACATCTGGTCTATTGGTAGCGGCAACAACAATTACTCCATCATTACCGTCAAACCCATCCATCTCAACAAGTAATTGATTTAATGTTTGCTCTCTCTCATCATGTCCGCCGCCCATGCCGGCTCCTCTGTGTCGGCCTACCGCATCTATTTCATCGATAAAAATAATACATGGGGAATTTTTTTGAGCTTGCTCAAACATATCTCTCACTCGAGACGCTCCAACACCGACAAACATCTCAACAAAATCTGATCCTGAGATTGAGAAAAATGGAACCTTTGCTTCGCCAGCAATTGCTCGAGCAAGTAAAGTTTTACCAGTGCCTGGAGGACCAACCATTAAAACTCCTCGTGGTATTTTGCCACCAAGCTTTTGAAATTTTGTAGGATCTCTAAGAAAATCAACTAGTTCCTGAACATCTTGTTTTGCCTCTTCACAGCCTGCAACATCCTCAAAAGTAGTAGTTACCTTCCCACCTTCCATTAGTTTTGCTTTACTCTTTCCAAACGACATTGGCCCGCCCTTACCGGACATGCCTCCTTGCATTTGCCTCATAAAGAAAAAGAATATTCCTAATAGTAATAAGATAGGGAATGCACCAACAAGAAGCTGAGACCAGATAGATGGTTGCTCAACGGTTTCAAAGATAGTCACAACGCCATGCTCCTCAATAGCTAAATCAACAGATTCATCTCTCTTGTAGATTGGGTGACGAGTTTCAAATCTAGATCCATCTAGACGTTCTCCAAAGATGGTCATTTGATCACCTTTATAGGTAATTGATGCGATATTATCTGATAAAACCTCTTGCTTAAACTGGCTATAGGAAACCATTTCACGTTTAGCTGTGGTGCTATTATCAATATTGTTAAAAATGAATATTAAGGCTGATCCCAGAACTACCCAAACTAAGGCATTTTTTAAAACTGAATTCATAATGGTTTTGCTCCATAAAGATATATTTCACCAGACTTGCTTTTTGAAGCAGCTGGCTTGTAAGTTTGAACTAATTGAAAAGACTTTTCCATTGTTAACCTGAGTTTTTTTAATGAACTATTCTGAAATGTTTTCATAATAAAATAGCCATCATCTTTTTTTAAATAACTGGAAGCTGTCTCCAGTGTAAGAAGGTTTAACTCAAAAATATTTTCTTCATCAACTGCTCTTATACCACTTAAATTGGGGGCTAAATCTGAAATAACAAGATCAAATTTATTTTTTAATAAGAATATTTCATTTATGGAATTAATATTTTCAATGTCCTCCTGAAAAAAATTTACTCCGCCTATAGGCTCCATTTCCAAGAGATCAATTGCAAAGATTTGTGCTTGAGGTGATAAAGATTTTATAAGTTCTGACCAACCACCTGGAGCCGATCCAATATCAAGAACAATATTCGAACCTTGTTTTAAAACTTTTGTTTTTTGTAAGATCTCTTCTAATTTAAAAACTGCCCTAGATCTTAAGCCCAGTTGTTTAGCTTTAATAGCCCAAGAATCAGCATGCATAGATTAATTACAAATGTTTAACTTTTTCTATTTCCAATAAAATATCGCCAGATGGGGTTGATATTGTTACCTCATCGCCTTCATTTTTTCCCAGCAGACCCATTGCAATTGGAGTTTGAATTGAAATAAGCCCTAGAGATGGATCAGATTCAAGGTTGCCAACAATTTTATAAGTTAAAGATTTTTCATTCTTAATATCATATAAATCTATGGTGGAGCCAAATACAACTCTGCCAGTTTCGGGAATATCTTTAACATCTATTACCTGGGCATTTGCTAAAGCATGTTCAATCTCTTGAATTTTTGCCTCGATAAATCCTTGCTCCTCTTTGGCTGCATGATATTCAGCGTTCTCTTTAAGATCTCCATGAGCTCGTGCATCCGCAATTGCTTGTGAAATTTCCACCCTATCTTTAGTTTTGAGTTGATGTAGTTGCTTAGAAATTTTTAATTCGCCAGCTTTTGTAATAGGTAATTTATCCATGATAGGAAGATTGTATCAAATGGGGAGGTTTAATTTATTTCTTGCAATGAATTATAAGTCCAACTGGTAGGATCCTTGCTTAATGCCTCAACCAATGCAAAAGCACCAAAGATTGTTGTGACACAAAAAAGCTTATTCTGAAGAGCAGTGCGGCGAATTGATGCAGAGTCTTTAATTGACTGACGACCTTCAGTTGTATTGATCAATAAATCAATTGAGTCATTTAAAAGCTCATCAACAATATGAGGTCTACCCTCAGATACTTTATTAATGGTAGATACAGGATATCCAAGATCACTAATGACCTTGGCTGTTCCTTTGGTAGCTATTAATAAATAGCCTTGGTCAATTATTAAGGGAATGAGTTCAGATAAATATTTTCTATCAGATGTTTTTACACTAATAAATGCAAGTCCTGAAGTGGGAATATTTTTATTGGCTGCTTTTTGAGCTTTTGCATATGCCTCTCCAAATGAGGATCCTATCCCCATTACCTCTCCAGTAGATTTCATTTCTGGACCAAGAATTGGATCTACTGATGGAAATTTATCAAATGGTAAAACAGCTTCTTTCACAAAAAAATAACCGTCTGGTAATTTATTTGAAAACCCAATCTCTTTTAATGTTTTGCCAACCATAGCTTTGGTTGCTGATTTTACTAAAGACTGACCCAAGCATTTTGAGATAAAGGGAACAGTCCTCGAGGCCCTTGGATTTACCTCAATAATAAAGACTGATTCTCCCTGAACTGCAAATTGAATATTCATTAAACCCACAACATTTAGTTCCTTTGCAATCCTTATAGATTGGGTTTCAATTTCTGTAATTACAAAATCAGATAGGCTATATGGTGGCAAAGAACATGCAGAATCACCAGAATGGATGCCAGCTTGCTCGATATGCTGCAAGATGCCTCCAATTTCGATAACGTCTCCATCAGAAATAACATCTACATCAACTTCTACCGCATCAGTTAGGTATCCATCCAAGAGAATGGGTTTTTGATCTGATACTTCTACAGCTTCTTTTAGATACTTTTCAAGCTCTAATGTATTGTGAACAAGCTCCATAGCCCTTCCGCCCAATACATAAGAAGGTCTTACAACAATAGGAAAACCAATTTTTTTTGAAGCAATTAAAGCCTCGTCGAAATTTTTTACAGTTTTATTTGATGGCTGTTTTAGCTGAAGTTTTTCGGCCAGTAACTGAAAACGTTCCCTGTCCTCTGATCGATCAATTGCATCCACATCTGTTCCAAGTATTTTCACTCCATGCTCCAACAGTGTCTCTGAAAGCTTTAATGGGGTTTGCCCACCAAACTGGATAATCACTCCCTCAGGCTTCTCTAAATCAATGATATCTAATACCTTTTCTTCTGTAATAGGTTCAAAATATAATCTATTGGAAGTGTCGTAATCTGTTGAAACGGTCTCAGGATTGCAATTAATCATAATTGATTCATAGCCTTCTTCTTGCAATGCAAATGATGCATGAACACAACAATAATCAAACTCAATGCCCTGACCAATTCTATTGGGGCCGCTACCAAGGACAATAACTTTTTTATTATTTGAAGGTCTTGATTCACACACTCCTTCATAGCTTGAATACATGTAAGCTGTTTCTGTTGCAAATTCAGCAGCACACGTATCTACTCTTTTAAAGGAAGGGAATATTTCAAGCTTCTGTCGTAATGAGCGAACTTCTTTGTCTGATGCTCCGATTAAATATGCAATCCTATGATCAGCAAAACCTCTTTGCTTTAAATCAAGCATTGTCTCGAAGGAAATATCTGCAAGTTTTATATCTTTTAGTAATTGCTCTTTGTCTACAAGCTCCTTAAGTTGATAAAGAAACCAGTGATCTATTCCAGTCAACTCATAAATTTTGTCTAGGGCCCATCCAAGCCTCATCGCATCTGTGACATATAAAATACGTCTAGGGCCTGGAAATGTAAGTTCATAATGCAAGATTTCACTTTTATCTTCGGGATCTTCAAGAATACTTTCAATGCCCATTAAATCTTCCTCAAGACTTTGAAGTGCTTTTTGGAAAGATTCTTGGAAAGTTCTTCCAATGCCCATAACCTCTCCTACTGACTTCATTTGAGTAGTTAATCTTGCATTGGCTTGTGGGAATTTTTCAAAAGCAAACTTAGGAATTTTAGTAACGATGTAATCAATGGAAGGTTCAAATGATGCAGGAGTTAAGCCGCCAGTAATATCATTCTGCAATTCATCTAAGGTAAATCCAACAGATAACAGCGCAGCTACTTTAGCGATGGGAAACCCCGTGGCTTTAGAAGCTAATGCTGAAGATCGACTTACACGGGGGTTCATCTCAATAACAACCACCCTTCCATCCACTGGATTAATTCCGAACTGAACATTGCTGCCACCAGTTTCAACTCCTATTTCTCGTAAGATTTGAAATGATTGATCTCGAAGAATTTGATACTCTTTATCAGTGAGTGTTTGCGCTGGTGCAACTGTAATCGAATCTCCTGTGTGCACACCCATAGGGTCAAGATTCTCAATTGAGCAAATGATAATGCAGTTGTCATTTTTATCTCTAACAACTTCTAACTCATATTCTTTCCAGCCCAAAAGTGACTCATCAATCAGAAGTTCGGTGGTCGGAGATAAATCTAATCCTTTTTCACAGATCTCTTTAAATTCCTGGATATTGTATGCAATGCCTCCACCTGAACCACCCAAGGTAAATGACGGTCTAATAATACATGGGAAACCAAGACTTGCCTGGACTTCAATTGCTTCTTCCATTGAATGGGCTATGCCTGAATTGGGTGTATTGATACCAATGCCTTTCATGGTTTTATCAAACAATTCTCGATCTTCAGCCTTATCAATGGCCTCTCTGGAGGCGCCAATCAGCTCAACATTATATTTTTTTAGCACTCCCTCTTTGGCTAATGTGAGCGCTGTATTGAGTCCTGTTTGGCCTCCCATGGTGGGCAAAAGAGCATCAGGTCTTTCTTTCTCAATAATTTTTTCAATCGATTCCCAGTGAATAGGTTCTATGTATGTTGCATCAGCTAACAATGGGTCTGTCATAATTGTAGCGGGGTTAGAGTTAACAAGAATTACCCTAAACCCCTCTGCCTTGAGAGCCTTGCAAGCTTGAGCACCAGAGTAATCAAACTCACATGCTTGACCAATAATAATAGGCCCTGCTCCTATTATTAGGACAGATTTAATATCAGTTCTTTTTGGCATGTGCTTGAATTAAAGATTTAAATTTTAGAAAAAGCTCTTCTAGCTCATGTGGACCCGGGCTAGCTTCTGGGTGACCTTGAAAACTAAAAGCCGGCTTATCAGTAAACTCTATGCCTTGAAGGCTTTGGTCAAAAAGAGATACATGCGTGGCTTTAATATTATTGGGAAGGCTTGATGGATCTACTGCAAAGCCATGATTCTGACTGGTGATAAAAACAGTTTTTGATTCAATATCTTGAACAGGATGATTGCCGCCATGATGGCCAAATTTCATTTTATAAGTATTGCAGCCGCCAGATAAAGCTAAAAGTTGATGCCCTAAACAGATACCAAAGATTGGCATATTAATTTGCAATAGTTTCTCAATAAGATTGATAGCATAGTCACATGGCTCAGGATCACCAGGTCCGTTAGATAAAAATACTCCATCAGGATTTAACGCCAAGAGCTCGTCAAAGCTAATTTGAGCATTCACAACCGTTACATTGCCAACATGTTGCTTTAAGAGCCTGAGGATATTCTTCTTAATTCCAAAATCTATGGCTACGATTTGTCTTTCGCTGCTGACATCTTGGTAGTTAGGCCACGTGCCCTCATCCCACTGATAAGAATTTTTAGTGGTAACTTCTTTTGCAAGATCCAAGCCTTCCAAACCACTAAATTGCTCTATGGCTTTCTTTGCTGACTCCAAAGCATCATGACTATCTGGAACAATGCAGGCTTTTAAGGAGCCATGGTCTCTTAACTTTGCGGTTAATTGGCGGGTATCTATGTTTGCAATTCCAATGGCTTTTTTGCTCTCAAGAAAACTTTCAAGAGATTCTGTTGCCCTCCAATTACTATAGTGTGAGGGCAAATCCTTGATCACAACACCTGAAGCATAAATATTTTCTGATTCACTGTCTTCAGGATTAGTTCCGGTATTCCCAATGTGAGGATGAGTAAATGCAATAATTTGTTTTGCGTAAGAGGGATCTGTAATTATCTCTTGATAGCCTGACATCGAGGTATTAAAAACAATCTCACCAACAGACAATGATTGATTGCCAAAACCTAAACCTTTGCAAACCGTTCCATCTTCTAAAAGTAAAATTGCAGGAAATGTCATAAGACCCTCTCCTCAAAAAATAAGGAAAAGAAAGCAATAAATTGTAATATGTGGAGATTTAATGAGCTAAAATTGTGCGCTGGCATTAAAACAGTACTTTATATTTATAAAGTCTATACGTCCATCAAAATATAGAAAAAATGAAAATAAATTTAAAAACTAACGACCAAATTGCTCACATGAGAATTGCAGGCAAGTTGGCTGCAGAAGTTTTGGAGATGATCACGCCTTTAGTTGTCCCGGGAGTTAGTACTGAGGAGTTAGATCGCATCTGTCATGACTATATTGTTGATAATCAGCAATCAATTCCAGCAAACGTTGGATACAACGGTTTTGAAAAAACAATCTGCTCAAGTGTTAATCAAGTTATATGCCATGGGATTCCATCAGAAAAGAAAATTCTTAAAGATGGAGATATTCTTAACATCGATGTAACTGTTATTAGGAATGGGTGGCATGGAGATACCTCAAAAATGTTTCTGGTAGGTAAAACTCAACCCCACAACGAAAGATTGGTGAAAGTAACTCAGGAATGTCTATACAAGGCAATTGAAGTTGTGAAACCTGGTGCTTATTTAGGGGATATTGGAGCTGTAATTCAAGAGCATGCTCAAAAAAATCATTACTCAGTGGTTGAAGATTATTGCGGGCATGGCATTGGACAGGTTTATCATGAAGATCCTCAAGTTTTGCATTACGGAAAAAAGGGTACAGGTCTTAGGCTAGAAGAAGGCCTCACCTTCACAATAGAGCCAATGATCAATCAAGGCACTAAGTACACAAAAGTTTTAAGAGATGGGTGGACCGTAGAAACCGAGGATGGAAGAAATTCTGCTCAGTGGGAACATACTCTGGCTGTGACCTCAAACGGTGTGGAGGTTTTAACTCAACGCAGTGAAGAATCCTTTTGAGTAATAAGCTAGAGGCTATTAATCAAGATTTTGAGAAAAAATTTCACTTTTTTTTTCAGGAACCTGCTTTAATTCAAGGGTCTCTTAAGCAGAGATCTAAAGAATTTGACCTAATAATTACCAAGCAATTTAAAAAATTAAGATTGGATGATGATTTTGCAATTGTTGCATTGGGTGGTTATGGAAGAAATGAACTCTTCCCTGGCTCAGATATTGACTTATCCATAATTCAGCTTGTAAAAAATACAACTAAACTTGAAGAGGTTAGCAATTTTATTGCATGGCTATGGACCTTAAATGTAAAAATAGGTCATTCTGTTCGCACAATCAAAGATATAGAAAAAATAACTAAATCCGATCTTAAAGAATTTACATCCCATCTTTCCAATAGAATTATTTTTTGCCATCCAGATCAAAAATCTAATCTAACTAAAGCACTTTCTGGACTATCTCGCGGATGGAGTAAATCAAAATTCTATAAAGCAAAAAAATTAGAACAGCTCCAAAGATTTGCATCATTTGATTCAACGGAATTCAGCCTTGAGCCTGACTTAAAAGAATCTCCTGGATGTCTAAGAGATTTTCAGACAGCATTATGGATTTTAGAACACTGCTTTGATGTCAAAAACTTAATGGATTGCTCAAAATTAAATCTATTCAGTGGGAAATATCTTCACAGCATCAATGAGTCATATTGCCATATTAAATGTTTACGATTTTTATTGAACTTGAATGCTAATTCAAATCGAATTAGCTTTGAGAATCAGCTCTTGCTTGCTAAAAAATCTAAGTTAAAAGACTCAAAAAAATCTTCTGCTGTTGAAAATTTTATGCGTATTTTTTTTCTTCATGCAGCCAACCTCTCAGATTTTAATGAGATGGTTTTTCAAGCCTATGAAGATCAAGGCATAATTTTAAAGCGGCCTTATGCAAATAATTTTTATATCTTTAGAGATAGGATAGGTATTCAAAGCAGCGTTGACCTTTGCGCAAAACCTGAATTAGTCCTTGAGGGCTTTCTGCAAATAGGCAGATTAAAAAATATCAATGGTTTTGATTTTGAGTCTATGAAAAAAATTCGTGAGTCAGTCTCAACAATCGATCCAAAATTTTTTCTAAGCCAAGAAGCAGGAAATCAATTTATTAATATTTTAAAATCTCAAAGCAGTCTTTCGACTATTTTAAAAAAGATGAAGCAGTTAGGCATTTTAAAACTTTTGATTCCTGAGTTTGGTGTCATAGAAGGTCAAATGCAATTTGATATGTTTCATATTTATTCTGTTGACGAGCATACGTTTAAAGTTGTTCGCAACATGCGTCAAATGCAAATAGGCAAAACAGATGGCTCTATGAAAATAGAGCAAGAATTAATTAATAAGCTTCCCAAAATAGAGCTTTTATACCTAGCAGGCATATTTCATGACCTAGGCAAAGGAAAAGGTGGGGACCATTCTGAGATTGGAGAAAGGATAGTCACTAAGTTTTGCAAGCGCCTCTCTTTTTCTATTCATGACACAGAGCTCTTAGGGTGGTTGGTGAGAAATCATCTAATCATGTCATCCATCTCCCAAAAAACAGATGTGCATGACCCTCAAACAATTAGAGATTTTACAAAAATAGTAAATAGCATAGAAAAGTTAAACTATATTTATATTCTTACCATCAATGATATTCGTGGAACCAATCCTACCTTGTGGAATTCTTGGAAACATGACCTCCTCAAGGAATTATTTTTATCTTCCAGAAGAAAGCTAAATTTTGAGGATCAAGAAAGTCATAAATTAGTTATTGCAGAAAGAAAAAATATCTCATTAAAAGGTATTGAGGAGACAGCCCTGCCGGATGCTAAAGCTATTTGGGCACAACTGCCAAATACTTATTTTTCAAAATATCAAATTGAGCAACTTCAAAATCAAGCCTTGGTGGTGACTAACGCAAATTTTCAAACCACTGCAAGCGTTATAAAAAGAAAAAATTTGTTAGAGATCTTTATATTTACACCAAACCAGGAAGGCTTATTTTTTAAAACTGCCAAAGCTCTTGAAAGTCTTTCGCTTGAAACAATTGATGCAAATATTCATACAACAAATGACGGGGTGTTCGCTTTAAATACTTTTATTTGTAAGCATAAAGTTCTTGGAAGCAATCTAACTAAAAGGGATGAATTGGGAATACAGCAGAAAATTATTTCTAAATTGACCTCTAAAACTAAGCCAAATGAAAAACAATCAATTGCTAAATTAAAAAAAGTTTTTGAACATACGACAAGGGTAGAGATCACAGAATTATCAAATCCTTCTTCTAATTTGGTAACCCTCGAAACACTAGATCAGCCTACCCTTCTATCCAAGGTTGCTTACATTTTTTATGAAAATGGAATAAATGTAATCTCATCTCGCATAACAACCTTGGGTGAAAAAGTTGAAGATAACTTCTTGGTGGTAGATGCAAAACAAAATATGCAGATAAGTAAGAGCAAAGAAGAGAAAGTAATCACGAAACTAAAAAATCTCTAAGGACTATAATTAATCCTTTGACTACATATAATAAGTAAATGAATCAATTTCCACTGATAGGTCTCGGTTTGGTAACTACCAATAAAGCTGGTGAGACCCTTGATGCATATTTTCCTAAAATTGCTTTTAAGAATGCGATTGATGGAGATGGAGATTTATTTGAAGCATGGAGTAATTTGTTAGATCAAGATATATGTGAAATTACTGATCTATCAACTCTACAGCTATCGGAAAAATCCTTTCTTTCTTCCCTGGGCAAGCCTAACGAGAATAGTAAATTAATACTTTGTAGAATCAGCGAAGATCATTCACTTCAAAGCGTTGAAGAAGCATACTTAAAGCTGCATTTGCTTTCATATAAATTTTTTCAACCCAACACCTTAAATTTAGAAAATATGTTCAATATTCTTCCAAATGTTGCGTGGACTAATAGAGGTCCTATAGATTTAAATGAAATTGATCAAAAGATTCTTGAGTCAAAAGCTCAGAACATAAGCCTTGAGATCAAGTCAATTGATAAGTTTCCAAGGCTGGTCGATTATATCGTCCCTGCCGGAGTTCGAATTGCAGATACAAGTAGAGTAAGACTTGGGGCTTATTTAAGTGAAGGTACAACTGTGATGCATGAAGGATTTGTAAATTTTAATGCGGGCACGCTTGGCGCAGCAATGATTGAGGGTAGAATTTCTGCAGGCGTGGTAATAGGCAAAGATTCTGACTTAGGTGGTGGTGCCAGTACTATGGGCACATTGTCTGGTGGCAACGCGGTAAAAATTTCTATTGGTGAGAATTGTTTGATGGGTGCAAATTCAGGTTTAGGAATTCCATTGGGTAATAATTGCATTGTTGAGGCTGGGCTATATATTACTGGTGGCTCAAAAGTAGAAATGTTTGACCAAAATATGCAGTCAAAAGGTGTAATAAAGGCAACGGAACTTGCCAATGTAGATAATTTACTTTTTATTCGTAACTCACAATCAGGTGCGATTGAAGCAAGAGTAAATAAAAAATCAGTTGAACTTAATAATACTTTACACCTAAATCAATAAATTATGTCTGCTCTAAACCTTGCCCAATCCCTTATCAGAATTAAATCCATCTCTCCAAATGATGCTGGTTGTTTTGAAGTGATCGAGCCTGAGCTTGCTTCTCTTGGCTTTAAGGTAGAAAAAATTAGGGAATTAAATTCTGAAACTCTGCTTGCAAAATTTGGGAATAAAGGAAAAATCTTTTGCTACCTAGGTCATACAGATGTCGTTCCCTCTGGGCCAATTGAGGAATGGTCTTCGCACCCCTTTGAAGCTAATGTTGTGAACGATGAATTAATTGGAAGAGGTGCTGCAGATATGAAGGCCAGTGTTGCAGCCTTCATCGAAGCCTTAAAAAATTTTTTAGCAACATGCTCTAAACCAAATTTTCAAATATGGGTAATGCTTGCAAGCAATGAAGAAGGAGAACCGCAAGACGGTAAAATTAATACGCTAATAGAATCCTTGGCTGCTAACAATGAGATCATTGACTATTGCTTGGTGGGAGAGGCAAGCTCTACCTCAATGGTTGGAGATGTTTTGAGAGTGGGCAGAAGAGGCTCTCTAAGTGGGCGCCTGAAGCTCATTGGAAAGCAAGGTCATGTTGCCTATCCCACAAAAGTACTAAGCCCAATCTTAGAGGTGGGGCCTATTATCTCTGACCTTCAGGCAGTGTCCTGGGACCAGGGAAATGAATATTTTGATCCGACTTCATTTCAAATATCCAATATTGATTCTGGAACAGGTGCAACAAATGTTGTTCCTGGCCATCTAAATATGTTGTTTAATTTTAGATTCTCACCTGAATCATCGCATGAGTCTCTCAAAGAGAGGTTTATTGAGATCATAGAAAAATCTAAATGTGAATTTGAGATCGAATGGACTCTTAATGCAGTTCCATACTTAACCAAAAAAACTAATTTACTCAATATAATTCAGAGCGCTTTAAAGAAAGTTAATAGCAAAGAAGCTGTCATAGACAATGGTGGTGGTACCTCAGATGGAAGATGGGTTTCGCCCTCTGGAGCAGAAGTAATTGAGCTCGGTCCTATCAATAAAACTATTCACCAGATTGATGAAAAAATTTCTCTATCTGACTTAGATCTTCTAACCAGAATTTACAATCAAATCCTGGTTGAGACCAATTCAGATTCTAGCTAATTAGATTCCTTTGTCCCTTTAATAACAAAAGATAAGCCAATAAGCACTGCAGCAATAACAAGATAGTATTGAATCATAAAGCTAAAGACCGGTGAGATTGTTTCCAACCCACCATCCAATGCTTCTCCGCCAAGCAGACCAGCCATAACACCGCCGATTGCACTAGCAAGGAACCATAGTCCAAACATTTGCCCCATGTATCTCTTGGGACCATAGCGTGAAAAAGCTGATAAACCAATTGGTGAAAGCGCAAGCTCTCCCCATGTTTGAAACAAATATGTAAGAACAAGCCACTGCATGCCTACAGGAGATGATTCAAGCGCAATATCTACTGCAACGATCATCACAAGAAAGCTCAAAGCCATGAACAATAAACCAATTGCAAATTTAATTGGAAGATTCGGGTTTAAATTAATTCTAGCGAGGTATGCCCAGATTCCAGCAAAAATAGGGGCGAACATGACAACAAACATTGGATTAGCAAATTGAAGCCAGCCAACAGGTATTATAAAACTTGCAATGGATAGGTCTGTGTAATCTCTAGCAAAGATATTTAATGAGCCAGCAGACTGATCAAAGCCTGCCCAAAATGCTGCTGCTCCTATAAATAGTAAAAATAGTAGAATTAGATTCTTTCTTTCAGAAGCATCCAGGCCTGCAAATAAAAATAAATACACAAAATAAACACCAGCAACTATTGTTAAAAAGTATGCAAAGTTTTCAGCAAATACTCGAGGATCGATCGTAATGAGACCCATGAGGCCTGCACCGATAATTACAAACATTCCAACCAATGATGCATACATATATTTTGAAAGCTTAGAGCGCTTTTCATCGGACATCGCATTTGGATGCATCCCAGCATCGCCAAGCAAATCTTTGCTTCTAAGGAACTGAATCACACCAAAAGCCATGCCTATTCCAGCAGCCCCAAAACCCCAATGCCATCCAATTTTTTCTCCGAGGTATGCACAGACTAAAAAACCTAGCGTAGATCCAATGTTGATCGACATGTAAAAAATTGTATAGCCTGAGTCTCTTTTCTCATCTAAATTTTTATACAACTCTCCAACAATTGTAGAGATATTACCTTTAAGCAATCCTGTGCCAAGAACCACAAATGTTAGTCCAAGAAAAAAAGATTGCTCAATTGGGATTGCCAACGTGAAATGCCCAAGCGCAATAATAAAGGCTCCAATTAAAACAGCTTTTTGATGCCCTAAAATATTGTCAGCAATCCATCCCCCTGGAACAACCATAAAATAAACCATTCCAACATATATTCCATAAATGGCTTGAGCATCTACCTGTGACCAACCCAGCCCTGGGTTAAAACCAGTGACAGCACCAGTCATATAAAGAACCAATAAAGCTCTCATGCCGTAGTAAGACATTCGCTCCCACATCTCCGTTAGAAATAAAGTCTTTAATCCAATTGGATGCCCAAAAAAAGTATTGCTTGTATTCATGTGTATTGAGTTATGATTTGTAGGAAATACTATATCAGAATGATGCAAAAAACTCCCTACGTTGGCCCATTTCTTAGAACCATTGCTTCAATCTATGATCTTTTTTTATTGCTTGGAGTCTGGTTTGCTGTTGGCTCTTGTGCACTCTGGTTAAATGGAGGTCAAGTTCTCCATCCTGCCCTAGGATCAATCTTGGTATTTGTGAGTGGTTGGATTTTTTTTGCATTTTTTTGGATCAAGAGCGGACAAACACTAGGAATGCAGGCATGGCGGATTAAGCTAATTTCTTCAGACTCAAGCTCTCAAAAAATTACTTTAATGCAAACTTTTCTCAGGTATTCAGTTAACTGCGGGATTCTTGCTTTACTAGGCATGCCTCTGTTTTTAATTTATGTAGATCAAAAGAGGTTGGCTGTGAATGATGTCTTATCTAAGACTAAACTGATTAGGTTGGAAAGTTAGATTCTTCTGTACCCTACCCAGCCACCAGTAATCAAGCATAAAAGTGGGATCAAATAAGCTATTAATATGGGCCATTGATAGGTTAGAAAAGAGGCAACGAATAAGTCCTTAGTTAAATCAAAGAGAAGGCCAAAGAAAATTCCAAACACTATCTGTCTACCAATCCCTCCAGAGCGAACTAAACCAAACATTAAACTGCCAGCAAAATAAATAATTCCCAAAACAAAAATAGGTAAGAATATTTTCGAATAGATTGCAGATTGAATAAGCCTTAAGTCCTTTTGAGGCGCTAAAGATGAATATTTTTTTTGAAGAGTTGTTAGGGATCTAAGGGAGCTTCTTTCTAAAGTTTTTTGATCAAGAGACGGCTGCAACAAAAAAGTAAAAATCTCAGGTTGCAAGGAAGGATCTCTAGGGTTACTTATTTTTAATTCATTATCCTTTAAGGCACCTGAGTTAAATTTTTGAGCGCGAGATACTTCGCCGGTTTCATTGAATTGAATTAACTGGATATCTGAAATCTTATTTGAACCCAGGACCTGAACTCCTATTAAGCTTTGATCAGTTAGTTGCCACGAATAAGTGCCTTGATCAGAATAGTTTTCATCAACGGCAATGGTTTGCACAATTTTATATTCATCGCTTATCTCAACAAAAATAAACTCATCAAGAGTTAGTAATATGAGTGACAAAAACAGAGGCCCGATACCGGTAATCAAGATAATTTTTGATGGAGAAAATCCAAGAGATCTCAGGAAAACTAAATTGCCCTGTTGATTAAATATAGTTAAAGCAATTAATGCGCCAATAAGCATAGAGCTTTCAAGGTACTGCAGGCCCTTGTGTGGCTGCTCAACTAATGTGGCAAAGAGTATTGAGATAAAACTATTGGTGCTTGAAAGATTCTCTAACTCCGTGACAAAAGAGACTGAAAAATCAAGGCAGACCATCGTTAACCAAACAAATAAAGAGGTCAAAAAACTTTTTAAAATGAGGTGTTTAGCGTATATATTCATAGCGTTAAATTATGCACTTAACCAAACTAGCAATGAAAAAATCATAAAAATAATGGCAATGGTTTTAAATCGCTGGCGCAGCATAAAAATTGCTATTTGCTTTCGACCCTCAAGCCTATAAAGCAAAATTCCTAACATTAGAACGGCCACATGAACTGGCCAGAAACCTAAGTACAAGAAATCCCATGAACCTGAATAGCTTTCCCTAAAACCCACCAGAAAGCTCAAATATAAAATATAAATTAATACCCCTGTAACTAAACTGCCCTCTCTTCCTGCTCTGGGGCTAGATCGTCCAAACACAAAGCCAAGCACCAAGAGTGCTATCAGCATCAATGGAATGCTTGCGTTCCATTGATTCTCTATAAAATTAGAAGATTTTTTATAATCTAATAATTTATTCAGGCTAAATTCATTGGGTGAGGCTCCACCAATATCAATAGAATGCGAAAGCTCATTAAAAGAGATATCCATTTTATTCGAACTATTAAGGTCTGGATGAATGGTGCCGTTTCTAAAACTTAAGAACATTTGATTGCTCAAGTTAGATATCTCAAGCTCATCTGCTTTGATTAAGGAAAAAGAAGTATCCTTGGAAACAAAAAATGTGACATCTCTCATCAAAGATTCACTTATAGCATCAAAATAAAGATAGCTAACACCATTATCTAGATTAATTAGGCTGCCAGGTTTTAAACTAGCTAACCTGTCTTCAAAAGACTGCTCAGCAATGAGATTTTTAGATAGTACTTTGGTATATGGTCCAATAAATACACTGAGAATCGAGCATGCAATCAGAGTGCATAAGAAAAATGGTGCTAGATACTTCATTAATTGAAGGCGTGAAACTCCAGCAGAAAAATATGCATAAATAGCATTGGATTGATATAGCTCAGATACAACCAATAAAAGACTTAAGAAAAATGCAAAAGGAATAAGAAGTGATAAAAAGTCTGGCAAACGTAACAAGAGAATTATGAAAATAATATCTGGGTTAAGGCTTCCATCTAAGGCTTGCTCAAAATATCCAACCAGACGAGAAGAGAAAATGAGCCCAAGCAAGATCAATAAAATAGCGCTAAATCCTTTAAAGATTTGAGAATTTAGATGAATTGCAAGAATATTCTTTTTATACATGCCTTTAGCTATCTTGATGCATTACAATAATTATCTTATCAGTAATTTTTATTAGGAGATGGATTTATGACTTACAAAGTCTTATCAAGCTTAACAGCAAATAACGTTAATTCAGCAGACATATTGAAGGTTAAAACCGATCTATTAATCATAGGTGTCAATAAAAAAACAAGTTCAGCCTCTGAGCTTAAAGACCTCAAATCATCATCAAATTCCATGATTGGTGAATCTATGAATGAGATTAATAACGGCACCAGAAAATCTATTTTTTTACCGGCTCCAGCAAAAATTGGCGCAAAAAATATTCTTTTAATTAAAGAGCCAGAAGTTGATGCGGCAAGTTTTTTAGTAATACGTCATTTTGAAGAGATCATGGGAATGATCAAATCTTCAAAATCCAAGGATTTTGCTTTTTTAATGAGCTCAGCTACACCAAAAAAAGTAGATTTAAACTGGATGGCTGAAGTTGCAGCAAGAACCTTTGAAGCAGCGGCCTATACATTCAATGCTACTAAAAATAAAACAGCAAAACCAGTTACAGTTAAGAAAGGTGCTATGTTATTTTCCGGATTAACACCTGCAAAATTGAAATCAGTCAAATCATCAGTTCAATTTGGGCATGCTGTTGGCGAAGGCATGAATGCAACTAAACACTTAGGTGATCTGCCAGCAAATCACTGTACTCCTCGTATTATTGAGACTAAAACTAAAGCTCTGAAAAAAGATTTCCCTGCTCTTAAAATATCAAGTCTCAATGAAAAAGATCTTGAGAGATTAAAAATGGGTTCGTATCTATCTGTTGGCAAAGGCAGTGATGAGCCATCAAGAATGATGACAATTGAATACAGAGGTGGTGCCAAAGATAAGCAGCCACTTGTTCTTGTGGGCAAAGGCATCACTTTTGATACAGGCGGTATTTCGCTTAAGCCTGGTTCAGCTATGGATGAAATGAAATGGGATATGTGTGGCGCTGCATCAGTGTTTGGAATTATGCAAACTCTAGCCAGGCTAAAGGCTAAAGTTAATGTTGTCGGACTATTGGTCTGTGCTGAAAACATGCCTTCAGCTAGAGCAACAAAACCTGGAGATGTTGTTACTTCTATGTCAGGTCAAACCATTGAAATTTTAAATACTGATGCTGAAGGCAGGCTGGTTCTGTGTGATGCTTTAACGTATGTGAAGAAATTTAAACCGAGTCATGTTATTGATATGGCTACCTTAACTGGGGCAGTTGTAGTTGCCTTGGGAACTCCTGCAACAGGGGTAATGGGTAATGACCAACCTTTGGCTGATAAAATTCTTGCCGCTGGCGAAGCATCTGGAGATAGAGCATGGCAACTACCTTTATGGGAAGAGTATGCTCACTGCACTAAGACAAATTTTGCAGATTTAGCGAACATCGGTGGAGGTAGAGAGGCAGGCACTATTACTGCTGCTTCATTCTTATCAAACTTCACAAAAGAATATAAATGGGCACACATGGATATCGCTGCAAGCGCATGGACAGGTGGAGCAAAAAAAGGTGGCTCAGGTAGACCGGTCCCTTTGCTGGCCGAATTAATTCTTAAAGGAAATTTATAAACAGTATTAATTGAATGCTGTGATTAATATAGTTAATGGATAAGAAGCCTTATGATCCTTCCGAAATAGAGGAAAAACTCTATCAAGAATGGGAAAGCTCTGGTTTATTTGAGCCAGGCGAGGACTCAGACTCTTATTCATTAGCCATTCCTCCTCCAAACGTTACTGGCACATTACATATGGGCCATGGCTTTCAAAATGCCATCATGGATTGCCTTATTCGTTACCATCGTATGTCTGGAAAAAATACTTTATGGCAAGTAGGCACAGATCATGCTGGTATTGCTACTGAGATGGTGGTTGAGAGACGCCTGAATGCTGAAGGAAAATCTAAGGAGAGTATCGGCAGAGAAGCTTTTGAAAAAGAGGTATGGGACTGGAAAAAATACTCTGGCAATAAAATAACATCTCAATTAAGACGTTTAGGCTCCAGCTTAGATTGGAGCTCTGAAAGATTTACCTTAGATGATGAATATCAACACGCTGTTCAAAGTGCATTTATTCAGTTATTTGAAGATGGCTTGATCTATCAAGGAAAGAGACTGGTGAACTGGGATCCTGTGCTCGAAACTTCTTTGTCTGACTTGGAAGTGGTTAATAAAGACCTAACAATAAAAATTTGGGAAATTAAATATCAATTAGAGGATTCTGATCAATTTGTCACGGTGGCAACTACAAGACCAGAGACTCTGTTGGGTGACATGGCTCTTGCCGTAAACCCTGGTGATGAAAGATTTTCCCACCTCATTGGCAAGAATGCTGAAATACCCTTATGCAATCGCCTGATTCCAATCGTTGGTGACGACTATGTAGATCCAGAATTTGGAACAGGGGTTGTAAAAATAACTCCCGGTCATGATTTTAATGACTATGAATTGGGCAAAAGGCATGGTTTACATCTTGTTGATGAAACTCAATGCCGAGCAGGAACAGAAAAAGAATTCAATCCAATTTCCATCCTAAGTAAAGCTGTAAAAATTATTGGCATTGCACCAGAAAAATTTCATGGCATGGATCGTTTTGATGCCCGAGCAGAACTACTAAATGACCTTAAACAAAACGATTGTCTTATCAAAGAGTCTGAATACGAAAGTACCCTTCCTTATGGAGATCGATCAGATCAAATTCTTGAGCCACTCCTAACAGACCAATGGTATGTAGATGCCAAGACTTTAGCTAAACCCGCTATTGAAGCTGTTAAAACAAAAGAAATAACTTTTGTTCCAGCAAACTGGGAAAAGACTTACTTTCAGTGGATGGACAACATTCAAGACTGGTGTGTTAGCAGGCAACTATGGTGGGGTCACAGAATTCCAATTTGGTATGATGAAAACGGTCAAGCCTTTGCTGGGCACTCAGAAGATGACGTTAGAGCAAAAAATACTCTCACAGGCCCTCTCACGCAAGAAGAAGATGTATTGGATACATGGTTTTCCTCAAGCTTGTGGACTTTTGCGACTCTGGGCTGGCCAGAAAAAAATTCTAAGCTAGAACTTTTTCATCCTACTACCGCCTTAGTTACAGGATTTGATATTATTTTTTTCTGGGTTGCCAGAATGATCATGATGACTAAATATTTCATGAAAGAAGTTCCCTTTAAAGAGGTCTACATTACAGGCTTAATTAAAGATGAGAATGGTCAAAAGATGTCCAAGTCTAAAGGCAATATTCTAGACCCAATTGATCTGATTGATGGTGTGTCTTTAGAGGAATTACTCAAGAAAAGAACAGAAGGAATGATGCAGCCTCAGTTAAAAGAAAAAATAATTAAACAAACAAAGAAGCAGTTTCCGGATGGAATAGATAGCTATGGAACGGATGCTCTGAGATATACATACTACTCACTGGCTTCTCCTGGTCGAGATATTAATTTTGATATTGGACGAATTAAAGGCTACAGAAATTTTTGCAATAAGATCTGGAACGCATTTAGATTCATAGAAATGCAAGCTGAAAATCATAGCTATCAAGATAGTGAACCACGATCAGATGCATTATCAGAATGGATGGCACAAAAAATATTTCAATCATCAGTAAGTTGCAAAGCGCACATGGAGACTTATAGGTTTGATTTGGCGGCTGCAGAAATCTATGAACTTGTTTGGTCTAACTTCTGCGATTGGTATATTGAATTATGCAAAGTTGCGATCCAAAAATCTGAAGATTCAGCTGTGACTTCAGATTTAATTGGCAATCTATTTAAGAATTTTGAAAGTATCTTAAAATTAATTCATCCCTTTATGCCCTTTATCTCTGAAGAGTTATTTTCAAAAATCAATTCCATAAAAGGATTGGATGAGGATCAATTTCTTGTTGAAATTGGTTTTGATAAACTCGAAACATCTAATGACAGCGAAGTAGATGAGATCATTAACATCATCTCTGAAATAAGAGTGATTAGAGGTGAAAATACAAATATTAAAGATGAAACCTTGCATCTTGTTCTATCTGGTGACATTTCACCTGCATTAAAGATTGTGATTACCCAATTCGAGCAAGTGATCTGCAAAATTGCAAAATTAGATGCCATTGAACTGAATAATAATGAATACGAAGAATCCATTGAAAAAACGATGGTTGGTTATAAGATAATTATTCCATTAGCGGGATTGATTGATCCAGAGGAAGAGCTCTCCAGACTGCAAAAAGAACTCTCTGATGTCGAAAATGATATCAAGATTATTAGCTTAAAATTATCAAATGATCAGTTTGTTGCTAGAGCACCTGCAGCAGTCGTCGATAAAGAAAAAGCCAAAGTTGCAGAAGCCGAAAATAAGAAAGCAATGCTAGAAAAAAGCATTTCTAAGCTTCAGGCTTAATTGCCTCATCCAGAAAATCACGAATAGCTGAGCCCACATAACTGGGATTTGCGTATGTGATGTCATGCTTTCCTTTCTCTAAAACAAGCAGTTGTGAGTGAGGAATGTGGAGCATTAATTCTTCGCTACCCCTAAAAGGCACCACGCCATCGTCGGTCCCCCAAATCGTTAGGGTAGGTTTATTTAATTGTCCAACCGCAGCAAACATCTCCTGGGCACTAAAAAGATTAAAGTTCCGAGCGGTCGACAGCAAGGCATGAATAAAACCCTTATATTGCATTTGTAAGCTAGCTTTTTTAACAAAATCTTTTTTAGAGAGCGCTAATGGATCTTCTCTGGGTGGCTCATCATTATCTTCATTGCCTTGAAATACTAATCTTGAACCAAACACATTCAAAAACCACTCCCCTATCAATGGCTTCATTATCCACCAATCTTTAGTTGGATTTTCAATCATGAAGCCAGCCGGAGCAATTAAAGACATGCTATCCACTGACTCTGGAAACTCATTTGCAAAGTGCCCAACTATAGGACCTCCCATCGAATAACCAACCAGATGCACTGGCTTTGAAATTTCTTGAGAATCCAGCAGCCCCCTCAGAGATTGAACAAACACATCTTTGGTGTACTTAATTTTTGGCCGCTCTGAGAAACCTCGTCCAAAATGATCAAAAACAAGAATAGAGTATCCAGCATCTAACAAGAAACCTTTCATGCCATCCCAAACAAAATGAGGGGTTGAAAATCCATGCACCAAAACCACAACTTCATCTTTTGCAACCTCTATATTTGGGTAATACCACCGATAGTAAAGATTGCCTTCTTCTAGAGAAGCCCAAGCACCTTCAAGCGGAAGATCTGAATTAGTTAAGGTTTTTAGATTGTATGTTTGAATAAAGTAAGGGGTCCATAAAATTAAAAATACAACAAACAGTACAATAGCAATTTTCTTCATGTATTTCCCTCTGCAGATTTAAATGCTTGTAAAACAATGTTTCTGGTTTGAGCTGGATCAATAACAGCGTCAATTTCTAAAAATGAGGCAGCCTCAATGGCTTGACCAACCTCATACATCTTGGCAACCAATTTATCAAAAAGCTCTTTGCGTTCATCAAGGTTTTCTATGCTTTCTAGCTCTTTTTTGTATCCAAGTTTTACGGCTCCTTCAATTCCCATGCCACCAAACTCACCTGTTGGCCATGCAGCAGTGTAAACAGGATTATGAAGACTGCCACCAACTAATGCTTGAGCGCCTAAGCCATATCCTTTACGAAGAAAAACTGCTACTAGAGGAACCTTAATGTTTGCGCCTTGCTTAAATAACGAAGCCATTCTTCTAACAGCTCCTAGCTCTTCACTTGCAGGTCCAACCATGAACCCTGGAGTATCAGCTAATACAAGGATGGGCAATGCATGGTCGTTGCAAATAGAAATAAAATCTGCAGCTTTTTCAGCAGACTCTGAATCTATTGCGCCGCCAAGTTTCTGACAATCACTAGCAAGTAGAGCAAAGGGTTTACCTTCAATTCTAATAAATCCAGTAACAATACTTGCTCCATATTTTTTTCTTAGCTCTAAAAAACTATCCTGGTCAGAAACTGTATTAATAATGTCTCGAATCTCATACGTATAACGCCTATCCTCTGGCATGATGTTTTGAAGTATCTCTTGATCACCAACAGCAAAATCTTCAATTGAGCCTTGAAAGTAGGACAATAATTTTTTTGCAATTAACGTTGCCTCCTCTTCATTGGTAGCAACATAGTCAACAACTCCATTTTTTTCATGCACAGACACAGGGCCAATATCGGTTGGCTCAAATACACCAAGGCCTCCACCCTCGATCATTGCAGGACCTGCCATGCCAATCCATGAAGTTTTAGTGGCAATGCGAAAATCGGAGCAGCCAAACAACGCAGCGTTGCCTGCAAAACAATAACCATTGTTTACTGCAATTTTTAATGAGCTGCCAGTTAGTTGAGCCCAAGAAGAAAAAGATGGTATGTGCAACCCAGCAATCTGGGTTAAGACATCGGTATCCCCAGGTCTACCGCCTCCACCCTCAGTAAAAATTATAATTGGTAATTCAAATTTCTTTGCTTGGTCACATATTCGATCAAGTTTTAAGTGATGGAAGGCGCCTTGCGTGCCAGCCAAAACGGAATAATCATAAACGATTGCTACAGCTTGAGAACTTTTGGGACCTACCAACTTAGAATTTATAGAACAAAAGCCAGTGATAATGCCGTCGGCATTGGTTTTGTCTTGCAGCTCTTCATAGTCTCGTCGACTTCGTTGGGCAGCTACTGCAAATTGACCAAACTCTAAAAAACTTTCTGCATCAACCAGATGATTTAAATTTTCTCTTGCAGTTCTATATTGTTTAGAATGTCTTTTTTCTCTTGATGAGGCGCGAAATTCATCAGAGCTTTTTTCAACTCTGTCTATAAATTTTTCAAACTCTGGTCGGTTTTTAATAGCCATGACCCCCTATGCTACTAAAAAAAGAACCATTCGGGTAAAACTAACTTGCAGTATGTTTTTTGAAGGTATCTCCAGTAATTTTTAATATCCTAGCCCTGGATAAAATTCTTGGTAAAAATGCAAACTTTGAGTTCCCTTTTCCAGGAACAATGTAATGTTTATCATTTAAAAATGCTTGCAGCGTCTCTTGGGATACTCTTTCACATGAGTCTCCTACCTGACCTTCACCTTTTAATTTACCAATTCTTTGCTTTAATTGCTCGGAGGATTTTTCTGAAGCAGTGTTCCTAAAATTAGAATCTGTTGCTCCTGGGCAGGAGGCCATGACTCGAACGTTACTGCCTGCATATTCATATCTTAGTGCTTCAGAAAACATCAAAACGTAGGCTTTTGTTGATGAATAAACGCTTGCGTATGGAACTGGCAAGAATGAAGCAGAAGATCCAATATTTATAACGCCACCCTCACCTTTTGCGACCATTGCAGGCATAAATAAATGACAAAGGTCTGTAAGAGAAGTAACATTTAGCTGGATCATTGCAGCATAATCACCACGGGTGAACTCTCCAAATTGACCCCATCTTCCATAGCCTGCGTTATTGATCAATAAATCAACATGAAGTTTTGCTTCTGTAACCTGATGGTGCAATGCTTCTGCTGAACCTGGCTGAGCTAGATCTCCAACAAAAACATGAGCCTTTCCTCCGCCTTCTTTGATTTCGTTAGCTAGGCTATCTAGTAAGTCATTAGATCGAGCAGTTAAAATTAACTCAGCTCCTTGTGCGGCTAAATCGATTGCCATGGCTCGACCAATCCCGCTGGATGCTCCTGTAACCATAACTATTTTATTATTATATGTATCCATTTTATTTCTCCTTATAAAATTAATATTCTAAGCAGTCATTGATCTGTTGAATCTCAGACTTAGACAAGAGCTCTTTTTTTTCTGCCTCTAAACACTCTTTTAACTCTGTTCTATTTTTTACGCCTAAAATTACTGATGAAACTCCTGAGATACTCAATGCATAGCGATGCGCCAAGCTGGCTGGAGATTCATTCCAGTCATTAGCCAAATCCCTAAATGGCTTTGCTCTTTCAAAATCATGGAAATCACTTTCATCAAAACCAGAGTTATGTGGCGATCTATCCATTGAGGAAGTTAATGCTCCTGCTTGCACTGCCCTTATTGCCAAGATAGGGATATTTCGCTGCTGACATTCAGATAATATTACTTGTGGGTTAAAGGTCTCTGAAACATAGCCTATGGCTCCAGCAGAATTCAAAGGATTAACTACGCATTGAACTGCGCTAGGTGGGCAGGAATGATTAAGCGCCTTAATAATTGCTGCCTCTTGCCCAATTCCTCCAATCCCCCAATGATCAATCTTACCCTCCTGCTTTAAGCGCTCAAATGCTGGAATAGCTGCATTAAAAAAACAACTGAGAGTAGTAGCGCTTTTTGATCGCATCTCATCAAACTTAAAAAGCTTGAAGCTATCTTCAATCAATTGAGAGTGAAGTAAGAATAAATTGACCTTATCTAATTTCATATTAGCCAAACTTAAGGTCAATGAATTATTTAACTTATCGTAGACTTCAGTATCTGGCAATGTTCCTAATTGGCACTTAGTAGTAAAAAATAGGTTGTCTGTATCTGCGCCCTCTAAAGACTTTCCAATAACCCTTTCTGCCTCACCCTTGCCATACATAGGGGCGACATCAAAATGATTAATGCCATAATCTAAAGCAGTTTGAACTGTTTGAATTGCTTCTTCTGCTGAAGTCTTCCCCCAAACTTGACCAATCCCCCCTCCACCAAGTGTTAAAGAGCTAACCTCTGAAAAGGGTTTAAACCTTCTTAAATGCATATTTAGATCTTCATTTCGATCTTGGCTTCGACCATTTTTAGATATTTCTTTTGCGTTTTAATTTCTTCGAGTATTTTTTCTCTATGGGATTCAAGCATGACATTTCTTTCGTTGAATTTTGCCTTGCCTTGCTTGTACAGATCTCCATATTCTTTAATTTGCTTTAAAGACATGCCAGTCCCTTTTAAACATTTAATAAATCCAATCATTTGAAGATCGGTGTCTCGGTATTTTCTTCTACCAGCAGCATCTTTCGTTACGTTTGGAAGAAGACCTTCCTTTTCATAATATCGAAGAGTATAAGGAGTTAACTCAACTTCTTGTGAGGCTTGTGCAATAGTATATAAACTCATCTTACACACTCCTCTTGATCCAAATCATTTGCAGAACTAATACAACTAAGTAGATTGAGAAAAAGGCTGCATAAAAACTCATTAACAGAGGGTCAGTTAAAGTGGTAATCACTGGATCACCAACTGGTAATCGTCGCAATCCATCTGTGATGGCAGGAATAGAGTGAAACAAAAAGAGAGACGTGTAACAAATAGCTTGAAAGTATGGCGCCAACCACCCAAAAATTAATCCCTGTTCATTGATTCTGCCAACAATTAAGGCAAGCAGTGTTAAGACTGCAAGCATATGTCCAACTCCGAAGCCGCCCTGCTTGTAAAGGGTAAGAGCGGTAACTGCAGCTACCAAGGTACAAATTAAAAATATTTTTGCAGATGTATTCTGTGAATCTATTACTTTATATTTAACTAAAGAATAGAATCCGCTCAACAAAGCAAAAATTCCCATAAAGGTATGAAACCATCCATAAAGCGACATCTCTGGCATTTTTTTTTCCTATAAAAATTATGGAGATAGTCTAACAGTTATAGTTAGCTCTAAGTCAAGGGAATTTAGTTTTTAGCGTAGACTTAAGATCTGTTTATGATCGCCCAAATTGCCTCATAGCTAGGCTTAAGGTTCCCATACATTTTTTTATAGACCTTATGATATAAATCATTGTAAATTTCTTTATTGGCAACAACAGGCTCAAAGCGGTCACCTTGACGAGTCATCTGTTCAACCGCAGAGGAAAAATCTGGATACAAACCAATCCCTACAGCACTAGCTATAGCAGCTCCAAGAGAAGACGTTTCAAAAGTATGTGGACGAAAAATAGTCATGCCAAATATATCAGCAGTGATTTGCATAACTTCATCACTTTGAGATCCACCCCCAGAGACTACTAAACGAGAAATAGATTTACCTGTTTTTTTTTCTAAAACTTCTTTGCCCTCTTTTAAAGCGTAAGTAAGCCCTTCAATCATTGCACGATAAAGATGCGCTCTTGTATGGTCTTCATTAAAACCAATAATAGCTCCTCGGGTTTCCGGCCCATCGCCATTAGAAGGTGACCAATAAGGTTGAAGCATTAGACCATCAGAGCCTGCTGGAACTTTGGCAAGTAATTCATCAAACAATGTTTCTGGTGAAAGGTCTTTATCGGCTGCCAATTGCTCCTCTAAAAGTCCGAACTCTTTTTTAAACCAACTTACCATCCAATATCCTCGTTGGACCATCATCTCAATATTAAATGTATTGGGTATGACACCAGGATAAGCTGGATAAAATGGGATAGCTTCAAGATATTTATCAGAGGTAATGTTAAGTGTAGCTAAGCTGCCATAACTTAGACTGCCTGTTTCATTATCAATACAACCAGTTCCCAAGACCTCGCAGGCTTTATCCGAGCCACTAGAAATCAGTGGCAAGCCTTTAGGTATGCCAGTTTCTTTGGCTGCAGCTTCAGTAATTTCTCCTAGTACTGATCCGGCTGGCAAGACGTCAGGTAACATTTCAGGTTGAATTGGCATAGCCCGCCATTTCCAGTCTTTGTGATCGGCCCACTTTTGAGTTTTATATTCAAATGGAACAAACCCAACAATACTGGCAATGGCATCATTGTATTTACCAGTGAGTTTGTAATTATGATAACCAGAAAGAAGTAAGAATTTGTGAACTTGGTTCCAGATATCTGGTTCATTTTGTTCGATCCAGTTTGCTTCAGCTTGTGCATGCATTAAATCTACCAATGGCTTGGCTCTAACCAAGCTCATTAAAGCTGATTCTAATTTTCCTAATTTAGGCTTTGTTTCTACTTGTCTCTGATCTAACCAACTAATGGCTGGACGCAAGGGTTGATTATCCCTTCCCATTGGAACCACTGTTGCACGCTGAGTGGTTACTGAAACTGCAGCAATTGATTCCTTGGGTATCGATAATTTTGGCCACAATTCTTGGCAAGCCTGACAAAGAGAATCCCAAAAATAATCTGCATGCTGCTCTGCCCACCCTTTCTGAGAAGAGAAATAAGGCTCAATTTCAACTTTGCTTTTTGCAATAAGCTGACCCTCTCCATCAAAAATCATGGCCCGAACGCTCTGAGTTCCGTTATCAATACTCAGAAAATACTTTTCGTTTTTCAAGACAGTCTCACTTTAAGCATTGCTAGGAAGGCTGTAATACTTTGTCCAGATTGTTTCATAGCGATTGACCTCTTGTTGCCAACGTTCTTCGTCCCAGCTTTGATAAGATAAAAATAGATCTTTTAAAGCTGGATAAAGATTGCTGCCACCATTGGGTAAACACATGCCTAGACGAGTTCTTCGCAGCAATAGATCATCTAGATGTTCTACCGCCTCATACTTTATAGCCCATCTACATTCAGCTAAAGAGAATTCAGTTGCATCAAGGTTATGCTGTTGATCTTGCGAACTTTCATTTAAAAGTTCGATAGCTTTATCACCATACCGACCCAGCAAACGTTGAGCCCAACTAGTATTTTCGGGTGACAAAGCATGGGCGGCTATTTTTGGAGTCAAAAACATACGATCATCGATAATTTCTTTAGCTGCGGGAAGGTTATCTTTAGCTGCGGCTAGTGCATCTAATGCGATCAATCTAAAGGTTGTGAGTTTACCGCCGCTAACAGTAATTAATCCGTTATCGGACCAAACAGCATGATCTCGACGTTCCTTTGAAGGGTCTTTACTTTTTTCTGCACCAATCACAGGGCGAACACCAGCCCAGGTCGATAAGACATCACTGCGTTTGAGTATATTGGTTGGAAATTGGCTATTAAAAGCTTTTAATAAGTAATCTACCTCTTGATCGGAGATGCCAGCCTCAATATCTATATCTTCATCATGATCTATATCAGTAGTCCCAATAACTGTTGTTCCTTCCCACGGGTAAACAAATACACCTCTCTTATCATCTACATGCAGAAAAGTCATGACATCAGAGATTGGCAATAGAGATTTCTCAATAATAATGTGGCTCCCACGCAACGGCCTAATACGAGTCTCACTATTAACAACATTTCGAAGTCTATCTGCCCAAGCACCAGTAGCATTAATAACAACTGGAGCTTTTAAATGAATCGAGCCAGAATAATCTTTGTCTTGAATACTCACGCCAGAAACCTGACCTTCTGTTAATAATAGATCTTCAACTTTTGTATAATTTAGTGCATATCCACCATCATCAATGCTGTCTTGTAACACACGAAGAACTAATCGCGAGTCATCTACCATGGCATCTGTATAGCAGCTTGCTCCCTGAAGTTTATTGTCATCTAAGCCCTGAAAACGCTCCAATAATTCCTCATTCTTGCAGTATCTATTATCTTGAGCGCCAGCAAAAAAATCATAGATGGTTAAAATAATCTTCATAGCTATGCGGCCTGGAAATTTACCCTTTCTGAAAGTGAAGTAAAAAGAAATAGGGTCAACTAATCCCGGAGCTTCTTTTAACAGACGCTGTCTTTCTTGAACTGATTCTTTTGTAAGTTTTATATCGCCTGCAGCAAGATACCGCAAGCCTCCATGGACCATCTTTGATGATCGACTTGAGGTACCCCATGAGAAATCTTGTTGCTCAACTAACAACGCCCTGTAACCTTGACGCCGTGCTTCACGAAGAACACCAGCTCCTGTAATACCACCACCAATAACAATAATATCCCAATCTAAATGCTCGCCGTTACGCATTTTGGATAGAAGGTGTTCGCGATTAGTAAATCCCGTCATGATTGATTAGCTCTCATTATCAGGGAGTAATTTTCCTGGATTCATTTGGCCATGAGGATCAAATTGCTCACATAAACTATTAATTGCAGCGATACCAAGCTCACCTTTTTCGGCTGTTAAATAGTTCTTGTGATCGCTACCAACACCATGCTGGTGACTAATAGTGCCTCCATGAGCAATAATCTGATCAGCTCCAGCTTTTTTTAATTTCATCCAACGACTCATTCCCTGCGCATAGCTTTCACCTATGCGAAACAAATAAGTGGTGTAAATACTCGATCCCTGACCGTAAACATGAGATAAATGTGTATAAGCATGAACTTGCTCATCCTCATCATCCAAAGCTGTGCGAATTGCTTGCTCTATATTTTCTGCAGCTTCAGAAACTTTTGACCAATCAACAGCTGTCTCCATGGTATCGACAACATATCCTTCTGCGCCTAATGGATCGCGAAGATATGGAGCGCGGAATCGACCATGAGCCCAGTTGTCTCCAAGACCAGATTCATCTGCAACACCGCCAAGATCAGAGCAGTGATCAAGCGCTAGTTGATAGGCAGCATCGCAATGACGAGCTGAGCCAGTGACTCCAAATGTCATCATGACTTTGCCTTCGCCAACACCTTTTTTAGATAATGATTCCTCTAGCGCAACAACTCCACTGCTATCGCTGCCCGCGCCCATGTATAAAAGACTCGTTGTCTCAAGCGGGTTACTTAAACGCACCATAGACAGAGCAACTCGCTGCTGAATAAGTTCCCTTGCTGCACTCATGCCAATTTCCCAAGAAGGAAAAAAAACCACTTGAAATTTTTCTTTTTCAGGTAGAGGAGTTATTCGTATAGTTACTTCAGTGATGATGCCCAAACGACCTTCAGAGCCAAGAATCATCTCTCGAACATCAGGACCTGCAGAGGATGCAGGAATAGTTGGAATTATCATGGTGCCATTAAGAGTTTCAATCCTACCCCCAGCAAACATATTCTCAATTCGCCCATAGTGAAGGGATTGCTGGCCACTTGATCGACTTGCCACCCAGCCACCAAGCGTAGAAAGCTCCCAAGATTGCGGGAAGTGTCCTAATGTGTAGCCATGTTTTTTAAGCTCTTCTTCAACGATAGGCCCTGGGGCACCAGCGCCGAAGGTAGCTAATTGACTTTCAGTATCAATACTCATCATGGAATTCATTTTTCCCATATCAATAGTCAATATCGGCTTATCAGTATTCTCAGGATTGATATGACCCACCACTGATGTTCCGCCACCATAAGGAATTACTACCAAATTATTTTCTTTAGCATGAACTAAAAGTTCTCTTACCTGCTCTGATGATTCTGGAAATGCAACGCCATCTGGAAATTTATCAACGTTACCACTGTGCATATCTAACCAATCAGGCAAACTTTGACCTCGAGCGTGACGAACTCGTGTTTCTGCATCAGTTATTATCAGTGGATGTATATCAAGACGAGTGTTTGGCACTTTAGAGATAACATCATTCAGGGTTGCCTGAGGAAGCGCAGTCCCAGTTCCAACAAGAGCCTCCAACAACATACTCAGACCAGAGCTAAGTTCCATTGTTAGGTCGCTATCTTCATTCCCCCAACCATTCCATAAACGCATTGATTTTACCTAATTAAAGTTTGTATTTTATAACGCAACAGAGTTGCAATATTAGATATAAGTATAGCCTTTTTCACTTTAAAAATTAGCATGTCCCAAAGAACATTAAAAGTATTGACATATAATATGACATTAGTTTATTGTGACTAGAATTCAAAATTTATTACTTATACAAATGAAAAATAAAAAAATACTTACTACCTTTGCTGTATTAATCTCCCTGGTCGGAGTATTTCTATTATCCCTGCCTACTATTTTGCACAAAAGTGGGTTGCATCCAGAGTATATGGGCTCATCAGTAAACTTACCGGGTAAACGTGCATTAGTTATTACTACAAGCCATGCAGTCCTATCAAAGCCAGGTGAAGCCTCAGGAAAGCCTACCGGTGTTTTTGCATCAGAAATGACTCATCCTTATTACACTTTTTTAGATGGTGGCATGGAAGTTGATATAGCCAGCATCCAGGGTGGAGAGCTTCCAATAGATCCTGAAAGCTTTTTCTTTATGGTTAAGACACCTGAGGACGAACGTTATCTCAATGATCCAATTGCGCAAGCCAAGGTAAAAAACTCTATTTCAATTGAAGCAGTTGATGTAAATCAGTATGACATCATATTTCTCTCAGGCGGCTGGGGTGCTGCATACGATTTGGCACAATCACCAGCATTGGCCATCAAGGTTAGCGAGTCCTATTACAGTGATAAAGAGCCCATTATCGGCGGTGTTTGTCATGGCGTACTTGGACTGGTTAATGCCCGAAATAATGAGGGAAATTTACTAATTGCTGGACGCCGAATGACAGGCGTGACTGATAAACAGATAAGTGAGCTCGGCATTGAATTTACGCCTAAGCATCCAGAGACAGAACTGCGCAAAGCTGGCGTTACCTTTGAGAGTGGAACAGCTTTTCTGGATATATTTGCTACTCATGTAACAGTTGATGATCAGCAGCGCTTTGTAACTGGGCAGAACCAAAACTCAGGACTGGAAATGGCACACACTATGATGGGAATCCTGGATAAGCGAAATTAAAATTTTTAGAAAGACTGTTCTCATTTTTTAATTAATCCCTGCTCTTTGGCCCATTCATGTGTTGATTTCATGCCATCTTCAAATGAAATTTCTGGCTTCCATCCAAGAATACGTTCAGCTTTTTTGATAGAAAACCAACTCTTGGTTGAAAGTTGCATAATAGTGGATGGCGAGGCTTCATTTAGGTTACCCATAAGATCGGCCACTTTTGATGCTATCCCAGATACCCTAAGTGCAAATTTCGTAGACACCAGCATGGGACCTTTTTTTCCTAGCCATTGGTAATGAGGTGCAAAGTAGTCTTTGGTAGCCATATAACCTTCGCAAGATATATTAAATATCTCACCTGCAGCATCTGGATGACTTGTTGCCATGACAATGCCACGTACTAAGTCATCTATGTAAATAGGTCTAAAAAAGCCTTCCCCTTTTGCTGGAAGCATAAACTGATTTTTAGCAATTGCCTCTAGTGGGGCAATAATCCAAGGGCGGCTGCCTGGACCATAAGCATCGCCAGGTCGAAGAATCACTACCTCTATATCATCATTTGCCTGGGCGCCCAATACAACATGTTCTGAAGCAAGTTTTGTAAGAACATAGCTGCCTCCATCTGCATGAACGGGCTGACTTTCATCTAACTCGCCTTCTGCTGAATTCCCATATGCAACCACTGAAGAAATTTGAACAAAGCGTCTTACTTTATGCTCTTTAGCTGCCTCAATTAAGTTTCGAGTAGCCAAAACATTGACCCTCCACATATCGCTATCTTGCATTGCATTAGATACCAGTGCAGCCGTGTGGATGATTACATCACATTCCTGCAAGACATGACTGATCGAATCAGGTTGAGCTATGTCGCCCTCGATAATATCATTGCCGTTGCCGACAAGATCAACACCCACAACATCTTGACCCTGATTTTGGTAGTAACGCATCAATGAGCCGCCAATGAATCCATTGGCGCCAGTAATCAGTACCTTTTTAATCATTTGTTCACTCATAAGAAAACCTTAATATAATAATTTATAACCTTTAGTCCATGTTTTTTCGATAGAAAGAACCAAAAACCTTTGTTACCAATGTCTTTGAAAAGAAGTGCGTAATTATTGCTGTAAGTTTATTGGCAACACCGGGAACTACAATGTCCTTCCCTGCAAAACAGGCTTTTATACCAATTTCAGCGACATCTTTAGCCGACATCATCATGCTTGATGGAATGCGAAGAGTGGCTCCTTGATCTGGATTGTCCATCATTTTTGTAGCGGTATAACCAGGGCATAGTGCCGTAACCTTTACACCGCTTTCTGCTGCGACCATTTCATTAGATAGCGCCTGAGTGAAGGCTAATACATAGGCCTTTGTGGCCGCATACACATTCTGATTTGGGATGGCCATCCACCCCGCTAGTGAGGCCACGTTAAGTATATGCCCGCCGCTTTTAGATGCCATATTATTCGCATACAAGTGAGTCAATGAAGTGAGAGCAAGGACATTAACTGCAATCATTCTCTCCTGCTCTGCAAGATTGAGCTCAGTAAAGAATCCGTTATGCAAAAGACCGGCGTTATTAATTAAAAAGTCTACATCTAAGCCCTTTTCTTCGATGCTTTGAAATAGGTTCTGAGCTGCATTTAGCTCTGATAGGTCAGCCACAATAACAGTGCAATTAACTCCAAATTGGCCACCCACCTTGACTGCTAACTGATTTAGTTTGTCCTCACTCCGGGCAACAAGAATAAGATCGTACCCTCGGCTTGCAAGAATTTGGATAAATTCAGCGCCTATTCCATCAGAGGCACCAGTAACTAATGCGGTTTTATTGGGCATAGTATGTATTCCTTATGTATCTACTAAAATTTATTTAACCAAATTGGTGAAGACCAGGCCCTTTCTTGAATTGTAGTTGCTATATCTGATCTAGGTTTCTCACCAACCCTAACTGCATCCCAAGTAGACCATCTGCAAACTGGATTCTCAAGCACCCTAGAATAATAAAATGCATCCTGATCAGCTTTAAACTCAGGATCTTGCCATAAAACTTTCATTTCTCTCGCTCCTGAATCTGCACTAATCGAGCAGTCATTTAAATCTACCCAAGCTTGATTATCAGGGCAGCGATTAGTTTTTGGATCAACACTTAACCCATCAGAACATGCGATATCAAAAACTTTTTCTTTGTGCTCTCCGTCTTCTAACCATCCTTTGATAATTTGAGTTCTTTGCAATGGTGCGCCTTGAGGATCAGCTATTGCCCATACTAAAAAAGTTGGATTTTTGTTTGCTTCAATATTGAGCGTCCCTCCCATTGGAATGCTTCTTGCATAAGCATCTTGGATAAGAGAAAGATCATCTAGATTTGAATTCTCCAAATCATAACCAGCAAAGAATCTCACTTTCATTCTAGGGCCACTGGTTGCAAATGTTTCCTTGCGTCGCAAAGCATCATAAATAGCTTCGCGGGTATTTTCTTCTGCCCAAACTCCAGCAAGACCTGATGCAGCAAATTGAACCAATCGATCGCTAGCAGAAAAATAATTTTTTCCGTCTACTTCCTTTAACAAATTTGGTCTTAAAACTTTTAAGAAAGTTCCATAAAATCTATTGAATGGGATAGAGCCTCTTAGTTCAGCTGTGCCATCTAAAAGACCAATTTTTGAAAAAAACAATTCCTCGCTATCTGAAGGTCCGCCAACATGAGAGTCACTCGATCCTATTAAGCCAAATTTATATGGATTGGTCAGACCTTTTTCAGCAAGAGTCAACCCTCTAAGATATGCATCTCTGACATAACCTCCCCTTAAATTACTAACAAGTTTTTCTGCCTCCACTCCAGTTTTAGTCTCAAAGGCTGCCCATTCATCATTTTTAGAAAGTAATGGGTGAGTTTCTGAAGTGCCTTTTACCTGTGTGATTTCAACTAATGGCTCATTAAGAGAGCGATTGTTAGCATACTCTTCATCAATCGGCCCGCCGTTATAATCATTAAGGGAAAATGAAGCTCCACCAGAAATGTTAGTATTATGAGGAATAGCTAAACTCTCCACTCCATTTGATCTCAATCGATTCATCCAATTCCATAATTCTTCAGGATCTTGACTGTCATTTCTTGTAAAAAGTTGCGCGGGCAGGTTTTTAGTATCTTTAAATATGACGTTTCGATGCAAATAATTGTTGTAAAGATCTAAACTGGGAGTATATTCATATGCTGCAAAAGTAGTAAAAGTACCTGGCACATATGCATCATCAGTTGCCTTAATAGTGTTTTGCCAGACTGTTCTGCCAACTTCTAATATCAAAGATAAATCAATGCTTCCATCTGCTAGCCCATCTCTAACTTTCTCACCAAAAGGTCTAAACAGACCATTTCTTTTGATAAGAGAGAAAAATCCTGTGCCTGCTGACTCATTTAGATTATGAAGAGGCTTGGTAAATTCATATTTTGAAAACTCAGAAGTGGTATCAGCTGCCTCCTTCATCAATCCCATAAATATGCCGTGATCAGTTACAGCATAAAAATCTAAAGGTTTGCTTAATTGAATAAGGTAACCGCTTGGATGTTGTATTGGATAGCCTTGAGCATACTTATATGCATCAGCAGGTGTGCTGATCGTGCCAAAAGTATAAGCATCAAATGAATTTTCTGTATGAACATGCAAATCACCAAAATATGCATTTTTATCTGGGTTAGGCAATGGTCTAGGTTGAACAGGGACTTCTAATAATGGCTTGTCATGTAAAGATACTTCAAAATTTTTTGATTTATTTACATCTGAGCATGATGCGATAATCAACACAAACACTACTAACAAATTATTTTTATTTTTCATAACTATTCTCCTAAACGTTTAAATATCTCTTCTTTCAAAAGCCACATTCTATCCTGCCCCCAGACATAAAATGGATTACCTCCATCTTGGTCAGTAATCTTAAAACTTGGAACTCCCCAACAATTTCCTGCATACATGTCTTCAACATTATCATTGAGAATTTTTTTCCATCGTCTTGTATTTAAATCTTTTTTGATGATTGACCAATCTAGCTCAAGATCAGTAACCAAGTTTTCTAGAAAGACTTCATCGCCAATATTGATACCGTCTTGAAAAGAGGCTTTTAACAAGCCTTCGATATACTCAAACCCCTTACCCGCATCATCAATGACTGGAAAGAGTGAGTAAGACTTCCGAGCCGGTTTTCCAATGGGGGAATAGACAGATTTCATTTCATGGCCATGCTTACGTCCCTCTCTAGCAGCATCAGAGATAATATATTTAGCTTTATAGTTTGGGATAGTCATCATACGCATCAGCATTGGCAAAACAGGCTTGGTAATTAGATTTACAGGGTAATCTTCTCTGATTTGTCGAACTCTCTTAGTGCTAATAAAAGTATATGGGCTATTTAAAGATGGGTAGTAATACAAATTTACTTTTCTATCTAACTTTAGTTGTCTTGGAGCTTTTAATTCTGGCGCGCATACATAATTACTGGCTTGAGGATGTTTTACTCCTAACTCAACCAGTCTTTTCTCTAAATAAGGCAAGCGATCCACGCCCCAATACAATTCTTTCTCGTAATAAAATGCAGATCCAAAATAATAGCCTTTAGCATTTCTAGTTTTATTGCCCTGCTTTAAATTCTCTTTTACCTCAGCCTTAGTTGCATAATAAGTAGAGGATAATTCATCGAGCGCAGCAGCATCTCCACTCCATAAAGCGCAACTTACTTGAATAGCTATCTCACCAAAATCTTCAGCATTTACTGAAGTTAAAATTGAGTTAGCTATTTCTATCATATCTTTTGCAGGAGATTTATCAGCCTTAAAATCAATGTTGTAAAAAGGTGCTATTCTCTTCACATCTTGCAAACAATAAGAGTTGTATAAGCTAGGTTCATGGACAGCTTCAAGATTTTCTTCTCCAACCAAAATTGGTTTAAGAATGATATCAAAGGAAGATTTTAATTTTTCAATAGAGTGTATTGTGAGATGAGAGTATGGATCATCAACCTTGTGAAAATATAATATCTCATGAGGTCTATTCTCATCTTGCCTTGCAGCTTCAGCTTTTTTACGGACATCTTTTAAAATTTTATAATTAGAAAAAGTATTCATAATCTGATTTCTAATTTTGGCGCTCATCGTTCGCCTACTCATAAAATTTCTAAAAGCTTTCAACATATTTATCTATCTTTGGCTAATCTAGCTTGATGGCGTAGATCCTTAGGTTGCTGAGATAAGAGAATCAAAAGTTACTTAGCCTTTTATTAATAATGCTGTCAGCCTCGGTCATAATGGAATCAATTAAGTCTTTAACGGTAGGTATATCGCTAACTAATCCTGCAACCATGCCGCATGACCAAGCCCCTACTTCCATCGTGCCCTCATGCATAATTTTTGGGTAAACCCCAGCCACTTCATCAACAATATCTTCAAATCTTAACTTGTCGCCAAGAGCTTTTTCTTTTTCCATGAGGCGCTCAACAGCATCGTTATTTAATACTCTCTCTGTGTTAGTTAAAGAACGCATAATTAAGCGAGTATCTAATTCGCTAGCATTCACAATTGCATCTTTAACATTCTGATGCACCGGAGCATCTTGCGTTGCAATAAATCTAGTGCCCATATTCATGCCTTCTGCACCAAGAGCCATAGCTGCAACTAAACTTCTTGCATCTGCCATGCCACCAGAGGCAACAAAAGGAATTTCAAGCTCATCTGCAGCACGAGGTAAAAGAATAAAATTAGGTATGTCATCCTCACCTGGATGCCCGCCACATTCAAAACCATCGACAGATACCGCATCACATCCAATAGATTGAGCTTTAAGAGAGTGTCTAACTGAAGTGCATTTATGGATAACTTTAATTCCAGCCTCTTTGAGAGCTGGTAAATACTCAGCTGGGTTTCTGCCGGCTGTTTCAACAATTGGAACTCCTGCATCAATAATAACCTGCACTAAGCCAGGATAATCAGGAGGAGTCAGTGAAGGCAAGAAGGTTAGATTCACAGCAAAAGGCTTATCTGTCATCTCTTGGCAACGCGAAATCTCATTAGCTAATTTTTCTGGAGTACCCTGAGTTAAACCCGTAATGGTTCCAAGCCCACCTGCGTTAGATACTGCTGCAGCTAATTCTGCGAAGCCAACGTGGTGCATTCCACCTTGAATGATTGGGTGCTCTATACCAAATAATTCTGTAATTTTTGTTTTCATGTTCTCTCCTACTTATTTCATGTCTACTGGGGTTAAAAAATCTTCGTATTGTTTCTGAAGTCTTTGCATGCCTGAAATCCATCTATCTCTGTCATTGCCTTTTCTCGAAACATATTCAGCAACTTCAGTGTGAGGAAGAATTAAGAATGTCTCTTCTGCAATACATTTTAGAACCTCTTGCGCAACTACATCTGGCTCCATCATCCCATCGACACCAGCTACGCCTGGACCCTGAGCTGTCATGGCGGTTCTTACAGCCTGAGGGCATAAACATGAGACACCGATTCCTTTTTCTCCATAGGTAATCTTGATCCATTCAGCAAAGCTGACTGCTGCTGCCTTGGTCACTGAGTAACCTGCAGCTCCAAGCTGTGTGAGTAAACCTGCGGCGGAAGATGTGTTCACCAAATAGCCTTCCCCTCGCTCAATCATTTGAGGAAGTACATGTTTGGCGGCGAAGATATGAGATTGAACATTTACATCCCAAATATTCTGCCAATCTGATGCCCCTACTTCAAAAAATCCTGGCACACCTCCAATCCCAGCATTGGAACAGAAAATATCTGTGCCACCAGCATGCTCATCTGCCTTTTGTATGACATTAATAATCTCTTCTTCATTGCCAACGTTCGCTTGAACAGCAATGCCATTGACTGAATCAGCTGTGTCTTGAGCACCCTCTAAATTCATGTCTACAGCAATAACTGTTTTGGCTTCGGCTTGGTGAAAAGCTTCACATAGAGCTTTACCAATACCGCTAGCTGCACCAGTGACAACAACTCGTTTGTTTTTGACATCCATTAATCTATCTCGGTAATTATTATGTCATCAGAGTCTAATGGCAAAATAACCATAGTGCCATCTTTGGCTGCACTCCAGTCTTTCCTAATGTCATTTACTCCTCGAAAAAACATTCTCTCCATTAGATTATTTCTAGGCGCTGGAGTTAAATGATAAAAAATTAAGTGATCAACATTGGCCAAATTAGCTGCTTGAGCTGCTTCAATTGGAGTTGTATGGTAAGTCACGATATCATCTAACACTTTCACCAGCCCTTTATTGCCTGCTAACGCCTCTTTCATAATATCTAATTGATGATTTGCTTGAGCCTCATGAAACAGCACATCTGCATCTTTAGAAAATGTTATTAAATTCTTGCTATATCTTGTATCTCCGCTTATAACCATTGAACGTCCCTTATAATCGAATCTATAACCTAAAGCTGGTTCAACTGGATCATGAGGGACCTTAAAAGCTGTAACCGTCAAACCATTCTCATTAATGATCACAGGATTAGATAAATCAATTGGGTGAGGGTTAAAGCCAGCGATATCTATAGGAGCAACCTCATCACCATGATGATCATGTCGATATTGGTAATCAAGCTGATAGGCATCCTCAAAACCTTGAGTGATTAATTGAACTCCCTCCGGACCAAAAACATCTAGAGGTTTTTTATGAGCGGAATTAATCCATGTCATTAGATGCAGATCTGCAAGATCTGAGATGTGGTCTGAGTGAAGGTGAGTTAATAAAGTAGCGCGAATCTTATTAGCATCTATCCTCCAATTATTGAGATTTGCTGCGCTGCCGTCTCCAATATCAACAACATAATAATTCCCACCTGCATTAACTAAGATGCATGTTTGCGCTCTTCCAGGAGATGGGATTGGAGATCGAGAACCACACACAACAGCAGATAATGAATCATCATTTAAATCAGCAGTTGAACTTCCTAAGTTTTGAATAAAGCCAAACATCATGCGATCTTGAACAGCGGGAACTCTTGTTAAAATAGAGACCAAAATAAAGCCTATGGCAGCAGCAATTGATATATATTTAAGAAGTTTCATAATATTAATCCTTGGTTGAAATTCTTGAGCTAGCAAAAATTAAAAATAAACCTACAACTACCTCAACAACAATTGCTGACATTACAAATGGTGCGCCGTACAAGGCAACTGAAAGAGTTCTATATAAAGCTGCCACCAGCAACAACATTGAAGGCGCGTAAAACCAATGACGAGTTTGCGTGAGGGCTCCAATTAGTGTCATAGCACCTACAGTTATAAA
>ENA-ORDR01000097-ORDR01000097.1-marine-metagenome-genome-assembly--contig:-NODE-97-length-45343-cov-5.025162_pt1 | contig 45343 bp, 61 predicted proteins | sample MGYA00240993_ERZ508538 | MGnify/ENA primary metagenome ERZ508538 (study PRJEB26207, sample SAMN05421999) | marine metagenome | isolation source: Monterey Bay, California, USA | place: USA:Monterey Bay... | reverse complement strand
GATGGAAAGGGCTATGTTATTTTTCGGGATGATACCACTAAGTCAGGTATTTGGTTGGGAGATAAATTTGTTAAAAAAGATAGACTGAAAAATGTAACAAGGTATTTGCAAGCTACATATCCATCTTATAAAAAAACAAAAACTTCTCCTCAATTGGAGATATCATCAGTAGAACTCAATATCCAAGGAAACGAAAAAATTCTAGAAACAAATGAAAGCGCTGAATTAGTTATTGAGCTTGAAAATAATGGTGAAGGCAATGCCCAAGGAATTGAAGTTTTTCTAGATTTAAATAACTATTCTGGAGGTTTAGATATTGAAAGATTTAAAATCATTCATAAAATAATACCTGGCGGTACAAAAAAAATAATTGCAACAATCTTTGCAACTAAAATGATGGTGACTGAATCCATTTCAATTTCTGCATATATAACAGAATCTTTTGGACATGATATTTATGCACCAAGTTTGGTTTTACTCAATACAAAATCATTAACGATTCCTGAATTAGTATTAACTGATATTAATATTAATGATCAAAATAATAAAAATGGTCTAATTGAACCAGCCGAAGTAATCCAAGCAACAATGTATATTAGAAATAATGGTCAACAAATGGCTAAAAATGTAAGTCTAGCAGTATTATATGGCGACTTTGTATTTAATACTGGGAAATCCAGTTTTGAACTTGGAGACATCAAACAAAATCAAAAGAAAAAAGTTGAATTTTCTTTTTTTGCAATGAGTGAAGCTGAAAAAGAATTACCAATTAGTTTTGAGCTAAAAGAATCAAGAAGCAAACTTGACCAAATCATTCCTTCCGGATTAGATCTTTACAGAAATAATAAAATCCAAAATTAAATATAATTTTAAACAGATGGTTGTTCGTAATATTAAAATGATAGTATGAACAACATACTACATCATCTTTCATATCTAATTAGGTTCAGGAGATTAATTATGACCACATACATAAAAGGATTTATATCGGGATTTTTTCTATGTTTTTCTATTATAATTTTATCTGGAGCAACAAGCTCCACTCTTTCCTCAGAGCAAGCCAAGCTGATACAAAAGCTGGATAATATTGAGCAAAAAATTGATTTTAATTATAACGTACTGAATAAACATTTGGTTAGAATTATGGCTTACGGTGTCAAAGTTAAAGAAGGTCAAATTGATGGCGTTAGAAATCCCATTGACTGTAAGGATGTTAATGATAAATAAAATGAGGTAATAAAATGAATGATAAACAAAATCATTTATTAGAGCTTGTAATGTTTGATATTTCTTATGTTATTTCAAACTGTGATTATGAATATTCATCTGATGAAAAAAAATATCTAAACGTTATTTTAGATCGATATAGTGATGAAGATAAAGAACTGCTTAAGCTACGAACACAGTTTTTAGATAGTATATTAGAAAAAGGAATTGATGAGGTTAAGAAGTTTGTAATTAACCTGAGTAAATCTTTAAAGAATAAAATAGATGATGATATGAAAATTGCTTATCTAGAACTCTTTAAGGAAGTGATTATGCTTGACGAGAGCGTGCATGAAAATGAACGAATTTTGTATAGGCTTTTGTGTAAGCAGTGGGAGCAAAAAAGCTCTATATAATTGATTTCATATTGATGGTTAATTAATCTCTTTTTTATTTTTTACATAACCCCTTATGCCAATAAAGGTGTGAATAATATTTACTATAACAAATGCATAAAGATCTAAAAAAATAAATAAAATAGCACCGCTTAGTCTTCCAAGGGCTGTAACAATATACCCGCTTAAACGCGTCTTAGGTTTTGTAGAGCTTACAAGCGTTATCCCAAGTAAACTAATAATGACAACAACCCATTGCCCATATTTAATAAAATCTTCCATAACTTCTCCAGCTCTATATAAAATTAAAAAAAGTACCAAAAACTCAAAGAAATGATACACCAACCTATGAAAATCAAAATAATAACAATTATTATAAAATTTGATATTCCATCAGCTAAAAACCTCAAAGAAATCCAAAAAAATCTTAATAGTACTTTTATGAAATTTAGCATGGACCTATAAAAAGGTTATTGGAGAATGATTGCAAGCCTTTAGATTAAGGTTAAATTTATTTGGTTCTTTTATGAATGTGGTTATAATTATTAAATAATTTCTTAATAAAAATAATAAGGGGAATATAATGAAAAATGACATCGCTTGGATTATAGGAATTCTTTTTTTTCTATTTGGTCCAGCATTTGCAATCATGAAGATATACGTGAATTTCTAATTTTAAATCTAAAATTTTGATTTAACATTTTGATGCAATAAGATATTTTATCGCTATGAAAGAATACCCCAAAAGACCAAATCCTAAGACAGGAAAAAATTTTAAGCGAGGCGAATGGAATATTGCCAAAAATAAGCGTTTTCTCTTTTATGAAGTTAGTAAAATAGGAAGAGATAAGAAACATGCCTTAGAAAAATGGGCTATTCCAAGAATATACTATAAGTACCTTAAAAATACTGAAAAACGTCAGTCAGTCTAGCTATTGAAGTCCATCTCATCCAATGAAAAGGGTATATCCGGCTTTAAGTCTTCTGTATTCTCCATCCAAAGAGCATCATTTGCCAAAGCGCTATCAAATGACTCAATGAGCCGGGTAATTTTTCCTGAAACAATTGTTATAATATGAAAGTAAGTTTGATTATATGGTTTTCCACTTAATGCTATTCCATCATTTTGGGCCATTGCAATTACCATATTATCAAAGGTGCTTATAATTTTAAAATTTTTACAAAAAATCATTTGCTCAGGATCTACACAAGAAAAAACCAAAGGTATGACACCTTCCAAAAATCTTTTTTTTCCTTTGTAGATTCCTGACAAAACTCCGCTGGACATAGGAACAATTAATTCAAAATCATCATCTATCAAGGCTTCAACAACCTCAATATCGCCAGCTGCTATACCGTTATAAAAATCCTCTGTTACTTTTTGATAAACTGACATGGGTAACCCTCAAACTTTTTAATAAATAAAATAACGCTAATCTGAGCCAATACTAGTTAAGGTATGTTTAACAACCTTCCATGAGCCATCTATCTTTTTCATGTGAGTCACGTAATGACCCCAAAGTGTTGATTTTTTATCAGCACCCTCTTTATAATAATGTGTGGCTTGAATATCTGTTCTCACTTTAGCAATTCCATCCTCAAATGATATTAGTGGGTTACCTAGCATATGCTGACTACTTTTGTACTTACTAACAGCCTCTTTTACATAAGATATCCACTCTTCTTTTCCGTTCAAAGTAACCTGGTCACCGGATCTAAAATTAGGATCGTAAATAATATTTACTTCAACATCCTCAGAGAAAATTTTTTCATAAAAATCAAAATCCTTTGTATCGATTCCTTTGGCATATGAGCTCATTACATCAATAATATCCAAACGATCACTTGTAGTTAATTCTTCCGCCATTGCTCCCTCAAATAAATAAGTTATTAAGATTAAAGTTAATAATATTTTTTTGATAGTGACAACCATGAATCATTCTCCTAGCTTAATGAAAAAACTTATTTTTATTATTTGTATCTAAAAAAGAGTACCATTTTGATTGAACCATTCAAGAATATATTCCTCTACATTTTTAAGTTTTGATTCATTTACAGCATAATCTCTAACTGACATTCCCTTTTCGTGAATTGTTTCTGAACTTCCGGAAATAAGATGGTGCCAATCATAAAGGCTCTTTCCCTCGTCTATTAATCTATAAGCACAGGTTGATGGGAGCCATTGGAGGGTTTTTAAATTTTTTAGATCCAACTGAATGCAATCAGCAACATTTTCCTGACGATTATTATAATCTTTGCATCTACAGGATGTCTCATCCAAGAAACTGCAAGAAACATTAGAAATAGATATTTCACCGGTATCTATATCTTCAAGCTTATGAAGGCAACATTTTCCACAACCATCACATAAAGATTCCCATTCAGCCTTTGTCATCTGATTTAATGATTTTGTTTTCCAGAAATGTTCATTTTTTGTCATAGAAGAATAATAAGGTAGAAATTAGAAAAAAAGAAATTAAGAGTTAATAGACATTCAAAATCATATTATCTAAAATTGAAAAATGATAAAAAAATTCATCATAATTTTAATTATATTTATAACTTTCTTTAGTAATCAGGTTTTTGCTGATTGGGAAAAGTTTGGGGAAACAGATTCTGCTACCTATTATATAAACTTTAATGAAACCAGTTATGATGATAAATATGTATATTACTGGATTTTAACTGACTACTTTAAAGCACAAGAAAACTCTATCCTCACAGAAAAATATTCTTCAAAAAAGGTATATAAACAGACGGATTGCAAAAGATTTAGAACAAGTGCAATGCAAATTATTTTATATAAAAATCAGATGTCAGAGGGGAATATCTTAATAAATGAAAGTTATAAAGAAAGTAGCTTTACTACACCTATTTTTGAATCAATAGGTTTTGAAGAATTAGAGCAAATATGCAGTCACACCGAAAGGTAAATTTTAACTATCGATTTTGTCTTTGTTAAGAACATGGCTTACTGAAAACTCAGCGCCTAAGTTATCAACTTTATAAAAATCACTTTCTTGATCTTCTTCTGACCACCATCCCTCAATGATATTTCTTCCTGCTTCAAATATTTTATTCACTTGAGCACCCCTTTTTTTTATTATTTTATAAAGTTAACCGAGTCTCTTAAATTTCAAAACAAATTAACAATAATAAAATCTTATCTCAGAAAAAATTATTGTCGAGTAAAATTATACTCAAGATAAAGTTTCTAAAATTTCATTTAGCTTTTTTAAAATTTCGTCATTTTTACTGGAATTAACAATTGGTTTTGACTCTAGATTTTTTGATAATTCATTGTTTGATTCAATGGGCTCATTATCAATCAATTGTGTATCTTTCAACTTTTCATTAACTTGTTTAATACTTAAGCCGTCATTTCTTAGAAAATTCTTTATTTTTATTAAGAGGTTGATATCCTCTGGACGATAAAATCTTCTTCCCCCAGGTCTTTTGATAAGTTTAATTTGATTAAATTTAGTTTCCCAAAATCTTAAAACATAAGATGGCTCTCCTACTTCTTTAGAGGCCTCACCAATCGTTCTGTATGCTTCAGGACCTTTTTCAACCATATTCTACATTCTTTTATTCGTTAACTATTCTATTTTTAAGTTCTTTACTTGCTCTAAAAACGACAACTCTTCTTGCATCAATAACCGCCTCTTCTTTAGTTTTTGGATTACGGCCAATTCTTTCCTTTTTTTGCCTAACCATGAAACTTCCAAAAGATGAGAGCTTTACACTATTGCCATCTATTAGTTCTAAAATCATTTCTTCAAAAATTTGATCTACTATTTGAGAGGATTCAACCTTTGAAATACCTACTTCTGAATAAATTGCTTCAGATAAATCAGCTCTAGTTAAAGTTTCACTCATATTTATTTTCCTCTCTGTTTATAAAAAACTCTTTTTTAAAAAAAATCAAGGACTTCTACCATCTAATTAAAGTAGAACCCCAACTAAATCCTCCACCCATAGCTTCTAATAAAACTAAATCACCTTTCTTAATTTTATCCTTCTGAACGGCATCATATAAAGCAAGCGGTATTGAAGCGGCTGAAGTATTGGCATGTTTATCAACGGTAATTATTACCTTATCTCTACTAAGTCCAACCTTTTTTGAAACAGCCTCAAGAATTCTTATATTTGCCTGATGAGGAACAAACCAATCAATATCTTCTATAGCTATATTATTGTATTCAATTGCTTCAATTATTGCAGAAGATAGATTTTGAACAGCATGCTTAAAAACACCTTTACCATCCATTCTTAAATAACCAACATTATTAGTGGTAGAGGGCCCACCATCGACATAAAGAAGGTCTTTATAGCGCCCGTCTGAATGCAAATGATTACTGAGAACTCCCCTATTTGTATCCTCACTTGATGCAGATAAGACCATTGCACCCGCGCCATCCCCAAAGAGTACGCAAGTTGCCCTATCGTCCCAATCAAGTATTCTGCTAAATGTTTCTGATCCAATAACAAGAGCATTTTTAATATTGCCTGCCTTTATAGCATTATCTGCAGCCTCAACAGCAAAAACAAATCCAGAGCAAACAGCCTGCATGTCATAAGCATAGCCCCTTTCAATACCAAGTGATGATTGAATTAATGTTGCTGAAGCAGGAAATGTATTATCAGGAGTTGCAGTAGCTAAAATAATTAGATCAATATCGGAATTCTTCAAACCAGAATTATCTATTGCTATCTGAGCAGCATCAGTACCTAAAGAGGATGTAGTTTCATCTTTTGAAGCTATTCTTCTTTCTTTTATTCCAGTTCTTTCTTCAATCCATTCCTCAGATGTATCCATTCGCATCGAAAGATCTTTGTTAGTGACTACCTCCTGTGGAAGAGAGGCGCCGATGCCACTGACAATAGATTTATATGTTTTATTTTTAATATTCATAGTCAAATATTTTTATTTACCAAACCTTTAATTGTTTTAGACATCTTCGAATGCGATAACTTTAGACTAAACTCAATTGCCTTAGAAAAACCAATAGCGTCTGTTCCTCCATGGCTTTTTACAACTAGACCATTTAAACCTAAAAATACACCACCATTAAGTTCTCTGGGATCCATTTTATCCTTTAATGCCTGAAAAGATTTTATTCCAACTAAATAACTTAATTTTCCTAAAAAAGATTTTTTAAAAGCATCTGACATAAAGTGAGCAATGAGCTTTGCTGTTCCTTCGGCTGTTTTTAAAGCTATATTTCCTGTAAATCCATCAGTAACAACAATATCCGACTTACCAAGAGAAATATCATCACCTTCAACGTAACCAACATAGTTTTCGTTAAAAAGATTCATCATTTTTTTTGATGCGTCTTGAATATTTTCTGTACCTTTCATTTCTTCGTGACCAATATTTAATAAGCCTATAGAAGGGTTTTCCTTTTCTAAAACGGTAAGTGCATAAGCATAACCAAGAATACCAAACTGGACTAATTGATCAGATGAAACTTCAACATTCGCCCCTAAATCCAGTACAACAGAACGTCCATTTATATTAGGCCAATAACTTGCAATAGCTGGCCTCTCAATTCCCTCAAGTTTTTTAAGAATAATTGCTGATAAACCCATTAATGCTCCTGTATTTCCCGCCGATAGAGCAACATCAGCATTACTATCGCTTACAGACTTTATACAGCCCCACATTGAGGACTCCTTACCAATTTTTCTTATAGCATCTATGGGCTTGGCATCCATTGGAACGACTTTATTACAATGGATAATTTCTACTTTATTTGTATTTATAGAATTTTTTTTAATTTCATTATTAATTTTATCTTTATCACCGTATAGAATGACAGAAAAATTATCAAAATTGTTTAGCGCTATAGACAATCCCTCTATTATCACATTTGGGCTATTATCTCCGCCCATTGCATCTATTGATATTACTTTATTTGAACTCAACTGGAGGCACCTCGCGCGTTAAATAATAATTTTTAAAATTCATCAGAGGATATTAACAAAATATCATCCAAAGATTTATCATTATACTTATTAACTTTTTGAAGAACAAAATGATATAATTTTTTAGACTCATTATCCATTTGATTATTACCTAGCCATATATTTCTTAATAAACATTCACAAAACTTTTCTTCATTATCGAAGTTTTGATCATACATTTTTGTTCTTCCGTAAAAAGATTCGATCACTATTTTCATTTTTTTTCCAAATGATTGATCGCTAATTCCCATTTCTCTGTATGATGATTCTACTTCAATCATAAATAGATCAAAAAGTTTCTGTGTAAAATTTTTTTCTAACTCGCCCGAATTCTCAAAAATTTTAATAAAAACAAATATATGTAAAATTATAATATCAAAACGACCATCAATTGTATCGGGCACCTTTAAGTCAACGTAAAAAAACTTATCATATGAAGATTTAAGGATTCTTTTGTACAATATACCGTGCGGTAGAGAATAATTAGGCCCTGAATTCACAAAAGACGATATAATATTTATAATTTTTTTAAACATTTCTTTCCACTATGATTGACAAATATCAAAGAACAGACCATTTCTATACTTATATTAATTAAGGTTTAACTTTTATCTCATGAATAATGTAATTAAAAAATATATTTTTGTCTTTTTATGCATTTTTGGATCATCTTGCTCATCAATAGTCTCTCCAATTATAGAAAATAGAGGTTATGTTTTTGATGAAGAACTTTTAAACAAAATTACTCTTGATCAAACAATTTCAAGTGATGTTCTGGATATACTAGGATCACCATCAACCACCTCTGCAATTGATGCCTCAACTTGGTATTATATATACAGTAAAGCTGAAACAATTGCTTTTTATCACCCTGAAGTTACTGATAGAAGGGTATTAGCAATTACATTTAATGATGCCGATAAGGTTAATAATTTAAAATATTATGGCTTAGAGGATGGAAAGGTTATATCATATGTTGATAGACAGACTCCAACTAGAGGAAGAGAGCTAACTGTAATTCAGCAACTCTTTGGAAACCTTGGAAGATTAGGAGCGGGAAGTTTACCAGGTAACTAATGGAAAATACGAATAACATATCAATTAGTAAAAATGCTGCAGAAAAAATTAAAAATATAATTTCTTCTCAAGAAAAAGGTCTTATCCTAAAAATATCAGTTTTAGGTGGAGGCTGTGCAGGCTTTTCTTATCAATTTGATCTAGTAAAAGAACTCGATAAGGGCGATTTATTGCTTGAGGAAAATGGCGCAAAAGTATTAATTGATGAAGTTTCAATTCCCTATCTAGAAGGATCGATTATCGATTATAAAAATGATTTAATCGGTCAATCTTTTGAAATAAAAAACCCTAATGCAACTTCTTCATGTGGTTGCGGCACTTCTTTCTCTATGTAAATATGGTAAAAATCGCAAGCTGGAATGTAAACTCTGTAAGATCTAGAATTAGTAATATTTTAGATTGGTTAAAACTAGAAAACCCAGATATTTTATGTCTTCAAGAAACAAAGGTTGTAGATAAAGATTTTCCAATAAGTCCTTTTGAAGAAATGGGTTATAATGTTCAAATACACGGACAAAAAAGCTACAATGGTGTTGCTGTTTTATCAAAATACCTCATTGAAGAAACATACAAAGGAATTCCTAATTATAGTGATGAACAAGCTCGGTATATAGAAACAGTTCATTCAACTGATATTGGAATGGTAAGGTTAGCTAATATTTATTTGCCAAATGGAAATCCAGCGCCAGGACCAAAATACGATTATAAACTAGAATGGATGAAAAAATTAAAATCACACCTAAAAGAAACTCTTCTTAATGAAGAGATATTTATTGTCTTAGGCGATTTTAATGTAATTCCGGAAGAAGAAGATGTTCACAATCCTGAAGCATGGAAAGATGATGCTTTATTTAAAATTGAAACAAAAAAAGCTTACCGAGAAATATTATCGCTTGGCTTTTTAGATTCCTTTAGGCAATTCAACAATGAACCAGGTAACTATACTTTTTGGGACTACCAAAGAGGTGCATGGCAAAGAAATAATGGAATTAGGATAGATCATATTTTAACATCTCCGTTAGCAGCCGATAAAATGAAAAATGTTTACATTGATAAAACAGTTAGGGATAAAGATAAGCCCTCTGACCACGTACCAATCCTAATTGAGATAGAATAAAATTATTTAATATTTAAATATCGGCATAAATATGTGTTTCTTCGTCAGCTCCAGGATGAGTAATAGCACCTTTTTGAGCAGATCCAACAGTCTGAGAGTACTTCCATAAGGTTCCGCTATTATAATCGGTGCCTCTTGGCTTCCAAAATTTTCTTCTTTTAGAAAATTCTTCATCTGTAACATCAACATTAATTATTCCTTTATCGCCATCAATAACGATTTTATCACCATCTTTTATCAAGGCGATTGGTCCACCTACTGCAGCTTCTGGTCCTACATGACCTACACACAACCCTCTTGTTCCCCCACTGAACCTTCCATCGGTTATGAGCGCAACCTTTCCTCCCATATCCTGTCCAGACAAAGCTGCAGTTGTCGAGAGCATTTCTCTCATTCCAGGACCACCTTTTGGACCCTCATATCTTATTACTATAACATCACCTTCACTGTATCCTTTTTCAGAAACACATTTGAAAGCATCTTCTTCACAATCAAAACACCTAGCTATTCCCTCAAAAAAAGTATTTTCCATACCGGCGACCTTAACTATGGCTCCATCAGGAGCAAGGTTACCTTTCAAACCAACAACTCCACCTGTTGGGCTAAGAGGATTATTGTATGGCCTTATAACTTTTTGATCATAATTAAACTCAACAGAATCTAAATTTTCTTCTAGAGTTTTACCAGTAACCGTTAAACAATCTCCATGTATATAACCACCTTCGAATAAGGTTTTAATAATTATGGGTACACCACCTGCCTCATAAACATCTTTTGCAACATATTGACCGCCAGGTTTTAAATCGGCTATGTAAGGAGTCCTTTTAAAGATTTCAACAACATCATCAAGATTAAATTCAATACCACACTCATTCGCTATTGCAGGCAAATGAAGTCCAGCATTTGTTGATCCACCAGTTGCAGCAACAATAGTTGCAGCATTCTCAAGGGATTTTCTAGTAACTATATCCCTCGGTCTAATGTTTTTTTCAATTAAATTCATAATTTGTTTACCAGACTCATAAGCATACTTATCCCGGTCTTCATAAGGAGCAGGTGCTCCTGAAGAATAAGGAAGAGCAAGGCCCATGACTTCAGAAACGCAAGCCATTGTATTAGCTGTAAATTGACCACCACAAGCTCCTGCGCTAGGACATGCGACTTTTTCTAGATCCTCTAGATCTTTTTCAGATGCACCTCCAGCAGCGTACTTTCCAACGGCCTCGAAAACATCAACAACTGTTACATCATTTCCTTTATACCTTCCTGGTAAAATTGATCCGCCATACATAAATACACTGGGCACATTTAAACGACACATCGCCATCATTAATCCTGGTAATGATTTGTCGCATCCTGCTAAACCAACAAGAGCATCGTAAGAATGACCACGAACCGTTAATTCAGTTGAGTCCGCAATTACCTCCCTAGAAACCAAGGAAGATTTCATGCCTTGATGACCCATGGCAATACCATCAGTGACAGTAATAGTACAAAATTCTCTTGGCGTCCCATCAGCATCTTTAACACCCCTTTTAACGGACTGAGCTTGGCGCATTAAAGCAATATTACAAGGAGCTGCTTCATTCCATGTAGAAACAACGCCTACAAAAGGTTTAGCGATATCTTCTTCTGTCATCCCCATTGCATAATAGTATGACCTGTGAGGTGCTCTTTCAGGGCCAATACTGACATGCCTGCTTGGTAACTTTGTTTTATCAAATCTTTTCTTATTCATCTGAACACCTTATAATTATGCCTTTGGTTTAATAACCATCCACATATTGTCACTTGTTGGCAAATAATCAAAAAAATTAAATTTAACTACTTCGTAATTAGCATTACTTACCATGGTTAATAGAGTTTTTGGAGTAAATTGATTAACATGATCAGGAAATCTAAATCCACACCACTTATTACCCCTAACTCTTCTATTTAAACTACCGTAGTTTGGGACCTTTATTATAGCGTGTGCATCATTCTTAAGCGTATACTTTAGATTCTTTAATACTTCAAAAGGATCATGCTCGTGCTCAAGATACGCCCTTAATATAGCTCCTGAAAACTTATTTTCGCCAAATCTATCTAAAACCTCTGTAGAAGGAGCGCAAACTGCTTCACCTCCTCTTATTTTAAATACTTCGTTAGCTTCTCTAGCTGACTCTTCGGATATATCGATGCCATAAGGAATATATTTATTTGATATATTCTCAAATTTAGCCCCAGAACCACAGCCAATATCAAGAATCTCTCCTTCATTGCAAAACCTGTAAAGCAAAGATTTAAGCTTATCCCTTTTTAATAAACCTTTGATAAATCTTCGAGCTCTTTTTTTTGGACTAACGACCTCTTTTTCAGAAAAATTTCTCTCCCAGGAAAACTCTTTCTTCATTCTTTCGTAGACGGGAACTTCGGGCATGTATACAAAAGAACACTCGCATTTCGTAAGCTTCCATGGATTAGATTTATAACTTAATATATTGTTATTAAATGACTTATTGCATAAAGGGCAAGACCTTTTTTTTATTTTTGAATTATTCACCATTTGAAACAAACTTACCTATAAATAATTTTGACTCTCTTACTTTAATGAGGTTAGAATTTAAATCATCAAGTCTATCAATATTTTCCTGGACTACATTTTTAGGGGCCTTTTCAACAAAATTCTTGTTATCAAGTTTCTTTTTTAATAAATTTATATCCTGAGAAATTTTATCCTCTTCCTTTTCAATCCTTAGCAACTCCATTGATAAATCAATGGAATCGTCAATTACTAGAGAAAAATCAATTTCTAAAACAGAAAAGGATGCAGCCCTATCAGAAAAATTTGATACATTAGCTATAGTATCAATTCTTACTAGCTTATTTAAAAGTACATTAACATTTTCAATTTTACTTAACTTTTCATAATTTTTTTCTTTAACCTCGAGAGATAGATAAGCCTTAGAAGGTATATTTAACTCAGATCGAATAGACCTTACCGAGGAAATTATCTCTATAAGAAGGCTGGTATTTAAAGAAAGATTTACATCCTCTTTTTCTGGCAGATTTAAGTCCCATTCACTTAGAATAAGGGGTTTTTCTTTATAACCTAAATTTTCCCACAACTCTTCAGTTATAAATGGCATAAATGGATGAAGTTTAGTAAGAATAAACTTTAATGCAAAAGCCGTTACATCTTTAATTTCCTTTAGATTCTGACTATCAGATGATTCAAAATAAGGCTTTATAAGCTCAAGATACCAGTCACAGAAAATATGCCAGATAAAATGATATATTTCATTTGAAGCTTCATTAAACTTATACTCATCAAGATAAAGATTAATTTTTTTATCTGTTTTTATAATTTCACCTAAAATCCAATTTGTTAAAATGCATTTTAAATTTTCCAAATCAACTTTTTGATATTTTGAACAATCATTAATCTCGCAGAAACGAGATGCGTTCCAAAGTTTAGTGCCAAAATTTCTATAACCCTCGACTCTTGATTGAGACATTTTTATATCCCTACCCTGAGAAGCCATTGATGCTAATGTAAATCTAAGTGAATCAGCTCCATACTGATCAATAAGTTCTATGGGGTCTACAACATTTCCTTTAGATTTAGACATTTTTTGACCACTTTCATCCCTAACTAAAGCATGAATATAAACCTCTGAAAAAGGTATTTTCTTTTGAAAATACAATCCCATCATCATCATCCTTGCTACCCAAAAAAAGATGATGTCGAAACCTGTTATCAAAAGACTAGTAGGATAAAATCTATCAAGATCATTCACATCATTAGGCCAATCAAGAGTTGAAAAAGGCCATAAGGCTGATGAAAACCAAGTATCAAGAACATCTTCATCTCTAGATATCTTATCATTGCCATATTTTTCTTTTGCAATAATCTTGGCTTCATCTTCAGATTTTGCAACAATAACCTCACCCTCGTCTGTATACCAAGCAGGTATACGATGACCCCACCAAAGCTGTCTTGAAATACACCAGGGTTGGATATTATTCATCCACTCGAAATAAGTCTTGCTCCAGTTTTCTGGAATAAATTTAGTTTCACCATTTTTAACATTTTCGATAGCAGGCTTTGCCAGGGTTTTGGCATCGACATACCATTGGTCTGTTAAATAAGGCTCAATAATGACATTGGATCTATCCCCATGAGGAACAGAGTTTAAATAAGGTTCAGCCCTTACTAAGTATCCGTCGTCTTCTAATTTTTCCAATAATAATTCTCTGGCTTCAAACCGATCCAATCCTTGCCATTCTTTTGGGGTATTATCATTTAAATCACCATTAATATCTAAAATAGAAATCATTTCTAAATTGTTTCTTTTACCAACTTCGAAATCATTAAAGTCATGCGCAGGTGTTATTTTAACAGCCCCACTTCCTTGCTCAGGGTCTGCATACTCATCTTCAATGATCGGAATAACTCTATTTACCACTGGTATAATAATCTTTTTTCCGATTAATTTTTTATACCTTTCGTCATCTGGGTGAACTGCTATTGCTGTATCACCGAACATTGTTTCCGGCCTAGTAGTTGCAATAATTATTGAATTCTTGGAGTCTTCTTCAAAAGGATACTTAATATACCAAAGATTGCCTTCTATCTCTTTTTGAATAACCTCAAGATCAGAGATTGCCGTCTTTAAACCAGGATCCCAATTTACTAGTCTTTTGTCCTTATAAATCAAACCATCATTATAAAGGTCAACAAAAACTTTTACGACTGCCTCAGAAAGGCCATCGTCCATGGTAAACCTCTCCCTACTCCAGTCACAAGAGGCCCCCAGCCTTCTAAGTTGCTCAGTTATAGTTCCTCCTGACTTTTCTTTCCACTTCCATATTTCTTCAATAAAAGTTTCACGCCCAAGACTCTTTCTATCCAAACCGCTTTCTGCGGCTAAATTTCTTTCAACGACCATTTGTGTTGCAATTCCTGCATGGTCTGTTCCGGGTTGCCATAAAACATCCTTACCTTTCATTCTTTGGTAACGAACCAAGATATCTTGTAATGTTGTATTTAAGGCATGCCCCATATGTAAACTACCCGTAACATTTGGAGGAGGCATAACAATGGAAAACCTCTCATCACCAACTCCAGTTGGTTTGAAAAAACCCTCAGATTCCCAAGTATTATAAATGCGCCTCTCTGATTCAGAGGGATCATATTTTGTATTAATCATATTAATTACGTTTTTTAAATAATTTTGCTACTTCTTCTTTAACAGATTCTTCCACAATGGGTTTTAAATTTTTAGCAAACCACTCATTAAGAGTCTCTTTAATAGTTTCTTTAATAATATCATCAATTGATAAATCAGATAAAAAACCACTTTCATCTAGATGTAAGTTTTTCTTAATATCATCTGTAAGATTTTCATTTGCATTCTGTTTCTCAACTAAATCATCAGGGTCAATAACATCATCAAGAAGTATCGAGTCATCTTCACCTGACACGACGTCAGTTAATTCAAGAATTTCATCTTCGTCATCGATATTTTTAGATACCTTTTCATTAGAAATGACCTCTTTAATAGATGAAAGAATTTCATTAACAGACATTTCTTGATTTTTTTCTTCAGATACCATAATGACCTCACCTTACAAGAAAGGAGTTATATTTCAATCAACATTTTTAATATCTTTAAAACTCTTCCATCCAATTTTAATATTACGAACTTTATTATAATTTTTCATTGGATTGTATGAATTAATTGGCAAGGAAAGCTTTTCTGGAGTTAGCTCTCCTATATTCAAAAGAAGAAAAAACCTTGAAAGCATTGAAGTGTTTTTTGCTGTAATCCTCGAAACCTGAGAGTCTAAATACTCCCTTTCAGCATCAAGTACATCCAAATTTGTTCTTGTTCCTAACTCAAACTCAATTTTAACACCCTCAAGAGCAATTTTATTTGCATCAACCTGCTTTTCAGTGGATTCTATTTTTGATAGAGATGATGTGTATTGAGCAAATGCAGTTTTAATTTGCTTCTTCAGCCTTCTCTTAGACTCAACTACGAAATATCTATCTCGATTATTAATTTCTTGGGCTTTTCTAATATTAGACCAACTTAGTCCACCTGTGAAAATTGGCATACTTACAGAGCCTGTAACTTGATATGAGTCACCATTGTAATCTCTCATAAAAACTTCTTTTGAATTTGAATATTCACCATGAATACTTATTACAGGAGAAAGTTTGGATTTTGCTGAAGCTAGACCATACCTGGATGATTTTTCATTTTTTTCTGCAAAATGAAGTAAAGGACTATTTCCCTCTGCAACCAAAATTGCAGCATTAATTGAGTTAGGAAGAATAATATTTTTCTTATAATCTATTAAGTTATTTGGTTCACTTCCAATTATTTCTTTATAGTTTGCCTTGCTTATTTCAAGGCTTGCTCTTGCTTCTAGTAATTTAGCTTGAGCTAAAGCTAGTCTAGCCTCAGATTGAGCAACATCAGTTAACGTTAACTCCCCAACTTCAAATTGTATTTTTGTTACTGTTAGTCTTTCGGTTAAAATTTTAAAATTAGTTTGCATTAATTCAACGATTTTTTGACTCTTTAAAACATTAAAAAAAGCATCAGCGGCTGAATATAAAATCTCTTGCTCTACAATCCTTAAACTTGCTCTTCCAGCCTCAACAATATTAACGGCTTTAAGTCGCTCATTAACCAGTCTTCCTCCTGAAAATAATATTTGTTTGGCTTCTATTTTGGATACTCGAGGCTGTAATTTAATTTCATCAGCTTCCCCATAATTAAGAGAAGATTCACCATAAGAAGTTGAAATACTCAAACTAGGAAAAAACCTTGAAGAAGCCGAAGAAACATCTTCGTCTAATGACCTTAATGACGATCTTTCACCTTTTATTACTGGGTTTTTTTCATAAGCAAGTGTCAAAGCCTCCTCAAGTGTTTCGGAAATAGCAGACGATGAAATAAATAAAGAAAATATAAAAAATACCTTCAAATTAATGTTTTTCATAAATACTCCTAAATAACCAAAATGACGTTAGCGTCATTTTCATATCAATAGATTAAGAGTTTGATTAATTCAAGAGCTTAATAGTTAAAATTTAATTTGATTTATAAAATAGAAGACTGGACAAATATGATATAAATCTAATAAGAAGGATAATATTTTGATGGCCACTTGGCGGAGTGGTTACGCAGCGGCCTGCAAAGCCGTGGACGCCAGTTCGAATCTGGCAGTGGCCTCCAAAATAAATGATAAATCTACTAAATTAATCTTGCTTAAAAGAAAATATGTCTAAAAGAATGCTAAATAAATAATCTTAAAAGATTGGCACCCTATTTGCATATATTAATAAATTGATTATTCATTTAAAGGTTAATTTTAATTTGAGAATCAGTTGCATCTAGCAAGCCAAGTGATTAAGAGTAATGTTATTATATTTTGATTCTAAGGAATGAAAAATGAAAGAAAAAGGCACAGCTTCTCTTAATATCAATACATCTGAAGGAAGCGCCCCATACATTGAATCGTTATATGAATCTTACCTTGATAATCCTCAATCAGTACCTGAAGATTGGCGGATTTATTTTGAAACACTTCCATCTGAACCAAGTGATACAAAAGAAATCTCCCATAAAGAGATTATTCAACGTTTTAAATCACAAAGAAGGAGAGGACCTCATTCTTCTATATCTCCAGAGAATGACAAGCAAATTAGGGTAATTCAATTAATACAGGCATATAGAAATCGCGGTCATCAAAGAGCAAATCTTGACCCACTAGGGTTAAAAGAAATAAAACCTTGTGAGGATTTAGACCTTGAGTTTCATGGGCTAGATGAAAACGATTTAAATAAAAAATTCAAAACTGATACTTTAAAAATTAACGGAGATACTGCAACACTCTCAGAAATAGTAGACTCATTAAAAAGAATTTACTGCGGAACATTGGGTATTGAATATAATTACATAACAAATACCCAAGAAAGGCTTTGGTTCCAAGATCGACTCGAGCCAAATATGGGAAAAGTTTATTTTGATAAAGAAGAAAAAATTCATCTTCTTAAAAGATTAAACTCAACTGAAGGTTTAGCAAAATTTTTATCTACTCGATACCCTGGTATGAAAAGGTTTGGAAGTGAAGGCGCTGAGTCTCTAATCCCTCTTGTCGATAGTTTAATTCAAAATTGTAGTATTTTTGGAGCAGAGCAAATATGTCTAGGTATGGCTCACAGAGGTAGATTAAATTTACTTGTAAATGTTTTAGGAAAGTCACCAAAAGAACTTTTTATGGAATTTGAGGAAGATTATGAACTGGAAGGTGCCAGTACAGGTGATGTTAAATATCATTTGGGTTTTTCTTCAAATATTCTAACTCCCAATGGAGAGGTTCATGTTTCATTAAATAACAATCCTTCGCATTTAGAAATTGTAAATCCTGTCATAGAAGGTTCGGTCAGAGCTCGTCAGGAAAGATTGAAGGATGAACAAAAAGATTTAGTTATACCAATATTAATTCATGGTGATGCTTCTTTTTCTGGTCAAGGAGTTGTAATGGAAACATTGCAAATGTCTCAAACAAGGGGTTACGGCGTCGGAGGAAGTATTCATATTATTGTTAATAATCAGATAGGATTCACAACTTCAAATGAGATGGATGCAAGGTCTACACCCTATTCAACCGATGTAGCTAAAATGATTGAATGCCCAATTCTACACGTAAACGGAGATGATCCAGAAATGGTAGTTTTTGCTGCAAAGTTAGCTTGTGAATATAGATACACATTCAAAAAAGATATTATAATAGATATGTTTTGTTTTAGACGTCGCGGACATAATGAAGCAGATGAACCATCTGCAACACAACCTTTAATGTATAAAGAAATAAATATACACAAATCAGTAAGGGATCAGTATCAACAAAAACTTGTAGAACAAAATATAATTTCTAACGATGAGTGTGAAGAACTTCAAAAAAATTATAGAAATTCATTAGAAAAAGGAGAATCAGTTACCGATAATCTTGCAAAAGGAAATGAAGGTAAGTGGTTTGATTGGACTCCCTATCTTAATAGAAAGTGGAATGAGCCGGTAAGTACAAAATTCAGTAAAGAAAAGTTTAAAGAATTGGGTGATATTATTTCTTCCTCCCCAATTGATTTTGAATTACAAAAACAAGTTTCAAAAATTATTGAAGATAGAAAAAAAATGAATTCTGGAGATATTCCAATAAACTGGGGTTTTGCTGAGAATATGGCTTTTGCAACACTTCTAAGCGAAGGATACCCTATTCGTTTTACAGGGCAAGATTCAAGAAGGGGTACGTTTTCTCATAGACACTCAACACTTCACGACCAAAAAAATGGTTCTGAATATATTCCTTTAGTTAAAATAGCCAATCAAAACAATACAAAGATTGACCTTTATGACTCCCTTCTTTCAGAAGAAGCTGTGTTAGGCTTTGAATATGGTTATTCAACTACTTGGCCAACTGGATTAGTTATCTGGGAAGCGCAATTTGGAGATTTTGCTAATGGGGCTCAAGTTGTAATAGATCAATTTATAGTTTCGGCAGAACATAAATGGGAGAGATTATCTGGTTTAGTAATGCTTCTTCCCCATGGATATGAAGGTCAGGGTCCTGAGCACAGCAGCGCGAGGTTAGAACGATACCTTCAATTATGCGCACACGATAATATACAAGTTTGTATTCCAACTACTCCATCACAAATTTATCATCTATTAAGACTTCAAACTGTTAGAAAAATGAGAAGACCCTTAATAATACTCTCCCCAAAAAGTTTGTTACGACACCCTATGGCAATATCAAGTCTAAAAGATCTTATAGATGGAGAATTTAAGACTATTATTGAAGATGATGATGTTAAAAAAGAAAAGGTAGAAAAAATTATACTTTGTTCAGGAAAGGTCTTTTTTGATCTTGATAAAAGAAGAAAGGAGCTCAAAATAGAAAATGTTGGGATATTAAGAATGGAACAATTATATTCATTTCCATATGATGATTTAGAAAAATCATTATTAAAGTATTCAAATACTAAAGATTATATTTGGTGCCAAGAAGAACCAGCTAATCAAGGCGCATGGTTTAGTCATCGACATAGAATTCAAAGAGTATTAGATCGTTTTTCTTCGAATCAAATTAGGTTGGTTAGTAGGCCTTCTGCATCTGCACCTGCAGTAGGTTTAAATAAATTGCACAAAATACAACAAGAAGCTCTAATTGAAGAAGCCTTAAAATCCTAGAGGAAAGAGAATGGTTACAGAAATTAAATCCCCGACATATCCAGAGTCAGTAGCTGACGGAACTATTGCAAATTGGGTTAAAAAAGAAGGTCAAGAAGTTAAGCAAGATGAACTTATCGCAGAAATCGAAACTGACAAAATTGTTTTAGAAGTTTTATCCCCTATCAATGGTAAAATTCAAAAAATCATAAAAGATGAAGGTGAAATAGTTAATAGTGGAGAATTAATTGCTCAAATAGAGGAATCTTCAACATTACAAAATAAAAAATCCGATCAAAATGCCGAAGTAGAAAACTTAAAAGAAGTCGATATTTCCCAAAGTTATGGACCTGCCGTTCGAAGAATGCTTGAAGAATTTAACCTTGATCCCAAGAATATCAGTGGAACAGGTAAGGATGGAAGGATTTCAAAAGCGGACATAAAAAACTATTTAGAAAATTCAAAGAAAATATCTGAAAATAATACTGAGAAAAATATAGAAAAAATTGATAATTTTAGCGGTCGAGATGAAGAAAGAGTAACGATGTCGAGAATGAGATCGACAATAGCTAAAAGGCTTCTATCAGTAACCCAAGAAACAGCAATGTTAACAACATTTAATGAAGTTGATATGAAACCAATTAAGGATTTAAGGGAAAAATACGGTACTGAATTTCTTTCTGAGCACGGGTTAAAATTGGGTTTTATGGGATTTTTTGTTGCAGCATCAATTAATGCTCTTAAAAAATTCCCTGTTGCAAATGCCTCTATTGATGGCGACGATGTTATCTACCATGGCTATCAAGATATTAGTGTTGCTGTATCAACCGATCGAGGTTTAGTTGTTCCAGTTATCAGAGACGCTGATATAATGTCTCTTCCTGATATAGAAAAATCAATTCTTGAATATTCTGAAAAGGCCAAGGAAGGTAAGTTAACAATTGAAGATATGCAGGGTGGGACTTTTACAATATCGAATGGGGGTGTATTTGGTTCATTGCTATCAACACCAATTCTAAATGCGCCTCAAACAGCTATACTAGGTATGCATACAATTCAAGATAGAGCTGTTGTAATAGATGGAAAAATAGAGGTAAGACCAATGATGTATTTAGCTCTTAGTTATGATCATCGTTTATTAGACGGCAAAGATGCTGTTGGCTTTCTAATATGTATTAAAGAGCAACTTGAATCACCACAAAAACTTTTATTAAATTTATAATTTTAAATAATCTATATAAAATCCTTGAAGTTATTCGGCTTCAAACTCTATATGAAGCTCCTTTAATGCTCTAAGTAAATAATGAGGGTGGTGTTGAAAATCATTCTTACCCTCTGAAAATTTCATACTCTTAAATCTGTCTGTGACAGCTTTAAAGCCCCACCATAGCTCTCTTCTAGCTAAAGGTGCCCCCAAGCAATGGTGAACACCTGATCCAAAGGCCATATGGGATCCAGCTTTCTTTCTTTCCAAGTCTATATCATCGGGATTATCAAAAGCTCTTTCGTCTCTATTTGCAGCAGCATAGCGCACATTAACAACTGACCCTTTAGGCATTTTAATCCCATGAAAATCAACATCACATGCAGTTGTTCGCATTAAACTTTGAACAGGAGATTCAAGCCTAAGAACCTCCTCCACAAAAACTTTTAAATATTTATCTGGATCAGATTTTAGCTTCAGCCATACTTCAGGGTTTTCAATTAAAAGCCTAATACCTGCAGATAAAGCATTTGTTGTGGTCTCACTTCCGCCAACAAAAGTATCCGCCATCATTTCAGCATGAAGCTCATTATCATTTAAAGGCCTTCCCCACTCTTCAACAACGGTATTAACTAACTCACTAAGAAGCGAGTCATCTGGTTCCTTTCTTAATTTCTCAAAAATAGGTTGGAAATAATGCTGGCCTTCAATTTCTCTTTCAATAGCCTCAAGTTCTTCTTCTTTGGTAAGCATCATTCCGATTCTATGAAAAAAAGCATCCGTAGAAATTTTAATTTTCCATAAATCCTCATCATTTTTAATACCCATTTGAACACCAATAATTTTTAAAGGCAGGGGAATAGAAAATTGCTTAACCCAATCACAATAGCCATCTTTAATAAAAGAATCTATCAAATCATAGGATGTGTTTTCTACTACAGACTCCAATTCTTTAATTTTACTTGGTCTAAAAGCCTTATCAAAAATACTCCTCATTTCTTTATGATTTGGATTATCTCTTCCTGCGAGCGTTGGAGATGGGACCCAACCTTTTTCTTTAAAAAGCTCGACACCTTTTTTTACATGCTCAGAATTTATATTAGATTCGGCTTTTTGAGCTGCAGCTCCAAAAGAACTACTAAAATTCTCAGTATCCAACAAAAGCTCTCTTACATATTCATATCGGGTTACAATAAAAAAACCAGTCTTAGGATCTTGGTAAACAGGAGCCTCATTTCTTAACGTTTTATAAGCACTATAAGGGCATTGTTGAATATTGCTGTCTGTAAGATCTACCTCACTAGGAATAATTGCTTCTTTACTCATTAAATTAACCCCTTTTTTAATCATAATTATTGGTTCAGATATATTATATAAATAATTGATATAATTGTTTAATTATCTATTTATTATTTAAATCTTTTACACTACGCTCAAGTTCAGAAACTCTTTTTTCAAGTTTATCTAAAACATCCTTTTTTACAAAGCCTGAGTCTTTCATAAACTTTTCTAAGGCAGGTTTCATCATTTTTTCCATACCTTTTAAGTCTTTAGCCATATTAAAAATATTCATTTGAGTCTCCTAATTATTAAATAGAATATTACAAATTATTATCTAAACGACAATTTCTTTCTTCAAGTATGGGTTTTAACGCCCTATAAGCTGCTGGATTAAGGTTTAAAGGAATAGCTGGATGTAAATGATGAATTATATGATATTCCATTCCAAGAGTTAAAAAAGTACCTAAAGCTGCTTTAAAGCTTCTTGTATCCCTATATCTGCCCTGCTCTTCCATTGGGTGATGAGGGGCCCAGGCTAATGTCATTTGAATGTATCCTGATCCTATAAGTCTTGGTAACCACCAAATAAGCATTACTTCAATTCCATAGCCTGTCCAGACAAAAAGAACTAAAATCATCCAATAAAAAACTCTTGTAATTAAAGCCTCAATTAACACCCTTTCTTTAACTGATGATTCTTCTAAAAACTCCAGATAAGGAAGGTCCTTGTGCCTATTAACAAATAAATTTACCCATAATGCATTCGAGAGATTATCAGCCTTAACTGAATAATCAGGATCCTTTAATGGATCATTAGTATGGGAGTGATGCATTAGATGAGTTTCTTGAGCCAATCTGTATGGCAAAACTATAGGTATTAAGGATGTGTAGCCAATTAATTCATTTAACCAAAATAAAGTAGAGTCTTTTTTTGCTATATTTCCATGCTGTGCTTCGTGTGATGGTAAATAACACAAACAAGCACAAATACAGGAAATCAGAAAACTACTCCATAAAGGTATTACACCAAGTAAAGTCAAAGGCCATAAGAGTAGCCAAGTAGATAAATTTAAAGCCCACCAAATAATCATAAACCATGGTGTTTTTCCGATAAATTGTCTTGCAATCTGCATTTCTTTTTCTGCTAATTCCAATTCATTCTCCAAAAAATATTAAAACCACTGTCCTTTGATGTTAGCATACAAACCCCAAAAAAAACCTATAACAAAGCATGGTATAATATTCGGAAATCCAAAAATTATATCAATATTATTGTAGCTTAATAATTGAGACAAAACTGGAGCCATAAAAAAAAGTCCAAACAAAATTTTACCTTTTGAAACTAAATAAAAAAATACAGAACCAATCATTAAAAAAAATTAGCCGATGCATAAAAAATGTCAATATTAATTAGATTAAAATTGTTCAATTTTAAAAAAAAAATATCTTTAACTTAAATATAGTTTATAAAAAAACAAAAATGAGGATTGTATTCAAATGTCAGAAATATCAAATTTACCAAATTCAAAAAAAATAATCTTAAAAACAAGACCGAATGGAGACCCAGTAGTAAGTGATTTTGACATTATAGAAGAGATTGCAAAGGCTCCAGATGATGGAGAAGTCTTAGTCGAGGTTCAAGCTTTGGAGATTGGAGCATGGATAAGAACCACTTTAAATGAAACAGCCTTTCATGGCTCTACGCCAATAGATGGAACAATTCCAGCATTAGGTAATGGAAAGGTAATAATTAGTAAATCAGATAAATTCAAAGAAGGTGATATAGTTACCGGACCTTTGATGGCTCAAAGCTATACAACAATGCCAGCTGATTTTTTTACTAAAGTAACAAATCCTGAAATTGATCCTTTTACTCAAATTGGTGTTTTAGGAGTAACCACTGGCTTAACAGCATATTTTGGAATTTATGATGTTGGGCAAGTCAAAGAAGATGAAATTGTTCTTGTATCAGGTGCTGCTGGTGGAGTTGGTGCATTGGTTTGTCAGCTCGCAAAACTTAAAGGCGCAAAAGTTATCGGTATAGCTGGCGGTAGAGAAAAATGTGACGTCCTCATTAATGAAGTTGGTGTAGATGGAACAATTGACTACAAAAGTGAAGATATTGATAAAAAGATTAAAGAATTTGCTCCAGAAGGCATTGATATCTTTTTTGATAATGTTGGAGGAGAAATTTTAGACTTTGCTCTTGATAATCTTCGCGATAGAGCAAGAGTTGTAATTTGTGGAGCTATTTCTCAATATTCTCATCATGACAAGGTTGATGGCCCTAGCCTATACCTTCGTTTAGCTGAAAAATATGCCAGAATGGAGGGTTTTACAGTTATGCATTTTGAAGAGCACTATGAAAAAGCATCCAAAGAGCTTTTAGACCTCCATAACCAAGGTAAGTTAAAGGTTCCATTCCATATTGAAGAAGGAATAGATAACTTCCCACTAGCCCTTCAGAAGCTTTTTACAGGCGGTAATACTGGTAAGCTTATGGTGAAAGTTTAAAAATTTTAATTATTTCAATTATTTAATTTTAAAGAGTGACATGTCAGATATATCGAACCTACCAAATTCAAAAAAAATAATCTTAAAAACAAGACCGGATGGAGACCCCAAGGTAAGTGATTTTGAGATAATTGAGGAGAAAGCCAAAGCACCTAATGATGGGGAAGTTTTAATTGAGGTCCAAGCACTTGGGATAGGAGCATGGATAAGGACAACTTTAAATGAAAAAGCTTTTCATGGAGCAACGTCTATTGGCGGTACACTTCCTTCAATGGGTATTGGTAAAGTGATATTTAGTAGGTCGCAAAAGTTCACTGAAGGTGATATTGTAAGTGGCCCTTTGTCAGCGCAAAGCTACACAACTATGCCAGGTGATTTTTTTACTAAAATTTCTAATCCGGAAATCGACCCCTTTACACAAATTGGTATTTTGGGAGTATCTACAGGTTTAACGGCCTATTTTGGAATATATAATGTTGGTCAAGTTAAGGAAGGTGAGATTGTTCTTATATCAGGCGCTGCGGGCGGAGTAGGAATGATCGTTTGCCAACTCGCAAAACTTAGGGGTGCAAAAGTTATCGGTATAGCCGGTGGTAAAGAAAAATGTGATGTATTGATCAATGAGATAGGCGTGGACGCATCAATAGATTACAAAAATGAAAACATTGATGAAAAGATTAAAGAGCATGCTCCAAATGGTATCGATATCTTCTTTGATAATGTTGGTGGAGAGATCTTAGATATAGCACTTGATAATATTCGCGATAGAGCGCGAGTTGTAATTTGTGGTGCAATATCTCAATACTCACACCATGATACCGTTGATGGACCAAGTCTATATCTTCGTTTAGCCGAAAAATATGCGAAAATGGAAGGTTTTACTGTTATGCATTTTCAAGAACATTATGAGAAAGCATACATTGAATTGCTAGAGCTTTACAAGCTTGGAAAGTTAAAAGCGCCATTTCATATAGAAGAGGGAATAGATAAATTCCCACTAGCCCTTCAAAAACTTTTCACAGGTGGCAATACCGGTAAACTTATGGTTAAAGTTTAATATATAAAACTCAAAACAAGCTAGTCAATTTATGATTCTTCTGTTAGAAGATATCCAAACTGTTCCCCAGTAGCTCAGTTGGTAGAGCAATTGACTGTTAATCAATTTGTCGCTGGTTCGAGTCCGGCCTGGGGAGCCAATTTATTTATTTTTTTATTTTAAATAGTCGAGACACTTGCTATTATTCCTTATGAAAAAATTAACATACATAACTTTAGCTATATTAATATTACCTCTGTTTTTAATAAGCTGTTCAAACGATTATGATGGTGGAATTTATACTGGAAGCTCAATGTCTACCAAAAAGTCAGAAAAAGCGATTGAAAAAGGATCAATAGTTAAGCAATCTCAAGAGATTCAAGAAGAAATAATTAATGAGCCAAAACCTGAAAAAGAAATAAGCGAAGAAGATTACAAGTAATATTATTGAATGTAATTTCATCTAAACTTAAGGAAATAAAATGAAATTTGCCGTCATTGGATCTGGTATTTCTGGCTTATCTATCGCAACAATCCTCTCTCAAGACCATGAAGTTGTTCTCTATGAAAAAGAAGATAGATTTGGAGGGCATTCAAATACAGTTGAAATTAATTATAAAGATGAAATTATTAACGTAGACACTGGGTTCATAGTATTTAATAAATTAAATTACCCTAACCTAATTAAGTTTTTTAAATATTTTTCAGTTAAATATGAAGATAGCGACATGAGTTTATCAATTCAACATGAAGAGCTGGATATTGAATGGTCAGGTCAAAACTTAAAATCAATTTTTTCAAAAAAAACAATTTCAAAAAAAATATCTTTTTTAACTTCAGTTATTCAAATACTAGTATTTAATTTTCATATAAAATATCTCATAAACTATAAATCTTTAGATGAAATAACGCTTAAAGAATGGTTAAAAAATAAACCTTATTCAAAAGGATTTTTAGATCTTTATCTCCTTCCAATGGCAGGTGCAATATGGTCTATGCCTCCCGAAGATGTTATGAATTACCCAATAACCTCGCTTTTTAATTTTTTCAATAATCATAAATTATTACACAGTAAAAATGATAGACCAAAATGGCTAACAGTTTCAAATGGTAGTATAGAGTATGTAAGTAAGATAGTAAGATTTTTAGATGCCAACCCTAGGGTAGAAATTTTTAAAAATACGAATATCTTAGATATAAGAAGACAAGATAGATCAATCTTTGTGAAAGACTCAAATAATAACGAAAATAAATTTGATCATATAATCTTCTCAACCAACCCCACAAAAACATTAAAAATTTTGAATGATATTGATGATAAAGAAAAAAATATTTTAAGTAATTTCTCAACAAATAAGAATTTAGCATACCTTCACAATGATAAATCTCTTATGCCTAAACTTAAAAGTGTTTGGTCATCTTGGAATGTTTTTGTTCCAAAGAAAAAACTAGACTATATATCTGTAACTTATTGGATGAATAGACTGCAGAATATAAAAATAAATAAACCTCTTTTTTTGAGTCTAAACCCTCCTAGACTTCCAAAAGAAACAAGTATTTTTAAAATTATAGAATATGAGCATCCTGTTTTTGATATTAAGTCAATTAACTCTAAAAAAGTATTAAATGATATACAGGGGCATAAGAATACTTGGCATTGCGGAGCTTGGTCTGGGAATGGTTTCCATGAAGACGGAATAAGCTCAAGTATAGAATTAGCAAAAAAATTCGGTATAAAAATATTATGGGAATAAAAAGCTCTATCTATAATGGTGTGGTAAGTCATTCAAGACTTTTGCCAAAAAGCCACAGCTTTTCTTATAAAGTTTATTCAATATTATTCGATATTGATAAGCTTGAAGATATCCAAAAACAATGTAATTTATTTTCATACAATCGGTTTAATTTTTTTTCATTTTATTTCAAAGATCACGGAAAAAAAGATGGTAGCAATCCCAAGAAATGGATTTTAGAAATAGCCGATAATGAAAATATTGATAAAAAAAATCTTAAAATTTTTTGTTTATGCTACCCGAGAGTTCTTGGTTATGTCTTCAATCCTATTAGTGTTTGGTTTGTTTATAGCAAGAATATTCTTGAAATGATTGTTTATGAAGTTAGAAACACATTTGGTGAAGATCACTCATATGTCTTTAACCTAAAAAGTGAAAGTGAAAAACTTGACCATAAAAGTAAAAAATTACTACATGTATCTCCTTTTATAGAAATGAATGGAGAGTATGAATTTTCAACTGACTTGAATAGTAGCCAAGTAAAAATTATCATAAAAGAGATATCCGATAAAAAACACCTTTTAACCGCATCATTTATAGGGAAAGCCAAAGATTTAAATGATAAGAATCTATTTTTTAATTTTTTATTTTATCCACTCTTAACTTTTAAAGTTATTTTTGGAATACATTTTCAAGCATTGCTTTTGTGGTTAAAAAATATTAAATATGTTAAACATAAACATTCAAAATATAAAAAAATTTCATATAATAATGAGTATAAATTAAAAGATGATTGAAAAAATATTTAAAAAATATTTAATCAAAATTGGAGATGAAATAAAAGTTGGATCTCTAACTGTTGAGCTACCAAGTGGAGAGATTCTAAATTTTTCTGGAAAAAAAGGTTTAGTTTCAAATCTTAAATTAAACTCATATAGACCACTAATACGAACAATTATCGGTGGTCACCTTGGTTTTGCTGAGAGCTATCTGAAAGAAGAATGGACAAGCTCTAACTTAGAATCTTTTTTAGAGATTATGGTTACGAACCTTCCAGACTCTTTTATCCCAAGAAGCAAATTGTATTTATTTTATAATAAAATTATTCATTTTTTTAGAGAAAATACAAAATCAAGAGCAAAAAAAAATATAATCTATCATTATGACCTAGGGAATGATTTTTATAAGCTTTGGCTAGATAAAACAATGACTTACTCTAGTGCTTTATTCAAAAGCGAAAAAGAAGATCTAAGCAAGGCACAAGAAAATAAATACCAACAATTAATTGATCAACTTAAAATTGAATCACATCATAAAATCCTTGAAATTGGTTGTGGTTGGGGTGGATTTGCAGAATACGCAGCAAAAAATATTGGTTGCGAAATAAAAGGAATTACAATTAGCCCTAGTCAACTTGAATTTGCAAAATCACGTATTAAAAATCAAGGACTTGATAATAAGGTCACCCTTGAGCTATGTGATTATCGTGATTTAAAAGGAAAGTTTGATCGTGTAGTTTCAATAGAAATGATTGAGGCTGTTGGAGAAAAATACTGGATAGATTACTTTAAAAAAATAAAAGAAGTATTATCCAAAGGTGGAATGGCAGGTATACAAGTAATTTTAATAAATAATAAGAGTTATGAACGATATAGTAAGTCAGTAGATTTTATTCAAAGATACGTTTTTCCTGGAGGAATGTTACCCTCACAAGAAAAGTTAAATGAAAATTATAAAAAATCTGGACTTAAGGAGATTCAATCAAGTTCCTTTGGAAAGTCTTATGCAAAAACATTAGGAATTTGGCATGAAGATTTTATTAACTCAATTAAATCAATAAGGGATCTTGGTTTTGATTCTAAATTAGAAAGAATTTTTAGATATTATTTTTCTTATTGCAAGGCAGGTTTTAATTCTGAAAAAATTGATGTTGTTCAAAAAATAATTAAGTCAGCTTAAGACTCAATTTCTTCAAAATCTTTTTCGATAACAGGACCAGAATCTTGTCCCAAAGCCTCAACATCTCTATCAACAAGCTCTATAACGGCCATAGGAGCTGAATCACCATAGCGATAGCCAGCTTTCATTATACGAGTATATCCACCACTTCTTTCCTTGTATCGATCTGCAAGAGTATCAAAAACTTTTGAACCCCATTGTTTTTCTGGAACTATTGAATATAATTTTCTTCTTGAACTCAGATCACCCTTCTTACCAAGTGTTATCAATTTATCGACATAAGGACCAAGTTCTTTGGCTTTCGGAAGTGTTGTTTTTATTTGCTCATGCTTAATGAGAGCTACAGCCATATTAGCCAAGAGAGCCTTTCTGTGACTAGAAGTTCTATTTAATTTTCTTTTTGATACTTTATGGCGCATTGCTTTACCTATTTAATTAAAATTTATCGGATGCTTTCCTGGCAAGATCATCAACATTCTCAGGCGGCCATGTAGGCACATCCATACCAAGAGAAAGACCCATCTCAGTTAAGACTTCTTTAATTTCATTCAACGATTTTCTTCCAAAATTTGGAGTTCTTAGCATTTCATTTTCGCTTTTAAGAATTAAATCACCAATATAGACAATGCTGTCATTCTTCAGACAGTTTGCTGATCTAACAGAAAGTTCTAGTTCATCAACCTTTTTGAGAAGAGCTGCATTAAATTCAAGTTCATTTTCATCTTCTTCAATAATCTCTTCCTCAGGCTCATCAAAGTTAATAAACGGCATCAATTGATCTTGGAGTATCCTAGCTGAAAAAGCTACGGCATCCTCAGGAGCAACCGATCCATTAGTTTCAACCTCAAGAGTTAATCTGTCATAATCCAATGATTCACCTTCTCTTGCATTTTCAACGCTGTACGCAACATTTGTGACAGGGCTAAAAAGACTATCTACAGGGATCATCCCAATTGGACTATCTTCATCTCTATTTTGCTCAGCAGGAACATAACCATTTCCAGTTTTAATTGATAATTCGACACGAATAGATGCGTTATCATCTAAAGTACACAAGACTAAGTCAGGATTAATCACTTCGATATCATCAGTAAGATTGATATCGCCTGCAGTAACAACACCTGGTCCAGTTTTTTCAATTGTAAGCCTTTTAACGCCAGAAAAATCTGCTCTAAAGATTATTTTTTTAACATTTAAAACGATATCAGTAACATCTTCTCTAACACCATTTATTGATGAAAACTCATGTAAAACTCCATCAATTTTAATACCAAAAACCGCAACACCCTGGAGTGAAGATAGTAAAACTCTTCTTAATGCATTGCCTAAAGTTGTGCCATAACCTCTCTCAAGAGGCTCCACAGTTATTTTAGAAAACTTTTCAGGGTCTTGACCCGGATTAAGATTTATCTCACTTGGTTTTAAGAGTTCACGCCAATTTTTTTCAATAATCACATTAACCTCACAGTTTAATTAATTCTTACTTAAATATGTTTCTTTTTATACTCGACGTCTTTTAGGTGGTCGACAGCCGTTATGCGGAATAGAAGTAACATCTTTTATCGATGTAATTGTAAAACCTATTGACTGAAGAGCTCTTAAAGCACTTTCCCTGCCTGAACCGGGTCCTTGAACCTCTACCTTTAAAGTTTTCACCCCATGATCTTTTGCTTTTTCTCCGGCATCTTCAGCAGCCATTTGAGCTGCAAAAGGAGTTGACTTCCTGGAGCCCTTAAAACCCATTAAACCAGCTGAAGACCAAGATATAGCATCACCCTTTTCATCAGAAATAGTTATCATTGTGTTATTAAAGGTAGAATTTACATGGGCTACACCACTAGATATATTCTTTTTATCCCGACGTTTTACTCTTTTTTTATCATCAGCCATTATTTTTAACCTAAATTATAATTTTTATTTTTTCTTACCTGCAATAGACTTAGCAGGTCCTTTGCGAGTTCTTGCATTTGTATGAGTTCTCTGACCTCTTACAGGAAGACCTCTTCTGTGGCGTAAACCCCTATAGTTTCCTAAGTCCATAAGTCTTTTTATATTGGTAGATACTTCCCTTCTAAGTTCGCCCTCAACTTTATAATTACCCTCGATAATTTCTCGAATTTGTATAACTTCAGAGTCAGTTAATTCATTAACTCTTCTTTCAGAAGGAATATTTGCCTTATCACATATATCGGATGCGACTTTAGGACCTATTCCTCTTATGTAAGTAAGACCTATGAAAACTTTTTTATTGGTTGGTATATTTATACCTGCGATACGTGCCAAAAAAACCTCCTAAAAAAGCGAAACCTATAGAATCGCGGATTATATGCTTGAAAACGAAACAGTCAACAGACTATTTCAGTTTAGTTAAATTAATTTTAATATCTTCTGAAACTTTAGATATATCATTCATCCCATTGATAACAATAAAGTTTTTATGGTTTGAGTAATACGATATCAAAGGTTCAGTCTGATCAACATACACTTGTAATCTTTTTTTCATTACTTGTAAATTATCATCTTCCCTTATTTCACTATTGTTATCCTTAGCTCTTCCTTCGATTCTATTTTCTAAAACAGAAAAATCGACATCAATTTGAATTATACCATCAATTGAATTATTAGATTGGCTTAGTATCGCATCTAGCGACTTTGCCTGAGTCTCATTCCTAGGGTAACCGTCTAAAATAAAACCATTTTTACAATCGTCTTCGCCAACTCTTTCATTAATTATCTCTAACAGAAGATCATCAGGAACATAATCACCCCTTGCCATAATCTCTTTAGCCGTAAGTCCTAGAGTTGTTTCATTTTTAACAGCCTCACGAAGCATATCTCCAGTCGATATGTGAGCAACATTAAAATATTCCTTTATAAAAGCTGCTTGAGTACCTTTTCCAGCTCCAGGAGGTCCTAGGAGGATAATTATCATTAGCGCTTCCTACTTCCTAGCTTAGATTTTTTCAACAATCCCTCGTATTGGTGAGCAAATAAGTAGCCTTGAAACTGCGTCATGGTATCCATTGCGACATTTACAATAATTAGAACAGATGTTCCGCCAAAATAGAAAGGGACAGCAAAGCGAGAAATTAAAAATTCTGGTAATAAGCAAACTAACACTAAGTAAATAGAGCCAACTACCGTTAGCCTAGTTAAGACATAATCAATATATTGCGCAGTTCTTTCCCCAGGTCTAATTCCAGGAATAAAACCGCCCTGTTTTTTTAAATTATCTGCAGTATCTTCTGGGTTAAAGACTATTGCAGTATAAAAGTAACAAAAGAAAACTATAAGACTTGCATATATTATCATATATAACGGCTGACCTCTTCCAAGTAACGTTGTAACACTATTTACCCAATCAGGTCCTTGACCTGAAGAAAAGTTCGCAATTGTAATAGGCATTAAAAGTAAAGAAGATGCAAAAATTGCAGGGATAACACCTGAAGTATTTAGTTTTAAAGGAAGGTGAGAATTATCACCTCCAAACATTTTATTACCAACTTGTCTTTTAGGATATTGAACCAAAAGCCTTCTTTGAGCTCTTTCAATAAAGACAACAAAAGTAATTGTAGCCAAAACAAGAATTAACAAACCAAACATTAGGCCTATTGATAAAGCTCCTTGCCTTCCGAGCTCTATTGTTCCAAAAAGAGCGCTTGGTAATTCAGCAACTATACCTGCAAAAATTAATAAAGATATACCATTACCAAGACCATTAGACGTGATTTGTTCCCCTAACCACATTAGAAAAATAGTTCCGCCAACTAAAGTAATAACAGCAGAGACTTTAAAAAATGCGCCTGGGTCAACAACAACACCCGTTGCACCCTCTAAGCCAACCGCTATACCCCAAGCTTGAATGGTTGCAAGAAAAACTGTTGCATATCGGGTATATTGATTAATCTGCCTTCTACCCCTTTCCCCAGCTTCTTTCTTAAGGTAATTCAGGGATGGAACAACTGGCACTATCAATTGAATGATAATTGATGCTGTAATATAGGGCATTATTCCAAGAGAGAAAATTGCCATACGCCCAACAGCACCACCAGAAAACATATTAAATATTCCAATTATACCGGACTGATTTTGTTCAAAAATTTGACGTAGAGCGTCAATATCTATCCCTGGAAGAGGTAAATAGGTTCCAAACCTATACACAATAAGCGCAATTATTGTGAACCATATCCTTTTTCGAAGCTCTGTAGCACTCTTAAGTGCTGAGAGACTTATATTCGAAGCTAACTGTTCAGCAACTGAAGCCATTACTATTTATCTGCTGTTTCTTGCGTTGAAGATTCAGCAACCTCTTTATTTTTAATTTCTTCACTATCTTGAGATGACGGCGCTGATTCAGCCTTTATTTCTTTTTCTTCTTCGTGAGTACCGTCTTTTTTTCTAATTCTTTTAACTTTTGGAAGTTCTAGAATACTAACTTTACCACCCAATTCTTCAATTACTTTGACGCAAGATTTAGTGGCTTTAGATAAAGAAATTTCAATTTTATCTTTTAAATCACCTTTATTAAGCAATTTGATACCAGCTTTACTTTTTTTAACTATACCGGCTGCATTTAACTCTACTTCAGTAATTGGATTATTTTTATCAATCAGACCTTTTGTTATTGCGTTCTGAAGGTTACCTAAGGTTAATTCAGCAAAATCTTTTCTAGTGAAGTTATTAAACCCTCTTTTTGGTAGCCTCATATGGATAGGCATTTGCCCGCCTTCAAATCCTTTTATAGCAACACCAGATCTAGATTTTTGTCCTTTATGACCTCGACCAGCAGTTTTTCCTTTTCCAGATCCTATTCCTCTACCAACACGGGTTCTTGATTTTCGTGCATTAGGGTTGTCTCTAAGCTCATTTAATCTCATTTAACTATTCCTCATTAACAATCTTAACAAGGTGATTAACTTTTTTAATCATACCTCTTACAGAACTTGTATCCTCAAGAACTCTTACTTTATGCATCTTGTTTAAGCCAAGACCAACTAAAGTTTGCTTTTGATCAGGGCTTCTTCTTAAAGCGCTTCCAATTTGTTCTATCGTAATTTTTTTAGTCGCCATCATTTTACCTTATAAAGATACTTCGTTATCAGTAATGCGTTGATTAATTACATCGCTTACCTTCTTTCCTCTTCTGGCAGCAACCTGCCTAGGACTATTAACCTTGCCTAAAGCCATTACTGTAGCCCTAACCATATTATAGGGATTTGAAGATCCTATCGATTTAGCAACAACATCCTGAACGCCCAAGACTTCGAAAACAGCTCGCATTGGTCCACCTGCAATAATACCTGTCCCTGGAGGTGCAGATCTTAAAATAACCTTACCAGCTCCATGTCTTCCCTCAATATCATGATGAAGGGTTCTTCCTTCTTTTAGAGGTACCTTAATCATAGTTGCTTTAGCAGCATCAGTAGCTTTTTTAATAGCCTCAGGAACTTCCCTCGCTTTGCCGTGGCCAAAACCTACATGGCCCTTCTGATCTCCTACAACAACAAGTGCTGCAAAACTAAACCTACGACCACCCTTAACAACAGTTGAAACTCTATTGATAAAAACTAAACGATCAATAAATTCACTATCTCTCTCGTCTCTTTGATTTGTTTCTTGTGTAGACAATAGATTCTCCTAAAATTTTAACCCTGCTTCTCTTGCATTATCAGCTAATGCTTTAACACGGCCATGATATTTATAACTTCCGCGATCAAAATAAACTTCGCTAACTCCAGCTTTAATAGCTTTCTTTGCTATATCTGATCCTACCTTTGATGCAGACTCAACATTTGAACCAAGACTAGATGATGATTTTTCTAATGAAGATGCTGAAGCTAAAGTAATACCAGTATTATCATCAATTACCTGAGCGTAAATATGTTTAGAAGATCTAAATACTGAAAGCCTCATTCTATCTGATGAAGACTTTTTCAGTTTATTTCTAACGCGTACTTTTCTTTTTTTTATTTCGACTCTACTAACCATTTTAATTACTTCTTTTTACCTTCTTTTCTAAAAATAAACTCATCCTTATACTTAACACCTTTACCTTTGTAGGGTTCTGGAGGTCTATAACTTCTTATCTCAGCGGCAACTTGCCCAACTTTTTGTTTATCAATGCCGCTAACAATAACCTCTGTAGGTGTTGAAGTTTCAATCTTAATTCCCTCTGGAGCTTCATAGTTTATGTCATGGCTAAAGCCAAGAGATAATTGAATATTATTACCTTTCATTTGAGCCTTATAACCAACTCCATTAATTTCTAATGTTTTCTTATATCCCTCAGTAACCCCAACAATATTATTATTTAACAAGGTTCTCTGTATTCCCCAATACTGAATACTTGCTTGTGATTCATCAACTGGGGCGATTGTTATCTGATTATTTTCCTGGACAACATTAGTCCCCGAAAAATTTTCGCACGAAAGTTCGCCTTTAGGTCCAGCTGTATGTATTTCTGATTCATTAATTGTTACATTAACTCCTTCAGGTATATCGATAATCTTTTTTCCAATTCTAGACATTTAAAACCTCAATTGACTAAAAAACTGTACATAAAATTTCTCCACCAACATTCTCATTACGTGCAGACGAGTCTGACATAACTCCTTTTGGTGTAGAAACAACTGAGATACCAAGACCATTCCTTATTAAAGGCATACTCTTAACTGATGAGTAAACCCTTCTGCCTGGTTTTGATACCCTTGTAATTTCTTTAATAACTGGATCTCCCTCATGGTACTTAAGCTCTATCTGTACCTCTGATTGACCTGTATCTCTCTCACTTTCAGAGTATCCTCTGATAAAACCTTCTTCCTTAAGAACCTCTAAAACATTTACTCTAAGAGTAGAGGAAGGTGAATCGACAAGCTCCTTCCCTCTCATATGAGCATTTCTTATTCTAGTAATCATATCTCCAATTGGATCATTAATATTCATTACACCCTCACCAACTTGACTTAACAACGCCTGGCAACTTACCATCCGAAGCTAAATCCCTAAAAGCAATTCTTGATAAACCAAATTTTCTATAAACACCTCTTGGACGCCCAGTTAAAAGACATCTGTTTCTAATCCTATTTTTAGAAGAATTTCTTGGAAGTTGAGCAAGCCTCAAGCGCGCTTCAAATCTTTCTTCAGGAGAAAGAGTATTATCTTTCGACTTTGATAAAAGATTTTCTCTCTTTGCCTTATATTTAGAATATAATTTTCTTCTTTTTAAATCTCTTTGCACCATGCTTACTTTTGCCATCTAAACGTCCTTATCTCTTTTTAATAGGAAAATTAAAACTCTGTAACAAAGCTAAAGCCTCGTCATCATTTTTAGCTGTTGTATTGATAATAATATCCATACCCCAAATCTCAGAAACAGACTCATAATTAATTTCTGGAAATATTAAATGCTCCTTAATGCCAAAAGCATAATTACCATTACCATCAAAGCTCTTTGGATTTAATCCATCAAAATCTCTTACTCTAGGAAGAGCTATATTTACAAGTCTATCAATAAACTCGTACATGACGGATTTTCTTAGAGTAACTTTTGCTCCTACCGCCATACCTTCTCTTAACTTAAAACCAGCAATAGCTTTTTTTGCTTTTGTTTTTATTGGCTTCTGACCAGCTATCAATTCAAGAGCTGAAGCTGCATCATTAACTTTTTTACTATCCGAAACAGATTCGCTTCCAGCGCCAATATTAATAACAACTTTAGAAATTTTTGGAACCTCAAATACGTTGTTAAGATTTAGGGTAGCTAACAATTCTTTTTGAATTACATCTTTATATTTCTGTTGAAGTCTAGGAGTATAATTTTTTGAATCAGCCATTTATAATCTCCCCCGATTTCTTAGCATAACGAACTTTATTACCCTTCTTATCTAACTTAAATCCAACTCGTGTTGGTTTTTTTGTTTTAGGATCAATAATCATAAGATTTGAAATTTGAATTGGTCTTTCCTCAGAAACTATGCCTCCAGCGTTATCCTGAGAAGGTTTTCTATGTCTTTTAACTAAATTAACACCTTGAACAAGAGCTTTATCCTGGGATTCAGATATTTTAATAATCTTTAATACATCACCTTCCTTGCCCTTGTCTTTTCCAGACATAACAAAAACTTTATCGCCTTTTTTAATTTTTGCAGACATTTAGATAACCTCCGGAGCCAATGAAACAATTTTCATTAATTTTTTGGAACGCAATTCGCGAGTAACTGGACCAAAAATTCTAGTTCCAAGAGGTTCGCCATTAGCATTAACAAGGACTGCGGCATTAGTATCAAACCTAATAGCGCTTCCATCGTCACGACGTATCTCTTTTCTTGTTCGAACAATAACCGCTTTAAGAACTTCCCCTTTTTTAACTTTTCCTCGAGGAATAGCCTCTTTAACAGAAACAACTATTATATCACCAACAGAAGCTGTTCTTCTCTTGGAGCCACCCAAAACCTTAATACACTGAACCTGTTTAGCTCCAGAGTTATCGGCAACATCTAGTTTTGTTTGCATCTGTATCATATTAAAAACCTTATAAATAATGACTAATCGTCAATTACTTCCCATGTTTTTGACTTGGATAGAGGTTTACATTCTCTAATTTGAACCAAATCACCAATTTTAAATTTATTACCTTCATCGTGTGTCATATATTTTTTTGAACTTCTAACAGTTTTTTTAAACAAAGGATCAGTAAATCTTCTTTCGACTGAAACCGTTATTGTTTTATCAGCTTTATCACTTACGACAACGCCTTTTAAGATCCTTTTAGGCATTACTCACCTCATTTTTATGTTTAGTTATCATTGTTTTTACTCGAGCAATGCTTTTCTTTTTCTTTGAAATTTGAGAGGTATCTTCAAATTGACCAGCCATTTTTTGGATACCAATATTAAAAACTTCTTTCTTAAGAGAATTTAAAGAATCTATTAACTCATCTAAACTCATATCCTTAATATCTTTTTCTTTTTTAGCCATATCTAAACTCCTTCACCGGGCCTAGTGATAATCTTAGTTAATACAGGAAGTTTTGAAGATCCAAGATCGAGAGCAGTCTTTGCAATCTCAGGTGAAACACCATCAATCTCAAACATTATTCTTCCAGGCTTAACTCTAGCAGCCCAATATTCTGGAGTACCTTTACCTTTACCCATTCTAACTTCTGTTGGCTTTTTTGATACTGGAACATCAGGAAAAATCCTTATCCAAACTCTTCCAGCCCTTTTCATATGTCTAGTTATAGCTCTTCTTGCAGCCTCAATTTGTCTAGCAGTTATTCTCTCAGCTGTAAGAGCTTTAAGACCATAAGATCCAAAGTTAAGAGTAGTTCCACCTTTGGCATTTCCCTTAATTCTTCCCTTGTGGGCTTTACGAAATTTTGTTTTTTTAGGTTGTAACATAAAAAATATCCTTACTTGCTAGGCCTAGAGTTATTGCTTTCTTGTGAAGATTTTTTTTCATCTTTAATATGAGGATTGTGCTCCATTATCTCGCCTAAAAAAATCCAAACTTTTATTCCACATATTCCATAAGTGGTATGAGCTGAGGCAACACCATAATCAATATCAGATCTTAAGGTATGAAGAGGAACACGTCCCTCTCTATACCATTCTGTTCTTGCAATTTCCGCTCCACCAAGTCTTCCACCACAATTAATACGGATGCCTTGGGCGCCTAATCGCATGGCTGATTGAACCGCTCGTTTCATAGCTCTTCTAAAGCCTATTCTTCTCTCAAGTTGTTGAGCAATATTCTCTGCAACAAGAGTAGCATTAACCTCTGGTTTTCTTACCTCGACAATATTTACAACAACATCAGAAGATGTAATCGCTTGTAACTTCTTTTTAAGGTTTTCAATATCAGCGCCTTTTTTACCAATAATCAAACCAGGTCTTCCAGAGTGAATTGTAACTAAACACTTTTTATGAGGCCGTTCGATAACAACATTAGCTATAGCCGCATTCTTAAGATCTTTAAGGATCATTGCCCTCATTTGAATATCTTCTTGAATAAGCTTGCTATACTCGTTCTTACCGGCATACCACCTAGAATCCCAAGTACGGTTAATTCCTAATCTCATGCTAATTGGATTAACTTTTTGTCCCATTATTTCTTTTCCTCTAAATTCTTTTCGCGAAGAATAATAGTTAATTGACTAAATGGCTTTAATATTTTGCCTGTTCTTCCACGAGCCCTAGGTCTAAATCTTTTCATTACTAAATTCTTTCCGACGAATGCCTCATCTACATAAAGTTTATCAATATCAAGAGAGTGATTATTTTCTGCATTAGCAATTGCGCTTTCTAGAATTTTCTTAGCTTCATTCGAAATTCTTTTCTTAGAAAACTCTAGGTGAGACAGTGCATCACCAACTTTTTTCCCACGGATACTTTTAACTGCATCATTAAGTTTGATTGGACTTGTTCTAATCATTTTTCCAATCGCTTTAGAGAATTTATCGTCAGTAGGATTTTTTATTTTATTAGCCTCACTCATTACTAAGCTCTCTTTGCGGATTTATCGGCCATATGACCATAATATGTTCTAGTAGGAGAAAATTCACCAAATTTATGCCCAACCATATCTTCAGAAATTAAAACTGGAATAAACTTTTGACCATTATATACGCCAAAATTAAGACCTACAAACTGAGGAAGAATTGTTGATCTTCTGCTCCATATTTTTATAACATCTTTACGTCCAGATGCTCTTGCGGCCTCTGCTTTTTTTAAAATATATTGATCCACAAAAGGACCTTTCCAAACTGATCTAGCCATAATTACCTTCTTTTTCTCTTTTGATGACGTGTTCTAACAATAAATTTATCGGAATCTTTATTTGAGCGAGTTTTCTTACCCTTTGTTGGTACGCCCCATGGAGTAACAGGATGCCTACCACCAGATGTTTTACCTTCACCACCACCGTGCGGATGATCGACCGGATTCATAACAACACCTCTGACAGAAGGTCTTTTACCTTTCCACCTATTTCTTCCAGCTTTAGCTAATTTTGTATTAGAATTATCAGGATTGGATACAGCACCAATTGTTGCTTTACATACGTCCGGAATTAATCTTTGTTCACCTGACGTAAGCTTTAGTATGGCCATTCCTTGGTCTCTGCCAACTAGTTGAGCAAAAGTACCAGCAGACCTAATAAGCTGTGCACCTTTTCCTGGTTTCATTTCAATATTGTGAATAATTGTTCCAATAGGCATTTTCTTCATAGGCATCGTATTTCCTGGTTTAATATCTGCCTTTTCGCTAGAGATTACTTTATCTCCCACTGATAATCTTTGTGGAGCAACAATGTAGCTCAGCTCTCCATCATCATATTTTAATAAAGCAATAAAAGCAGAACGATTTGGATCATACTCAAGTCTTTCTACAGTTGCTGAAACATCAAGTTTGTTTCTTTTAAAATCAATCTTTCTATAAAGCCTTTTGTGTCCACCACCTCTTCTTCTGGCAGTCATTCTACCTTTATTATTTCTACCGCCAGAGCTAGTTAAACCCTCGGTTAAACTTTTTATAGGTCTTTCTTTTGATAAGTGAGATTTATCAACTAAAACCAAACCTCTTTGACCGGGGCTGGTAGGTTTATATGTTTTTAGTGCCATTTAATTATACTCCGCCCATAACATCAATTGATTGACCTTCTTCAAGGGTAATAATCGCATGCTTAAAATCTTTTCTTTTACCTTTAATATTTTTAAAGTTAGTTGTTTTACCTTTGCGCCTGAGGGTGTTTACAGACTTAACTTTAACTTTAAATAGCTCTTCTATGCTCTTTTTTATTTCACTCTTAGAAGATTTCATTCCTACCTTAAATACAACCTTGTTACTCTCTGAGAGCATTGAAGATTTTTCAGTAATCACAGGACTAACCAGAATATCAAAATAATTTTTTTCGCTCATTGGAGCCTCTCGTTTAATATTTCAACAGATCTTTTTGTAAGAACTAACTTTTCTTTACGAAGAATGTCATAAACATTTATTCCTTCAATATTAATAAGCTCTAGACCCTTGATATTTTTAATTGCCAGTTCAAAATTCTTATCAAATTCTTTTAAGTCTATAAATAAAGCATTTTCAAGATTTAATTCTTTAATTTTAGAAGCAAGTTCTTTAGTTTTTGGCGAAGAGAGTTTTGCTTCATCTAAAACAATTAATTCATCGTTCTTAACTTTCGCAGAAAGAGCATGCTTAAGACCAAGTGTTCGTATTTTTTTAGGAAGCTTAGTCGAATAATCTCTTGGCTTTGGACCAAAAGCAACACCACCTCCACGGAAAAGATTAACTTTTCTGGTACTATGTCTGGCTCCACCAGAACCCTTTTGAGCCATAATCTTTTTTGTACTACCCTTGATCTCGCCCCTTTCTTTAACTTTATGAGTTCCGGACCTTCTTTTTGATAATTGCCAAGTTACAACCCTATGAAGAATATCACCTCTAGGATCAAGACCGTAAATAGAGTCATTAAGTTCTTGAGAAGATTTTTTATTGGAGCTTAAACTTACTAAATTAACTTTCATTTGAATCTCCCTCGCTGTTTACTACTTCAGGGTTTTCGTTTGAAGCTTCAGGGGCATCTACCATTTGATCATGATCAACATTCTCAGAAGAAGATTCACTACTAACTACTTCATCACTAACACTTTTTAATCCAGCTGGAAGTGGAAGGTTATCTGGTAAAGATTTTTTCACAGAATCTTTTAATAAAACCCATCCACCTTTTGGTCCAGGCACAGCACCTTTAATATAAATATACCCTTCATCAGACATGGTTTTAATAACTTCTAAATTCTGAACAGTTACGTTAGCTGCACCCATGTGACCAGCCATTTTTTTTCCTTTGAAAACTTTACCTGGGTCTTGACATTGCCCAGTAGAACCATGACTTCTATGACTAATGGAAACACCATGTGATGCTCTTAGTCCACCAAAATTATGGCGTTTCATTGCGCCTGCAAAACCTTTACCAATAGAAATACCCGATGCATCTATGTATTGACCATCAACAAAATGAGAAGCTGATAATTCAGAACCATTTTCAAGTAAATTTTCTTCGCTAACACGAAATTCCGATAACTTAACTTTAGGTTGAGCATTATTTTTCTTAAAATGTCCCTTCATAGGCTTTGATATATGCTTATCCTTTGCATTTACCACGCCTAGTTGCACAGAAGAATAGCCATCTTTATCTTTAGTTTTTGTTGAAACAACATGACAGTTATCTAGGTGTAAAATAGTAACAGGGACATGAATACCTGCATCAGTATATAAACGGCTCATACCAAGTTTTTTACATATTAATCCGGTTCTCATTTTACTAACCTCAGTCCCTATAATTTAATTTCAACATCTACGCCAGCAGCTAAGTCTAATTTCATTAAAGCATCAACTGTTTGGGGTGTAGGATCAATTATATCCATTAATCTTTTATGAGTTCTTATTTCAAATTGCTCTCTACTTTTTTTATCGATATGAGGCCCTTTAAGAACTGTGAATTTTTCGATACGTGTAGGTAATGGAATTGGACCACGTACATCCGCGCCTGTTCTTTTGGCTGTATCAAGAATTTCTTTTGCAGATGTATCAAGAGTTCTATGATCATATGCCTTTAATCTAATTCTTATATTCTGCTCTTTCATTTACCTACCCTTTTAATAGAATTAATTATGCTAATTTAGCTATAACTTCGTCAGATACAGCCTTTGGGACTTCCTGATAATGATCAAATAACATAGTAAAAACAGCCCTTCCTTGAGACATGGACCTTAATGTATTTACATAACCAAACATATTAGCAAGAGGAACCATAGCATCAATAACTGTTGACGGACCTCGTGTTTCTGTACCTGAAATCTGACCTCTTCTGCTATTCAAATCACCAATAATATCGCCAAGATGTTCTTCAGGAGTTACAACCTCAACCTTCATCATAGGCTCAAGTAATTTAATTCCAGCATCCCTGCAAACTTCCCTAAATGCAGCTCTTGCAGCAATTTCAAAAGCCATAACACTTGAATCTACATCATGATATGCACCATCAATTAATCTTACGTTAAAATCAATAATAGGAAAACCAGCTAAAGCACCTGAATCTTTCACACTAGCGATACCTTTTTCAACGCCCGGAATGTATTCTTTTGGAATATTTCCTCCTACAATTTCACTTGTAAATTGATATCCTTCACCTGGCTTGTTTGGTGTAATGATAATTTTTAGGCGGGCAAATTGACCAGCACCGCCACTTTGTTTCTTATGTGTATAATCAATTTCCGCTTCTTTTGAAAAAGTTTCACGGTAAGCAACCTGAGGTGCACCAACATTGGCTTCAACTTTAAATTCTCTTTTCATTCTATCAACTAGAATGTCAAGATGTAATTCTCCCATACCGCTGATAACAGTTTGTCCAGATTCATTGTCTGAGGAAACTCTAAACGATGGATCCTCTTTAGCTAAACGAGCGAGAGCAAGTCCCATTTTTTCTTGGTCAGCTTTAGTTTTTGGCTCAACAGCTACTTCAATAACAGGCTCAGGAAATTCCATTCTTTCTAGAACGATTTGATTTTCATTACCACACAAAGTATCTCCAGTTGTGGTATCTTTCAAACCAACAAGAGCAACAATATCACCAGCGCGAGCCTCTTTGATGTCTTCTCTTGAATTAGAATGCATTTCCAGCATTCTTCCGATTCTTTCTTTTTTATTTTTTACTGTGTTAACAAGTGTTTGTCCTGTCTCTAAAACCCCAGAGTAAATTCTTGCAAATGTTAGATTACCTACAAATGGATCATTCATAACTTTAAAGGCCAAAAGTGACAAAGGCTCAGTATCAGAGGACTCTCTTTTCATTTCTTCATCAGTATCAGGATGAACACCTTTGATTGCCTCAACATCAATTGGAGATGGCATAAAATCAACAACAGCGTCAAGAAGAGGCTGAACCCCTTTATTTTTAAATGCAGTTCCGTTTAAAACAGGAACGAAAGATTGATTTAAAACACCGGTACGAATACATCGTTTGATTGTATCAATATCAGGCTCATTACCTTCAAGGTAAGCCTCCATCACATCATCATCTTGCTCTACAGCACTCTCTATAAGCTCAGATCTATACTTTTCTGCATCTTGCTTTAAATCATCTCTAATATCTCTGTATTCGAATTCAGCACCAAGATTTTCTTCTTTCCAGACAATTTCCTTCATAAGAATTAGATCAATTAAACCTTCATAATTACTCTCAGATCCAATTGGTAACTGCATAACAAGAGGCGTTGAACCAAGTCTATCTCTAATCATTTCAACACAGCGATAAAAATCTGCTCCAATTCTATCCATTTTATTAACAAAACACATTCTAGGAACATCATACTTATTAGCTTGGCGCCAAACTGTTTCAGATTGAGGCTCAACACCAGCAACTGAATCAAAAACTGCAACAGCACCATCAAGAACTCTTAGAGATCTCTCTACTTCAATAGTAAAATCAACGTGACCGGGTGTATCAATTATATTGATTCTCTTATCATTCCAAAAACAGGTTGTAGCTGCTGAGGTAATAGTAATTCCACGCTCTTGCTCTTGCTCCATCCAATCCATAGTTGCAGCACCATCAT